>Ga0207421_10000181_pt1 | contig 76814 bp, 77 predicted proteins | sample SodLakKL_010_SED_4_FD_187542 | JGI IMG/M metagenome (GOLD analysis project Ga0207421, IMG submission 187542) | Alkaline sediment microbial communities from Lake Tanatar, Kulunda Steppe, Russia - 8KL_010_SED (SPAdes) (version 2) | ecosystem: Environmental > Aquatic > Non-marine Saline and... | reverse complement strand
TGCAGCGTTCGTCGAAGCGATCGTCTCCGTCCGCGAGGCGATCCCCACCGACACCGCCCTCCTCTTTTCGGGCGTCGCGACGCCCCGAAACGTCGCCCTGCTCGCCTACGCCGGCGTCGACCTGTTCGACGAGACAGCAGCCGTCGTAAAAGGGACCGAGGGGCGGTATCTGACGACCGACGAGGCCTACTTCCTCGAGGATCTCGAGGAACTTCCCTGTGCCTGTCCAGCCTGTCAGCAACCGCGTGAGGAGTTCACTCGCGCAGATTGCGCCGACCACAACGTCAATGCCCTCCGATCGGAACTGGGGATCGTCCGCCGCCGGATCCGGGACGGCCTGCTCCGGGACTACCTCGAAGGACAGGCCCGTCACGACCAGTGGCTCACCGCTGCCATGCGCGAACTCGACTCCCAGTGGGGGTATCTCGAAGAACGGACGCCGATCCTCCGGGACGCCCAGATCAACGCCTCGACGGGCGATACGCTCCGGCGGGTCGAAATTCAGCGCTTTGCCGATCGGGTTACCAGCCGCTACCGGAATCGGTTCCAGAACCCGCTCGTGCTTGTTCCGTGTTCGGCGGCCAAACCCTACAGCGAGTCCCAGAGCCACCGCCAGTTCCACGACGCCATCCAGTGGCGTGGCCATCTGGTCTCGATGACCAGCCCGATCGGCGTCGTCCCACAGGAACTGGAGACGACGTACCCGGCCCAACACTACGACACCGTCGTCACGGGCCGCTGGTCCGAAGACGAAAAGGGGTTCGTAAGTAACGTCCTGGAGCGGTATCTCGAGCGCAACGACTACCCCGAAATCATCGCCCATGTCCCAGGCGAGGGCTACCGAGATATCGTCTCTCGCGTCGAGAAACGCCTCGAACTCGATATCACGTACACCGTTCCGAACGGCGGCCACCCCACCGCAGACGAGTCGCTTGCGAACCTCTCGGAGGCACTCTCGGGGAATCTGAAGTACTCCAAACGCGAACGCGAGCACAACACCGTCCGCGCGATCGCGGACTACCTGCTCGGCGACGGTGCCGGTGACGAGGTGTTCTCGGACATCCAGACCACCAGCCGCTATCCGAAGATACAGGTACGCGATCGCGGGAACGCAGCGCAATCGGACGACGACCGCGAGGATACCCAGCTGGCGACGATGGTACCCCAGTACGGCACCCTCTCGTTTACCCTCGCGGGCGCACGGCGATGGGTCGACAGCGATGCGCCGACGAAACGGGTGACGATCGACGGCTTCGTCCCACACGGCAGCGTCCTCGCCCCCGGTGTCGTCGACGCCGACGAGGACATTCGTGTCGGCGACGAAGTCGTCGTCGAGGGGCCAAAGGCGTTCGGCGTCGGCCGTGCGGAGATGTTCGGCCGCGAGATGGCCGAGAGCACCCGCGGGATCGCCTGTGAGGTTCGCCACGTCGAAGAAAAATAGGAATCGGTGTACCGATCGCGATAATCGATTCCGCGATACGTCTCCGGGGCTGCGGTCGGGCCCTCTCATACGGAGTAGTGTCATCAATTACCGCCGATCGGCCGGGACGGGTTCGCCGATCGGCGGTGACTACGGACACTAATCCGTATCAGACCTCGTCTGTGTCACTCGCCTCGTCCGCGTCGGCTGTGACCCGTTCCATTACGAGCGTGGCGACGCCGGCGGCAGCGAGCCCGATCCCGACGGCCCGAAGCTCGCGGAGATACGCCGGCTTCGCCCGAAGATCGCCCGCGTTCTCGAAGTTTTTGCCGAGCAGTCGTTTCAACAGCGCCACACTGAGCTGGGGCACGAGCGCAGTGAGCAGTCCCTGTCCGATCGCCCACAGTGCGCCGGCCTTGCGACACATTGTCCCATTCATACAGTCGGCGCTACGGACGCTGGAAGGATTACTGTTGTGGTTCTGATACAATATATATCCCCACCGTTTGACGGGGTCTGGACAACAGATGCGATTCGATCTCCCATCTTGGAGATCCGTTATTGTGGCAAAAGTGCACAACTATCGCGTCTCTCACTGGCGTCCGTCGTCTTCGAACTGAACCCGATCGGTGGTTCGCGAGATCGACCCCTGAACTGTGCCATCGCCACGTATCGGCCACTTGATCGTGTCGTCGGGAGCGATCGAGTCCTCATTCACTCGGCTGGATTCGATCGGTTTTTGCTCGACTCGGCATCCGCGATCGATCGCGGTGGAATACCCCGACGGCTGCGTTCGAAGACGCGCCGCGGACGGCACAGATCGAGACGGATTAGTGTCATCAATTACCGCCGATCGGCTAAGACGGCTCTCCGATCGGCGGTAACTACGGACACTAATCCGTATAAGACGTGCGCCGATCGTACCGGTGTAACGATCAGGCTCCAGGGACGGCATACACCAGTTGAGAGTCGCCACAGCGGTGGTGCGAGCGCCGCTGATTGGTGTCTCGGGGGCCCGAAACACACGCAAAACGCATTCGTCCGACTGAACGTCACATCACGAGACTGTTCCAAAGCTTCACCATGCTACGAGTGGCACAGGATGTGTGAGTGAAGCAACCGGTGAGACGACGGACGTGTTAGCACAGGAAATCGACGACAGCGGACTCAGTCCCGCGGTGATGGCGTCTATCGGCTCCGTTGCCCTGGCACTCTACTACTACTATGTTCGCGGTGAGAAACAGCGTGGACAGTTTGTTGGGCTCTGGCCGGGAACGATTCTCGGGCTCGCGATTTATCTCAAACTGGAGGATATCAGGCGGCTGATCGAGCAAACTGCGGACTGACACGGTCTCAGTCCGCTCGAAACGGCGTGAATGTGAGGTTACTGTCACGAAGGACGTCGCGTCGCTACGGACGGAGACACCCGGAACGAAAGGACGGCAGTTCGACGTCCCGCTGTGAGACGATCGGCTCGTTCAGTTTCAGTGGGATGCCTGTCGTGGTACCGATCGAGTCAGCCGGATCAGCGATGGAACTGTCTCTGCGGCGCGGGCAAGCACAACGCTTGCCCGGTGGGCACTGGTTGGTCCGTCGCCGATCGAACTGTTCGGCCGTCGCCGATCGAACTGTTCGCGATGCGTGTCTCGAAGTTACGCTGGGTAGTGGTCGTGATCGACGGAGCGGTGGGGATACTGTCTTGAATATCGTGTGCCACTCCGGTGTGACGGGCGACCGAATCCCCCCGGAATTGCTAATTAGTGGCGTACCGTTATACTCACAAGAAATACCATGGACGAGGACGCTGACCCGGATCCCACAGATCGTTCGCAGGCGGTCGGGAACTCACCGGAGAGCGTCTCCGAGGCGATCGTTCGGGAGATGGCGGATGCCGTCTTTGTGATCGATGTCGAGCGGGCGGACGACAACGTCACGTTCAGGTTTCGACGGACCAACGCCGCATACCGACAGTGGACTGGGACGTCCGAGGACGAAATCCGTGGACAGACGCCACGAGACCGTTTTGGCGACGAACAGGGCGCGGCTGTCGCGGCGAACTACCGCCGCTGTGTCGAACAGGGGGCGACGGTCGAGTACGAAGAGACCCGAGAGCGACCGGATGGCAACGCCCACTGGCAGACGAAACTCACTCCGATTACCGACGACGGGCACGTCGCCCAAATCGTGGGAGTCGCTCGGGAAATCACCGAACAGCAGGCGAAAGAACGGCGGCTTCAGGACAGGAACCGTCGCCTCGAAACCGTCCTCGAGACGATGTCCGAGGCGGTATTTTTGAAGGATACCGACGGCCGGTATCTGCTAATGAATCGGGCGTACCGTGAACTGGTCACCGGGGAAAGCCAGGATGGTGTCGGACTAACAGATGCGGATCTCTTCCCGCCGGAAGTCGCCAGACAGGCCAGAGAAGACGACCAGCAGGTCATCGAGAACGGTACGCTGGTCGAACGCGAAGAGACAGTCCCAACCGCGAGGGGTGATACCGTCCGACTCACCCGAAAATCGCCCGTCTACGACGATGGTGAGGTCACGGGCATCTGTGGCGTCTCGACTGACATCACCGATCACAAAGCGTACGAGAGAACACTGGAGGAAACGAAACAGCGACTCGACCTGGCGCTGTCCGGGACAAAAACCGGCGTCTGGGAGTGGGACCTGGAGGCCGACGAAGTCGTCTGGACAGCGTCGATGGAACGACTGTTCGGGATCGGGCCCGGCACGTTCGAGGGAACCTACGACGCGTTCGCCGACCGACTCCACCCGGACGACCTGCCAGCACTGGAGGATGCGATCGAACGAGCGATAGACGATGGCGACTCCTTCAAGACCGAATACCGGATTCAGAAGGGGACAGCCGAGTATCGATGGGTAGAGGCGCGTGCTGAACTCGTCGAACGCGATGGCGCGCGGCGGCTAACCGGGATTGCCACTGACATCACAGACCGGAAAGAGCGGATCGAGCGGATCGAACTGCAATCGAGGGCGATCGAAGCAGCGAACGATGGGATCGCCATTGTCGACGGCGACGAGTACATCTATCTGAACCGGTCCCATGCCGACATCTTCGGTTACGAAGCCGACGAGCTCATCGGCGAGACGTGGCACAGCCTCTACGGCGAGACGGAGCAAGCGCGAATCGAAGCCGAGGTGCTCCCCAAACTCATGGAAGCCAGTGAGTGGCGTGGGGAAACAGTTGGGCGAACGCAAGATGGCACACCGCTCTACCAGGATCTGACACTCTCACAGCTCGATGATGGAACACTGATCTGTACCACCAGAGATATCACCGATCGCAAGGAGTACGAGCTGGCACTCGAAGCAGCCCAGGAGGAACTCCGGCAGATTGTCGACCTCGTCCCCGACCTGATTTTCGCAAAGAACGGTGCGGGCGAATACCTGCTCGCCAACGAGGCGACGGCCGACGCGTACGGACTGACACCCGAGGAAGTCGAAGGGAGCGACGAAGCAGACGTGCTGCCCAACGTCGATGATTCGGCGGAGTTCCGTGCGGACGACCGGGACGTTATCGACTCCGGCGAGTCAAAAGAGATCACCGAGGAGCGATTGACCACTGCAGACGGCGACACCAGGGTTTTCAAAACCACGAAGATTCCATATCAACGCCTGGGAAGCGGTGAGGACGCCGTGCTTGGCTATGCCCGCGACGTAACCGATCTCAAAGCATACGAACGGACGCTCGAACGCCAGCGTGACGATCTCACAGTACTCAATCAGATCGTTCGCCACGATGTCCGCAACGACCTCCAGCTCGTGCTCGCGTACAGTGACATGTTAGCCGACTACGTCGAGGACGGCGGCAAAGAGTATTTCCGGAATATCGTGGAAGCGGGTCGTGAAGCCGTCGAGATCACGCATGTTGCCGGCGAAGTTACCGAAGCGTTACTCCGGTCGGAAACCGAGTACACGCCGGTGAACGTCCGGTCAGTCCTCAACGCACAACTCGAGTACGTGCGAGCCAGCCACGACCGTGCTCTCGTCTCCATCGACGGGGCGCTCCCGGACGTCGAGGTGCTGGCTGACGATCTGCTGGCGTCGGTGTTCCGGAACGTACTGACCAACGCGGTCGTCCACAACGACACGAAGTGTCCCGAAATCACCGTTTCAGCGACTGCTGGCGATGCGGCGGTTCGGATCCGTGTCGCCGACAACGGCCCGGGGATTCCCGACGAGCAGAAAGACCAAATCTTCGAGGAGGGCACGAAAAGTCTCGATAGTGAGGGGACTGGAATCGGGCTGTATCTCGTCCAGACACTCGTCAACCGCTACGGGGGTACTGTCGAGGTTGCGGACAACGACCCCGATGGCACCGTGTTCGTCATCGAACTGCGCCGCTGTGACTAGCGGCTGCCCAAGCCTGAACGGCGGGGTCGAATCACGCGGTACAGGCCGATTCGACGGTACAGTCGACGGGTGAGAACTGCGAGTCTCCCAGGGCCCACACTCATACGAATGAGCGTCATCAGTTACCGGCGCAACCGGACGCAGTCCGGTGACGGTGTGACTCCCACAATCGTGTCACTGACGGCTGTCACCGGTGTCGAAATAGAGATAGACCGCACAGGCGGCGAGTATCGCTTCAGCAGCTTTCGTGATCACTGCGATCGGGTTGAGATTCCCCTGCATGTAGAACGCTTCGACGCCCCACCCCTGGACTGGGAAGAGGGCGAGAATCGTGACGATCGAATAGATCGCTGCGACGAGGAACAGCCATCGTCGCCAAAACTGCGTTACGTACAGGATCGAGCCGCCGATGAAGCCGAGTCCGTTGAGAATAAAGAGAACGGCGAGGATCAGGCTCATCTCGATCGCGTTCGTCGATGCCAACAGATGGAGTACACCCGTAATGAGTGCCATGAGTATGGCGAGATAGCCGATCGGGTTGGCCGGACGACTGAAAAGCGATGCCGAGGTCGCTGTTGTCTCTGTAGACATATCCACAATATAACACTATATTCTTCAAATGCGTGTTGGTTCATCTATCGAATCGATACGGGGTAGCTGTCAACTGTACTGTATCCCAGTTTGCCGAACCCGTCTCGGATGGCGACTCCCGATCGATCGCAGCACTATTGTTTAAATACTACAACACTATCTGCATGATTCGGCGATCTCTCATGGGGCTGAACTCGAACGTGATCTATCTGGTTGTCGGCGCACTCGTCGTCGGCCTGGCCGTCGAACGGCTCACAGGACTGGCGACCGAGCGTCTGCTGGGGCGGCCGTCCTGCCGGTGTTGTTCCGCATGATTTACCGGCGGAGCAAGCCGAGTGCCTCGGGGCTCGACCCCGAGGCGGTTCACTTTATTCCGTTGATCCCGACCTCGGAGATGACCGCCGCATGGACCGGGTTGGCAAACGAAGACCGAGAATCCACCCTGGTCGCGATGGCGATCGACCTGCGTTGGCGATCGTGCTCCAGCCATCTCGCGGCGCGTTTTATATGCACTACCGCCGAGATGTCGTCGACACGGCGCTGCCTATCCGCGATGCGATCGCGGCGCGTAGAACGTCGGTCCCACAGCGTGTCTCCGGCAGACGGACCCGGACAGTAGACGAACGCGCTGTCACAACGTCGGCAGCGAGAGCAGCGCGATCCACCGGACAGCGGGTCACTCATGGGGCCAGACCAGTCCCACCGCAGGACAGACTGTCAAATCCGCAAACTGTGTTATTACCGATCGTGGCGTACGTCTCTCCGGAGAGTTACAATGACCCCAGCAACTGCAGAGACGACCCCAGAATCGGACACGCTCGAACACGGCTGGCGGACCCTCGCGATCGCTGGCGGCGTCGTTGGCCTGCTTGGCATCCTCGCGATCGCGTTCCCCGTTGTCACGGGGCTGTCGATCGCGATCGGTCTTGGCGGCCTCCTCGTCGTGAGCGCGCTCGTCCACGGGGCCCACGTGATCACCGCACGCGGCTGGCGAGGCTCGCTCTGGCAGGCTGCCCTCGCCGTCGTCTCGCTGGTCGCCGGCCTCGCCGTTCTCGCCAACCCGATCGTTGGGCTCGCGACGCTCACGATCGTGCTCGTCGCCTACCTGCTCGTCGACGGCGTCGCGGAACTGTGGCTGGCGACCAGGATGGCCGACCAGCCCGGACGGACGTCGATCGCCGCAAGCGGCGGGCTTTCGCTCGTCCTCGCGGCCCTCCTCTGGGTCGGCTTTCCTGCCAGTGCGGGCTGGGCGATCGGCCTGCTGGTCGGTATCAGCCTCCTCACGACCGGGCTCTCGATGGCGATCGTCGCCTACACCGGCCGCCCGATCGACGACGCAGGTCAGCCGGCGACCGAGCCGCGCGGGGCCTGAGACGGATTCGCAGGCCTAAACTGCTGCATCGAACCAGGTGGCAGGTGTCGGTTCGACACAGCAGTCGACGAGTGGGACGATACTGAAAGAGATCGGTGGCGGTACTGACGACTGCAAGGACAGTACGACAACAGCCACTGCGTTCCGCAGGTTCCGAACGGCCGAGCAGACCCGGATCCTACGGCTCGCAGTCGCGATCCGGCGCGTCCCAGTCGGTCCGGTCGAGCAACTCGGGGTTTGCCGGCTCACAGCGCGGAGCCGCGTCGACGACGCTCTCCGTTCGCATTCCGGAGACGGCACCCTCGAACGCGCCGATCGCGTCGGTCGCTGGCGCTCGTGCGAGCGTCGCGGTCCCGTCGACGCGGTGGAGTCGTTCGTCGATGGAGTCGGTCGGCGAGTACGATCGATCGAGGACCGTCCCGTCGCTCGTGCCGATCGCGCCGTGCCAGTAGTTCCCCCGACCGTCGTCCGTCCAGACGCGAAGCGTGCCGACTCGCGCGCTCGCGTGACGGTAGTTGCCGACGAAGTCGTTGTCGACGACGCGGTTGGTCGGCAGGAGGTGGTTTGCCTGTACGCCCTCGACGTTGCCCGCGAGGACGTTCCGTTCGTAGATCGAGTTCCCGGCGCCGGTCGTCATGCCGACCTCCGTGTCGGTAATCAGGTTTTCGGCGACGTAGGAGTGGGAGCCGGCCATCTGGATGCCCCGGGGCGTGTGCTGGATCTCGTTGCCGACGATCGCGTTGTGCTCGGGGGAGGTCATGACGTCGACGCCGGTCGTCATCGCGTTCCTGATCCGGTTGTCCGCGACCAGCACGTTCGAGGTGTACATGAGGTGGACGCCGATCCGATTTCGCTCGAGCGTGTTATCGCGGTAGACGAGGCCGTCCGATCGGTGCGTGTAGATTCCGTCGCGTCCGTCGACGAACCGCGAGTGTTCGACCACGCCGTCGGGCGATCGCATCGTCATGACGCCCATGTAGCCGTCGTCCCAGTCGTCGCTCCCGTAGACGCTGACGTTCCGAACGACCGTCTCGGGGCTGTCCCGGAGCAACACGCCGTTGGCTGGCGTCTCGATCGTCACGTTCTCGACCAGCCCGCCGGTCGTCCCGTTGAGTTCGACGCCGGCATCACCCCGTCCGTACGCCATCTCGAGGATCGCCTCGTGGTCGCCGTCGGCTGTCGTCTCTCGCTCGTCGGGACTCGTCGTGTTTCCGACGCCAGTGACCTGGACGCCCGTTACCGCGACTCGATCGGCGTCGGCGGTGACGACCGTTCCAGTATCGTTGCCGCGGATCGTCGCGTCCCCCCCGCCGGCGAGCGTCAGCGGCCGATCGATCTCGACGTGTTCCTCGTAGGTCCCCTCGGGGACGACGACGGTCGTGTTCGCCGGTGCCGCGTCGACGGCTGCCTGAATCGTCGGTTCGTCGTCGCCAACCACGACCGTCTCCGGACGATCCAGTACCGTCCGCGTCTCTTCGACCCGGTCGTCGGCGTGTCGATGGTGCTCGTCGACTCGGTCGCGGATTGCGCCGGCGTCATCGACCTCGAACGCCTCGTCGACGAGTTGCTCCCAATCCAGAACGGTGCCGCCGTGGGCCGTGGCGAACGCCTCGGCGTCGTCACGATCTGCAAACGGGAGCACCGTCTCGCCGGCGGGCGTCTTCGCCTCGCTGCCGGTGACAAAGGCGGCCGATTCGGCGTCCGTCCACCCCGGTCGCCCGTCGGCGATCGGATACCCGTCATCGGAGAGGTCGACGTCGACGTCGCCGAAGTCGGTCACGTAAACGGCCAGCGGATAGCCGAACCGATCGTCGTGGTCTGGCTGCTGGCGGGCGTCGACGAACCGTTCGACACCGCGATAGCCGACGACGGAGCTGTACTGCGAGTAGAAGACCTGGGCCTTCGGAACGTCGATGCGACTGTCGCCTTCGGGTTCGGTTTCCAGGGTGACCCCCGTGGCGACGGTGTCGTCGAACGGAACTGGGTCCGGGGCCGTCGACCCGGTATCGACGACGAAGAGGCCGGCACCGGCGACCAGCACGACGACGAGTGCCAGGAAAAGCCAGGCAGGTCGGACGTACTCGCCCATACGTCCCGTGGGGAGTAGCAACTAATAGGACGTCTGGTACGATCGGCGTAAACCGGGCGCCACGGCCCTGCTCTCTTCGATAACCGAACCAGACGCCCTAATGCGACCCGTGCGAAATTAGCAAACATGTCCACCCGTGACCGCTTTGGGAGCGCGGTCGGCGTCCCGCGACGGTCAGTTCTTCGGACGAGCGTGGTTGCAGCCGGCTGTGCGCTCGCCGGCTGCCTCGGCGACGAGGACGACCCCGTTCCCGACCCGGTGTCGATCGAAGACGACCACGACTGTGCGGTCTGCAACATGGTGATCACGAACCACCCTGGGCCGTCCGGACACTCGTTCTATCCCGACGACGGAGACGTCCCCGACGCGGACGACGACGACATCGTCTACTACTGTAGCAGTCTCTGTGCGTACGAACATCGGTTCGAAGGGGAGGCGGACGGAACCGAGCCACTCGTCCAGTATCTGACGGACTATTCGTCGGTCGAGTGGTCGGTCTCCGAGGACGACGGGATCGAGTTTCTCACTGCACACCTCGAGGCGGCCGCACACGCGCCGGCCGAGGAGATGACGTACGTCGTCGACAGCGATGTCTACGGCGCGATGGGCGAATCGATCGTCGGCTTTACGTCGGGCGACGACGCCGACGACTTTGCCGACCAGTACGGCGGTGATCGACTCGATCACGGATCGATCTCTCGGGAACTGGTCGACAGTCTCGGGCTATGATATACAGGTCACCGGACAGAACGGCGTGGGCGACGCCCAGGCGAAGACCGTGAGACCGATGCCGCGATCGACCGATCGCCCGTGGAGCCGTCGACGGCTGCTCGCCGCTGCTGGAGCCGGCGTCTCCTGTGGCCTCGCCGGCTGTTCCGGCGACGACAGTGACGATGCACCGGTCGCCGATCCCGACGCCGGCTTCGATTTCACCGTCGACCATCCGGTCGACGAACCCATAGAGTTCTCCGACGACCACATGTGCAGCGTCTGCTCGATGACCGTAACGGACTACCCCGACCGAAACGGGCAACTCGCCCACGAGGATGGCGTCGGCATGCTGTTCTGTAGCCCGGGCTGTCTGTTTGCCTACTCCGTCGCTCCGACCCATTTCGGTGGCTCCGATGCCGAAATCACTGGCGCGTGGGTCACCGATTTCGACACCCAGCAGCTTATCGATGGGTTCGAGGCCGTCTACGCGCTCGAACACGACGAGCAACGCGCCGACGACCCGATGGGTGTCGATCCGCGGGTGTACGCCAGACGCGCGAGTGCAATCGAGTACGTCGAGCAGTACGACGACCTCGACGAAGACGACGTCGTGGAGTTTACCGACGTCGACGAGGGTGTCGCGAGAATCTACCGGGACAGTAGACTGCCGTAGTATCAGCCTGCCCATCACTGCACAGCCGATCGGCGACGGTAGAGCAACGAGAGTAGTGACGCCGCGATGATGACGTCGATACCGTGTTCGACGAGGTGGTGGACGGCCATCGGAACGAGGCCCAGCGCGGTTCCCAGCCCGACGATCGAGCGGACCACGAGCACACCGAGGACGATCGTGATCACGAGGTAGGGCACCGTCTGCCGGCGGAGATAGCCGATCAGCCCGATCACAAAAAGGATCGTCGTCCCGAGGACGGCGAGTGCGATCACGCCGAGGAGAAGCGGTGCCAGCGTGGGTGACAGCCAGTCCCCGTATGCGAGTGTGCCCACTCTCGGTTCGGGACCGGCGATCGGTACTGGACGGTCCCACAGGCTCGAGACGGCCGGTTCTGCGCCGATCGATCGGATGGAGTCGCGTGGTGTCACGGTCGGTAGATCGCTCGATCGCACGGGCAGATCGGATCAGTGGTGGTCGTCGCTGTCGTCGCCATCCTCCACGAAGAACCGACCGCGATACAGCTCAGCAAGCTCCGCGTCGAACGCAGAGAGCGTGATAATATCGTCGGTATCGTACGCGTCGAACCCGTCGACGAAGGCCTCGGCGTCGGCTCGATCGGCGAACGGCGTCGGATTTCGCATCATAATGTCGTCGACGTGATCAGTATCGGTCACCCGAACGAACGACGCCGACGACGCGTCGATCAGTTCTTGCGTCTCGACGTCGGTAACCCAGACGCCTTCGATATCGGTCTCGGGACCGCCGAACGCCGTCGGATCCGGATAGTAGCCAGCCAGACAGCCCGCCGAACAGAAGTACTCGCGGTGGCCGTCGGCGTGGACCACCTGGGCGTTCCAGTCTGGATAGTCGGCGGCGACCATCTGACACACCGCACAGCCTCGATCGTCCGGAAACACGGTTGGCTCCGCGAGTTCGTCTTCGTCGTCCGCCATCTCACCCTCGTCGTCCGCCATCTCACCCTCGTCGTCGGAATCGGGACGCTCCTGGTCATCGTCCATCGTTTCGTCGCCAAGACAACCGGCGAGACCGATCGCGACGCCAGCACCGATCGTCCCGAGGACGCTGCGTCGGTCGACTCTCAATCTGGGTGGTGTTCCCATACACTATTTGTTCGACCCGGTTTTCAAAACCCATCTGGTACTGTTCTCGAACACGTTCGGCAATCGACCCACAACATGCGAGATTCGCGCGCGTCGACACACAGCCAGCGATCGGAATCCAGGGCCGGTTACTCCCCGAAGACAGAGGTGAAGAACTTCCGTTCGGCCGTCCGAAGGTGCTGGTTGAGCGTCGCCGGGGAGATGCCGAGCCGTTCGGCGATCTCTTCGCCCGTACTCTCCCGTGGCCAGTCGAAGTAGCCCGCGAAGTAGGCTGTCTGGATCGCTGCCCGCTGTTTCTCGGTGAGTTCCTCTTCGAGAACCGACGTCGGCCCCGACTCGTCGCGATCGTTCCGTTCGGTCGTTCGCTGTGCGAGGTAGGTAATATCGGCGTGTTGGTCTTTGATGCGATCGATCATCTGTCGGGTGTCCCGCCCTCGCGACAGTTCGACGACGAACCGGAACTCGCCGTCGGCGATCGTCGCCGACTCGACGCGACCGCCGTGAGTCGCGATCGTCTCGAAAAGCGACATGGAAGCCGGGGCGACGAGTTCGAACTCGAAGACGTCTCGACGGGCTCCGAGCACCCGGAGATCGCTGATCCCGTCCGTCTCGTCGATCGTCTCCCGAAACCGCTCCGTGGAGACGTCGTGGGCCGAGCCGTAGGCCAGCAGCGTCTCGTCGCCGCGAATCAGCTGTTCGAACTCGATCCGACACGAGTCAGTTGCCGAGAGCGCGACCAGCTCTTCGGCCATCCCTCCAACCTGGAACTCGAGTTCGATGACAGCGTCACTGACCAGCGCATCGCGGCGCTCGATCGCGGTGATGGCGTGTGCGATGACGTCACCGATTCGCGCGAGGATCGTCGTCTCAGGCCCGGAGAACGCACGCGGTGACGACGAATAGATGTTCAAGACGCCGTAAACGAGATCATCGTGGGCGATCGGCACCGCCGCCGACGATCGGTAGCCGCGTTCGCGTGCCGGCTCGCTCCAGGGTTCGAACGCCGGGTCACTCCGCATATCGTTTGCGACCTGTATCTCACCGGTCCGAATCGCCGTTCCCGAGGGACCCTGTCCGGTCGGCGAGCCCGCGTCGGTGGTGATTTCGACCTCGTCGAGATAGCCGTCCTCGACGCCGGCTGCGGCCTTGGGGAGGACGCGACTGTTACCCGGGTTGACGCTGCCGATCCAGGCAAACCGGTAGCCGTCGTCCGCGGTGAGCCGATCGCAGACCTGCTGTTCGAGTTCCGCCCGCGTTTCGGTCGTGATCACTGCGTGGGTGATGTCGTGGCCGATCCGGTTGAGTCGGTTGAGTGCTTCAAGTTGTTCGCGCTGGCGGAGCCGTTCGCGTTCCTGTCGTTCCCGTTCGATCGCGTGGTGGACGGTCCGCACGAGGAGTTCACTCGTCACCTCGTCTTTGACAAGGAAGTCCTGTGCGCCGCGTTGAATCGCCTTGACGCCGACCTCCTGGTCGCGCAGCCCGGTCAACACGACGATCGGCGTCGACTCGCGGTTGGTGTTGATCCGTTCGAGGGTCTCGAGTCCGTTGCTGTCGGGGAGGTTCAGATCGAGCAAGACAACATCCGTCGGCTCAGAGACGAGCGTCTCGATCCCGTCCTCGAGTCGAGTCTCCTGGACGACGTCCGGCAGCCCGGTCGTGGTGTCGTCGGGGGTGACACGCTGTCTGAGCTCTTCCGTGTCCCGGAGCATCTCCTGGATGAGTCGTGCATCGCCCGGATTATCCTCGATCAACAGGATCCGGAGTGCCCCGGTCGTCTCGGTGGCCGGATCGCGATCCCACTCCCACTCCCCCTCGCGGTCGTCGTTCTCTGGGTGGGTGTTGGTCTCGCTCATTGGGTGTCTTCCTCCGGTGGTAACCGGACCACTGAGAACCAGAACGTCTCGAACGCCCGAACGGTGTCGATGAACTCGTCCGGATCGACCGGTTTCGTGAGATAGGCGTTTGCGTGTAGTTCGTACGATCGGACGACGTCCTCTTCCGCCCGCGAACTCGTTAGCACGATGACCGGGATCGATCGCAACTCGGGGTCACCCTTGAGCTCTTCGAGGACCTCCTCACCGCCCGTCCGGGGGAGGTTGAGATCGAGCAAGATCAGATCGGGGCGGGGCACGTCGTCGTACTCGCCGCGTTGGTCGAGAAAGGCGAGGGCCTCCGTTCCGTCCGAGACGGTGTGGAGGTCGTTGTCGATGCGTCCCTGCTTGAACGCCTCCTTCGTCAGTCGAACGTCGCCCGGGTTGTCCTCGACGAGCAGTATCTGTGCTGGCTCCGGTCGAAACGATTCTGTCTCGGTCATTGGGTAGTGTGTTGTGGTGCAGGAAGCGCCACTGAAAACGTCGATCCGACGCCGGGCTCGGAGTCGACCCTGATCGAGCCACCGTGTCGGTCGACGATTCGCCGACAGAGCGCAAGGCCGATCCCGGTGCCGGCGTACTCGTCGATGCTGTGCAGGCGGTTGAACACCTGAAAGATGTTATCCGTCTTGTCAGGGTCGATTCCAATTCCCCGATCGTGGACCGAGATGAGGCGTTCTGTCCCACTCTTTTCTCCGGAGATAAATATATGTGGAGCCTCGTCGCCAGCGTAGGTGATCGCGTTGTCGAGGAGGTTCTGGAACAGCTGCCGGAGCTGGCTCGGATCGCCTGAGACCGTCGGCAGCGCCTCCCAGTCGACGTCGACATCGGCACCAGTCTCCTCGATTCGCAGTTCGAAATCGGCCAGGACGTCCGCGAGTACCGCTCCCATTTCGACCGGCTGGAGCGGATCGCCCTGCGTATCGACCCGCGAGTACGCAAGCAGCCCGTCGATCATCTGTTGCATCCGTGTGGCACCGTCGACGGCGAACTCGATGAACTCCTCGCCGTCGGCGTCGAGTTCGTCACCGTACCGCCGCTCGACCAGCGTCAGATAGCTCTCGACCATCCGCAACGGTTCCTGTAAATCGTGGCTAGCGGCGTAGGCGAACTGTTCGAGTCGCTCGTTTGACTCCTCTAGGTCCGCGACGATCGTTTCGAGTTCCTGGCGGCGCTGTCGCCGTTCGAGTTCGTAACCGAGCCACTGGGTAGCGAGTTCGACGAAGTGCTGTTCGGCACGGGTAAACGACGCCGATCGCGGCTCGTCATCGACGAAACACAGCGTGCCGTAGATATCGTCCTCGACGAACACCGTTCCACCGACGTACGCGTCGAACCGCCACTCCTCGTCGGTCTGGTCCGCGTGCCACCCCCGGGACGAGGCGTCGGTGAGCGTGAGTACGTCCCCCGATTCGATCGTCCGTTGACAGTACGATGTCGACAGCTGGATGCTCGTGCCCGGCTGCAGCCGATCGTCTCCGGTCCCGTGGACGACCTCGAGCTGGTCGGCCTCCCGATCGACGGCCGACAGGAAGCCGACGTCGAGACCGAGTCGGTCACAGCCCAGTTCGAGCAGCTCGGAAACCTTCTGCTCGAACGACCGGTCCCGATCGGCGGTGACCTCATAGAGCCGTTGTAACGTCCGATTGGTCTCGCGGAGTTCCCGTTCCATCCGCTTTCGCTCGGTCACGTCCTGGAAGTAGATCGACAGCCCCGTCTCGGAGGGGTAGGCGTGGACCTCGAACCACGTCTCGAGAGGCGAGAAGTACTCCTCGAACGATGTCGCCTCCTTGCGGTCCATCGCTCGGCGATACTCTCGTCCGAACGTCGAATCGACCGCTTCCGGGAACGCCTCCCAGAAGTTCTCGCCAACGAGCCCGTCGTCCTCGGGGTCGATCAACTCCGTCGCCCGGTCGTTGACGTAGGTGATAGTCCACTCCGTATCGAGCCCGAAGAACGCATCCGTGATCCGATCGAACGTCGTCTCGAGTTCGCTCTCGAGGCGTTTTTGTTCGGTGACGTCCTCGAGGGTGAAGACGCCGCCAGTCACGTCACCGTCGGTTCGCAAGGGAGCCCCGTTGACCGAGAGCCAGATCCGCTTCCCGTCGGCTCGACGCAGACTCAGTTCGACGTCGAACACCGGCTCGCCGCTGGTCATCACTCGATCAAACGGCAGTTCCGCGGCGGCCATCGGCGCTCCCGTCGCGTCCCTGACCTGCCACCGTGGATCGTCGTGGGAGAAGGTCGTGATTTCGTCGCGGCTCCGATCGAAGATTTCGGTCGCCCGTTCGTTCGCAAACCGGAGCTGGCCGTCATCGTCGACGACGGTGATTCCGACGGGGCTCGTCTCGATGATCTGTTCGTTCAGCGCCTGCTCCTCACGCAGCCGATTCTGGATCTCACGCTGTTCGGTCACGTCGCGGACGACACAGATCATCCCACCATCACCAGCCTGAGCGAGGTAGTGGTCTTCGAGCAGGCGTGTGCCATCTTTTTTTACACCCGTCGTTTCGCCGGACCACGAGCCCGTCGCTGCCAGCTCGGGGAAGGCCTCCTCATAGACCACGTCCGTCTCCTCGTCCGGATAGAGCAGCTCCCAGTGTTCGCCGATCATCTCCTCGGATTCGTAGCCGTAGATATCAGTGTAGGCCTGGTTTACGTACGTGAATCGGCCGTCGTCGTCGAGGAGACTGATCCCCTCGCTTGCCGTCTCGAGGGCTTCGTAGACGCGGCGGCGCTCCCTGCGGTATCGACGCTCGTCAGTGACGTCCTCGAACTCGGAGACGATACCGGTGAGTTCGCCGTCGTCGAACAACGGCATCGCGTTCTCGGTGATCCAGACCCGTTCGCCGTCCGGGCGGCGAATACCGAACGTGACATCGAACACCGGCTCGCCCGTTTTGCGAACGCGGTGAAACGGGAGCCGATCGGGTGGGAACGGCCCACCGTCGGTATCGACCAGATCCCACGCCTCGTCGCCGTGGGCCATCCGAACCAGCTCCTCACGATCCCGGCCGGTGATCGCCTCGGCGCGTTCGTTTGCAAGCGTCATCGTCCCGTCGACGTTCGCGACGATGATCCCTACGGGGCTAGCTTCGACGATCCGATCTTTTAGCGCCTCCTCCTCACGGCGTTTGCGCTCCGCCCGGGCGTTGTCGATCGACGACGCGAGCACGTTTGCGACGCTCCGGACGAACGTCGCGTCCCTGTCGGTGAACTCGCGGCGGTCGGTCGTGTGGACGCCGAGGACCCCCCACGGGCGATCGACCGAGCCGATGACGACGCTGATCCCGCTCGTGACGTCGTGGTCGAGCAACAGTTCCGGCCCGGAAAAGCGCCGCTCCGAATCGAGGTCGTCGACGACGATCGGCGATTCGGTAAGCAGCGTATATCCCGCCTGAGAGTCCCGTTCGGCCGGAACCGTCGCCGATCCCACGAGACCGTCCTGCCAGCCAGTTCCCGCTCGCAGCCGGAACCGATCGCTGTCGGGACCCAACTCGAGTACTTTGCAGTAGGTCGCATCGAGTGCGTCGGCGACGGCAACGGTCGCGTCGGACAACAGCCGATCGATGTCGTCGCACTCGAGTGCGTGCTGTCCGAGTTCGGCGACGACCTCCTGTTGCCGAAGGCGCGACCGGAGTTTGCTTGCCGGCGGATCAGCGGTTGCCATGATCGATTGGTACAAAAAAACCGATTGACGGATATAAAGATGGTGCCGACCCGGTCGATCGGGCCGAGTGTTCGCCGAGAAAGACGGTTTCGACGGGCATGTCGTCCTCGAATCGCGGCCGTGATGGGTGGGCTGGGGGTCCCCGCCGCCGATCGGCGGTCATGATGGCACGAATCCGTCTCAGAGAGGAGGTTCACCGCGTCGTGGCGATGGACCACCTCGGCACGAAATCTTCGCACAGGACGCGGCCGTCGACGATCACAGCTGTCCTCTCTCGCCCGAGAGCTTGCAAACCACGGCGGGCCGCTTCCGACCGTTCCGAAACGCCACTCGGAGGGAGATTGGATATCGCAGCATCTAGTTTAGTATATATAGGCCGATCGATTCGGCCCGGATGCCACGGTGTCGGGACGACAGCCGTTCCGGAGACCTGGCACCAGAACGCCGATTCGTCGCCAGACGTGGGGTGATAACGGTCATGTACAACGAGAACACCACAGCCGGACTCGGGCGAACCGAACGGAGCCCGATCGGCGAACCTGCCGTCACGATGGTCCGACGCCGATCGAGTGTCGGCTACCCTCGGTCGCGGAGCGTCGACACGCCACCTCCCAACTCGAGGTCAAATGGCAGCGGCGAAGCTGCCTACTGCATACCGACCGGAACGCCACCCCCGCCGGATGGTTGGCCAGAGTCACTGCCGCCGGGACGGTCAGACTGCCGACGGTGGAATCGCGCCCACAAACCCCTGGTGACCGCCCTCGAAAACCGGGTTCGCGATCGGCGACTGGAGAGTTCGAATCGCTGGCGACAAAACGGCTACGACCATCGCGGGTCGGGGTGGGACCGCTCTGATGAGGGCGAGAGGCGAGACGCTGTCGTCTCACTCGGCGATCGCGGATGCCGAAACCGATCGTCTCCGGCCCCGATCGGTGTTATGTGAATTGTATAGCGCGATATCAAATGCACCGATCAGCGCGATGTCAAACGCACCGATCGGCCACAGTGCTTCGGTCGTAACCCCGCCGATCGGCTGCAACAGCCCGATCGGCTGACGATGCACTGTCCGGCCTGCTTGCAGGTCGGTACTCCTTTAGCCGTTCCGTTCCAGATGTCGCCAATGACGCTCCCGGTCGAGATACTGCTTGGGCTCTATCTCGGACTCCTGACCGGCATCGTTCCAGCGTTCGTCGCCGGCTCGCTTGGCTTTCTCGTGCGATACTTCAGCGGCGTCACGCTCCCCGGGTTCGGTGTCGTCGTCCTCGCGTTGTCGATCGCCAGCGTCCAGGGCGGGCTGCTCGGACTCGTCGAACCCGACATCGCCCAGTCACCGCGGCTGCTCGTCGCCGTGCTGGTGATTTTGATGCTCGCATTGTACGCACACAACCAGGGTGACAAGCTCGGAGCCAGCCTTCCCCGACGGCTCTCGCTGACCAGCATTCGCCAGCGAACGCTCTCGGCCGACGTCGTCGAGTTGGTCGGAAACGTCGGTCAGGTCACGGTCCGTCCCACCGGCGAGATCCGCGATATGGTCGGGTATCCGGTGCTCCCAGCCGACCTTCGGGCGACGCTCAAAGGCGGGTCCTGGAAACTCCCTGCCGACATTCCGCTATCGGAACTGGAGAGTCGTCTCGAAGAGCGACTCCGGACCGACCACGACCTTGCGGACGTCGAGGTCACGATCGACGAACAGGGACGGGCGACGATCGCCGCTGCACCACCGTCGGGTGCCCTCTCGCGACGGATTCCGGCAGGCAAGCGGGCGGTGTCACTTGCGACGCTCGTGCCGACGGGACTGGCACGCGGCGACGACGTAACCGTCCGGACCGCGGGTCGATCGGTCGCCGGGACGGTACTGAGCGCCCGGACGGAGACCGACGACGATACTGACGCGGACAACCCGATCAAGGACGAAACGGCGCTGGCCGACGGTGGCGAGGAGCCGACACCCGGGTCGTCGGCGGTCGCCACCAGTGCCAGTAGCGGTGGTGTCGGCCGCGTCACCGTCGCCGTCTCTCGGCGGGACGTCGAACCGCTCCTCGCGGCGACGGACCCACGGCTCGTCGTCAGATCGCGCGGCACGAACCGCGAGTTCGAGGCGTTCGCAATGGTCAAACAGACCGGATACGTGGTTCGCCGTGCCACGGTGGGAGCGACCGGTGGCGTCGACGGGTCGCCCTCGACGGCCGACGTGACGGTGCTTGCAGTGCGACGGCAGGGAAGCGAAACCGGCGGACGGCGACACGGCTGGGTGTTCGGACCCGGTATCGAGCGCTCGCTTGCCCCCGGCGACGAGGTGTTCGTTGCGGGGCCGGAATCCACCGCAGAAGCATTCGTGGAGGCGATCGCCCGATGACCGGTTTCGAGGCGGCGGCCAGCCTCGACACATCGATCGTGGCTGTCGCCGCCCGGAACGTGACCGTACTCGTGACACAGATCGTGGGGCTGGAATCGGTGTTCGACGTCCTCGTTCGACTCCTCGGATTCGCCGTTCTCGCGGCTGGAACCGCAGCCGGCGCAGCGGCTGCCTTCCGGTGGTACAGCGCCGACGAACTCCCCGAGGGAGTCGCGGTTCTGGTCGGGGTCTCGATGGTCGCGATCTGGCTGAACACGAAGACTGCACTGCAGGATGCGATCATCGGGACGACGCCGTTGCTCGATCCCGCAACTGCCGTCTACACGGTCGCTGCCTTCGTCGTGAGTGCGATCGCCGCCGACGGTGGCCGACGGCTGGGAGACCACCTCGCAGGGTCCGTGTTCGCGATTTCGACCCCACGAACGATCGACGATGTCAGCCAACTCGTGCGATCGGCCGGGCGCGTCGTCAGCGTCGAACTCCCCGCCGAGATCGAGGACGTCGACGGCTACGACCCCGTCGACGACGCCACCAAAGCCGAACTGACCGGGAAGACGTTTCTCTTGCCGCGGCGGCTCACCGTCGATGCACTTCGGGACCGACTCATAGACCGGCTCGAACGCGATCACGGGGTCGGCCACGTCGATGTCGAGTTCGCCACCGACGGCTCGATCGAATATCTCGCAGTTGGGAGCCGACCGGCCGGGATCGGGCCGACGCTCGCACCGGGAACCGTCGCCGTTGCACTTCGTGGCGATCCGGCAGCCGATGCGAGCCCCGGTGACAGCGTCCGGCTCTGGCGTCGTGACGGCGATAGCGTCCGGCGCGTGACCCGCGGTGAGCTCCGTGGCACTGCTGGGGACGTGGTGACAATGGCCGTCGATGCCGCCGACGCGACGACGATCGAGCCGGCCGGCGACTACCGACTCGTCACCCTTCCCGACAACCCAGGGGCAGAGCGCGAGCTCGTCTCCCTGCTCCGTGCCGCCGACGAGACGGTGACGACGCTGGCTATCGAACAGGGAGCACCACTCGAGGGGACGACCGTCGGCTCGGTGCCGGTCCTCGTCCTCGCGATCGATCGGGACGGCGAGGCGATCGCACTGCCAGCGCCGGAGACCGTGCTCGACGCGGGCGATACGGCCTACGTGCTCGCCCGGCCGGATGCATTGCGGCGACTGACAGCCGAGTCGATCGGCTCGGCGACAGCAGCGACGAGTCCCGAGTAAGACGGATCGTTGTCGCGTTGTCCCGGCGATCGCCGCTCCCGTCGGGCGAGAACCGGTCCCGAACGACAACCGACCGTCTCAGCCGACACTGCTGGCCGCCATCGATCGGAGCGGTAGCTACTTGAGTTCGGCACCGATAGCGCCAGGTATGCCTACGGAGTGGAAACTGTTTGCCGACCTGGCCGAACATGCGGGTGAGAAACACGTCACTGTCGACACCGACGCCGGGGACACCGTCGGCGACGCCATGGATGAACTGTTCACGATCGCGCCGGATCTTGAGTCGCGCGTCTTCGACGACGGCGAGTTGCGATCGCAGATCAACGTTCTTCGGAACGGAACGAACGTCGTCGTCGAAGAGGAGGGCCTGGAGACGGAACTGGACGACGGCGACGAGCTGGCGCTGTTCCCGCCGGTTAGTGGCGGCTGATCGGACCGGCGTGCCCTGTCGAGTAACACGCGGACGTGATCGATCGGAGCGCCTCCGTACCGCTTTCGCTGGAGATCGTCAGTAGACGCCGACAGTTCGGGGGAGAACGCAGATGCTGCCGTCGCCGAACACTCGCGTATGCAGTCTACGATCGACGGCCCACCGCCCGGAACGGTCGCCGTGAGCGAAGGCGTGGGCGGTGACACCCGTATCGAACCCTGACAGTCGCGGTTATTAAGACGGTTCAGTCGAACGCACACGTGTGCGATTCCGAACGTCGATCGGTCTCGTCGCGCGTGCGATCGGTGCCACAGCGATCGGCTTCGGCACGCTCACACTGGTCGGGCTAGCGATATCGGTGATTGGTGGCCTCGTAATCGGCTCGATGATACTCATCGCTGCTGAGCAGGTCATCGACGCCGACAGTGTGTCCGGGTACGGATACGGGGTCGGAGCGCTCGTTTCGATCCTGTTTTTCGGACTCGTCGTTCGCCACGCGTTTCGGGACAGTCGCCAGCACCTGTTTCGAGAGACCGAGCAGATCGATCCCGAAGCTAGCGGGCGGCTCGTCGCCGTAACACACCGGCTTGCAGCCACCTTCGATCTCGAACGACCCGAGATACGGCTCCGGGAGACGGAGACGCCACTCGCGTACACGATGTCGTGGGACGGTGATCCGGTACTCGTCGTCTCGACTGGCCTGTTCGAGACGCTCACCGTCGCGGAAGCCGAGGCGGTCCTCGCCCACGAACTCGCCCACATTGCCAACGGCGATCTCCGACTGATGACGTGGGCACTGATTCCACTGGTGACAGCAGAGAGCTACGCCGAGCCGTACGAGCCCGAACCCAACGAGCGTCGGTTCGTTCTTGTGAACTATCAAAAAGACGAAGATCGGTACGACGTGTTCGAGCTGCCATGGATCGCGATCGGCCGTCTGGCGACTACGGGTGGGAGAGCCAGCGCCGGCCTGTTTTCTCGCGGGCGGGAGTTCGCAGCCGATCGGTCGGCCGTCGCTGCCACCGGCGACCCCGCTGCACTCGCGACAGCACTCGAACGACTCGAGACGGCATCGCCGAGACGGCCACCCGAGGATCTCCGCGAGCACGCCAGTTCCGTCGACGCGCTGTCGATCCTCCCGATGCTGGATCCGGACCGAGACCGCGGTGGCGGGCTCTTTGCGACCCACCCCGCGACCGATCGGCGGCTCGATCGGCTGCGACGGGTGACAGCCGACTGATACGGATTAGTGTCCGTAGTTACCGCCGATCGGCTAAGACGGCTCTCCGATCAGCGTGGTGCGACGCGCCACGAGCAGTCGGGCGTAGCCCGACAACGGCGGTAATTGATGACACTACTCCGTATGAGAGCGATCGGCCGGACGACTCGCGACCACGGGTCGGCCACTCGATCCGCGAAATTCGGGACCGATCGTCGACAGCGACGCGGCGGGCTCCGCCGGAGCAGGCTGTTGTCTCATCCCAAAAACCGTTCGTGTACGCAACAGCGCGATCGCGTGAACTGCTCAGCCGGCGTTCCCGCGTGCACTGATCGCTCACGCGTCCGCGGTGAGATCGATCCCGAGAACGAAATCCGACGCGTCGGAGACGTCCACCCCGACGGAGGAGGCGTCGCTGACGGCGGCGACCGTCTCGGGGATCAACACACGAGTCCGATCGGCCCCGAGTTCGGCGCCATCCCGCGCGATCGCCCCGAACAGCGATCGGGCCGCATCGACGGTCTCCCAGACCCCGATTCCGTACTCGGCCCACGTCTGCTCGTCGCCGTCGTCGTTCTCTCTGTCGTACGTCCGGGTCCGGTACGCTGCGCCCGCAAGACCCGCTCCGGTTTCGACGGCGAACACTCTCGTCCCGTCGACGAACCGATCGACGTCCGCCCGCGTGAGCTCACGCAGGGCCCACGTCTCCTCGGGGGCAAGCCCCAGTCCGTCGAGGTGCCTGCGCCCATCGCTGTGGGTCCAGTACCGCCACGCGGCCGCGGAGTCGTTCGTGACCGTGTGGGAGTCCGGACCGTCGGTTGCCCGGTCCGTCGCAGCATCTCCAGCCGGCTCCGGATGCGCCCAGCGGAACGCCGTCACCGGTTCGTATCCGCCACCGCGGGCGGCACCGAGGCCAGTCGTGTTCCACGAAAAGACCATGACCCGGCCAACGGTCGCGCCTCGATCGCGGGCCCAGACAAAACAGGCCTCGTTCAGCTGCTGACTGATGCCCCGTCGTCGGTAGTCGGGATCGACACGCATCCCCTGGACCCACGCCTCGTCCGACGAGAGCATGACGACCTGGACGATCCCGACGGCGGTCCCGTCGATCGCCGCGACGAACGTCTTCTGTGGCTCCTCGCCGTCGTTCTCGATCCACTCGTGGTAACTGTGGGGAATATAATCGCCACCTCGATCGGTCCAGAGCTCGCTCGTGAACGCGGCGACGGCGTCGTAATCGTCGTGGGTCGCATGGCGAACGTTCATACTCGAATCCGTTGCACGCCAGTCGAAGAATAGCTACTGTTTGCAGTTATTGCCAGGGAACCGATCGCGCCTGCAGTTCGCCCGCAAGCGACGTGCTCATCGCCGCTTCGACGTTCTCGGCGTTTTCGAGCGCCCACATCAGCTTGACTTTCGCGGTTCCGGGAAGGGTGTCGCCGGCCTCGATCACACCTGCGTCGAGGAGATCGCGGCCGGTGTCGTAGACCCGATCGCAGACCCGCCCGTCGAGACACTGGCTGGTCATGACGACCGTCGTCCCATCTGCGATCAACTCCTCGATCCGCGGGATGAGATCGGTGTGGACGTGACCAAGTCCGGTGCCCTCGATGATCAACCCCGCCGAGCCCTCGACGACATCGAGGAACGCGGGGTCCATCCCCGGCGTGAACTTGACCAGTTCGACGTCGCTCTCGAGGGCGGGTTCGATCGCGAGCTCGCTCTCGCCTCGCTGCTGGTAGTCGCGGCGGAATTCGATCGTCTCGCTGTCGTACTCGATCTCACCGAGTGGCGTTGCACCGATCGTCTCGAAGGCATCTCGTCGCGAGGTGTGATTCTTGCGAACCCGTGTGCCACGATGGAGCGCACAGCGGTCGTCACTCTCGTCTGCGTGCATACAGACCAGCACCTCCGCACAGTCGCTTTTTGCGGCTTCGACGGCCGAGACGGCGTTCATCACGTTGTCCGAGGAGGGCCGATCGGCCGATCGCTGGGAGCCCGTAAAGACGATCGGCACTGGCGTGTCGAGCATAAAGGAGAGCACCGATGCGGAGTACTGCATCGTGTCGGTGCCGTGCATGACGACGACGCCGTCGGCACCGGCCTCGATCTCCTCGGACACTGCGGTAGCGAGCTCCTGCCAGATCGGCGGCTCCATGTTCTCAGAGAGGATGTTGGTAACGACCCGGCCGCGGTAGTTGGCCCGGCCGGCGAGATCCGGCACCGCACGCAACACGTCCTCGGCGTCGAACTGTGCCGTCACCGCACCGGTTCGGTAGTCGACGGTCGACGCGATCGTCCCGCCGGTCGAGATGAGCGAGATCGTCGGCAACTCGTCGTCGAACTCGACGGTCGAGGCGCTCTCCTCGGTGCTTGCCCCGTCGATTTCGTAGACGTCTTCGTCGACGACAGCGACGTCCGCAGCGTCACGATCGACGCCGACATTGTAGCCACCGTCGAGTTTGACGACGAGGTGGTCGTCCGTACTGGAGGGGAGCAACACGCCTTCGTACGTCCGATCCGCGCGGTCGACGCGGATCCGATCGCCTGGGTTCATGCGCGTTCGTTGCGCAGCGGTCGACTTGAAGGCACGCTTTCATCGCGGGCTCGGGCGGTCAGCTGGCAGACGCACTGGCGGCGCCGACAGCTGTTGCTGTCGATAACGCGGTCGAACGGCGCTGTCGGTGTGTCGCGACCGGCAGTACCACATCGCTGCCGACGCCGGGAGCGCCCGACTGCTTACGATCGCTGCCGGGGACTGTCATGCGAACAGCCCGACGATGACCAATCCCAGCCCGGTCAACAGCAAAACGGCGGCGATCAGCGCAGTCAGTAGCCTGACCGTCGCCAGTGCGTCGTCGGCCAGATCGAGACGGGGATAGAGCCGTCGGCCAATCGCAAGCAGCCCCACCCCCAACAGAAGCGCAACCCCCCCGAAGGCCATCAACTCGGTACTCACTGCCTGTGGCTTCCATTCGAGGTGTCAAAAAGCCGGTCCCGGCGTTCAGCGAGTGGAACACCGGTATCGATCGCCGCCGACACAGCTGACGGGCTGTTCCAGTCGCGTTGGGGAAAGGTCCTTGACTGTCGCGGCCGTCACCGTCTACTATGAGCGATCGTTCGGAGGAGATTACCGACTCTCGCGACGGCCCTGCACGGTCGACCGAGGACCTCCTCGCGGAGACGGATGACGTCCTCTCCGGGTCGGGGACGGGCACGGGCACGGATCGATCGTCCGAGCCGACGGCCGGCCGAGACGCGACACGCGACGACGAGGAGGGAGGGAGCTGGTGGCGGTCGAGCGATTCGGCGTCAGTCGAAGCGGGTGCTGAGGGTACTTCCTCCCGTCTGTCCGGACTCACGCCCTCTGCCGGGGCGTACTTCTCACCAAAAGCGTTTCTCGCGCTCGTGCTCGTCATCGGTGCCGGGCTGTTTGCCGGACAGCTCGCCCTCCCGATCGGCGGCCGCATCGCCGGGATGGTCGGCGTCGCGTTCGCCATCGGCCTCGCAACATCGAAGCGGCGCTACCTCGAGATGAGTAGTGCTGGCGTGTTCGTCGGCGGTGTCTCTGCACTGGCCAACCACGCGGTCCTCGCCATCGCTGGCTCGGGACAGACGCTCGTCGCCATCGGGGCGGCGGCAGGACTGTGTGCCTGTCTCGGCGGCTACTATTTCGGCCGCGACCTGCGGGACGGACTGCGTCGCGACGTCGAGTGATCGGCATCGACGGCGCTGGCGGTGGGCAGTGACAATCGAAGACAACTGTCCGTATCAGTCCTGGTCGGCTTCCTGCGGACGTCCCGTCGACAGCTCCCAGCCACGTTCGGTTCGGCGGACAACGCCGTTGTCGGCCATCACCTCGAGTAGTTCCGCGACGACTTCCCGCGGTGCGTCGATGTCGCTACTGAGTTCGCCGACCGATTTGGGTTCCGATCTGATACTCGCGAGTAGATCGGCGTAGATCCGAGTTTCGGGGCCGGCACCGACGGTTTCGGAAATCTGATCGAGGACGCCACAGAGCCGGCCCTGGACCCATCTCTGGGCGAGCGAGAGCTCGTTTTCCAGCTGTTCGAGATCCTCGAGGGCAACCAGGAGGTCGTCGAGCCCGTCGGAGTCGTCCCAGGAGATGTCGAGCGAGAGGTGCCGACAGGTCGTGATGTCGAAACTGCTGTTTGCAGGATAGGCGCTTTTGCTCGCATAGCCATACGGCGAGACGTTCACTTCGAGTCTGACGTTGCGGGCGATATGGAAGTACTTTCGCCGCTGGTCGTCGACTCGACTCTCGATGACGCCAGCCTCTTCGAGTTTCCGAAGGTGTTCGATGACCGCCTTGGGACTCACGCCGATATACTCCGAAATCTCAGTCACATAACAGGGTTTTCGGGCGAGCAATCGGAGAATCCGTCTCCGGTTTTCGTTCCCGAGTAAATCGAGCAACGCAGCGGAGTCCATCGCCGGACAGTAGATGGTCAGCGGTGAAAAGCGTGTCTTCTCAGTGGACACATGAGACAGTGTCCTGGGCCGATTCCCTGGTGCAACCCCGACCCGGGTTGGAGTGCAACATCCAGCGGTCCGTATGACACTGTAGCCGGGCCAGCGACAGCAGTCGAGTGGCGGTGGATTCTGATTCGAACGGCAATGTGAACCGGTATCAGCTGGTGCTGTTAGTCTTGACCGCCTCTGCAGACGTCTTTTTATCATCCGACTCTGACTCCGACGTCGAATCCGTATCCGAGTCCGAGTCCAAGTCTGAGTCCGAGTCCGTGTCCGAGTCCGAGTCCGTGTCCGAGTCCGAGTCCGTGTCCGAGTCCGAGTCCGTGTCCGAGTCCGTGTCCGAGTCTGAGTCTGTAGGTGCCTCCTCCGACGAGTCGTCACCAGCGTCGTCCGCATCGTCGTGAGCAGGGTGTCCCGGCTGGTCGTTCTCGCCGGGTGGCCCTGCGTCATCATCGGTTGGTGGCCCACCATCGCCAGCGGTCGATTCACCGGAGCTTTGATCAGCCGACTCGTTCCCGCGATCAGCCGACTCGTTCCCGCGATCAGCCGACTCGTTCCCGCGATCGGCTACACCGGACGACCGTTCGTGTCCGGGCAGCGCCTGTGCGGTCGCCGCAACGTCCGGGCCGGCGAGCTCCGAGGCGTTCTGCTGGATCGTCTCGAGGCGGTCCTCGTCGACGCCGGTGTCTGCTGCCCGTGGCTTGGTCCGCTCGATCGCCCGATCGAGGGCGTTGATCTCGACCGTCAGCGTCGCCATCCGTGCCTGGTACTGTCCGTTCGAGAGGTCGGCGTCCCGGTCGCGAAGCGCCTCGCGTTCGGCCTCGAGATCGGCAAGTTTGGCCTCGAGGTCGTCGGTGCGGTCCGAAACGAGCGTGGCTTTTTCTTCCTCGTCGGCGTTGTTGTATGCCGACTCAAACATCCCCCGCTCGACCGTGTTTTCCGTGTCTGCGGAACTCGACTGCATGAACTCCGTGACTGTCGTATTTGGCTCCCCATCCGCAGGTGACTCCTCGGTAGCAAACGCATCCACGGCGGCCCCACTCGCCACGGATGCGACCGCGATCCCGACGATAGCGGCTGCCACGAGGAGAACAATCGCCCGTCTGGAACTCATTATCTCCCGTTCCGCCACGATATCCTAAAAAGATGAACTTTCGTTCGAACCGTTTAGCGACCTTCGTCGACGGCTGACGATCCGTTGGAGCGTTCAAGCTGGCTGCAGCCGCCGCCGATCGAGGAACCGACGACCGCCATGGAGGGCGTTGGAAGATTCCGACCGGCCGGAAACGGAGCCGTCGACCGGCAGTGTACACCCGATCGCGTGGTAGTATGGGACGGTTTCAGAGCGCCGATCACGGGTCGATCGCGGCTCGTGCCGGTGACAACAGGACCGAATCAGCTGCCGTGTACGGCAGCGTCGTGGCGTTTCGTCGCCACTGCGGGCCGATCGAGGTCCCGATGACGGGGTTGCTGTTCGTCGCTGTGGCGGGGTATGGGACGGTCCGGAATCTCCGTGATGGAGAATCGGATCGATCGGTTCAGTGTCCGTTCACACTGTTCAAGCAACCGTTGAGCGGGCAGATCGGTAGCTGGAGGCGGAGATTCCTGCCAACAGTTATGTTGGTCCAGCCCATGTGACTAGATACCATGTTCGAGGTGTTCTCACGGAGCTACTATCTCGGGCGACTCTACGTGACCCCGATCGAGGGCGATCACGCACTCATGCACCGCGAACAACACGAGCGGATCAACGAAGAAGTGTACGCCACCGGCGACGGGCTCGAACGGCTCGACACCCCACTGGTGATGAAACTCGAATCCCACCACTTTCCGGTCCACGGGGACGAGGCCGTACCGACGAACACGCTGGCGATCCCCGAACCGATGCTCGAGGGAACGGACGTCAGAAACCCACCCTCGCTGCGGGAAGTGTTTCTCGCCCGGCGCGAACGGGCCACCCAACTGCTCGGGTTCGTCGCTACACCACAGCCCGAGTATTCCGGCGCCGGAACCTAAAAGTAGTCGCGCTTCGCGTCTTTCGCCAGATGCTCGACGAGTTGCTCGGCCGTGCCTCGCTGAAACAGCGCATCGAGGAGTTAGAGACGGAGACCGATCGGCTACGAAACCGCTACGAGGCCGAATCCGAGCGGCGGGCCGACGCCGCGACCGCCAGACAGGAGGCGGAGGCGACGGTGAACCGACTGGAAGACCGAATCGCCCAACTCGAGGGCGAGCTCGACCGCGTCACGGACGACGACGACGGCCCGACCGTTCGACACCGCGAACAGCTACGGGGCAGCCGACTCGCGGCCGTCCTCGATCGACTCGCGTCGTTTCGGACCGGGGACGAGGGTGCGCTCACCGTGCCCGTCGGCGATGATCTTCCCGACCCCGTCCGGGACGATCTCAGGGAGTGTCTTGGCGATCGGATCGCACTCGTCGACGACGCGGCTCCGTGTCTGTGCTATGTCGACGATGCCACGCTGCTCTCGGTGACCCTCGATCCGCCCGTCAGGCCGGACTGTGAGGGAGGGTGGGACGATCGGTTCGCGATCGATCGGGAGTGGTTCCTGCCGACGGGTCGGTACACACTCGCAGTCGTCCGGGCGGACCTGTTTGCAGTCGGGGTCTACCAGGGCGACGAGCGCATCGACGAACGCGGCTTCGAGAGCGATGTCAAGGGGAGTCACTCGAAAGGCGGGTTCTCACAGGCCCGATTCGAGCGCATCCGCGACGAGCAGATCGACGCCCACCTCGATCGCTGTCGAGAGGCCCTTGCCGACGTCGAGACCGATCGACTGTATCTCGTCGGCCAGCGCGGCGTCGTCGAGACGCTCGCCGAAGAGACAGACCTCGAACCGGCCGCGACGGCAGCCGTCGATGCGACCGGGAAGCCGATCGCGGCGCTCGCTGATGCCCATCACTCGTTCTGGACGACGGAGTTGCGGGTTATCTGAGACGGATCACTGTCCGTCGTCAGTGAATATCACACTCCGTCCGAGCACGACCACAGTGAGCACCGATCGATCGGGCCGGACGTGACCGGGAGCGAATCGCCTCGACCCGCCCCGTCCGGAGACGCCAGGCGGTGGTCTACGTTTAAGTTAGGCGTCGTCTAGCTATCCGTATGCGCGTCGCAATTCTTGCCCACGATCGGTTTCCCGATCGCGCCAAGACGGCTCTCGGGGTGCTCCGATACGGAGCGAACGAGGTCGTCGCCGTGCTCGATCGCGAGACCGCCGGCAGCCGTGTCGCCGACTTCGTCCCCGACGTCCAGGACGCCCCGATCGTCGAGGGAATGGCCGCCCTCTCCGGCAACGACGTCGATGCACTGGTGATCGGCATCGCCCCGATCGGCGGCGGCTTCGACGAACGCTGGCGCGAGGACGTCCGGACGGCGATCGAGTCCGGGTGTGACGTCGTCTCCGGACTCCACTACTTTCTGAGCGACGACGAGGCGTTCGCAAGTCTCGCGGCCGAACACGACTGCGAACTTCGGGACGTCCGCAAGCCACCAGACGATCTGACAGTCGCATCGGGCGTCGCCGGCGAGGTCGACGCCGAAATTATCCTCACCGTCGGCACCGACTGTTCGGTCGGCAAAATGACGACGACGATGGAGCTCGCCCGTGATGCTCGCGCGTTGGGCCACGACGCTGCCGTCGTTCCAACCGGCCAGACCGGGATCATGATCGAGGGCTGGGGCAATCCGATCGATCGGGTCGTCTCGGATTTCACGGCAGGGGCCGTCGAAGAGATGATCCTCGAAAAAGGCGACGCACACGAGTACCTCTTCGTCGAAGGACAGGGGAGTATCATCCACCCCGCCTACTCCGCGGTCACCTGCGGGATCCTCCACGGTTCGATGCCCGACAAACTGGTGCTCTGTCACGCCGCCGGTCGGGAGGCGATCCACGGCTACGAGTCGTTCCCGCTCCCGCCGATCGCCAGCTACGTCGATCGCTACGAAACCCTTTCCGAACCGGTCTCTGCGGCACCGGTCGTCGCCGGCGCGCTCAACACCGCCGACCTCGCGGCGACCGAAGCACGCCAGGCCGTCGACGGATATGCGGAGACACTCGACAGGCCCGCGACGGACGTGATTCGGTTTGGCACGGACGACATCCTGGAGGTCATTCTGGAATGAGCCTCGAGACATCGTTCGAGCGCCACTCGCTGCCGATCGAGGACCCCTTTACGATCGCCGGTGGGCGGACGACGACGGAGCGAGACGTTGTCGTCGTTCAGATCGCGGACGGCGACGGCCGGATCGGTGTCGGCGGGGCCGCCCCGGCCGCTCACTACGGCGAAACCGTCGACACCGCCACAGCCGTCCTTCCGGAGCTGCTCGCGGTCGTCGAGGACGTCGGTGACCCACACCAGCTCGATCGGATCGAACGACGGCTTCGCGAGACAGTCCGACGGAATCCGGCGGCCCGCGCAGCCGTCAGTATCGCGCTCCACGATCTCGTCGCGAAACGCCTCGACGTGCCGCTCTATCGCTACTGGGGGCTCGATCCGAGCGAGACGCTCGACACGTCGTACACCATCGGCCTCGACGAGACCGAACGGATGCGCGAGAAGGCAGAGTTGGCTGTCGATCGCGGCTTCGGAACGCTAAAACTCAAACTCGGAACCGAGCGGGATATCGAAATCGTCCGCACGATTCGATCGGCAGCGCCCGACGCGCGTCTCTTCGTCGACGCGAACGAGGCCTGGACGCCCCGCCAGGCGGTCGACCGGATCGATCGACTCACCGAGTTCGACCTCGCGTTCGTCGAACAGCCCGTGCCAGCCGAGGATCCGGAGGGCCTTCGCTTCGTCTCCGAACGGTCGGCGCTGCCGATCGCCGCCGACGAATCCTGTCTCACGCTGTCCGACATTCCACAGATCGCTGACCGGTGTGATATCGCGAACCTGAAACTCATGAAGTGTGGCGGCCTGCGGGAGGCAATGCGGATGATCCACACTGCACGCGCCCACGGGCTGGAAGTGATGTGTGGCTGCATGACCGAATCCAACGCCTCGATCGCGGCGGCCTGTCACCTCGCCCCGCTGCTCGACTACGCTGACCTCGACGGCTCGCTGCTGCTGGCCGACGACCCCTACGACGGCGTTCCAGTAGTCGATGGGACGATCGAACTCGACCAGCTCGATCGGTCGGGAACTGGTGCCCTCATGCGTTGAGAGAAGGTACCGACAGCGCGAGACGACGCCGAACAGTCTCGGACTGCTGATCGATCGACGCTGATCGGTCTCACTGTTGAACCGATCGACGCCGAACGGTCTCGGACTGTTCTCCCGACACCGAAACCGGACCGAGTTTCGCCGATCGAGGTGTAAACAGTAGAGAGCGAACCTCTAGAGCCAATGCTAACGGTGGTTTACGGATGTGGCGTTCGTGTTGCTAACTGACATGCAAGACGGGAACGATTCGTCGCGACTCACCCGCCGAACGGTGCTGAAGGGAGTCGCTGGTGCAGGTGCGATAACAGGCATGGGAACGGTCCAAGCGGATGAAACCGATCGCGAGCCAAGCGAAAGCCGGTTGGGGCGTTGTCCCGACGCGACGCTGGAACCGAGTCACGGCTACTGCGCGGGGGCAAGCCTAGACGGGTGTGCCGACGACCACGAGGTAACGATCGAGTTGCGCGAGGCAGTCGATGCGACGCTTTCGGACCGCTATCCCGACGCCGCCGCGTTGCTCGACGACGGCTTCAAACCGTACTTCGACACGCTGAACGGCGGCGACAGCTGGTCACACTGGCTCAGTCCCGAGTACATCGGCGACGATCGACTCCTCGATCCCGATCGGCCGGAGTCGGTTCTCGTCGACAACGAGAGCTGGCGATCGATCGGCGCCATGTTCATCGCGACCCGGGACGGAGAGTCCGTCTCACCACCGCCGGTCGTCTACGACGACGACCTCGACGTCACCTACGAGGACGGAATCGCACCGGTCGATGCGGAGCCGGCGACGGTGCCGATCGAACACGATGACGAGGAGGATGGTGATCACGGCGCCGAAGGCGATGGTCAGCACGATGGAGACGGCGACGATCATCACGGCGCCGACGGCCCCGAGGATCGGTGCTCCCCGTGGCACTACCACGCCGGACTCCCGGGGCGGTTCGCCTGGTGGTATTACCGGACCGTTTACGAGGGAGAGGTCGATCTCACACTCCCCTGTCGAACGCCCTGTATGATGCACGTCTGGACGGTCGACCACCCTGACGGCGTCTACGCACACGACGGTCCACCACCGGAGTATCCCGATCGAGAGCCCGCCGACGAGGCTGGCTTCGAGACCGACGGGGAACCCGGCGAGGACACACTCGACTGGGACGTGTTGCCGGACGCGCTCACGCCCGATCGGTTACCCGAGGAGTTCTCGGTGCTTGATCGCTGAGTCCGACGACGGCCGGTACGTGACGACAACAGTCCCTATCAGCCCCTGGCCGTATCGATCCAGCTCCACGCAGACAGCGCGGCGACGATCCGATCGGCCGCCTCGCCGACACTGCAGTCGTCGGTATCGATCTCGATCGCGGCGTCGAGCTCGTCGAACTCACGATAGATCACGTGGACGCCCTGCTCGTCGATCGGCTCCGCCCGCGATCGGTTACGATCGAGGCAGGTTTCGAGAGTGGCCGTGACGTGGGCGAACCGAACGTCGTTCAGGGTCCGGAACTGCGTTTGCCACTCCCGGCGGTAGAAGGTGCCGTCGACGAGCTGGATCGCGTCCTCCGGGCCGTCGGCGACCGCCGCGGACAGTTGCTCGTACGTACGGCTCGAAAAGTCGTCGGAACGGTGGACCGCGACGGCGACGTCTCGCTGGGTGAGGCGCTGTCGAACGCGGTCCGTGATCGTCGTTTTGCCAGCACCGGGTGGACCACAGACGACGAGTATCACGACGGGTCGTAGCCGGTGGGAACACTAACACGCTCCGATCGGTGTGTGTGTGTGGAGACGGAGGGAGCGAATCCGCGCCTCAGCCGAGATCTTCGTCCCGTTCGGACTCCCGGAGGATGAACGGCCCCATCGCGAGCGTCCGTTTCGCGATCGTCGCGATCCGGAGGATGTAGGCGATGAAGATGACGAACGGTGAGATGCCGACGACGAAGCCGGCGCTGGTCAGCCAGACCAGGTTGTCGATGCCGAGTGTCGTTCCGGGCAAGGCGGTCGCGTCAATGTACATGATCATGATCGCCATTGTCGTCAGTGCGGGCACCGAAATATACAGCAGTGCTCGCGAGAGGTTAATCAGCTCCCACTGGAAGTACAGCGTTTTAAAATGTTCCCGAGCCGGGCCGAACAGCTGTAACGTATTGATCACGTGATCGAGTTTCTCGTTAGCCTCCTCGGAGAGCGCCTCGGTGTGATCGGCGCGGAGCTTGCGTGCATCGTAGATCTTCCGCGAGTAGTTGAAATCGAGTGCGTTCCAGATCACCTCGAAGGTGCCAAACTGGGCATCCTCGAGGTCGGCTTTGACCGATCGGGCGTTCTCGGTAATATCGTCGACGTAGTCGGCGACGTTTTTTTGTAACTCTTCGTCGCGCTCGTCTTGTACCACGTCGTTGAATTCGTTCGATCGTTCCTGGACGCCGTCGACGAGTTCGAAGAGGAAGGCCGCCGGCTCGGGCGGGCTGGTATCCTCCTCGATCGTGTTTTCGACGTCTGCACGAAATTCCGTCGACTCCTGCATTCGGCTGCGTTGCTTGCCGACGGCTCCGAGTTCCTGAGAGAGCACCAGCTGATTGATCGTGACGACGATCGAGGTGCCGGTGATGATCGCGCCGATGAACGCCGAAAAGAGGAACTCGAGACCGTCCTGGTTCTCGACAATCTGGCGAAGCGGGGTGAGATCGACCAGACTCATTCCGACGAGGACGACGAAAACGGTCACCAGAATCGCCGCCGTAAGGAGCCAGCGGTTCACCCGGAGCAGTAGCCACAGTCGCGGGCCGCCCAGACGCTCGCCGTCGCTCGAATCGGAATCGGAGTCCGAGTCACTCATCGACTGTAGAACGGACGGTATCGGCACTGAAAAACTCATGCCAGGGAGTTGACGGCCGGATTATACGAAGTAGGCGAGAAAACCCACGACGTCAGTCACCGGAGCATGTCACAACTAGAGAGGGTTTCGTGTGTCTCAAATAGTAATAATCCATCATATATTTTGCCTCTTGGCTGACCCTGTCCACCGCTACCCTCCGCATCCGAAAACGATACGGCACCTGTCTCCCTAGCTCCGCTAATGAGCACCCTAACGGGGGACTGGCGGGAGGCCATCGACGACGTCGACGCTGCGATCATCGACGGCTACCAGAGCGGGTTTCCGATCGAGGAACGCCCCTTTCGTCGCCTCGGTATCGAGCTCGGGATCGACGAATCGGCCGCGCTCGATCGGGTTCGGCGACTCGAGGAGGCTGGTATCGTGCGTCGGTTCGGTGCGGTGCTCAACCCGCCAGTCATCGGCTCCTCGACGCTCGCTGCGGTACAGGCTCCCGACGATCGGTTCGACGAAGTTGCCGCGATTATCAACGAGTACCGGCAGGTCAACCACAACTACGCCCGCGATCACGAGTGGAACATGTGGTTCGTCGTCACCGCGGGCGCACGCGAGACCAGAGACGAAATCTTAGCGGAAATCGAGCGTCGAACCGGCTGTGCCGTCCTCGTCTTGCCGATGTTGACCGACTACTACATCGACCTCGAGTTCCCCGTCGTCAACACCGATCGGTTCGCGCGTGAGTCACTGTCCGAGGCAACCGACTCCTCGGCAACCCGTATCAGCGAAGACGCGGTTGGCGATCTCTCACCGTTCGAGGCCGACCTCCTGCGTGCGATCCAGGACGGGTTCCCGCTCTCGCAAACGCCGTACGCCGACGTCGCAACGCAGCTGGATGCGCCGGTCGACGACGTGCTCGCAGCCGTCGATCGGCTCCAGGAAACAGGCTGTATCAAACGCATCGGCTGCGTGGTCAATCATCTCGTTACCGGCTTCGATGCGAACTGTATGGTTGTCTGGGATGTCCCCGACGAACGCCTCGACGCCTGGGGCGAGCGGGTCGGCAGCCTTCCGTACGTCACGCTCTGTTATCACCGGCCGCGTCGCCCCGACCAGGAGTGGCCCTACAATCTCTTTACGATGATTCACGGACGTGACCCCGAGGCCGTCGACGAGCAGATCGACGAACTAGCGGCGGAGTACCTCCCTGTCGACCACGAGCGACTCTACTCGACCGAGACACTCAAACAGACGGGCGCACAGTACGACGACCTCGTCAGTTCCTGATCCCCGTTCTGTCGTAGTCACTGACAGTCAGCGCACACCTGATCGCACGAGAGCTGTGTGATCAGGTGTGAACAGTTTCAGTTGTTACGATAGCTATCGGCTGTTCGGGACTGTTGTAATCAATTCTGCCGATCGCTTGCGCTCTGGCGTCACCATCAACCGGAAAAGTGGCCCCGATTGTTTTTCCACGCGCCCCCGGGGCCGCCGTCCTTCTCTCCGGACGGTACTTACCATCAGTTCATCGTCGAATACAACCCCGATGCCTTACTGGTTGGGGTACGCTCGATCGGGGCTTCTCAGCACACTCATGTTATAATATTAAAATAGACCTGCGTCAAACATATCAGTAAGTATCGATCGCACGACATGTAGAACTTGCTCATTGTAGCCCGGGTAGCGATAGTGCCGATCGGACGGAGACGGTGTGCTCGGCATGATGATCTTGTGGCACGAGGTTATTGTACGTGAAACTGGGATCGTACACAACACTGCATCGATTCGTTCGGTGCAAAGCTCTATATCGCTGATTCCGTACTAGCTGGCCATGCTGGATTTCGTTCGACTGGCGGCCGATCTCGACCAGGAAGAGCGGATGATCCGGGAGACGGCCCGCGAGTTCGTCGCCGACCACGTCACCCCCGACATCGGCGATCACTTCGAGAACGGGACGTTCCCGACCGAGCTGATCCCGAAAATGGGGGAGATGGGGTTTTACGGGTCAAACCTGGCGGGGTATGGCTCGCCGAACGTCTCCGAAACCGCCTACGGACTCCTGATGCAGGAGCTCGAAGCCGGTGATTCGGGGCTGCGATCGATGGCCTCCGTTCAGGGTGCGCTCGTGATGTATCCGATCCACGCGTGCGGCAGCGAGGAGCAAAAAGAACGGTGGCTGCCGGCGCTCGGTACCGGCGACGCGGTCGGCTGTTTCGCCCTCACCGAACCCGAACACGGCTCGAACCCTGCCGGGATGGAAACCCGTGCCGAACGCGACGGTGACCACGCCAGCGGACGCACGGGCTACGTGCTGAACGGCTCCAAAACGTGGATCACGAACGCCCCGATTGCCGACGTCGCCGTCGTCTGGGCACGCGATCGCTCCGCCGCCGACGACCCCGTTCGCGGGTTCCTCGTCGAGACCGATCGGGAGGGGGTGACGACAAACGAGATAACCGGCAAACTCTCGCTTCGGGCCTCGAGTACGGGTGAGATCGGACTCAACGATGTTTTCGTTCCCGAAGAAAACGTCCTCCCCAATGTCTCGGGGATGAAGGGCCCTCTGTCCTGTCTCACGCAGGCCCGCTTTGGCATCGCGTGGGGTGCCGTCGGCGCAGCACGGGATGCGTTCGAGGTCGCTCGCCAGTACGCTACCGACCGCGAGCAGTTCGGTGGACCGATCGCCCGGTTCCAGTTGCAACAGGAAAAAATCGCCGAGATGGCGACCCAGATCACGCTCGCTCAGCTACTTGCCTACCGGCTGGCGGAACTGAAAGAACGCGGCGAACTGCGTCCACAGCACGTTTCGATGGCCAAGCGAAACAATGTTCGGATGGCCCGCGACCAGTCCCGGATCGCCCGAGAGATCCTCGGCGGCAATGGGATTACGACCGACTACTCGCCGATGCGCCACATGGCGAACATGGAGACGGTCTACACATACGAGGGGACTCACGACATCCACACGCTGATTCTCGGCGAAGACCTCACCGGCTACCAGGCCTACCAGTGACCGGCGGGCGCCTACGATGGCCGACCGGTGCTGGTCTCGCTCTGGACGACGGTTTATATACGAAGGCGCGGCCAGCCAGCCCATGGCAGGACAGCACCCACGACGTCGCACTGTCGTCCGAACGATCTGTGCGCTCCTCGGTGGAGCGATCGTCGGCCCGGCCATCGCTGCCGGCCGTCGATCCGACCCGGACCCCGATCGATCGACACGAGCCGAGACCGAACGGGCCGATGACGACTCGGATAGCGTCACTGAAACTGATACTCTGGGCCCCGAAATGGGGACTGACGACGAATCCGACGGTGCCCGCAAGTACGTCGCCGTCGTCGATCGGATCGTCGACGACAGCTTCGTCGTGCTCCTTCTCGAAGACGGTGGTGAGCTCGTTGACCAGCACGTCGAACCCGCATCTGAGATGGACGACGTCGAGGAGACCGACATCCTCCACGTCGTGCTCAAAGACGGGTCCGTGCTCACGTACCAGCACCTGGACGAACGACCCGGCGACTCCGCCGACACGGATGGCGGTACCAACGCCGGTGCCACCACGACCGACTGTGCCGCCGCCTCCAGCGCGTTCGTCAAGGTGGAGTGACCGGGTGGGTCGGCACGTTGCCGCCGTCTCGGCAGGGCGCGTCCGCGCCGTCTCGGCAGATGCGCCGCCGTCGTGTCCGAGAGGCCTCTCACCCCGATCAGTCGATCGGGATCCGCGTCACCTCGCTGGCAGGCGTTCTGATCGGTACATCCAGCTCCCGCTCGGTCCCGTTGGCCTCGAGTTCGTCGAGAACGTGTCGAATTCCGTTATGATGGCCAGCGCCGATGACTGCAACGACGTCGTGTCCCTCGTTGCGGAGCCGGTGGAGCCGCACTGCCATCGATCGATCGCGGCTGTCGATCATCACCTCGGCAACCTCCGGCAGCAGCTGGCGGATGTGGTCGAGCATCGGCTCGACGTCGTCGCCGTGATCGATCTGCGAGAACGGCGTCGTTGCGGCCGCGAGCTGTCTGGCGTAGTCGTCGGGGCCCATCTGCTGGGTCCGGAAGACCAGCTTCGGCAGCGTCTCGAATCCGACACGCCGACGGAGCGCCGCCATCGTCTCCGCGATCGGATCGTCGATGAGCGCAACCTGGAGATCCAACTCGGCTGCAGTCTCGATCGCGGTTTCCATGTCGGTCTTCGTGGGATCGAGTCCGTACAGCCGGACGACGGTTCGCTGGAGCGCTTGCAACACCACGTAAGCAGCCGCGGCCGGCGGCGGAAACTCGTCGGCCAGTTCGAGTGGCGTCGATTGCCGGCCCCGATCGAGACGCTCGAAGCGACGCTCATCGAGTTCAATCGCGACGATGTCAGGGTCAACCTCGCGGATCGTCTCGCGAACCCGCTGTCGGTGTCTCGGGGAAAAGTGGACGCTTGGGACGACGGTGATGGTACCAGTGTCGGGCATTCGATCGATCCGTTCACCATCGAGGGGTATGAAGCTATCTCCCGTTGGCGTCACCGTTTTTTCGACTCGATCGGTCGAAAGCCCCCAATAACTCTTTCGACGCGAGCGACGGGCCGTGGCTCATTCCAGCCACGTCGTGCCGTCGGTACACAACCCGGTCTCCTCCTGTCCGGTCGATCAGACGAACTTGCTCTTTCCGGCGCTGCCGGAGACGGTCGCTAAGTCGGCATGCACGTCGGCGATGCGCTCTCGAATCTGTCGGCCAGCAACGCGGGGGTCGAACCGGTCTTTGTTCGGCGACCATTCGACCTGGTTGAAGAACGTCTCGCGCTCGTCTTCGAAGCCGTCCGGTGGGACGATCTCGTCCGGTTGCTCCCGGTAGATATCGAACGCCGTTCGGGTGTACTCATACTGGTAGCGAGTATCTTTATTGACCTTACAGATCCCGAGTTCGAGCATCTGCTTGAGCTGTTCGGGCTGGACACCCGAGGAGCCGTGTAATACGAGCGGCGTGTCGAGTCCGTGATCGCGCAGGGCAATCCGGATCTCCTCCGTCAGATCCGGCCGGAGTTCCAGATCTTTCCCCTTGGCGACGCCGTGTTGTGTGCCAACCGAGACGGCAAGCAGGTCACAGCCTGTCCGATCGACGAACTCGACGGCCTGCTCCGGATCGGTGTAGAAGGCTTTTTCGGAGACGATCTCGTCTTCGACACCCTTGATTTTCCCGAGTTCGGCTTCCACGAGGATGTCTGCACCCGCTTTGTCGATCGAATCGACGACCTGTTTGCTCCGTCGGACGTTCTCCTCGAAGGGCTCATGGGAGGCGTCGATCATGATCGAGGACGGAATCTCGAGGTCGATCTGTCGCTGGATCGTGTCCAGATCGGTCTGGTGGTCCATGTTCAGGAACACCCCAATATCGTACTCCGCTGCCATGAGTTCGATATAGTTCCCCATCGCTTTCAGCCCCGCAATCGGATCTCCGTTCCCCGCAAACGTACAGGCACCGTTGCTCATCTGCAAGAGGAGATCGGAGTCGACACGCGATGCACCCTCGATTACCCCCATCATCGTGTTCGGCTCCGCGATGTTGCTCGCAGTCAGGCCGAACCCACCGTCGAGTGCATCGTCGTACACCGTCGCCAGTTTACTGCCACCGTAAAATGTCATGTTCGGGTACGGAACAGATTTGACCCTCGAACAAATAAACCCCGTGGGTAGAAAACACCCCACACGGGGCTGGCAGCCCGATTGATTGGAATTGCTTCGGTGGCGATTGATACGGAGTCGTGTCCGGCGGTAATTGATGACACGAATCCGTATGAGGCAATCACGCCGATTGCACAACCAGGCAAGGCTGTCTAAATAACTATCCTGTTGGACGACGACAATCCGCCAGCGGAGTCGACGAACGAGAATGCGGTGTAGGATACATCTGCCCGGGTCACAGTGGCGGAGTAGCTATTCGTCCGGAGTTTTTATTCGCATTCGACCATGAACCGCGGTAATTTGTCGAGTATGTCCAGCACCTACCCAAAACATTTATAATGTGGTTTGTGGCACACGTTCGCATGCAGGAACGACAGACCACAGACAGATCGTCGTCGTATGAAATCCTCCAGCCAATGAACGACCACGGTGCCATGTGCGTTGTCGATCGGTCGACAGACGAGGTCTTTCACGTCGTCGAATACGACGACCGCCGCCTCCGTCGGCAGCTCGCGGTGTTCGCTGTCGGCGACTCCGTTCTGTTGACGCTCGATCGCGTCGGTGGTCGTGGCAACGTCTGGGAGGCGACACGGGGGTGAGACACTCGGTGGATAGCGGGTGCGCGATCGCATGACGGACGTGGAGTTTCCTGTTTCGGGGCCTTTGTGAGCGGCTATTTCGCATCGCAGTTCGGGCGACCACAGACAGTATCGTTTTGTATCCCATATTCCTGAGCTATGAGATGATTGCTTGCATGCGGACTGCTGCGGTCGAGGCGGCACCGGTTTCCTCGGTCGTCGTGAATGAAAGCGTTGAACGCTAAACCTGACGTTACCGGGTGTCTACAAACCGTTCAGAAACTGAGTGGGCCAACTCGGATTTGAACCGAGAACCTCCACCTTATCAGAGTGGCGCTCGACCTAATTGAGCTATTGGCCCGCGTCGGCATCAGCTAGTTATCCGCTGGTATGTTTAAGGGTTTCTTTCTCGGGGTGCCCTGAGAACCGCTACCGAGCGAGGGGGTCCCGATCGTCGTCCGTGTCGTCCTGCCGATCGTCGTCGCCGAAGTCGATCGTGTACGACTCCTTGTCCGAGTCCACCGTGTAGGCGTCCTCGCCAAGATCGTAGGTGCCGCCGTCGGTCGTCTCGGAACCGGTGGTGGCGGTGTTGTGGGGCTCTTCCTGGGGGAAGCCGACCGTCCAGACCGCGCCGCTTGCGAAGCCGTCAGTCTTCTTGTCCGCGTAGGGGACGATCACGAAGCGTTTGAGCGCCCCGCGGATCGGGATCCGGGTGATTGGGAACACCAGCAGAAATCCGACGAGATCCGTGACCAGTCCGGGCGTGAGCAGGAAGGCACCGGCGGCGATCAACAGCCCACCGTCTAGCAGTTCGTTCGTCGGTGGCGTCCCCTCGGCCAGCGATCGCTGCATGTTCCGAATCGTTCGCCGACCCTCGGCACGGACCAACAACATTCCGACGAGACCGGTCAGGACGACCAGCAACACCATCCCGACCCAGCCGATATAGGTGGTCTGGCTGACGACGATCGCGAGGATCACCGCATCCAGAAAGGGAATGAGCAACAGCGCGAAGATCCACCGGAGCATGACCGGATATTCCCGGCGAAGGGTCAAAACCCTTTATACTGTCTGCGTCGCACTGGCAGCGATTGTGCTCGCTCACGATGGCACAGCGACCGGTGTCGATCGCTGTGGACGGTGGGGGCCGCCACAGAGAGCGACGCGGCGACCGGACAGCGAAGGGCTTACCCTCGGGACTCGCCACCGTCCGGTATGGACGATTCGACACGCGTCGAGTGGCGCGAGTGGGGCCAGGCGGCGTTCAACGAGGCCGCGTCGGCCGAGACGCCCGTGTTGCTCTCGTTGACCGCGACGTGGTGTGATCACTGCCACGAGATGGACGCCGAGACGTACGCTGAGCCACGCATCGCGGCGAACGTCAACGACAGTTTCGTTCCCGTCCGCGTTGACGTCGATCGCCACCCACGCGTCCGCGATCGGTACAACATGGGCGGGTTTCCGTCAACGGTCTTTCTCGCGCCCGACGGGAACGTCCTCACGGGCGCGGGCTATCTCGGGCCTGACGGGATGCGCCAAGTTCTCGACAGCGTCCGAACCATGTGGGAGACGAACGGACGCGACGCTGGCCGTGTTCCTCGGCCGCTTCGCGAGGACAGCCCGCCCGCGGGTGAGCTGACACCCGATATCGAGTCGACGATGCTCGGCCAACTGGACGAGGCCTACGACGAGGTTGCCGGCGGCTGGGGATCGGGGCCGAAGTTCCCCCTGCCCGATGCCCTCGAGTTCGCACTCAAGCGCGATCGGGAGATGGCCCTGCGATCGTTCGACGCGGTCAGTGCGAACCTGTTGGACGAGCACGACGGTGGCTTCTATCGCTTTGGGACCGATCGGGACTGGTCCGGTCTCCAGTACGAGAAGCTCCTTGATTCGAACGGCGCGCTCGTCCGGGCCTTTGCCAACGCCTACCTGCATACCGGCTCCGAGGAGTATCGCAAGCCGGCCAGCCACACGATCGGGTATCTGACGACGACGCTGTGGAACGACGAGGCGGACGCCTTCGCGAACAGCCAGGCACCGGGCGAGCCCGCGGCCCACGGGCTCGATGCGACCGATCGGGCGACAGCCGCCGAGCCGCCGATCGACGAGGGTGTCTTCGTCGGGTCGAACGCGCTCGCAATCGAGGGGCTGCTCACGTATTACGCCTACACCGACGACGAGCGTGCCCGGCGGTACGCAGAACGCGCGCTCGCGACGCTTCGCGAGGAACTGCTTCGAGACGGTGTCGCGGTCCACGAACGCGACACAACGGACCACACGGAGCCGACCTGTCTGCTCGAAAACCAGGCCCGCGTCCTGGCTGCGCTCACGACGGCCGCGAGCACGATCGACCCGGCGCGACTCGCGGACGCTCGTGCGGTGGCGGACGCGACGATCGATCGGCTCCGCGACGAGGAGTCGTTCCTCGACGGCCCGGCGACGGGTGTCGGCCTCTGTGATCGACCGTTGCGGCCCCTGGACGCGAACATCGCGTTCGCCGACGGCCTACTCGACCTCGCCGTACTCACGGGAGACGATCGGTACCGAGAGTACACACGGGAAACGCTCGCGGCGTTTGCCGGGGCCAGCGATCGGTTTGGCGTCCAGATCGCTCGCTATGGGACGGTCGTCGCCCGACTGCTCGAGGGGCCACTCGTCATCCGGGTGGCCGACGACCCTGGGAGCGATCTCCATCGGGCGGCGTTGCGACTCGCCGACCACGAGAAGGTCGTCGTTCCCGGCGCGACCGACGCCCTCGACTCGGGAACGGCACGGGTCGAGTACGACGGGGAACGATCGCCGCCAGCCGAAACTCCCGCCCAGTTGAGCGAATACGTCCAGTCGATTTACGACTGACCTGTGGGCTTCTACCGGCCATCGACGATCGCGCCGCAAACCACCATAGCGTTTTTATCCGTTCGGTCAGTCTTCGTTCATATGGCCAGCCTCAGGGACCTCGGGCTCTCCGAGTACGAAGCCCGAGCGTATCGAGCACTGTTGAACACCGGTCCGACGACGGCCAAAGAACTCTCGCGAGCGAGCGACGTGCCGATGGGGCGGATTTACGACGTTCTCAACAGTATTGAACAGTACAATCTCGTCCGGAGCCAGACGGCGAGTCGCCCGAAAAAGTACGTCGCCGTCGAACCCTCGACCGCACTCGACCGGCTGCTCGACGACAAAAAGCAGGAACTCGAACAACGGGCCAGCCAGTACGAGTCGATCGTCGACGATCTCGCCGACGAACTCGACGCCGCCGAACCGGTCGAAGAGCAGTTCTGGACGGCTTCCGTCGGCCCCGAAGAGACGTTCGATCTCCTCTTAGAGCGGCTTTCAGCCGCCGATCGTCACATCGTGATGGTTGCTGCGGATCCGGTCCCGCAGATGGATATTCGGACGGTCGGCGACGATGTCCTCGCCCAGCTCGAAGACGCACTCGAACGCGGTGTCTCGGTTGACGTGTTGATGTCTCGTGAACTGGTCGACTCGCTCTCGATGAACGTCGGCAGACGGTATCGCCAGACGCTGCAGGCCCGCGACGACTTCGACGTGCGGACCAGCGACGAGGTGACGGGGACGTTCAACATCGTCGACGACGTCGAGGTCTGTATCCAGGTCCCGAATCCGCTTTCCTCTGGCGAGGCGTTCGGGATGATCGATCTGAAAGATCCCGAGTTCGCCGCCGACGTCCACGACGAGTTCATCCCTCACTGGGAGCAGGCCGACCCACTCGAGTTCTGAGAGGGACACTGCGGTATCCGAGCGCCGGTGCGGTCGTCGGCCGGTTCAGTTGCCGCTGACTTCGTCTCGAAGCGTCGCCATCTCGACGACCCGCTCGGCGTGGGCGTTGTGCTGGTGGATCGACTCGTCGTTCGACTGTTTCATAGTGATCACCGCCTCGTCTGGGAGGTGGTCGAACTCGTCGACGACACCTTCGGCCATCGATCGGACACAGTCCTCGACGAACTTCGCGTCGGCGTGGGCCGCGTAGGTCATGTGGTCCTCGTCGGGACGCTTTGCGAGGTTGTAGATCCGTGCGCTCATCGAATCACGGGCAATGTCGATGAGATCGTTCAGATCGACTTCGGGGTCGCCAGTAGATTCGACGGTCAGCGTCGCGTGACCGCGCTGGGAGTGGCCCGCCTGTGGCATATCCCTGAGGAACGTCGTGATCGTCTCGGAGTCGACACCGAGGTTTTCGAGCGTTTCTCGTGCACGCGATGCCGACATGCCCTGCGAACACGGACAGACGGTCATCCCCGTCGCCGTGACACCGATCTCTTCGCTGGTCGCTTCGTCCGTCGCGGTCGCCGCAGCGACGATATCGACCGTGTGCTGGGTCTCGCGATCGCTCGCGGGCGTCTGCTCGCGGCGCATGAACTCGGCTTCCATCGAGACTTCGGCTCTCGTCGTGTAGTCGTGTTTCTCGAGGAGTCGCTCGGCGGCCGCGCCACAGACTTCCTCGACGCGGTAGGCCTCGTCTCGGGTCGCGTCTTCTAAGATCTCGTCGATGACCTCCATGTTGCGGCTCATGTCTGCCCCTTTCCGCCAGCTTGGCAGATCGACGAAGACCTCGAACTCGGCCGTCAGGACGATCGGGCGGGACCCCTCGCGGGCGATCTTGACGAGTTTCTCGACGCCGGTAACACCGACCTGGCTCAGGCCGACAGTGACATCCGGTGACGTTGCTTGCACGTCCGGCAGCTGTTGACTCATTGGCCGTATTCAGGGCAGCAGGTGATTATGGCTTTCGGAACCCGTAGTTTAGGGGGCAAAGACGCTCACCAGAGCGTGACCGCGGCCGTCGTTTATATGCTTCTGGTTACAAGGTGAAGCTACGAGGAGTTTTTCAGAGCCACCCAATCGAACTCGAGACGTCTCTTTGGCGGAGAGTTCGGTCACCAATGCCGGGAGTTCGATCGCCAGTTCCGGGAGTTCGATCGCCAGTTCCGGGAGTTCGATCGCCAGTATCACGGACCCCCGATCGCTCTCGAATACCTCCTTTCGGACTGCTGTACTCGATTCCCGACGATCGCCGCCCATCGGACAACCGCCGGTATCAAGCGACACCACACCCTCTCATACTGATTAGTGTCCGTAGTTACCGCCGATCGCCAGTAACGGGTCGGCGATCGGCGGTAATTGATGACGCTAATCAGTATCAGTCGAACGTACGAGACCCAGCTATGGACTCGCTCCCACAGCACGTGTACGACACCGTCGACGCCCACCTCGACGCGATCGAGACCCGCCACGACGTGGCTGTCGTGCTGGCAGCCGCTCGCGGCAGCCATGCCTGGGGCGCAGCGAGCCCCGACAGCGACTACGACGTGGGGTTCGTCTTCGTCCCGGATGATCTGCGCCGGTATGCACACCTCAATGGGCCGCCGGCGGTCCTGACGGCCGACAACGGGGAGTTCGAATACCAGGGCTGGGACGTCCGGAAATTCGCGTCACTACTCGCCGATTCGAACGACGGCGCGATCGATCTCTGCCGCAGTTCGATCAGGTACCGGACCACGTACGACCCTCCCGATCTGGTGACATACGTCGAGCGAACGTACAATGCGATCGACCTCTATCACGCCTGGCGCGGGATCGCGACGAGCAACTACCGCAAGTACATCTCACATCACCTGGTTCGCACCGACGACGCCACGTTCCCGATCGTCGAGCAACGGGCCGACGAGTTCGTCGTCGAGACCGACGACGGAACGATGACCGTCGACCGAGACGACGAGCGGTTTGCCGAAACGCAGACGCGACCGACGGTGAAGCGAAACCTGACGATCTGTCGGGCAGCGATGGCTGCCCGCTACCTGAAAGCGACCGGGGACGGCGGCGAACACGAGTTACCCGCGATCGAGTTCGATCAGTTCCTGACCGAACAGGCCCCGACCGTCTTCGCGGACGACCGGATCGACCTCGCGTGGGACCTGCTCGACCGGAAACGACACGGTGAGGGTGGGGCGACGGTCGGGGACGCCGTCGGCCGCGAGTTCGCACAGCCGCCGGTAGCGATCGATCCGGGGGTACACGCGAACGACGGTCCCGACCTCGATCGGCTGAACGCGTTCGTCGACGAGCTGATCGCCTCAGTGCAGTGAGCAGTCCCGATCGGCGTTTAAGTAGTTCTGGTCACAAGGTGGAGCTATGAAGGGAGATGGCGCAGTTCTCGCGGGTGTCGTTTGTTCTGTGGAGTGACGACTCGGTCACTCATACGGGGTAGTGTTATCAATGACCGACGACGGCGGTAACTACGGACACGAATCCGTATCAGTCTCTGCCGAGTCATAGGGATTATCGTAGCCAACCGGTGCAATCGCGGTCGATTGGCCTTCACCGTGTTGCGATTCCCGGACAGGAAATCTATGAGCCCCTACGATAATCCCTATCAGTGGCTGTTGCAGCGACGCGATCGTCTCCCTCGTTGTTCGATCCGGTCGCTGCCTCTGGCGACCGATCGTCGCCATCGGTGTCCGGTCCAGTCGCCGTTCCCCTCGATCCACCTGTGTCGTTGGAATCGAGCGACGACGCCGATCGGTCCGTTCCGTCGAGCAAGGCGATCGCGATCCGCCCCGCGACATAGGCAAACCCATTCGAGACGCCCAGGAGGGCGATCCCGACGACGAGACCGATCGGGACTGCAGCCATCGCCTCCGGCAGTGTACTGATCGTCCAGACGATCGGCTCGTCGTTGACCGTCCCGAACTCGATCCCCGTGGGGTATCGAAGTGGTGCGGTGAGTAGCTCTATTGTATTTGCGAGGCCGACCAAGAGGAGGATCCCGATGATCCCGAACCAGAACTTGATCGACACAAAGCCAACGCTGTACCAGGTCGACGGCGCATCGATATATGCCGTGATCGTCGCCCAGAGGCCATCAGAAGCGCGCCGATCGGTCGGCGGCTGGAGCGTCACGTCGAGCAACGCGTTGGCGAGCCAGCGTTCGAATCGCGCGATCAATCGGATGCCACCGACGGTTGCGAGCAGAACGACGAATCCGACACCAACGATCAGGAAGACGGTACCGAACACGAACCCAAACGTGACGAACATTCCGTAGGCAAATCCCAGCGGGAACGCGAGTAGCACGTAGAGGATGTTCTTATAGGTCTGCCACTTGGCAACGTGTCCAACGATGTCACCCGCCGAAATGCCTCCGTCTCGATCAGCGGCCCTCGTCTCGCTCATGACCGCTCTTTGCGATTGCGAACTAAAAACCAGTGATCGCGGTTTCCGAGTTTGAAATCGCGACCGCCACGGTCGTCGGACTGTCTGGCCACCTCGCGATCGCCACGGTCGTCGTGACTGACGGCACACCGGTTCATACTGATTAGCGTCATCAATTACCGCCGATCGCCAGTACCGGGTGGGCGATCGGCGGTAACTACGGACACTAATCAGTATCAGTTGAAGCTGTGTCGGTCCGGAGCAGCCGGCCAGCCCGATCGTCGTTCAAGTAGCTCGGGCCACGAGAACCCGATCGGCGTTTAAGTAGCTCTGGTCACAAGGTGAAGCTACGAGGAGCGTTTCGGCGTCAGCTGTCCAGACTCGTATGGCACCGCATCCGTCTGTGCGACGTGTTTCTGGGATTGTCAGTTCTGCTGACCAATGGGCCGAATCGAGCGAGCCTTTTTCAGTCTCCCTGTCCGAGCGACACACGAGATGCAACATGACGGTGGTGCCTCCCGATCGGGTAGTGAACAACCGACGGTCACTGGCGAGTCCGATCGCCGTCTCGAGATGCGCCCCGGCTCCGGCGCGCTCTCGCGGGCAGACGTCCAGCGTGACTCGACCGTTCGCCGGTGGGGAGTCGTGACGCCGAGTGCGACCGTCATCGGGCGCGCACAATCGCCCGAGGCCGACCTCTCGGAGAGTATCCGTCGGCTCCACGACGAACAACACGGTGCGACGCCGGGCTACAGCGAGCGTGCCCACCACCTCGATCGGCTGCGGACGACCCAGGCGCTGTGTAACGCACTGGAGGTAACGCCCTGGCAGCGAGACCTCGCACTCGGCGTGATGGACGAGATCGATCTGACGGAGTTCGGGAGCCAGCGAGCCATCGCGAAAGTCGCGCTGGTCGTGATCCGCCACGTCGTCGACGTCGATCGTCAGCAGTACTTCGGGCTGGACGATATCGATGTACAGGCGCTGTCGGCCGAGCGGATGGACGAACTGTTCGGCCAGTACCGGGCTCACGACATCACCGACGAAGCGACGTTCAAACGCCTTGCAGCCCAACACGGCCTCGACACGACGAGCCTGAACCGGCTTCGTCGCGTGCTGAAAGCCCAACTCGACGAGGAGCTCCCGGCGTACGGGCGCACCCCCTACCGCGATCCGAACCTCCCCGAGCCGACGGGCAGCGAGGCGATCGCGGCCGACGAGACGTAGGCAGTCCCAGGTCCTCTGTGAGCGCACTGCGGACTGAGTGTCCGCCCCTTCTCATGCAGGTGGCTGGTTGATACCCGTTGCAGACCTCGAGTACCCAATGACCGATGCAGTGATCGTCCTCGACATGCTGAACGATTTCGTGACTGGTGAGATCGCCGCCGATCGGGCCGAGCGGATCATCCCGACGCTTCGTGACGACCTCCTCCCGGCTGCACGCGACCACGGGGTTCGGGTCGTCTACGCGAACGACGCACACCGTCCCGAAGACACCGAACTCGAGGTCTGGGGTGAACACGCGATGGCCGGGACGGAGGGTGCGGACGTCATTCCGGAACTCACACCCACCGATGCGGACGACGTCTTCGACAAGCGCTTCTACGACGCGTTTTATGCCACTGGGCTCGACGAGCATCTCCGCAGTCTTAGCGTCGATCGGCTCGTCATGACGGGGCTGCACACGAACATGTGTGCCCGACATACGTCCGCGAGCGCCTTTTTTCGGGGCTACGACATCGTCGCGCTGGCCGACTGTCTCGATGCGTTTAGCGAGGAGGCCCACCAGGACGGACTGGATTATCTCGACGACGTTTACGACGCCGACATCACGACGAGCGAGGACCTTATCCACGAGTGGAAACGCAGCGAGTAGGAACGGGCATCGATCGACACGAGGAGGTCCCGGTCACGAACCGATCGGCCAGGACCTCACTTTTGTTTGTCCCGCCACTACGGCTCCGTATGAGTTCGACACCAGCGGACACCGATCGGCTCACGCTCTATGCGGACTACGTCTGTCCGTTCTGTTACCTCGGGAAACAGTCTCTCAATCAGTATCTCGAGAGCCGGGACGAACCGCTGGCGATCGACTGGCACCCCTTCGATCTCCGGCGTGGCAAACGCAACCCGGACGGCTCGATCGACCACGACGTCGACGACGGCAAAGACGACGCCTACTTCGAGCAGGCCAGACAGAACGTGCGCCGACTCCAGGCGGAGTACGACGTCGAGATGGCCCAGGAGCTCGCGATCGAGGTCGACTCGCTGCCCGCCCAGCAGGCCTCGTGGTACGTCACCCGAGAGTACCCCGACCAGTGGGCTGCGTTCGACGCGGCGATCGACGACGCCCTCTGGCAGGCAGGGCGTGACATCGGCGACGGTACAGTGCTTGCCGAGCTGGCGACAGCCGTCGGCCTCCCCGCCGACGAGATTCGGGCCGCGGTCGACGACGAGGCGCTGCGTGTCGAGCTCCGCGAGCAGTTCCATGCCGCCCAAAACCAGCGGATCACCGGGGTTCCGACGTTCGTGTTCGACGGCCAGACTGCCCGTGGAGCGGTGCCACCGGCACAGCTCGAACGGCTGATAGAGGGCGTGTAGCACCGGCGGCGATCGCTCGGTCCGTTCTGTCTTCCAGCTGTCGATCTGCTTTTGAGCCTCGATCGCCCGGCAGCGCGCTCCCGGCCGCTACTCTAGCTTGTCGAGGCCCTCGAAGAAGTTGACCTGTGGGCCGACGAGTCGAACGGGATCGTCCGCGATTGCGACCGAGACGGTTGCCGGCGGTGTGAGTTCCTGTCGGTTTCGGCCATCGCTGATCACCAGGGCAGTGTCCGCGTCGGTGACCGAGACCGTGAGGGTGGCGTCACGATCGACGACGAGCGGTGGCATCGACTCCGATGCGGCCATCTGGGTGACGACGACGGTGTCTGCAGCAGGGTGAAGCAGCGGTCCGCCTTCGCTGAGATTGTAGGCGGTCGATCCCGTCGGGGTCGCGACGAGAATCCCGTCGGCGTGGCTCTCGGTGTACCGATTCCCGTCGACACACAGTTCGAGGGTCGCCCCGCCGCCATGGCCCCGTCGCGGTCCGTGGACGACGACCTCGTTGAGCGCCGGTTCGATCGTCCATCCCTCACCCGTGGCCTGGAGGCGATCGAGCGCACGACAGTCGAGTTCGTTCCCCGCGCAAAGTTCGCCGACGAGGTCGGTCGCGACATCGATCGCGTCGGCCGGTGCGACGGCGTTTAAAAATCCGACCTCGCCGAGGTTGACGCCCAGAATCGGCGTCCCGCCGACTTCGCGGGCGACGAACAGCAGCGTGCCGTCGCCGCCGATACTCACGACGAGGTCCCGATCGGCCATTGCGGCGACCGGGACGGCAGGCCTCTCGATCGTTCTCCCGGTGGTTTCGTCGACGACGACCGTCGCCGCCGCTCGTTCGAGCGTCGTCGCGAGGCTCGCGGCCAGTTCCTGTGCACGCTCGTTGTCGCGCTGTGCGACCAGTCCGACGTCGACCTCCATCGTCGGCGGATAGCCACTCCGTACGCAAAAAGGTCGTTATGACGGCCGGATCCCCTGACCGCCATCCCGTTTTATAATGGTCGGATCCCCCAACCGCCACATCGTTTCATACGGACAGTTGTAGTCAATTACCGCCGATCGCCAAGGCGGGTCGGCGATCGGCGGTAACTAGTTACAACGATCCGTATCAGGAGGTCGACACGTCGATCGAGCGGTGACGGCTGTCGGATCCGGTGACTGTCGTCCGTAGCAGGCAATTTCACGGGGAACTGCCGGGTAAACCTATGTTGCTGGCACGTTCACGCCCCATACTTTTGCTGACGGCGTCGTGACTCCTCCGGTATGGCTGAACGGACGACGGCCGACGAGACGATGACACGTTCGGAGCTTGCAACGTACCTCGCGACGCTCAGCGACGAGTTCGAGACCGGCGGCGAGGAACTCAAGGTCACTGTCGGGAACAAGACCGTCGAACTGCACCCTCCCGAAACCGTCACCGTCTCGGTCGACGTCGTCGAGCGATCGTCGATGCTTCGGGGGAACAGCGAGACGGTGACGATCGAACTGAACTGGAAACCCTGACCATGTCCGCGCTAGCTGCTGGGGTAATCTTCGTCGTCAGTCTTCTCATCGGGACCGTCGCGATACTGACCGGTGTCCGACTCGTTCTCGATAGCGATGCCGGCGTTCCAAACGCCGCGCTGACGGCACTCATCGGCGCGATCGTCTGGGCGGGTGCGAGCTATCTGGTCGGCTGGATTCCGTTGCTCGGTGTCGTGTTGATGCTCGTCGTCTGGGTCGGCGTAATCAACTGGCGCTATCCGGGCGGCTGGCTGTCTGCGACGGCGATCGGGTTCGTCGCGTGGATCGTCGCCGTCGCCCTCGTCTACGGGCTCGCAATCTTTGGGATCCTCGCGCCGGAGGCGATCGGTGTCCCGGGCGTCAACTGTCTGCCCTGAACTGACGACCGTCAACTGTCCGCCCTGAACTGACGACCGTCAACTTGCTCGACTCGTCAGTCGCGGGTGCGAGGATGCCAGAGACCGTGACGGTGGCCTGGTGTCTCCTTTTTGTTCGCGTCTCTCCGCCGGACGCGCTCGTCTCCGGCGTCGACGGCCGTCGCTGAGACGGGTACTACTCCGATCGCGCCCGCGCGCTGGCCGGGTCGAGGGTGTGATCGGCTGCCGGGCACGGACCGTGACGTTCTTTTCGCTGATCGACCGAGTAGTGGTAGAGATGTACGATACGATTCTCGTTCCGACCGACGGGAGCGACCACGCGGCCACCGTCCTCGATCACGCGATCGACGTTGCCCAGACCCGGGATGCGACCCTGCACGTGCTCTCGGTCGTCGACGACCGCGCGTTTCTCGTCCTCGACGACGACCGCGTCGAGGAGGTCCGCTCGGAGCTCGAAGTATCCGCCCGCGAGGCGACCGATTCGGCCGCGACACGGGCCATGGATGCCGGCATCGAGACGGCCACGGCAGTCGACACCGGCAACCCCGCGGAGTGTATCATCGATTACGTCGAGGCGATCGACGGCGATCTGATCGTCATGGGGACAAGCGGCGACGAGTACGAGCGCAACGTCGTCGGCAGCGTCTCCCAGCGGGTCGTCCAGCACGCACCGGTTCCCGTTCTCACCGTCGGTCCGGACAGCTGATCGCGGCGGTCTACGACTCTCGTGGTCCGTGAGACGCTGCCGCCCCGACGGCTGGTCGCGGTTCTCGACGACCCTCGTGGCCCGTGAGACGCTGCCGCCCCGGAGCCGATCGGCCGGCAGCGATCGTCGACGCGAACAGCTCCGTCGATTCCGGAGCAGACGAATACTTTGATATGTCTTCTCTCGCTACTGGTTCCAATGCGTCGTTCGATCGTGATCGCGGTCGTACTGCTTGCAGTCGCATTTCTGTTCGTTGGCGGCCCATCGCTGCTGTTCTCGCCCTCGACCGACGACATCTCTCCGGAAGAGGAAGAACGGCAAGAACAGATCACGCCCACGCTTGTCTCCCTGGAGGATTCCGAGAGCAGCTTTTGGCGATTCCTCAGTCCGTGGGAGGGGTTCCAGCAACGCAGTCCGATCAACGTCATCGTCAGGGGTGAGACCGACCAGATTATCCAGGCGATGTCGGCCGGCGGCGAGTGGGCCGAGATGGACGAGACAGACGAAGACGCCGAGCCAGGAACCTACGCGGTGATCGAGGGACAGCGCGAGGCCGCAACCGAAACCGAGTGGGGTGATGCTGACGGGACGACTCGCTACGTCTACATCGATCCTGGCACCGACGACGACGGCTACTGGGCCGACGAGACGGGCCAGCTTCAGGACGGTGACTACTACGGTGAGCGATACCACATCCGGTTCTATGACGCTCCTCGACAAGAGGATCAGTGGGTCGCCATGCAGGCCCACACCGAACATTTCGACTGGTTTACGCTCCGTCACCGCGTCGACGGCGTCGAAGCCGCCCAGTCGAAAGTCGAGGCCGATTTCATGGATCATCCGGAGGTCGATACCCAAGAAGACATCCAGCGGATCTACCTCGACAACTCGAACCCTTCCGACTCGGACGGCTGGGCAACTGTCGTCGACTTCACCGGGATGGTCCTTCTTCCTGCCGGCCTCGGGATCGCCGCCAACCGCCGCGCCAATCGAAGCAGGGCCGCCGGGCCGACTGGCGAACAGGTCGTCGATCGAACCCCAGAGTCGATCGACGATCACCTGACCGACGTCGATCGACAGCGACTCGCAGCCGCCTACGATCGGCTCGAAGCCGGCCACATCCTGCTGGTGTTTTCGATCCTGGCGCTGTATCTCGGTGTCCGGATTACGGGGATCGCCCTCGAACGCAACGTCGGCAGTCTCGACCCGCATCTGATCGCCGGACTGCTCTACCCGTTTATTGCGGTCGGGATTCCGGCCGCGACCTATCTGATCGCCCGGGGGCTGACCCGGCGTCTGGATGCAGCGATCGTCGCCTCGCTGTCGCTTGCGCTTGCGATCTGGCTGGATTACGGGCTGCTCGGCGTCGACGTCATCCCTCTCGACGTGGTCCTCCAACGAATGCTCGTCGTGGTCGCACTCGGCCTGATCGCCGGCGGTGCAGCGAAACGAGCGACACGCGAGTCCGTCTTCAACGACATGCTGCTCGTCGGCGTCACTCTGTGGACGCTGGTGCTCGTCGGGACGCTGCTTGGCTACCTGTGAGCGATCGGTTGCTGTCCCGGCTGTGCGATCGGTTGCTGTCTCCGGTCCGGTTCTTTTAATACTGGCCGGCCGTTGGGTTCGAGATAGGCGCTGGTGGTGAGCAGTTCCAACGGAGCTGCAAACGACAGCGTGCAAGCGAACGCAGTGAGTGGCGTGCGCTGGTGGTCTAGTGGTAGGACATGAGCTTCCCAAGCTCATAGCCCGGGTTCAATTCCCGGCCAGCGCATTGCTGTTGTGGCCAGTGTCCCAGACGTGACCGATCGGCGGGGCCGTCGTCCGATCCGGGAACCGACCATCTGACCAATTTTTTCCCGTTAGGGGTGCTTATTAGGTCTCTACGCTCTAACCTGTAGCTATGATCGATCCTCGCTTTTCTGAGGCCGAACTGGACGACCAGCGCGAGCACATCACTGGGTTCATTAGCGATCGGCTCGACGCCGCCGGCGCTGACGGCGCGATCCTCGGGCTCTCCGGTGGCATCGACAGCACCCTCACGGCCCACCTCGCGGTCGAGGCGCTTGGCACCGGCAACGTCTACGGGCTCGTCCTCCCGGGCGAAGTCAGCCGCGACGACAACATGAGCGACGCCGAACGGGTCGCCGAAGATCTCGACATCAGCTACGACGTCATCGAGATCGAGCCGATCGTCGACACGCTGGTCGCCGCCTACCCCGACGCCGAGGATGACCAGCTGGCGGTCGGCAACACCCGCGCACGAGTCCGATCGGTGCTGAACTATCTCGTCGCCAACCACGAGAACCGGCTCGTGCTGGGCACTGGAAACCGCAGCGAGGCCGCCGTCGGCTACTTCACCAAGTACGGCGACGGGGCCGTCGACTGCCACCCGATCGGGAACCTCTACAAGGCACAGGTCCGCCAGCTTGCTCGCCATCTCGGTGTGTCCGACGAGCTGGTGGACAAGACCGCGACTGCGGGGCTGTGGGCCGACCAGACTGACGAAGACGAACTCGGAATCAGCTACGAACTGCTCGACTCGATTCTCGTCGCCCACATCGACGGCCCGCTGTCGGTCGCTGCGACCTGCCGACTACTCGATATCGATCCGGAGACGGTCACGGCAGTCCGCGAGATGTACGAGCGGAGCGACCACAAACGCCAGGCGCCACCGGCACCCGAGCCACTGGTCTGAGCGTCGGCTCGCCCTCTCATACTGATTAGCGTCATCAATTACCGCCGATCGCCAGTACCGGGTGGGCGATCGGCGGTAACTACGGACACTAATCAGTATCAGCCATCAGTCGAATCGAGCGTCGATAGCATCGGCGTGGGCGGCGACGAGCTCGCCGAACGCCTCGGCTTCGTGTCGCTCCTGAGTTGCTCGATCGCGATCGTCTCTGAGTCGTCGCTTCAGGACTGGCAGGGCGTCGTGGGCGTTGTCCGCAATCTCCTCGGCGACCGATCGTGGCTCGGCTTCGATTCTGGAAACCAGCCCCATCCGGAGCGCGTCCTCGGCGTCGATTACGCGGCCCGAAAGTGCCAGTTCGAGGGCGTTGCCCGCCCCGACCAGCCCCGGCAGGCGGACAGTGCCACCCCACGCGCCGAACAGGCCGAAGGTGACGCCGGGCTCGCCGTAGGTCGACTCAGGGGTCCCAACGCGGACATCACAGGCGAGGGCGAGTTCGAGGCCGCCACCGCGTACAGCCCCGTCGATCCCCGCCACCACGATTGCTGGCGATTCCTCGATCGCCCGGGCGACGCGCTGGCCCAGTCTGGCGAACGCCTCGGCCTGCTCGCGATCGCCGTCGAGATCGCTGACGACTCCGAGATCGGCACCGGCACAGAACGCCGGCCCGGCCCCCGTCAGGTAGATCACTGCCGCCTCGGCCCCGGTGATCGCCGCTTCGAGCGCGTCGAGTCCCTCGACTGTTAGTGCATTTCGCGCGTCCGGACGGTCCAGCGTTACGCGCCGGATCGATCGTCGATCGTCGGTATGGATCGTTAGCATATCCGGATTCTTTCCTGTCCTTTCCAAAGGTCTTTGCGTGCTCCGTCGTAATCCCCGAGTAATGGACCAGGCCGACAACTGTCGGCGTGCCGCCGCCGAGGCTGTTGCGGACGTCGACCCACCGCGATTGCACGAGCGTATCGAAGCCGTGCTCGACGGTGCGTCGATGCTTCCCGGGGTCGTCACCCTCGAAAGCGCCGCCGCGATCGCCTCGGAGACGACCGCCGGACTCGACCCGGAACTCGACCACGCTCTGGATGGCGCTGTTGATCTCGACCCCACCGCTGACGACGGCGACGGCCCTCCCGTTGCCGGCCGTCTGTCCGACGGTGTTCTTTCTCACGCTGCCGGTGTCCAGCTCATCTACGAGGGACTCCGGCTCACCCGATCGCTTGCCCACGAGGAGCCCTGGGCTGGCAGCAACGAGACAGCTGACGAGGCCGATCTGGCGATTCTGGCCGCCGACATCCTCGTCGCCCGTGGCTTCTATCTGCTCGCCCGTACCGACGCCGCCGACAAAGCAGTCCGAACCGTCCAGGCATTTGGCCGCGACCAGACGCGCCGAAACGACGGCAGCGACGATCCACCGTCGATCGACGCCAACTTAGAGCGTGACACGCTCGAGCTCGCCGTCCTCGCCGGTGCCGCCGCCGTCGGCGAGACGCCGACCGTCCGACTGCTCGGCATCGCCGACGAACTCGCCGACGCTGTCAGTACGTCGTTTCCCCCAGCCAGCGATTGCCTGGCCCGGTTCGAGTCGCCCCCCGACGGCTCGTTCGACGATCGGGCGACCTCCGTGACGGACCCGTAACCGGGGTGGAATCGCCTGACACGGCTGCTATAGATGGAAAGGGATTTAACCCATGGCACCACTCTATCTAACTGTCGCGCCTGGGTAGCTTAGCGGTAAAGCGCGTCCTTGGTAAGGACGAGACCCCGGATTCAAATTCCGGCCTAGGCTCTTCTCGCGAACGTTCGACCGGGAAGCGGTAGCGACGAGTGAGTACGTAAGCGAGAGAGCCGAACCCGGAATTTGAATCCCTGGAAGTCACAGGCCCGCGCAGGCGAGCAAAGCGAGCCGAGCAGGAACGTCTTCCTCCGGTTCAAATTCCGGCCTCGACTTTCTTCAACACCCATACTGTCGAGCGTCCGCTCCCTACCGCCGCCACTGCAAGTAAATACGTAGCGTCTCTAGCTCCCACTGCCACCAGTGAACTCTCAACCCAACCCAGCCCTCTACAAGGCCTCCCGTACGAGCGTTACCCAGAACCAGGGATCGTTCAGAACCCACTTCAATTTCCCGGGGCGAAACCACCCCGATCACGACGATCACGGCTACGGTCCGCTTGCAACCGTCGTCGAATCGTTCCTCGATCCTGGCACTCTCATTCCGATGCACCAGCACCGCAACGAAGAGATCGTCTCGTGGGTGCCGGCGGGCGTCATGCGCCACGACGATCGCCAGGGAAACGAGCTAGTGACGGATACCGATCACATGCTGGTGATGAACGCGGGCCGTGGCTTCTGGCATGCAGAGCGCACGCTCGCGGACGATCCACCACTGCGAATGCTGCAGATTTTCGTCCGGCCACACAGTCTCGACCTCCAGCCGACCATCCAGTTCGAACCGATCGGCGACCCCGTCGAAACCGAGTGGCGACACCTGTTCGGCCCCGAGGAGTCATCCGCCCCGCTGTCCGTCCGGAACCGGGTCCAGTTCTTCGATAGCCACATCGAGGCGGGTGCCACCGTTGAGTTTCCCTCGATCGCGGGCTGGGATACCTATTTCTACGTCTTCGAGGGTGCGATCGGGGCGGGCGAGACACGGTTCAACGAGGCCGAAAGCGGCCTGCTCGTCGACGGAGACGGGGTCTCTGTCACCGCGCTGGCGGAGACGCTGCTGGTCGCCTTCTGTATCGACCCGGACGCGCCGGTCACTCGTCAGGGCACGATCGGGCGGTGAACGGACGCTGTCCGGCGAGTCGCTCCCAGCGGCCGATCGGGCGATATCGAACGCTTCGGATCCGGGAGCACCGACATTCGGTCAGAGGCTGGTCGCCATCGCGATGGGGGCGGTATCGGCTGCCGTTTCGACCACACCGTCAGCCCCGCCCCGCAGCGTCGACGATCCCGATCGTCTGCCCGAGACCGACGAGCGCGAACCCGACGAGTGCGATCGGCTCACTGGCACCGGACAGCCAGACACAATAACAGCCAGCGCCGAGTACCGACGCGAGCCCGGCCCCGGCGTAGCGCGATCGGGCAACGGTGAGTTCCCGGGCGGTATAAAACAGGCCGGCGGCCGGAAGGAGCATCCAGCCGACGAGACTGACGACCAGTGCTGGCTCGGCGTCGCCGAGAAAGCCACCGATTCCGGTCAGCGTGATTCCGAGGCCGACAACCATGACGGCTCGCCAGCCGGCTAACGCGCCCGTGTCCATCGCCGACCAGCCGGTGACGACGAAGCCGGCGATGAACGCGGCCATCACCAGATGGGCGATGAAGATCGCCCGATCGCTGACGAGATCGAGGTGTGCGCCGGTGACGACGAGCCAGGCGAGTGGCACGAGAAAGACGGGGCCGGTCTCTCGGATTCGAGCGAGCATTACGTGTCGATACTGGAGAGAGTCACAAGAACGTACTGCTCGCGGGCCGACGCCGAGTCACGTCGACCGAACTCGTCGACAGGAACGTTAGTTCACGTACAGCGAGTACGCGATCACCAGAAAGCCGGCGAGCATCAGCAGACTCTCGAGCAAGATGCCCTGGTACAGCGGAATCGAAAGCAGTTCGTACATCACGCCGGCGAGAACGAACCCAAGCGTCACGAGCCCGAAGCCGACCGCGAGCAGTTTGAGTGCCTGCTGTCTCGTCCGTCGATAGGCCTTGTACGCAAAAAACGTGATCCCGCTACCGACGAGCAACACGAGGGTTTTGACGACTGCGAGGGCGATCGCCGTCGTCGTTCCGGTCGTATGCGGGCTCATCCTGCTCTATTGCGGAGATGAGCGACCGGAGTAAAGTAGTTTACCGTTCGCGGTGTGGATCGGCCGATCGCGCCGACCCGAAGACCGACGCGCCTCCGAGAGCGAAGCGTTTCGGTCCCCGAGCCCCGAGTTGTCGGTATGACGCGACTTGTCGAACTCGACGCGACCAGCCCGCGAAAACTGACAGCCGAGGATCTCGACGACCAGAAGGGAGACGTTGCGGTCTGTCGGTGTGGACTCTCCGACTCGTTTCCGTTCTGTGATGGCAGCCATCGACGGACAGCGGACGAGGGCGACGAGACGTACGTTTACGCGGACGGGGAGCGGCAGGTTGTCGATCGGGTCGTAACGGCTGACGATCGGGACGACAAGTAGAGAACGACGGGAACCTCAGACCGATCGAGCGGAGTTGATGACGACCAGCGCGCTGCTACCTGCCATCGCGACGGCAGCAAACAGCGGGTTCAACAGGCCGGTGATGGCAAGCGGGATCGCGACTGCGTTGTAGGCAAACGCCCATCCGAGGTTCTGGCGGATCCGCCGGTGGGTGCCGGCTGCAACGTCGAACGTCTCCGCGACGGCCCCGAGGTCGTCGCCGACGATCACCGCATCCGCGGCCTCGGTTGCGAGTTTCGTTCCGCTCCCCATCGCGATTCCAACGTCTGCGGCTGCCAGCGCAGGTGCGTCGTTGCTCCCGTCGCCGACCATTGCAACGGTGCCACGCGATCGGAGCCGCCGGACCGTCTCCGCCTTCGCTTCGGGTGGAACTCCCGCAAAGACCTCGTCGACGGCGTCGACGGCCCGGAACCGATCGGCGGCTGCGCCCTCATCGCCTGTGAGGACGACGATCTCGCGGCCCTCGGCGAGCGTTTCGACGGCCTCGAGCCACTCCTCACGGGGCGCGTCACCGACGACGACCACGCCACGGGCCTGCCCGTCCCAGCCGACGACGACGGGGACGTCGCCGGCCGATCGGGCGCGATCGATGTGAGCGGCGAGCGTCTCGGGGACGACGGAGCCCTGTTCGCGCAGGTAGTCGGGGTGGCCGACGATGACGCGATCGCTCATCCCGTCGAGTACTGCACTGACGCCCCGGCTGTCACGTTCGTAGGAATCGACGTCCGCAGCGACGCTGGCAGCTGTCTCTGGGACGGCGTCGGCAATCGCCGCCCCGATCGGATGTTCGGAGAGGGCTTCGACCGCGCCGGCACGGGCAAGTAAGGTCTCGTCGTCGACGTCCGCATCCGGATCCGTCTGGACGTCTGCAACGGTCATCGACCCGGTCGTGAGCGTCCCCGTCTTGTCGAGGACGACGACATCGACGTCAGGGGCGTCCTCGAAGATCGTTTCGGTGGCGACGACGACCTGACGTTTCGCGGCCGACTGAATTCCCGAGGCGATCGCAAGCGGCGTCGCGAGCCCCAGCGCACATGGACAGGAGACGATGATGACCGTCAGGCCGACGAGTAGCGCCGTCGAGAGCGGCGATCCGGTGGCGAGCAGGATTGCGGTTACGGTCCCCGCGAGCAGGAGGACGAGCGGGACGAAGATCGTCGCGAGTTTGTCTGCGATCCGCTGGACGCCGGGTCGGGAGCTCTGGATCGACCACAGCATGGAGACGAGGTGGTCGAGCGTGCTCGCGGCGTCCTCGCCGACCGCGACGACGATCGGTGCGTCGGTGACGACGGTTCCACCCCGGACGGCGTCACCGGGCTCCGTTTCGACTGGCAGCGATTCGCCCGTGACGAGCGATTCGTCGATCGCGGCTGTGCCGTCGACGAGCTCGCCGTCGAGTGGCACCCGTTCGCCGGGCCGGACGAGGAGCCGATCGCCGGGTTCGATCTCGTCGATCGGGACCGTTTCACCGCCCTCTCTGCGTGCCTCGTCGACCTGCTGTTCGGTCAGTTCCGAGAGGAGCCCAGTCGCTCGACGCTTGATCCGGTCTTCGTAGTAGTTGCCGGCGGCGACTGCGAGGATGATCGCGACGGTCACGTCGAAGTAGAGATCCGTCCGGCCAAGCCCCATCGCGAGGGTACTGTAGGCGTAGGAGCCGACGGCGGCGACGGCGATCAACAGATCCATATTCGGCATGCCGGCTTTGAGACTCACGTAGGCCCCACGAAGGACCGGATAGCCGGTATAAAAGAGCACGAACGAGGTCATCAGCCAGATGTTCGTGGTCACGTAGTAGCCGTCGTACCCCCCGAAGTCGGCGACCGGTTCGTAGCCGAAGTAGGTGGGGTACAGGAAGACCGCATACCAGATCATCACCATCATCCCGAACATGCCGCCGCCGACAAGGAACTTGATCAACGCGGCGTCACGTGGCTCTTCTGTGCGGCCCTCGGCTCGATCGCGGGCCTCATAGCCGTAGCCGGAGACGACCGCGGGCAGATCGTCGGGCTCGATCGTCTCTGGATCGTACCGTAGCCGGACGGTGTCAGTGGCGTAGCTTGCGGCTGCACCCACTACGCCCGCTGTTTTCGTCGCCTGTGTCTCCAGAAACGCCTCGCAGGTCGCACAGTGCATCCCATCGACGGCGAGATAGGCGTCCTCGCCCGCGATGTCGTCCAGCGACTCCGCTCTGTCGTCGAGTCGATCGCGGACCGTTTCGGCCGAGATGTCATCGACGTCACCAAGCGTGCGCTGGACCTGGATACAGCCCTGACAGCAAAATTCCCCGTCGACGTCGGGAGCCGTATGCGGTGTCGCTGGCGTGGGAAACGAACAGAGTGTACAGCCGTCCTCGGTCGCCGTCCCGGCACTGTCGTCTCTGGTGTCGGACTGTGTGCCGAGGGTGTCGTCGGAGTGGGTGTTTGGATAACTCATCAGTTCGAGCGGTTACAGCGGCTGGTAGAACGGGATCGGTGGGTGTGGGAGATGGATGCCGTACAGCATCAGTCCGTGCTGGAGCGGAATATATCCCAGGACGAGAAAGACCGCGCCCAGCCCCCGGTGGAGCCGAACCCGCTGTCTGGTCCCGATCGATGTGAGCACCGTCCCATAGAGAAACAGCGTCGGGATCGTTCCGAGCCCGAGCACGGCAAGCGAGAGCGCTCCGCGAAGTGGATCGCCGAGTGCGAACGCATAGAGATACGCCGGGTAGATGATCGGACACGGTAACAGGCCGTGGACCGCGCCAAGGCCGACGATGCCGGGTGAGCCGGCGAGTCGATCGACCCGACTCGCGAGCAGCCCCGAGAGCCAGCCAAACAGGGTGCCGACGATCGGGAGTCCGTGGGGAAGGCCAGCCTGTCCTCGCAGATAGTAGAGACCACTTGCAATGATCGCGATTCCGACGAGGATACCAAGCGTGGCCCGGACCGAGTCACCGACGGCTGCGACGGTGTCAGCCGAGGTGAACGCGAGCGCTCCGATCAGTCCGAACAGGCCGCCGATCAGCGCGTAGCTCCCGGCCCGGCCGAGATTAAACAGACCATGCTGGCGAACCTCGAAGGCGGTTAGCGTATCCTCCCGGTGGCCGCCACTGGAGCTGCCACCAGCCGAACTGCGCTTGTTGTCCATCCGATCGGCGTACGTCGTTATGAGCGGCCCACACATTCCCAGACAGTGTGCGCCCGCGAGCAGGCCGACGAGTGCGAATACGGCCAAGTCAGCGTGCTCAACTCCAGTCGCTCCGTGGTCGTGTGCGGCGAGCGCTGTCTCGAAAACGAGCGTCTCGAATCCGACCATGCGAGCTTACGACGTGTCCGTCGAGCCGTGACCATGGCTCTCCGGGACGGGTTCGAACGCAATGTACAGCATCCCGATGATGAGAGCGACGTTGACCGCGGAGACGACGCCGGCAAAAAGCGAGCTTCCGAACCCGTACCACGACACTGGCAACAGTGCCAACAGGCCGAGCATAAGTGCACTACGCGGCGAGAGCTCTTCGAGTACCATACCGAGTGGTTACGATACTGTCTGTATAAAATTGATCCGCGTTCCTACTGGCTGGGAATCGGTCTAGCGGTTAAGCACCGGGTTTACTAAGACGGCTGTATGAGTCAGGCAACGGAAAAACCGGACGGGACCGGCACTCCGGAACGGGAGATCAGCCACGACGAGTATGACCCGGTCGGTACGGCTGCCCTGATCGGGCTATACTTCCTCATCCTGGTTGCACTGTGGATCTTCATGTACTTCGTCGAATTCCTCGGTAACGATCCGACGGTGATCGGATCACTAATGGTGGGGATTGCATGAATATTCACACGTATGAAAAAGCCTGGTTGGCCGCTTCGCTGCTGTTGATCGTCGGCTTCATCGTCACGATCACGTACGGGTCGGTCGGGCTCGGGATTGCGATGATCGACGACAGCGAGGACACGATCGAACCGGATGAACTCGACGAGGACGAACGGTTTGCCGAGCCTCGCGTCGAGCAGGTCGGTGAAAACGAGTACGAGGCCTACGTCGTTGCTCGGACGTTCTTTTATAACCCCGACACGGTCGAAGTCCCTGCAAACAGTGAGGTTACCTTCTACGTGACGAGCGGGGACGTCATCCACAGCTACAGCGTCGTCGGGACCAACCTCAACACGATGGTCATCCCCGGCGAGGTGTCGACGATGACCGCCGAGTTCGACGAACCCGGCGAGTACGGCGTCATCTGCAACGAGTACTGTGGAGGTGGCCACCACGATATGGAAGGCCAACTACACGTCGTTCCCGAAGACGAGTTCGATATGACCGAGCTGTCGGTCGAAGCGCCCGACGAGGTCGAACTCGGCGACGACGCGACGTTCGAGGTCACAGTCGAAAACGGCCAGCTCGACGATCTCGAGACGACGATCGACCTCGAGGTCGGCAACGAGACGATCGAAGAAGCTGTCACCGTCGCCGGTCAAGAAAGCGAGACGACGACGATCGACGTCGACACGGCCGACCTCGGTGAGGGTGACCACGACTGGACCGTCACCGTCGACGACTACGACGAGAGCGGAACGTTGACAGTAGCTGAGGAACTCGAAGCAGGTGATGACGATGAGTGAGACCTATATCGATCGATTCCCGGCTGAAGCGAAAGTCGTCCGCTCGGCGTTTTACGGGTCGTTCCTCGCACTCGCGATAGGCGGGCTGATGGGGATTATCCAGACGCTCCACCGAACCGGCTACTACCGGTTTATCGATTCGGCGGACTACTACACCGTTCTCACCGCCCACGGCGTCTTCCTCGTCATTTCGTTCACAATTTTCTTCCTCGTCGGCATCTTCACGTGGGCGATAACAACCAGCCTCGATCGGGAGGTCGAAGATATTCGGTTTACGTGGGGTTGGTACGCACTGATGGCGATCGGTATCACCCTGACCGGCATCGCGATTCTGGCCGGCTTCACCGATGCGACCGACATCAGTTCGTCAGTGCTGTTTACGTTCTACGCACCGCTGCAGGCACATCCGATGTTCTACCTCGGCCTCGTTCTGTTCGTCGTCGGGACGTGGCTTGCCGGAGCCGACTGGTTCCGATCGTGGTGGGCGTGGAAGCAAGAAAACCCCGGTGAGCGGATTCCGCTGCCGACGTTCATGGTCCTGACCACGATGATCATGTGGTATATCGCCACGCTCGGCGTCGCAACAGCAATCTTGCTGTTCTTGTTGCCGTGGTCGCTCGGCCTGATCGACAGCGTCAACCCGACGCTGACCCGAACGCTGTTCTGGTTCTTTGGCCACCCTGTCGTCTACTTCTGGCTGATGCCGGCGTACATGATGTGGTATATCATGCTGCCGAAGGTCTCCGGCGGGAAGCTGTTCAGTGATCCACTCGCCCGCGTCGTCTTCATCCTCTTTCTGGTGTTGTCGGTGCCGACTGGGATCCACCACCAGTATCTCGACCCCGGTATTGCGGAAGGATTCAAGTTTATTGCGATGACAAATACGATGTTCTTACTGCTGCCAAGTTTCCTGACGGCCTTTACGGTCGTCGCCAGCATGGAACACGGGGCCCGCCAGCGGGGTGGAACCGGCTACTTCGGCTGGCTGAAAGCGTTGCCGTGGCGTGATCCTGTCTTCAGCGGGATGGCCCTGGCCGGGCTGATGTTCGCCGCTGCCGGCTTCTCGGGGATGATCAACGCCGGGATGAACATCAACTATCTCGTCCACAACACCTTCTGGGTCGTCGGTCACTTCCACCTGACCGTCGGGACTGGTGTTGCGCTGACGTTTATGGCCGTTACCTACTGGTTCCTTCCACAGGTAACCGGGAAAGCACTCTGGAGCCGATCGGTCGGCCTTGCACAGGTCGTGACCTGGTTCGTCGGGATGACGTTCATGTCCAACGCGATGCACCGCGCTGGGCTGCTTGGCATCCCTCGCCGGACCGCAGAGCCGCTGTACGAAGGCTTCGAGTACTCGGCTGTCGTCGGCAGCGTCGGCGAACTGCAGGCACAGATCGCCCTGGGCGGGCTCTTGCTCTCACTGTCGCTGCTGTTGTTCTTCGCGAACGTCATCGGAACGGTGCTCAACGGCAAAAGCGACTCCCTGCCCGCAAACGAGTACGCTGGCACGTTGTCGGGTCCCGAAGACTCCCCACGCGTCCTCGACAACCTCAAACTGTGGACCGGGATCGCGATCGTCCTCGTGATCTTTGCCTACACCTTCCCGCTGCTGTCGATCATTGAACGCGGCGGGCTGTTTGGCCCCGATGTCATCGAGTACGTCCCGATCAGCGTCGACTCCCTGCCGCTGCTCGTCGGTGCGATCGAGCTCGTCTTCGCGAACACACTCGCCGCGATCGGTGACGGTGGAACGGCGCTGCTTGAGGGGGTGACCCGATAATGCGCATGTCGAAGGGGGCGTTGCTTGTCGTCCTCGCCTTGTTGGCCCCGTTGCTCGTCGAACTGCGGGTGGTGGCTGGCTGGTTCGGTATTGAGTTGACCGTCGTCCAGACGGTACTGATCGGACTCTCACTCGTCGGTGTGGTTCTGGCCTACGCGTTCTGGCCCGAATCCGACGCGTCCAGCGGAGGCTCTACGACAGAGGGAAACAGGAGTAAGCCCAGTCACGACGCGTCGCGAAGCGACTGATCGGACGCTGTCGGTCACTGTTTTTGATGCGAATCGTCTGAAACCCTCCCTATCGCGTCTCGATGTGGCCCTCGAAAATCCTCCCTACCACGTCTCGATGCGGCCGTCGCGAACGTCCTCTGCACACCCTTCACAGTCGGGATGGCCCGCCTCGAAACAGGCGGGCCGATACTCGTCGTCTAACATCGCCGCCCGCCGTTCGGCATAGCGCCGACAGACGATCTGTACCCGCCCGTTCTCATCCGAGGGGAGTCCACGGGCGTTTTTCGCAATTCGGTAGGCCTCTCGTGCCTCTTCGAGCTGCGAGTCGGTCGACGTGCGGAGCTCCTCGTACTGCGAGCCGGCCTTCTGCAGTTTCGATCGCAGGAATCGCTCGAGTCGACGATCCGCCATGTATCGCACCTTTGATGCCGGGGGCCATAGTCCCGTCGCCGTAACGAGCGGCTGTGACAGACGATCGCCAGCTACCGATCGTCGTACACGACCTCGCCATCCACGATCGTCAGCGCCACGTCGATCGCGTCGATCCGATCGACCCTCCACGGCGATTCGTTAAGGACGACCAGGTCGGCCCGCTTCCCGGCCTCGATCGTGCCGAGCCGATCGTCGTCGAAACCGGCGTATGCGGCCCCCTTGGTATAGGCCCGCAGCGCTTCCGTCACCGAAAGTCGCTGGGCGGGTTCGGGTGCCGTCACCGCGTGGTGAACCCCGAGCAGTGGATCGAGTGGCATACAGTCAGAGCCAAACGCAAGCCCAACGCCGCGATCGAGCACCCGCCGAAACCGGTTCGTCCGCTGTCGCCGATCGACGCCGAGTCGCTGATCGTAGAGCCCGTCTTCGCCGGCCCAGCGGTGGAAGTTCGGCTGCATCGAGGCCACGACCCCGGCCGCAGCCATCCGATCGAGCTGGTGGTCGGTCGCAAGCTCCGCGTGCTCGATCCGGTGGCGATCCCCGCCCGGATCGGCCGTCGTCTCGATCGCCGACAGCGTCGCCTCGATCGCTTCGTCGCCGATCGCGTGCACGGAGAGCTGAAACCCCTGCTCGTCGGCTCGATCGACGATCGACGTGAGTTCGTCGGGGTCGACGACCCACTGGCCACGAGTCGTATCGCTGCTGGCCGCCTCGCCGTTGGCCTTGCCACCCTGCTCGTAGGGCGCTCGTAGCTTCGCCGTCTCGCTGCCGATGCTGCCGTCGGAAAAGGATTTGATCGCCCCGGTTTGGACGCGGCCTCGCGCCGTGGCGTCGCCGCTCGTGCCAGCCTCCGTATCGGTCGCCAGCCCAACCTCTACTAGCGCGTCGAGATGATCGCTCCAGTAGTCGATCCGCACCCGCAGCGGCAACTCGCCTGCTGTGGCCAACTCGCGGTAGACACGCGGGGCAAGCGACCCACGGACTTTGTCGTGGACGCCCGTCACGCCGAGCGAGACGGCCCGATCGGCGGCGGCCGAAAGCACCGCACGCATCTCCGATCGATCGGCCGTAATCGTCCGCCGAACTGCCTCAGCGGCGTCTTCGACTGCGACCCCAGTCGGTTCGCCGTCGGCGATCCGGAGATCTGCCTCGGGCAACTCGTCTCGGAGCCGATCGAGTGCGACCGAGTTCAGCGATGCCGTATGGAGATCGACCCGCATGGCGACGACCGGTCGCTCCTCGCTGACCCGATCGAGTTCTACACGGGTGAGTGGCTCCGTCCGATCGGCCCACGTGCTCTCGTCGTAGCCGAAGCCGAGCACCCACTCCTGATCGGGCGAACTCGCTGCGTGCTCGGCCAGCAGGTCGACGCAGTCGTCGACACTGTCGGCCGCCGAGAGGTCCGCGTGGACGAGATACTGACCGAACTGTTCGAGATGGGTGTGGGCGTCGATAAAGCCCGGCAGGACGACTCGTCCCTCGCAGTCGATCCGATCGGTTTCGATGCCCGCCAGAAATTCGACCTCGTCTGTCCGACCTACTCGGACGATTTTACCGTCCCGGATCGCGATGGCCTCGTGGGTCCGATCGGGCTCCGTGAGCGTGTGTCCCTCGGCGTTCGTCACGACCAGATCTGCGGCCTCGGTCATAGCTCAGAGCCCACGAGCGAGAGACAAAACAGTTCGGTCCGGGTAGCGATCGATTCTCCTTTGATAGATTGCTATCGAATGCCAACCGATGATATGCTATCCGCGATGGCCCAGCGAGACGACGTTACGAGAATTCTCTGTGTCGACTGTGACTCCGCCTACGCCACACGACAGTGGCCTGACGGGACAGTCAAACTGATCGGCCAGGAGAGATGTCCGTGTGGCTCGTCGGAGTTTACGGTCATCGATGATACCGATGACTTCGACTCGAAACCGGCCTCCAGTGTGGATGACCTGATCGGCGACGATCAGCAACTGTTAGGGGCCGTGGCTGTGATGGCCAACCTATGACTGACCCCCAAGAGCTCGCCGATCGCGTTCGCGATGGCGACCTCCGGATTCACGAACTCGAAGCACACGCCGACGCAGACGTTGCGTGTGAGGCCCGCCGGCTGTTTGTCGAGCAGGAGACGGACACCGAGTTAGGGACGATCGGCGACTACAGCTTTCCGGCCGAGCAGGCCGAGCCGAACATCGAGAACATGATCGGCGCGGCACAGGTGCCGATGGGTGTCGTCGGCCCCGTCGCCGTCGCAGGTGGCGCAATCGATGGCGAACACTACTTGCCGCTTGCGACTACGGAAGGGGCACTTCTCGCGTCGGTGAACCGCGGTCTCTCAGTGATCGCCACTGCCGGTGGTGCGGACGCTCGCGTCACAAAAAACGGCATGACCCGCGCCCCCGTGTTTCGGGTCGACGGCGTGGCCGAAGCTGCCGAGACGGTCGACTGGGTCTCCGAGAACATCGACTCGCTGCGAGAGGCTGCCGAATCGACCACCAGCCATGGCGAACTCCTCGGCGTCGAACCGTACGTCGTCGGCGACTCCGTCTACCTCCGGTTCGCCTACGACACCAAAGACGCGATGGGGATGAACATGGCGACGATCGCGACCGAAGCCGCCTGCGAGATCGTCGAACGGGAGACGCCCGCCTCGCTCGTCGCGCTCTCGGGGAACCTCTGTTCGGACAAGAAACCCGCCGCCATCAACGCCGTCGAAGGTCGGGGCCGCTCCGTGACGGCCGACGTCGTGGTCCCGGGTGCTGTCGTCGCCGATCGGCTCCACACGACGCCCGAAGCGATCGTCGAGGCGAACACGCGGAAGAACCTCGTCGGGAGCGCCAAGGCGGGGAGTCTCGGATTCAATGCCCACGCGGCGAACGTCGTCGGCGCGGCCTTCCTCGCCACAGGACAGGACGAAGCGCAGGTGGTCGAAGGGGCGAACGCGATTACCACGATGGACACACGCGAAGGGGCAGGCGAGGACAGCACCACTGACCTCTACGCCAGCGTCTCGCTTGCCTCGCTCGAAGTCGGCACCGTCGGCGGCGGGACGAAACTGCCGACGCAGGCAGAAGCACTCGAGGTACTGGGACTGCGCGGTGGCGGCGATCCGGCAGGCACGAACGCCGACGCACTCGCCGAAATCATCGCCGTCGGCGCGCTGGCCGGCGAACTCTCCTTGCTCGCCGCGCTCGCCTCGAACCATCTCGCGAGTGCACACGAAGATCTTGGCCGGTAACAGTAGCTAATTCGTATAACCTCATACTGATTAGCGTCATCAATTACCGCCGATCGCCCACCCGGTACTGGCGATCGGCGGTAACTACGGACACTAATCAGTATCAAACAACAGTTGGTGATACTACAGTCGCCACTGAAACTCGGTGCAGACCCATCGCACGACAGCAACGCGGTTCGGACCGAAGGAGTGAGTGAGAACCGAGGTCTGGAGAGATGAATATAAGAAGCTATACTGAGTACACTGACATATGACGCACATCCCCCAAGAGGATTTGCTGAGCGAACTCGAAGATGCGGACGGTGACTCCGTTCGCGTACTTGGTACTGACTCGATGGCGATCGGCCTCAAGCGATACCAGGAACCGACAGCTGACAAGAAAGGTATGCGAACACACACCAGCGACGAACTCTATTACGTGCTGTCGGGAGCGGGAACCATGACAGTAGGTGACGAGACCCATTCGGTCGCTGCGGGAGACCTCCTCGCCGTCGAAGAGGGGGTCGGTCACGATATCGTGGACGTCACGGAAGAGATGACAGTTCTGAAAGTGTTTGCGACAGCGTCGTAACGTCGATACACCACGTTCGACTGTCCGAGGAAGGAGACGGGCCACGGGATGGCGAATCTAACGAGGCAGGGATGACCGACGGTCACCCCATCGCGCCGAACACGATAGGCGCGATGTCGAGGCGACCGAGCTACAGGAACGCGGCGATCGCTGCGACGACACCCACGATCAGGCCGATGAGTACCCGATCGCGGTCTCTTTTTTACCCGCTTGCGGACGTTACGACGGGGCCGCTGGCCTCAAGCCGGGGTATCGATACCCTCGCGACGGACACGTATCGTTACGACTGCGATGTACGAGCCACCGACGACGAGACAGAGCAGCCCACCCGCGACCTGCAGGGCGCTTTCGGAAAACGAAACCAGGAGGAGTCCAACACCTGCAAGCGCGTGTGCACCGGCGAAATCCCGTCGCCCGTAGGCCCCATGCAGGACGGCGATCGCAAGAAACGTAAGGGCGAACGCACCCGTCGCCAGCGCAGTCGCTTCGATACCGAGAATCGTCTCGCCGATTGCCGTATGGTAGCCCAAGAGCGCAATGGCGACGACCGTCCCAACGCCGATCGTCAGCGCCTGTACGTCGACCTGTTCGTCCATCTGAGTTCCCCTTTCGGTGGCTGGGAGAAAGCTCTGACGTTCGTCGGGAACACGCTCGATCGGCAGTGGAACGGTCGAACTCGATCGGCAGTCGATTCGACCGGCGACCGTCCGAACTGCCACCTTCACAAGAGGCGATACTGCCCGCGGCTCTCACTCACTACCCCACGTCTGGCGAACTTTTCGAGGGCGTTCCGGACGTACGCCGCGGAGACGCCGCGTTCGCCCGCATAGTCGATGACCTCGGCCTCGGTCGGCCGATCGAGTTCCGCCAGCGCTCGCTCGACGATCTCCTTGTTGCTGCCGCTGTGGGTCGATCCGCGTGGGTCCCGTTTGCCGGCGGCTGCGACCTCGTCGACGTTGAGGCCCGACTCGTCGAGATACTCCTCGTCGTCGACGACGCCACCTGCGACATCGGCCTCTAGCTCCCCAAAGGAGTCGAGTTCGGCGAAGGCGTCGCCTTCGCCCTGTCGGTTCGCGAGCATCGAGGCTCGCACCTCCCGGGCCTGGTCGGCGTCGTCGGTCTCGACGAACTTCTTGCGTTTCTCGTAGGCTTTCCGCGAGCCACAGCGAGGACACTGTGTCGTTGCCGATCGCCCCTCGAGCAGCCAGAGATGCGAACAGTCGCTACAGCCAACGACGGCGTACATGATTCCTGATCGGGGCGGCCCGTAGTTCAAGCTTCGGCACGCGGAGTGGAAGTAGTCCCGGCGCGACGATCGGCTTCCCTGACGCTGCCGGCGATCGGTGGCGACCCGTCGGATTTTCGTCTAGTCTGCTGGCGGCCCGTTGGCTTTTGGTCTGGTCTGCTGGCACCGCGTCTGATTTTTGCCTGCCTCCCTGGTGAAAGCCGAAACGTATGTGGGGCGGTATCCCATCACAATTGATATGGAACACGTTTCCCTGTCCGATCGTCACTCCTCTGAAGCCACAGACGGCGTCTATCTGGCGCTGCTTGCGGGTTCCGAATCGATGACCGTCCAGCACTTCGAGATCGAACCCGGTGCGGTCGTCGACCAACACAGCCATCCAAACGAGCAGACGGGGTTCATTTACGAGGGTGAACTGGTCTTTCTCACCGACGGCGAGGAGATCGTCTGTGAGCCGGGTGATTCGTACGCGATTCCGGGCGATCAGCCCCACGGGGTCGAAAACCGCGGCGACGAGACGGTCCGCGGTGTCGATATCTTCAGCCCGCCCCGTGAACAGCCAAACTGGTACAATGGGTAGCGCGTCGGCACCCATCGCTCGATTCTCTTTCCGATCGTCGCCTGGCCGATCGTCGCCTGCCGTCCCATGAGTTGCTGACAGCGATCGCCGTCACCACCGTTGGTATTCGCTCACGATTACCAGTCGCTGCTGGCACGCACGCTCCCTTTTATTGAACTGAATACCGCCGAATACCACGGAGTTATATCTCTCAGATGGAAAGCACAGTCGATGGCAACAACGACACGATCGATGACGATCGGACGCGTTGAGACGTTCTTGCGTCGACTTGGACCGACCTGGCTCGCCGGAGCGATCGCAGCGGGGCCGGCAACGATGGTCAGCCTGCTGGTCGCCGGGGCGAGTTTCGGCTATACACTCCTGTGGGTCGTCGTGCTCTCGGCGATCCTCGGCACCGTCGGCCAGTATCTGGCGATGCGGCTCGGACTGCTCACCGAGGCGGGTATTGTGGCAGTCGTCGAGGAGCGGTTTGGTTCCGTCTGGGCCTGGGTGCTGGTGATCGACGTCGTCCTCGCTGCCGGACTTGCACAACTCGTTATCATGAAAACGCTCGCAGACGTTAGTGCGACGATCGTCGGTAGCGCTGGTCTCGGCGTCGCAGTGCTTGCCGATCCCCGGCTCTGGGGCGTTACGTGGGCACTCGTTCTTGCACTGGGGCTTGCCGGTGGCGGCTACCGATTCGCGGAAGTCGGTGCGAAACTTCTCGTTTCGCTCGTCGTTCTCGCGTTCGTCGCGTCGGCCGCCGTCGTTCCGATCGATCCGGCCGCAGCAGCCGGGGGGCTCACACCGGCCATTCCCGGTGTCGGCGGTGCAGTCGTCGCAGCCGGCGTCCTTGGCGGTGCGGTCCACATTACGCTTCTGACGATGCAGAGCTACACGATGCAGGCTCGCAACTGGACCGTCCGGGACCGCGATATCGCGACGTTCGACGTTCTGAGTTCGATGCTCGTTGCGTTCGGCGTGTTCAGTCTCGCCGTGTTCCTCGTCGCAGCAAGCGTGCTTCCCGACGCAGGACTCGATCCTGGAACGATAACTGAAATTCAGGCCGCCCAGGCCCTCGGACCGGTCGCGGGCGAGTACGCCACGTGGCTGTTCCTGCTCGGGCTGTGGGGGGCCGCCGTTTCGACGCTCGGCGGGAACACGATCGTCCCACCCTATCTGCTCGCCGACAAACTCGGTTGGGATCGCTCCGTCGACGACCCACGCTACCGGGCTGCGATCGTCGTCGTCGCCCTCGCCTCCGCTGTCGGTGCGTTTCTCGGTGGGACGTTCTTCGAACTGCTGGTGCTCGTCCTGGCGTTCGGGCTCGTCGGGACGCCGTTTGCGATCGTCGTGATTCTCCTCCTGTTGAACGATCCCGATGTCGTCCCCGAGACGAACTCACACCTCCTGAACGTCGGCGGACTCGCAGTGCTCTGTGTCGCGACCGTTCTCGCCGGTGAGTTCGTCCAGGACGAATTCGCGACGGTCACCGAACCGCTCTCGGCGTTCGTCGTCGCCTTCGCGGCGGCGATGGCGCTTGCGACCGTCGGCCTCGTCGGACGCTTCGCCCGCGATCGACTCCGCGATCGCTAATCGACGCGGCTCGATCTGCGTTCCCGGCGGCTCGTTCGGAAGCGATCGACAGTCAGCGAGCGACACTCGGACCGTCCGCGCTACTCGCTGTACGCCGCTAGCGTCTCCCACTCGCGAGCGATCAGTTCGCGAACACCGTGTTCGAGAATGCCCTCACCGAGAGACGTCGCCCGGTAGTACGAGTAGAGGCCGTCCGTGTCGGGCTCCTTGCGTTTCCGGTTCTCGACGAGTCCGACGTCGACGAGTTCGTCTATGTGGTAGTGCAACACGTTCGACTCGACCCCGAGACGATCGCGCAACTCGCTTGCACTCTTGGACCCCTCCTCGACCAGCACGTTCAGTATGCGAAATCGCGTCTCGTTGCCGATCGATCGCTGCATCGCGAGATACGCCTCGAGCGAGAGGATGCTGTGCTCGGGCAGGAGTTCGTTCCCGGGCTGTCGGGCCGATCGCTCGGAGTCTGCCATACAACCTATTTGAATTGCCGGTTCTATAAGCATTTCTTGAGTCAGTTACCGCTGAAAACACTCATATTTATATCAATTCCGTGAGCAGCCGGTGGTATGCGCGACCGAATCATCGATGAACTGGGCGGCCTGCCACGATCGCGGTTTCTCGTCTACCTGATGGGACCGTACGAGGCGTTCGACATCGAACGCGCCCTCGAGGAGGCCGACCCCGGGACGATTCCCGAATCGGTCGATTTTGGAACGCTCGTCGGTTCGGACCACGACCTCGATCGTGACGAGGCGGCGCTCGATCTCCTGCTCGACGTTCGCGACCAGCTCCGGACGGCCGCCGGCGTCAACGCGTTCCTGGCGATCGATGTCGACGTCCCGCTCACGGAGGCCGATGCAGCGACACAGAGTATCGAGTTCGCTCGTGCCAGCAATGCTGTCGTCTACATCGTCCCCGCCGCCGGCGACAACCTCGGGGTCGGAATCGAAGTCGGGTCCGTTCTCGAGGCGTTGTTCGACGACGAGACGGCCGACCACCGCCAGGAGCGGGTCATGTTCGTCCACGAATCGGGCGTTCGTAGCGCGATGATCGCCGCCGTTCGCGATCGCTGGGAGGCCCGCATCTATTCGTACGACGATCGAGACGCCCTGGTTCGCCAGCTCCGGCTGTTCGTGCGTGATCTGGTTTGGAAGGAGCGAACCGGCGAGTTGCCACGGTTCGAGTGACTCCTGCAGGCTGCTTCTGACACATTATGATAACGACATCCACATCTCGACGTGGGGAATCCCCGCCTCCTCGAACTCCTCGCCGCGGCGTTCGTACCCCAGGTGCCGATAGAACCCGACGGCGCGCGTCTGCGCATGAAGTTTGAGTGCCGTCAGGCCCCGTCCCCGCGCTTCGTCCTCGACGGCATCCATCAGTTCCCGACCGACGCCTCGCTCCCGCCACGATCGGCGGACGGCGACGCGTTCGACCTTGCCG
>Ga0207421_10000180_pt1 | contig 76821 bp, 69 predicted proteins | sample SodLakKL_010_SED_4_FD_187542 | JGI IMG/M metagenome (GOLD analysis project Ga0207421, IMG submission 187542) | Alkaline sediment microbial communities from Lake Tanatar, Kulunda Steppe, Russia - 8KL_010_SED (SPAdes) (version 2) | ecosystem: Environmental > Aquatic > Non-marine Saline and... | reverse complement strand
ATCTCTTTCTCCGGGTCTGCGTCAATATTGTTTTCCCTTTTCAGCTTTGCGGCAACCGCATGCCTGTAACGGGATGTTCCCCTGGCCATTGTCTGGTGAGTGTCTCCCTCTTTCATTGCCCTGGCTGCTTCATCGACCAGATATGCAGGGGTCGGCTCAAAGGCCCTGGCAGCGGAAAAATCATATACCGTTTCCCCGCTTTCCCTTAGACGTATGGCTATATCTGCGATGCCGACCGTTGAAGACTCCTGTGAATTGGCTACCCTGTCTGATATTTTCAGATTTTTTTCCATAATAGTATTATTTATTGACAAGTGAACAGTATTCCGCAAAAAAGAATCAGCCAAAAGGTTAGCAAATGCCGGCGGCAAATTTGATCCCTTTGCGGATATGTATTGTAAATACGTGACCAATTTAGGCAAAAATGATCATGCTGGCAAGAAAGTTAAAAAAGATACCCGATGGCCTGGATTTGTTTTTCAAAAGCCCCTGTTGTAATTTTACCATATGGATATATTTTAATACTTACAGTTAACTAAAACTTAGATTATATGCGAACAAAAATTTATTTCGCGGGACTTATATGCTTTCTTTTTATTTTCCCTTCGGAGCTTTTTTCCCAAAGGATGTCTGAACGCAAAGTCCCTTCAAGGGAAGAGACTCATCGTGTGGCTGTGCTCTCTTTCAGTCACGAAACCTGCACCTATTGCCCTGATCCGGCCGACCTGGATGCATGGTTCGAAACGGGTGATACCACCAACCGCCTTTTCAGCAGTGGGACGGGATATATCGGAGGTTTTGAGCAGAGAATGGCCGCCTATACCGGGGTTGAACTTATAGGTATAACATCCCCCGACGGGGGACCGGCCGGAGGGTCTGCCCGAAGCTGGAACTCTTATGAAGCATGGGAGTATTTTACTTCCCATATGATGGAGGACCTGAAAGAGAAGGGGCCCTTTGACGGGGTTCACCTGGCTGTTCACGGTTCAATGGCCGTTGTGGACATTGCAAGGCCCGAGGCTGAGCTGGCACGTATGGTTCGTGAAGTTGTGGGAGATGATGCCACCATTACAGTAACCCTCGATTTGCATGCATGTGTCGATGCCGAGCTGGTTGCAGAGGATGCCGCAGATGCGGTTTTTTCAGTGAAACGTTTTCCCCATTATGATGCCACACTGATGGGGCAGAGGGCTGCAGATGTTATGATACGTTCATTGGACGGCAATTATAAGCCGACAGTTGCCACCAGGAAGCCTGGTGTTATTACCCCCAGCTTTTTCCAGGGAACAGTACGCTATCCCGCACGCGAGATTATGGAGCGTGCCCGCCGCTGGGAGAACCGTGAGGAGGATGTTTACGTTTCGGTTAATTTCGGTTTTGCTTATGCCGATGTGCCGGATAACGGAGCTTCAATATATGTTGTCACAAACGATGATCCCGAACTGGCAAACCGTATTGCCGACGATATGAACGAATTTTATTGGGACCACAGGGAAGATTTTGTATTCAAGGATATAGACGGGCCTGCAGAAGGTGTTAACCGTGCTATTGATGCTGTTCAGGCCGGAGAGACCCCTGTAGTTATTGCCGACGGTTGCGACAGAACGGGAGGAGCAACGTGGATAACCCACGAGCTCATTGATCAGGGTGCCTCAAATTTTGCCATAGGTACCCTGACAGATCCGGAGCTTTTTGATGAACTTACCGAAAAAGGTCTTACTGAAGGTGATAATACCGGGCCCATTGAGGTGGGAGGCACCACTGACATATTTTCGGGCGATCCGGTGGAGCTTGACGATGCGTTGGTTGAATTTATCGACGGCAACTATATTGTGCTTCATTTCGGTGACAACAACCGCATAATCGTTTCCCCGCACAGGCGGCAGGTAACCAACCCCGAATGGCATGCCAGGGTTGGGGTCGATTTTGACGAGCTGGATATCGTGGTTCACAAGACAAGAGTCCACTTTTTCCGCGGATATTATGAGACTGGCATAGCAGGAGAGGAGTATCCGGGAACAATAGTAAAGATTGAGGTTCCCGGATGGGGGCCGGCCGATGTGACAAAAGTTGATTATGTGAACGGCGGACAGTACCTTTACCCCATTGATATGGACAGGGAAATGGGGAGCGAATGGGACAGGCCCTACATAGATGAGGAAGATATGATATTCCAGACGGGAGAGGGAATTGTAGTTGAATGAACCGGGTTTAATCCTTAAAATTACGGTTTTTAAGGGTGTCCTGAAGATGATAACACAATAATATAAAAATCGATTTAATTTTAAACCGGCAGATAAAAAAGCGCCGTTGCATAAGTTCAACGGCGCTTGCTTTATTAATTGGAGATATTTTCCACCCCGGTAGGGCATTAATATTTCAGTATCATTGCTATCCTCTCATATTGGGAAAGAGTTCCGTTTTCCGGGAAAACAACTTCCCCGCCGGTTGAGATAACCTGTTCAACTATTTCATCGACAAGGTCGTCAACTGTGCCGGGCTCCCTGTAATCCTCAACGGGAACGAAAGAAGTTCCCTCTTCGTTGAACTTTACCGGCTGGTAGTAACCCTCCTCCACGAAAAGGGTGGCACCGCGGCCCTCGTTTGCCAGGCGCCAAACTTCGTCGAGTCCGCTTGCAAACTTCAGATTGTCTATTGCATCCTGCATTTTGTCAAGCATGCGCCGGCGGTTTTTAAGTGTCTCTTCCCTGACCGCGGGCCATACTATTTTGGCTATTCCCTCAGGTGGGGTCTCGTCATGATTGCCGTTAATTTCTGCAATTATTGCATTGCTCTTCTCTGCTATCTTCCTGTAATATCCCAGGTTTTTTATGATCCCAATCAGGGCAAGGGGTTTGGGATTCTGATTGTAAAAAGATAAAAAGTTATTGTCAACTTGTTTAAAAAAGTTTATTGAGTAGTTGTTTTTCATCTCATCGCTGAGCGGCTCTTCCCGTTCTGTTTCGGCAGGATTTTCAGCCGGGAACCCTGCGGTATCAATTTCAAGGAACTGGTCACGGTAACATTCGAAAAGCCTTGCATATTTCATGCTCAGGGAAAGGGTGTAGTAGCTTGTGCTTCGGTTTACCGCCCTTATTATATCACGTGTTGCAAATGTATCGTCAATGATGACGCGCTCTTTGACCGGAAAGGGGAAACGGACAAGCTTGCTGTAGTCGTTGTTGACAAATATGCCGATACCGTCAAGGTTTTCCCGTAGGTCTATCGTTTCAGTTACCTTGTTGAGCCTGTCGAGCAATTTTTTCACATCACGTCTGCGTAATTCCTTCAAAAGTCTTTCCTCGGTTTCTTTGTATAAATTTTTCAGCATAAGCCTGTCCTTGTGAGTATCGTGAGGAGGCCTGCTGGTGGGTAAAAATATTGAAACACAAGGATATTGTTTGAATGTAAGCAATTCGTTTACAAGATTTTTTTCCATAATTATTTTATTTTTTAAACATTATTTTTAATCGGGTTGTATGAACGTAGCTGATGATTATAAATTATAAAGTTAAAAAATCAGATCGTCTTTGAAAAACATCTAACAGCCGGGAGAAGGTTGATTTGTTTTTTTATGCTGCAAACAGTAGATTTGCTAACGATAAACTATAACATTACCTAAAACCTTCTGTTTTGAATAAAAATTTTTTCAGAAAGTACCTGCTTCCCGGTTTCATTTTCCAGTCGGTTATTATCGGAGGCGGTTATGGCACGGGCCGCGAAATAGTTGAGTATTTTCTCAGTTACGGTCCGGTAGCCGGCCTTATGGGAATGCTGCTTGTGACAACTCTTTTGTGGTCTCTCTTTCTTGCCCTTACATTTGAATTTACCAGAAAATTCAAAGCCTATAATTACAAGGTTTTTTTTAAGAATCTTTTGGGCAAATACTGGATTGTATTTGAAATAGTTTTCCTTGTTTATGTTTTGCTGGTGCTGGCTGTGCTCAGCTCTGCGTCAGGGGTTGTATTGCGGGATGATTTCGGCTTTCCCTACTATCTGGGGGTAGCCCTGATGCTGACAATAGTGGCGTTTTTTACTTTCAAAGGATCGGAAAAGATCGAGAAGTTCCTTGCAATATGGTCTATTTTGCTTTGTGTTGTATATGTAGTTTTCCTTGTTGTCACTCTGGTTAATTTTGGCGAAAATATCACTGAGAATTTTGCCGCTTCTGAAATTACCGGCGGATGGGTCGTTTCCGGCTTCAAATACGGCTTTTACAATATGGCCAACGTTATCGGGGTGATATTTTGTATTCACCATATTGAAACGCGTAAAGAGGCCGTCTCTGCCGGAATTATCGGAGGCTTCATAGGAATTATACCCGGGATCCTTTTGTTTACCGGACTTACCGCTTACTATCCCGAGGTTGTGGATGCCGAAATACCTTCTGCATTTGCTTTCAGGGAAACGGGAGTTGCCGCCCTTTCGGTCGTTTTTCAGGTTATACTCTTTGGGACACTTATAGAGACAGGTACCGCCCTTATGCATGCTTTCAATGAGCGTGTTTTTACGCCCGGCGGACTGACTTCAAAGGAGCCCCCAAGGTACCTCCGCCCTCTTATTGCCGTCGGGTTCATCCTGATCGCGGTTGCGCTTTCATCTTTCGGGATAATTGACCTTATAGCAAGAGGCTACGGTATAATAAGCTGGTGCTTCCTGGCGGTTTTCCTTCTGCCTCTGGCAACGGTGGGGTTATATAAAATTATAAAGGATAAAAATGAAGGCAATAGTAAAATATAAGGCCGGCTACGGCAATATTGGACTTAAGGATGTTCCCGAGCCTTTTCCGGGTGAGGGCGAAGTGAAAATAAAAATCAAAGCCGCCAGTATTTGTGGCTCAGATCTTCACATATACAAATGGGATATAGGTATCCCCACTAAAGTGCCCTTTGTGGTGGGACATGAATTTTCGGGTGTTGTAACCGCTGTAGGTGAAAATGTGAAATACTTGGGGGTGGGTGACAGGGTTACGGCCGAAAACTCCAGGTATATATGCGGGAGCTGTACCTGGTGTATGACCGGAAACTATAATCTGTGCAGGGAGAGGAAAGCTACAGGATATGCCTATGACGGTGGCTTTGCTGAATACTGCATTGTGCCTGCCGAGCGTGTTCACCGGCTGCCGGGGAATGTTGATTTTATAACAGCCGCACTTTCCGATCCTTCGGCCTGTGTTTACCATGCCGTTCAGGAGCTGACCGGCATAAATGCCGGAGATGTTGTGCTTATAACGGGAGCGGGGGCCATGGGACTCTTCTCTGTTCAGTATGTAAGATCCAACGGTGGGATTCCGGTGATAACCGGACTGGCAAAGGACAAAAAACGTCTTGAGCTTGCAGGGGAGCTGGGGGCCGAACTTACAGTCAACGTTTCGGGGGAAAGTCTTAAAGAGGCTGTCGATGACCTGACCAAAGGGAACGGGGTGGATGTGGCCGTTGAATGTTCCGGTGCCGAAGCGGCTGCCAACGAGGCGGTTGAACTGTTAAGACCAAGGGGCAGATTTGTTCAGGTGGGTATATTCGGCAAGCCGGTCAGTTTTGACCTGGATAAGGTCCTCTACAAGGAACTGCAGGTTACAGGCTCTTTCAGCCAGAAATACACATCATGGAAAGAGGCCATAAAGCTTTTCTCCCAGGGGAGGATCGTTGCCCGTCCGCTTGTGACCGATATTTTAAAACTGGAGGAGTGGGAGGAAGGTTTCCGTAAAATGTTTGACGGGGAGGCAATTAAAGTTGTTTTTCAGCTCGGGGAGCAGGCGGATTGAATAAAACACCCGGACATGTGAGCTAAATTTTAAATCAACCAATTGATAAGCTATGCATTTGAAAAACCTTGTCAATACAATTGACACCCATACAGCCGGTGGACCTACCCGTGTTGTGGTATCCGGACTGCCTGATTTGAAGGGGGGGAGTGTTAGGGAAAAAATGGAGTACTTTAAAAGTTACCATGATCCTGTAAGGGCTATGCTGATGCAGGAACCGCGTGGGCACTCCGGAATGTTCGGGGCCGTTCTTACTTCTCCATGCATTGCGGAGGCAGATCTTGGGGTGTTTTTCACCACCTCTTCGGGGTATCTTGATATGTGTGTCCACAGTGCCATAGGCGCCGCGGCAGCCGCATGTGAAACTGGAATGGCAGAGGCGAAAAAAAGTTTTTTGATGCTGGAGACACCGGCTGGCCTTATCAAAGTAAGCATAAACGGCAAAGACGGCTCCCCGTATTATACGATAACCACCAAACCGGCCTTTGTTTGCTCAACGGGATATGAGGCCGGCTTTTGCGGTGAAGGGAAAATACCTGCGGATGTGGTTTTCAGCGGGGTCTGTTTTCTTATGGTGGATGCGGATAAGTCGGGAATAAAGGTTAACAGGGAAAGTGTGGGGGAAATTACCCGAACAGGTGTTGGCCTGTTATCTGAGTTCAACAAGGGTGGGGGTATGTTGTCGCCTTTTTCAGGCAAAAGGGAAAATGCGGCTATGGCTCTTTTTTACACCAATATTTCGCGCAACGAGGGGATGAACGCTGTAATTTCTGCCTCGGGAGCGATCGACAGATCACCCTGCGGAGCCGGTACAGGTGCAAAGATGGCACTTTTGCACTACAATAAATTGCTTGAGCCAAATGAGGTTTATACCAACAAAGGGGTAACCGGCACCGTAATGTGGGGTTTCTTGTCGGGTGAGAAAAAGGAGAAAGGCTTGACCCTGGTAACCCCCCATATAAGTTCTGAGGCTTTTGTAACGGGTTTTCATCAGTTTGCCGTTGACTGCAGGGACAACCTTAACCCTTTTCTTATATAGAGGGTCAAAGAGGCTGCAAAATAATGCTGCACCTTTTGTCAGTCAGCCACTTCCGGCAGAAGCCTGATGCATTTTTCTCAGTCAGCCATCTTTTCGGCAGAAGCCTGATGCATTTTTCTCAGTCAGCCACCTTCTCGTGGGAAACTTCCTGCATCTGCTTTTCAGGTTCTTTTTTCAGAGTCAGCAGTTTGAAATAGTCGAAAGCTCCCACTTTGCGTTCGTCAACAACCTCGAACCGGTCCAGGGATTTGATGTCTTTAATCTTAAAGTAAGAGGACAGCTTAAAGTGGTGGGAAAACCTGTTGAAAAACTTGTCAAGATATTTCATCCCGTTGTCGGGTGTTTCATGGTTTAAAATAAAAAGTAATCCGTCCTCTTTCAGCACCCTGTAGCTTTCCTCTATCATCCTGTCGGGGTTTTCGGTTACGGCAATTACGTGGCACAAGACCACATAATCAAAAAGATTGTCTTCAAACTCGAGCTTTTCCCCGTTCATTACTTTCAGATCAACATTGGTGTATTTTTTTCTCTTTTTTGCTACCTGAATGGATTTGTCTGAAACATCTATGCCCTGAATCTCGTGGTTTCTGTACTGGGGGATATGCGAACCTGTTCCAATTCCAACATCCAGAAGATTTCCCTTAGGCAGGGAATTGATAAATTCTACAAGTACTTTCTTCTGTGGTTTTAAAAAAAGATCTACAAGGGGATATACTGTTACGCAATTGTCATAAAACTTTTTTACTTCCATCATAAGTTGTGGATGTTTGTAAATTATTTTATTATTCTTTTTAAACGATAAAAAAGAATTCTTATTCCGTTAGGAATCAAGAAAGTGCTTTTGTATAAACTATGCAAATATCGTAAAAAATTGTGAAAATAAAAAAAGTGCATTCGCGGTGTTTCAGCAAATGCACTTTCTGCTTACGGACGGCCTGCTGGCGGCAGCCTTGTGTGAATTTGGGTTTATTCAGATGAAAGCCCCATTAGCTAAAGCTTACAAAAAGATATGCAGAAAGCATGGGGTTTACATCGGACTTTTTCCTCAGCCGCCTGCTTAAGGCACCTTATTCAGATGAAAAACTTTTGCTTCTTTCGATTGACTGCAGTGCCAGGTAGTTGTCGCCAAACTTTTTGAGGTTCTCCATCTCATCGTCAAACCTCTCAAAATGCTCTTCTTCATCTTCAACGAGCCTCTCAAAGAGTTTTTTTGTTACAGAGTCGTTGTTCTGGGAGCTGAGGTTTGCCCAGTTATTGTAATCTTCAGCTGCCTGGGTTTCCATTTTTGCAGCCATCTCCAGCATAGATTTTACATCATGCACCTTTTCAACGTTGGCTGAAAGTGTCATATCAACTTCCCCTTCAAGAAACAACACCCTCTCGGCAAGATGTTCGACATGCATCATTTCATCGACTGCAATTTTTTTGAAAAGTTTTGCCAGAAGGTCATAACCCTGGTCATCGCAATGAAAATGAAAATACATGTATTGGTGAACAGCCGACAGTTCGTCTCCTATTCCTTTGTTTAACAGATCAATACTTTTTTGTTTGTCCATATGAGTACAATTTTTGATTATTTATTATGTGGTATTAAAAATTTAATTTAAAGAACATAAAAATAGGGTTAATTGTTCACTGTGCAAAACAAAATAATTTTCAGTATTTTGCAGGCACCCCTTCCTCAGGGATAGAGTTCAGTATAAATTCGCGCACATGCTGGTTGGAGGTTTCAAGATCTTCATGGCGCAGATACATCATATGCCCGCTTCTGTAACCTTCAAACCGCATCCTGTCTGAAAGCCTTCCGGAGGGGTCCATATTCCACATGGTGTATTTTGCACTGAAATAGTCGGTTGCCCCGTCGTAGTAGCCTGCTTGCACCATCATGTGAAGGAAAGGGTTTTCTGCCATTGCATGGCGAAGGTTTTCGCCCGTGCGGTCACCGCTGCGATCCCACGGATGCACTCTTCCGCCTATCTGCCAGTACTGCAGGTCGGTTTCATAGTCGAGTTGTTCTCTGAGGTAATGGTTTATCGCAGGGGCAAAGCTGTGATTCCAGGAGGCCATTTCGGCTGCAAAATCATATCGCTCGCCCGCGTCTTTTCTGTCTATTCCCTTGTATCTCGAGTCGAGCCTTCCGATTGTGTAACCTCTGTCACGCAAAAGCTCTTTCCAGAAATAGGATGTTGGAACAGCCAGATTGTGATTTGTGACAACCTTTTCGGAAAGGCCGGAATAACGGGAAACCTGTTTTGCAATCTCTTCCCGTCTCTCTTCATCTATAGAGCCGCCTCGTGCAAGGGCCGGGATAAACTCTTCAATCGTGAAATCCTCAACCTCGGGGAGAAAATCATAAAGATCCTGATTTTGCATATCACTGTCGAGAGCCTCATGATACCATGCCGTTGCTGCATAGTAGGGCAGGGAAAGTGCCTCCCTTACCGGTCCGTCGCGATCAATACCCAGTCCGGTTGGAGATACCAGTATAACCCCGTTCAGAAACATGTGATGCGATCCCTGCAGTCTTCTTGCCATACCTGCTACCCTGGTGGTCCCGTAGCTTTCGCCTATAAGGTACTTGGGTGAGATCCACCGGTCATTTCTTGAAACAAAAGCGTCGATCCATTCTGAAAGGTATGCAATGTCGGCATTTACACCGAAAAATTCGTCCCTGCTCACATCTTCGTCCACTATCCTCGAAAATCCTGTATTTACAGGGTCAACATAGACTATGTCGGCCACATCCAGTACCGAGTGATTATTCTCTACCACTCCGTAGGGCTGGATGGGGTAGCCTTCCTCGTCTATTTTGAGGAAGCGCGGACTGGTATATCCAAGATGCATCCAGACTGAGGATGAGCCTGGTCCGCCGTTAAATGAAAACATAATGGGCCGCCTGCTCTTGTCGTCAACATCTGTCCTTTCATAATAGACGTAAAAGACACTGGCTATGGGGTTGCCGTCATCATCCCACACCGGTTGAGTACCGGCAGTTGCGTTGTAGGGTATCCGCTCCCCGTTTATTGTAACTTCATGGGAGGTTGTAACCGATTCGTCGATCTTGATTTCACGCTCCTGGCCTTTAAGAGGCAATAAGCTAACGGTGAAAAAAACGGCCGCAATGACTGACAGCCCGGGCAAAACTCTTTTGAAAAGTGTAAGCATGATAAATACATTTAGGTTATGAATAGATTTATGCTTTAAAATTAAAAAAATATAAATACAAATAACCCACATAATGCTGATTTAAAAAATTATTATGTTGTTCGCTTCAAGTTTTGTAATATTGCCTTAAAATCAAAATAAATCTCTATATGCTGGATACTATATTTAACCACAGAACAATACGAAAGTATAAAAGCACTCCGATAGAGGATTCTGTTCTGGAGGAAATTCTGAAAGCGGGCACCAGGGCTTCCACAACCGGAAATACACAGGTTTACAGCATGGTTGTGACAAAAGAGAAAGAGTTGAAGGAAAAGCTCTGGGAAACTCAGTTTAAGCAGGACATGGTAAAAGAGGCGCCGGTTGTGATCACATTTTGTGCAGATGTTAACCGGTACACAAAGTGGTGCCAATATCGTAAAGCGGATCCCCACTACCACAATTTCCTGTGGTTTTTCACCGCCTCAATAGATGCATTGCTGGCCTCGCAAAATGTAGCGCTGGCAGCTGAGGCAAATGGACTTGGCATTTGTTATATGGGCCCCACCATTTATTTGGCACGCAAAATAATTGATGTGCTCGACCTGCCAAAAGGAGTTGTACCGGTGGCGACACTTGTTGTCGGTTACCCTGATGAGGATCCCCCATTGACCGACCGTCTTCCCCTTGAAGGTGTTGTTCATTATGAAACCTACAAAGATTATACAAAAGAGGATATTGACCGTATATATGCCGAAAAGGAAGCAATGGAGGAGACCAGGGAGCTTTTGGAGATCAACCAAAAGGAGACTCTGGCACAGATTTTCACCGACAACCGATACAAAAAGGATGACAACCTCCATTTTTCAAGGGAGCTGCTTGATGTTTTAAGGCAACAGGGGTTTATGGATCATGAAAAGGAAGAAGACCGGTAGCTCAGGGGACTGAACGGCCACTATGATATTCAGGTTCTTGTGGTTTTACAGGATTTAAAATATTTAGTTAATCGTTAAACCTTCTTGAATATGGAAAAAGTGCGGTGGAGCCTGAAAGGGAAAAGAGCCCTTGTAACGGGTGCAACAAAAGGTATAGGACTTGCTGTTGCAAGGGAGCTCTGCTCATTGGGGGCTGATGTGTGTGTTGTTGCCAGGAATAGCGGTGAGATTGATGCCACGGTGAAAGAACTTGGCCAAAAGCCTTCAGCCGGTCAGTCGACCGCTTCAGGGGCATGGGGGACTGTCTGCGATGTAACCGAAAGGGAGCAAAGAGAGTCGCTTTATGAGGAGGTTTCTGAAAAATGGGGAGGTCTCGACATTCTGGTTAACAATGCCGGGATGAACATCCGCAAAAAAACGGTCGAATACACCGAAAACGAGTACAATTTACTGATGGAGACCAATCTGCATTCGGTATACTCTATGTCCCGTTTGTTTTACCCTTTGCTTAAAAGTTCAGCAGGTTGCGTGGTCAATATCAGTTCGGTCGCAGGTACAAAGTTTGTTCGTTCGGGAGTAGTTTACGGTATGACAAAAGCCTCACTGGATCATATGACAAGGTATCTTGGAGTTGAATGGGCAGGTGAGAGGATAAGGGTCAACGGGGTTGCACCATGGTATATCCGGACTCCTCTGGTTGAGGGTGTTTTAAGTGACGGCAGTTATATGAAGGAGGTTATCTCGCGTACCCCTGCCCGAAGGATCGGCGAGCCCTGGGAAGTTGCCTCGGTCGTGGCCTTTTTGTGTATGCCTGCCTCGGCCTATATCGTGGGACAAACCATTTATGTTGACGGGGGCTTTTCCGTTTATGGCTTTTAGTTTATATAAATGCCTTTTATATTTTAACGGCCGGTTATGAACTGGGATTCAGCGCTTGAAGATTTCAAGGTTTTTATCCGCCTGGAAAAATCCCTGTCGGAAAACTCCCTTGGTGCCTACTTGTCGGATGTAGAAAAATTCCGCTCTTTTATGGAGGTCCATTACACGGGTGTAAAGCCCGCGGATGTGGAGCTGCAGCATCTGCGTGAATTTTTGAACTGGCTTTCTTCACACGGCATCGGCGCGCGCTCTCAGGCTCGCATCATTTCGGGCATCAGGGCTTTTTTTAAATCCCTTCTTTTAAACGATGCGATAGCCTCCGATCCCACAAAGCTGCTTGATCTGCCCAGGCTGGGCAGGAAGCTTCCCCAGGTTCTCTCGGTCCACGAGATTGAAAAAATGCTCGAGTCCATAGATATGAGCAAACCACTGGCCTCCCGAAATAAAGCTATTATAGAGATTATGTATGGATGCGGGTTGAGGGTTTCGGAGGTGGTGCAACTTAAAATAACTGATCTGCGGCTTAAACAGGGTTTTGTTAAAATTACCGGAAAAGGGGAGAAGCAACGTCTTGTGCCGATAGGGAGTAAGGCAGCTCACAGGGTTGAGCTTTACCTTGAAGAAAGGAAAGATTTTCGTCCTGTAAAAGGTCACGAAGATACCCTGTTTTTGAACAGGCGGGGCGGTGGACTAACACGTGTGACAATCTTTAATATTGTTAAGGATTTGGCCGGGGGAGCTGGAATAAACAAAGCCATCTCTCCCCATACCTTCAGGCATTCCTTTGCCACTCACCTGATAGACGGAGGCGCCGATCTGCGGGCTGTTCAGGAGATGCTCGGACACGAGTCCATACTTACTACAGAAATATATACTCATCTTGACCGCGATTATTTAAGGGATGTGATTATTAGGTTTCATCCGCGATCCTGAAAAAGTTAGTACTGCCACTTTTTACACATAATTATTGCCGGTTATGGGCATTTTGGCAGAGTATGCCTTTGTGGCAAAAATTTTGCATGTGGCAAAATAAAAGAGGAGTAAATCTGTTTATATAATTTTAATAAAACACTATATTAATATAAAGATAAAATGCCTACAATCTGGATTATTTTTTTCGGGGTTATATTGCTAAGCTGGCTGGTAAACAATCAGCTCAAGAGCCGCTTTAAGAAGTACTCTCAAATAGCGATGAATAATGGTATGACCGGAAAGGAAGTTGCCGAAAAGATGTTGTCTGACAATGGTATATATGATGTTGAGGTGGGTTCGGTTCAGGGTGAGCTGACCGATCATTACAACCCCCTTAACAAAAAGGTAAACCTCAGCCGCGGTGTTTACAACAGCAAAAGTGTTGCCGCCGCCGCCATTGCAGCACACGAATGCGGTCATGCCCTTCAGCATGCACATGAGTACAGTTTTCTGAAAATGAGATCGGCTCTTGTGCCGGTTGTTACCGCCACATCAAAATGGATGCATTGGGTTTTGCTTGCCGGCATTATACTTGTTGAAAGTTTTCCCGGTCTGCTGCTGGCCGGAATAATCATGTTTGCAATTACAACACTTTTCAGCTTTATTACATTGCCCGTGGAGATCAACGCCAGTCAGCGCGCCCTTGCATGGCTGAATAAAAGCAATATAACCACAAATTCAACTCATCCCTATGCAAAGGATGCGTTGAAGTGGGCTTCTTATACATATGTGATTGCCGCTTTGGGCTCACTGGCAGCACTGCTTTACTATGTATCCATATTCATGGGAAGGCGTTAGCCGTTTACTGTAGAGTGGTTACGACTGTGTTTGACATTATGCCGCGAAACTGAAGTATTGTTAAAATATTGCAGGAGGGAGTATGGAGTTCAAGAATTATTACACAATTCTGGGTGTTGACAGAAATGCTACACAGGAGGAGATAAAAAAGGCATACCAGAGGCTGGCGCACCTTTATCACCCTGACAAGAACAGAGGTGATGAGGCTGCAAAGGGGAAATTCATTGAAATGCAGGAAGCCTATGAGGTTCTCAAAGACAGGAAAAAAAGGAGAAAGTATGACAGGATGCTGGATGAGAGATCTCAGGGCCGCGGCAGAATACGCGAGAAGATGCAGTTCACCGAAGGACCGCTGAGCTCCCGTATAGATTCAATATTTTCAGATTTTTTCAGGTCCTTTTTTTCAGATTTCCCCGGGCAAAGGAGCAGTGGCAGAAGAAGGGATTCGGGCGATGGTTCCGATCATATTCATTATGACGATCTGCTGAAGTGATTAAAAGGGAGGTTTCATGGAATACAAGGATTATTATAAAATATTAGGAGTTGATAAATCTGCCTCTCAGGATGAAATAAAGAAAGCTTACCGTAAGCTTGCCCAAAAGTATCATCCTGACAGGAATCCGGGTGACAGGAATGCAGAGTCAAAGTTCAAGGAGATAAATGAGGCTTACGAAGTTCTCGGTGATCCGGAAAAGAGGAAGAAGTACGATCAGGTGGGCTCCGACTGGAAACAATATCAGCATGCCGAAGGATTTAATTTTGAAGATTTTGCAAAATCTTCAAAATTTGGCGGAAGGGATTTTGGATTCAGCTTCGGTGACTTTGAAGATATTTTCGGAGGCTCTGATTTTTCCGAATTTTTCAACTATTTTTTCGGAGGTGCAGCCTCTTCCGGGGGGTCATCGGCCGGAACCCGGGAATCTGCTTTTCAGCGTGCCGGAAAGGGACGCGATTACGAACATGAGCTGCGTATTTCCCTTGAAGAGGCATATCATGGTACTACCAGAATAATAAATGTGCACAATGAGAGGCTTAAGGTGAAGATCGAGCCGGGCACCCCTGAAGGAAGAAAACTCAGAATGAAAGGCAAGGGTGAGCGTGTTTCCGGAAGGGGGCAAAGCGGCGACCTGTTTTTGAAAATAGTTTATGAACCCCACCATATTTTCAAATGCAAAGGAAAAGATCTGCACTGTGAAGTAGCGGTTGATGTGTTCACAGCAATGGCCGGTGGTGAGGCGCCGGTTCCGACGCTCAAGGGAACCACAACAATGAGGATACCGGCCGGCACCGACGGGGGCAAAATACTGAGACTTAAAGGACTCGGTATGCCTGCGGAAAAAGGCGGTGAGCCGGCGGGCGACCTTTATGCAAAGGTAAAGCTTACCGTGCCGAAAAACCTCTCAAAAGAGGACAGGGATGTAGTGAAAAAGCTTTCTGAAAAATACGGCAAATCCTGATATTTTTCCGTACTTACTGTTTTTACCTTTCACGGGCTGGCAGGGGTTAGTTTCTTTATTATCCCCGGGCCCGTTGGTTTTTCCATTGTGATTTTTTACTCAAGCCCGGTTTTGAATTTTTCCCCACTCCGGTGGTTTTGCATTGGTATAATTCTTCGCGAAGTAACTTTTTCCCCTTTCGGTCGTCTTAGAATTAAAAGTTGTGTTCAAAAACGTGCACTGCAGTTTTAAAAACGCACACTTTAGCAATTGCTTTATTTAGTCTTGTGTGTTGATATGTAGTTGTTTAGAAACATTGGCACAATAAATGCAATAATATTAAATATCCAACTATTAAATCAAATTTTTCATATAATGAGAGTAGATTTAAAACAGAATGAGATGGTTGTCAAGGCCGGCAATTCGAACCGGTTTTGGGAGGACGGTCTGATTGAGGGAAAATTCATCGTTACAAATCAGCGTATTTATTTTAAGGCTTTTAACGGGCATGAAGGCAAATTTGACCTGGAAGTCACCCCTGAGCAGCTCAGAGAGGTCCATTTTTTCAATACCGGTTTTTTCTCGCGCGATGGATTGAACCTGATTCTCAAAAGCGGTGAGCAACACAGGTTCAGGGTAAAAAAACGGAACGATTTCGGTGAGCTTATAAATAAAATGTACTGAAAACAATCTGACTTCCCGTTGCTCAGTATCTGCTGCCGGGGCTTATAAGCACCAGGCGGTGGTATTGTTAAGGCTTTTTTGTTGAAAGCTGCCCGCAGGCGGCAGAAATATCCCTTCCCCTGGAGCGCCTGATTGTGACGGGGATACCTTTTGAGCTAAGGGCTTCTTTGAAATCCTGCATTTGTTCCGGACCGGCTTCCTGAAAACGGGAGCCCGGGACGGGGTGGCAGGGGATGAGATTAACCCTGCATTTTAGTCCATTAAGCACCTTTGCCAATTCCGCGGCGTGATCGCGAGAGTGGTTAATTCCGCGGAAGATGACATACTCAATGGAAACCCTGCGCTGGTTTTCAAAGTCGAACGAGCGTATCTCCTTCAGCAGTTTTTTGAAGGGATGGTGTTTTTCAACCGGCATTATTTTGAGCCTTTCATCTTCGAAAGGGGAATGTAGACTGATAGCCAGGCGGCAGTTACTTTTTTTAAGCAGCTCACCCATCTGAGGCATTATACCTATTGTCGATACGGTGATCCTTCTCGGGCTCATTCCATAACCCCAGGCGGAGGTGAGAATGTCCAGGCTTTTGAGAACTTCCCCGGGATTGTCAAGAGGCTCGCCCATCCCCATGTAAACTATGTTGGTAACCTCTTCCTTTTCGGGTAAAGAGGCAAGCTGGTTTAGGATCTCCCCTGCCGTTAGATTGCCCCTGAAACCCTGACTGCCTGTCATGCAAAATCCGCACCCCCATTTGCACCCTACCTGTGTGGAGATACAAACTGTTTTTCGCCTTTGTTCGGGTATGTATACAGTTTCAACATATTCTGCGTTGGATACCGGGAAAAGATATTTTTTTGCACCGTCAGCCGATATGTTCTCCTTACTCCAGGGGACCGTTCCCGGCGCGAATTTCTTTTTCAGCTCATTTCTGAACTTTTTTGACAGGTTGGTCATACCATCAGGCGAGCTGACATTCTTTTTGTAAAGCCATTCTGCAATTTGCCGGGCCGAATATGCGGGCATTCCCAAATCTTTTACCACCCCGAGCAGCTCGTTGTAAGTTTTTCCGAAAAGAGGCTCCCTGATTGTCATAATCGTTTGAACTTAATTTTACCGCAAATGAACATAAAATTTTTCTTTTTTTTAATTTTGCAACATAGCCATTTAAAACACTGGCAATAATTTTACGGAAAACATCAATATGTGCAGCTTTATTGCAAAACTTCCGGTAAATATCTACAAATTCCTTTATATTAATATAAAGAGAAGAGACCCCTACTTTTACCTCTGATATTCAGGCCGGCAAGGCCTATGTTTTGAACATTCTGCAAGAATTATCTTTTCAACTATTTTATATTAAAAAATTTAAATATTTGTCTTTCAATATGGAACTTCCTTTTTCTGAATCATATAAAATAAAAGTAGTGGAGCCTCTGAGACGAAGCACCCGTGATGAACGTGAAAAGTGGATCAGGGAGGCCCACTATAATCTTTTCAACCTGCAAAGTTATCAGGTATTCATTGATTTGCTCACCGATTCAGGCACCGGCGCCATGAGCGACCGTCAGTGGTCGGCCATGATGGTGGGAGATGAAAGCTATGCCGGAGCATCAAGTTATTACAAGCTTAAGGAGACGGTTGGGGAAATAACCGGGTTTGATTATTTTTTGCCTACCCACCAGGGACGTGCCGCTGAAAATGTACTTTTTTCAGCTCTTGTAAGCGAAGGCGACATTGTTCCGGGAAACACCCATTTCGATACCACTAAAGGCCATATAGAATACCGGAGGGCAAGGGCGGTGGACTGCACGATAGATGAGGCTTTTGACACTGAATCGGAGCACCCTTTCAAAGGAAACATTGATACCGGTAAGCTGGAAAAAGTGCTGAAGGAGAATCCGCGCGATAAAATCCCATTTGTGGTTGTTACCGTAACCTGCAACAGCTCGGGCGGACAGCCGGTTTCAATGAATAATCTGAAAGAGGTGAAAGCCCTGGCCGAAAAATATGGTGTAATGATTGTTTTTGATGCGGCACGCTTTGCCGAAAATGCATACTTCATAAAGCTGAAGGAGAAGGGGTACGAAAATAAAAGTATCAGGGAGATTGTAAGGGAAATGTTCTCCCATGCGGATGCAATGACAATGAGCTGCAAAAAGGACGGTGTTGTCAATATGGGCGGGTTTATCGGCATGAGAGACGAGGAGCTTTTCCATAAAGCCGGGGTTTATAATATCCTTTTTGAAGGTTTTCTTACTTACGGGGGGATGACGGGCCGCGATATGAATGCACTGGCTCAGGGACTTGTTGAGGTTACCGGGTTCGATTACCTTCAGACCCGGATTGAACAGGTGGCCTGTCTCGGCAAAAAGCTCAGGGAGTACAATATTCCCGTACAGGTACCTTTCGGCGGGCATGCAATTTTTGTTGATGCCAAAAAGTTATTGCCCCATATTCCCAAAGAGCGTTTTATTGCCCAGACCCTGGCCGTTGAATTGTACCTGGAGGCGGGGGTCAGGGGAGTCGAAATCGGTACGCTTTTGGCCGACCGGGACCCCGAAACACGCGAGAACCGGTATCCCAGACTGGAGTTGGTGAGACTGGCCATTCCCCGCAGGGTTTACACCAACAATCATATGGATGTGGTGGCCGCGGCAGTGAAAAATGTATATGACAGGAGGGAGAAAATTGGCGATGGACTGGAAATTGTGAAAGAGGCGCCAATAATGCGCCATTTTACAGTTAAGCTTAAAAGAGCTGAACGGTAAAAGCTTTCAGGTTCCCCGAGTTAATTAAATTTTTTCCGGATAATAAACGGGCTTCCGGGTTATTACCCGGCAACCGGACTTCCGGATTTTTTCCGCATCGGACTTGACAATGGTATGGCAATAAAAAACACCGCCACGGGTGGTATTTATTTTCCGCGGCGGTTTTTAATTTTTTATCTCACCAAATCGGTGTATATCACCGGGTTGGTGTTAAATTTTTCTAGTTCTGTAAAAAGCCCTCTTCTTTCAGGGCATTTTCAATTGCTTTGCTGAAGTCGCTCAAATCTCCCGGAACCCTTGAGGTTATCAGGTTGCGGTCAACCACCACAGACTCGTCAAGGTAAGTTGCACCTGCCTCTTCAATCTCTTCCTGAATGCCTCCTACCCCGGTGCATTCAAAACCTTCAAGCACACCGGCCGTTACAAGAACCTGAGGTCCGTGGCATATTCCGGCAACCGGTTTCCCGGATTCAAAAAACTCCCTTGTAAAGGCCACAACATCCTCATTTTCCCTGAGAGCCTCCGGAGCCTCTCCGCCGGGAAGTATAAGAGCATCAAAGTAATCCACTGTTACCTCGTCTATTCCCATGTCTATCCTGATCGTGAACTCACTGTTGTAGGCCTGTACCGTTCCCGTTTGCGGTCCGATCACAGTGAGAAGGGCACCCCTGTTAGCCAGGTAGCCCATCGGCATAAATGCTTCACCGTCATGGAAACCTTCTGTTACCAGTACGGCAACATTCGGGCGCTCATCAACCTCGGGATCGGGCTCAGGCGCTTCGCATGCATTAAGCATAAAAACAGCGGCAGCAACAATAAGCGGCAGAACAAATCTTTTTTTAATCATAAGTTTGAGGTTTTAGGTTAGAATTTGTGAAGTGCATATATATATATATTCCTCTGTTGCAAGCTGTTAATGAAAACAATTTATTTCATTAAACGGTGGAACCCTCATGTTTTATTATCCAGAGACGCATGTTTATTGAGCTAACTATCAAATTTTTCCGCGTTACTGATTTTGTCCGCCGGGAATATTTACCTTGACAGAACAAGCAGTGCGCGAAACATCTGGAAGCCGTCTATCAGATCGTCTTTTGTAAAGTTTACACTGCGCGGACCGCTTCTCTCAACTCCGGGTACCAGCTCAGCTCCCTGGGCCTGGCAGCTTCTGAGAAAATCAATATCAAATACGTAGGGAGAGGTCAGGGAGAATACTTCCATATCTGAAAGCTGCTCGAGAGAAGTGCGTGTCTTTTCTTTTATAAGCTCCTGTGCTTTTGAAGGGACAAGTGTGTTGGCAGCATAGCGCCCGATCCCTTTTTTAACCTCTGCCGTAACTATTTGATCGCCGAGTGTTTCCCTTGCCTGACGGCAGGCCTCCTCGTCACCTGCAATCATAGCTACCGGCACTCCGTAGTATCCGCCTACAAGTGCATTCATTTCGCCTTCCCCGAGCTCAACTCCGTTAACCTTTACCGAATACACGGAAGCCCCGGAGTAGGTGTGGTCCAGTACACCGTCGATCGACCCTGCCCTGGCATGATAACCGATAAATATTATGGCGTCAAAAGTTTCGTCAATGCCTTCCATCATGCTAAGGGGCTTGGGACTTCCGGTAATGAGCCTTGCTTCGGGGTGAAGGTCAGATGCGATAATGTTACGCATGCTTCCGTGGGAATCGTTAACCACTATTTCGGTGGCACCGGCTTCCAATGCTCCCTCTATGGCGGCGTTGGCTTCTTCTGTGGTCCACCTGCGCGCCAACGAATAATCGCTTCCGCCTGCCGATACCTGGTCGCCGTGCACCACTCCGGCAACGCCTTCCATGTCTACCGAAATATAAACCTTAAGGCCGTCAGCATAAAGGTTGCCCGATGCAAAAAGCATCAGCGACAATGTCAGAACAAAAAGTGTTGAAAAGATCTTTCTCATAAGTTTAAAATTTTAGGTTTACAAATTATTTTGAAATTGAGCCGGTTAGATTTGAAATGTAACTTGCCGGCCCTGTGGAAATTGCCACAAAACAGTGATATAAATATACTAAAATATTGAACACTGAAACTGTTTATCCCGATTTTTTAGCGACCTGATTTGGGGGCGGGGAGTTAAGCATCTTCCAGTGCTCTTGTGAGAACTGCTCAAGGCTCTCCAGCTTCAGGTCTGCAATGCAGTATTTGGGGTTTTCTGTTTCGCCGGATTCGGGTACAGCAACGGTTTTCATCTTTGCAGCCTTTGCAGCTATTAGTCCGTTAACCGAATCTTCAACCGCCAGGCACCTTTCAGGTTTTTTCCCCAGCTGTTTTGCAGCCGAAATGAAAACCGCGGGATGAGGCTTCCCGTATTCTTCATGGACAGCCGAGTTTACAGCAAGGAACTCCTTTTCAAGTCCGAGCTTTTCCAGCACAGCCGATATGATGGCGGGAGATGAAGAAGAGGCCAGTCCTTTTGGCACCCCTTTTTGGTTGAGAAAATCAATAACATTGTAAACACCCGGCAGGGGTTCGCCTTTTTCAATGATCAGCCGGGTGACCTTTTGGTCAACTTCTTCGGCTATCTCCCCGATAGTTATCCCGTCCCACGGGTAAAGGCTGTACCAGTGCCTGACCACTTCCCTGATTGGCAGTCCGGCCGTTTCAATGCACATTTTTGTTGTAAGCTCAATTCCGACCTTTTTGAAGATCTCTTTTTCGGCTTCGCGCCACAATGGCTCCGAGTCTATCAGGACCCCGTCCATGTCAAAAATAACAGCTTCGATCATATTAATATTTTTAAGGCTTTCAAATATAACAATTTGTTTTGCCCTTTCAGAGGGGAAGAGATAACGGATGTATAAAAATTTTTGGTTTGGATGGACTCCCTTACTGGCCGTTGACTGGCCATCCGGAATAATTATCCTGAATTTTTTACGGCAGGGAAATTTGGCTGTGGATTTTTAATGGGTAATTTTAAGCAAAATTATGCCCTTTATGAGCAATCTTATAATTTACAAAGCTTCAGCAGGATCGGGGAAAACCTTCAAACTCACAGAGGAGTTCCTCAAGCTTGCCCTTACGGGAGATTTTCGCCGCATCCTTGCGGTTACTTTCACAAACAAGGCAACCGCCGAAATGAAGACACGTATAGTTGAGCAGCTTTCACTGCTCTCCTCCGGCGGGGAATCACCTTATTTAAGTGCGCTGGTAAAGGAGACCGGAACCGGTGAGGCAAAGGTCAGGGAAAAAGCCCGGGAGGTACTCAATGATATACTCCAGGGTTTTTCACGATTTTCGGTAGGGACTATCGACAGCTTTTTTCAGCGGATAATACGGGCTTTTGCAAGGGAGATATCACTTGAATCGGGCTTTGAGCTGGAGGTTGACAATATGCCTGTGCTTGAGAGGGCGATTGACCGTATGTTCCTTGAGGCAACTGAAAACAGGGAGCTTCTTGGCTGGCTTATTGACTTTGCGGGTGCAAAGATGAGTGAGGGGGCCTCGTGGAACTTTCAAAATGATGTAAAAAACCTCGGGCACTGCATATTCAGTGAAAACTACCAGCAATTCAGCGGCAGGCTTGCAGACAAGCTATCCGACAGGAAGTTCATGGACTCCTACAGGGAATCGCTTTTTGCAATAAAAAGCGGGTTTGAGAAAAAGATGAAGGAAAAAGGCGACAGGGCACTTGGTATCATTGAAATAAAGGGGCTTGCGGTAGCCGACTTTTTGTACGGGCGTAACGGGGTGGCCGGCTATTTTGTGAATCTTTCAAAAGGGAAAAAATATGCTCCCCACAGCAGGGCACTGGCCGCATTGGATGAGCCGGAAAACTGGCATTCCAAAAGTTCCTCCCTGAAGGCTGAAATAACCGGTGCTTTTAATGACGGGCTCAATGACTGCCTCAGGGAGGCCGTGGAGACATACCGGCAGGAGTATCCGTCGTATGTGACAGCTCATCTGGTGCTGAATTATATATATACGCTGGGTATTATGACCGACCTTGCTTCTCATGCAAGGGATTATGCCTCGGAGAACAATGTATTCCTGCTTTCCGATGTGCCCTCGCTGCTAAGCGGAATAATTGGCGGGAATGATTCTCCCTTTGTATATGAGAAGACCGGTAGCTTTTACAAGCACTTTATGATAGATGAATTTCAGGATACATCAAGAGTTCAGTGGAATAATTTTTCCCCGCTTATTCTCAACAGTCTCTCGGAAGAGAAACGCAATGTGCTGGTAGGGGACGTGAAGCAGTCCATTTACCGCTGGCGTAACGGTGACTGGAAAATACTGGCCCGTGAGGTGCAGCAGCAGTTTTCCCCTTTTTCCCCCCGTATCGAGCCGCTTAAGGTGAACCGGCGCAGCTGCCCGAACATAGTGGAATTTAACAACCGCTTCTTCGGAATCGCTTCTTCGCTGATGGAGAACCAGTTCATGTCAGAGTGTGAGGGTGCACATTTAAGCGCTGATTTTGCAAGTCAAACCGGGGAAATGATAACGGGAGCTTACACCGGTCATGAGCAGCATATGTCGGAGGATTGTGGGGGGAAACAGGGGTGTGTAAGTGTGCAGTTTGTGGATGCCCCCCGGGGGTCTTCCTGGCGCGAGAGGGTTAATTCAGGTTTGCCGGAATTGATAGAGCGGCTGATTGCCAAGGGGTACCACCTGAAAGATATTGCAGTGCTGGTTCGAAACAACAGTGACGGACGGGAGGTTGCCTCTACTTTGCTTGAATGGGGTGCCGGTTGCGAAAAGCCTGATATATCAGGCAGGGATTCCTCTAAAACAGAGGGAGAGAGAAAACGGCTTGATTTTATATCCGATGAGTTCCTTTTGCTCAATGAGTCTGTTTCGGTGAGATTTCTCACAGCCGTCCTTTCTTATCTTGACAATCCCTCAGACAGTGTGAGCAAAGCGCTTATGGTTAATGAATACTACAGGTATATAAGGGAGGCGGATGATTCTTTGGATCTTCACCGTCTGTTTTCATCGGCTTCCTCTGGCTCCACCGATGAATGGGAGGCTTTTTTACCTTCCGGCTTTACCCGGGAACGTCAAAGACTAAGGCAAATGCCTCTTTATGAGCTGACAGAGGAGTTGATATCCCTTTTCGGGTTGGATCAGTTGCAGGGGGAGATACCCTATCTGACCGCTTTTCAGGATGCTGTTCTGCGATTTTCTTCCAGGGAGGCGGCAGGTATTCACTCTTTTCTCCGGTGGTGGGAGGAGAACGGTCATAAGGAATCGGTAAGCGGCAGCGACAGTCAGGATGCCGTTCGAATCATGACAATTCACAAGGCAAAGGGACTGCAATTCAGGGTTGTGCTGCTGCCTTACTGCGACTGGTACACTGATCATAACCCTAATCATGAGAACATTGTATGGTGCAGGCCTGCCGGGGAGCCGTTCAACCGGCTTGAGCTTGTGCCTGTGAGATATAAAAAGGAGATGGCCTCAAGCTTATTTGCAGGGGAGTATTTTGCCGAAAAGATGCAGGTTTATGTTGACAACCTGAATCTTCTCTATGTTGCCTTCACCCGTGCGCAGGAGGAGCTTCACCTGTTTGCCCCTTCACCTTCAAGGGAAAAGATAAAAAAGGAGGGGATCAAAAAAGTCCCGGATCTTATATTGAGGACTACAGAAGACTCGGGTGATATGAAAAGGGAGGATCCCCCGAAAGGTTTTACCGTTGGAGCTTTTTCAGAAGCAGGGGAACGGGAAGCGGAGAAAACCGAAGATGAGCTGATGTTATCTTCCTATCCTTCTGCGTCTTACCACGGGAAACTGAGGCTGAGACTGGCAGGTGAGGGGTTTTTCAAAGGTGAGGGGGAGAAAAGAGAGAGTGTGAACACGGGAAAGATAATGCATGAGGCTTTCCGGCATATTGAAACGGCTGCCGATATTGACAGGGCTGTAAACCGTCTATATATTGATGGACTGATCAATTTAGCCCGGTCAAAAGAGCTTCCCCGCAAAATCAGGGAGCTTGTAGCCAATCCCGATGTAGCCGGCTGGTTTGACGGGAGCCGTAAGGTTAAAACTGAAGCGGAAATACTCCTCAGCGGAGGGGGAACAAAGCGGCCCGACAGGGTGATGATTGACGGGGATGAGGCTATTGTGGCCGATTATAAGTTCGGCACCCGGAAACACTCCTCACACTTCAGTCAGGTAAGGGATTATATGCGGCAACTCTCCCGTATGGGGTACCGGAGTGTGAAAGGTTATATCTGGTATGCCCTTCTCGGGGAAACCCATCAGGTTAAGCTGAATGGTGAGGATTAAAAACAGAGGTTTATGAGTGAGCAAAAGATGGATAATGGTAAAATGATTTTCCCGTGGGGCACATCACGCAGGTTTAATGCCTACCCTGATCACCTTCGGGGCATTTTTGGCAGCAGGGTTCAGAAGGTGAGCGTAAATGCAGGGTTTACATGTCCGAACCGCGATGGCACCGTGGGCTACGGGGGGTGCGCCTACTGCAACAACCTTGCTTTTGTTCCCTCTTACTGCAAAGAAACTCTCCCTGTCAAAGAGCAGATAGAGAAAGGGATCGGTTTCCACCGCAGAAGATACAGGCGGGCTCACAAATATATTGCATATTTTCAGTCATATACGAACACCTATTCCGGGGTGGGGAGCTTAAAAAAGCTTTACAGCGAAGCTTTGTCGGTTCCCGGGGTGGTCGGACTGGCCATCGGCACACGCCCGGATTGCATTGATGAGGGGATACTGGATTATTTGCAGGAGCTTTCCGGGAAATATTATATAATTGTTGAATACGGCTTTGAGTCGTGCTATGATCACACTCTTGAGAGGATCAACCGTGGCCATGGTTTTGCCGCATCCCGGGAGGCGGTTATAAAAACCCGGGAACGGGGAATAAGAACGGGTGCGCATATTATATTCGGACTTCCCGGTGAAACAGAGAAGGATATGATAAGGCAGGCAACAATACTTTCAGAGCTTCCGCTTGATACTGTAAAGTTCCGCCAGCTTCAGATAGTCAAAGGCACACCCATGGCCCGGGAATATTTTGAAGACCCCTCAAAGTTCCGGCTTTTCAGGCTTGAGGAGTATCTCGATTTTATGGTGAGTTTCATAGAATTGCTCAACCCTTCATTTGTGGTCGAGAGGATCGCGGGGGAAGTTCCTCCCCGCTACCTGGCCGTTCCGTTAAGATGGGGAGTGAGGAATGAAACGATAGTTGATATGTTCGAAAAAAAGCTTAAAGAGGCAGGCACGTGGCAGGGTAAAAAGTACAGCAATAATTAAAAAGAAATGATATGAACCCTTTTTTAAAAGAAGTTGCACAATATCTCTATGACAATTACGCGCAGAGGCTGGACTCTTGTGCGCTTGTTTTTCCCAACCGCCGGGCGGCGCTTTTCTTTTCCCGTCACTTGTCATCACTTATAGAAAAGCCTGTATGGTCTCCGCGAATTTACACCATCTCGGAGCTGATGGGGGAGCTTTCCGGTATGGAGCAGGCCGATCCGATATTGCTTAATTTCCGCCTTTACAGCATTTACCGGCAGGTTACGGGAAGCCGTGAGAGCTTTGATAAATTTTACGGCTGGGGAGAGGTGCTTTTGTCAGATTTTGATGAGATCGACAAATATATGGTTGATGCCGGGGCGCTTTTTAAGAATGTTGCCGGACTGAAGGAGATAGACAATGTTTTTGATTTTCTCAGTGAAAACCAGCGTGATATAATAAAAAACTTCTGGAAAAACTTTGCCGGTGAATACTCTCAGGAACAGAGAGAATTTTTGTACATCTGGGAGGCGCTTTCCGGTATATATGAAAAGTTTACCGAAAGTCTGGCTTCTTCGAATATTGCCTATGAGGGAATGATGTACAGAAAGGTTGCCGGCGGAATAAAAAAGAGGGAGGAGCCAAAGCTTGAATATGAGAGGTATTTTATTGCCGGCTTCAATGCTTTGACCCCCTGCGAAAAAGAGCTTTTTAAATATTTGCAGAAAAGGGGAAAAGCCGCCTTTTTCTGGGATTATGACCGGTATTATACATCCGGGGGAGATCACCGTGCGGGTCTTTTTATGCGCCAAAACCTGAAGGATTTCCCCCCGGCGGATTTCAGCCATGACCCTGAAAAAATGGCTAAAAGCAATCCGAAGGTGACCGTTGTTTCCGCCCCCGGCAACACTGCCCAGGCTAAACTGACCGGGCTGCTGCCCGGGCTTTTCGGGACCGAAGAGGAGCTTCAGACTGCCGTGGTTTTGCCCGACGAGGAGCTTCTGGTTCCCCTTCTTTCATCTCTTCCCCAAAAAGTCGGGGAAATAAATGTGACAATGGGGTACCCCCTTAAGGATACTGCCGTTTTCAGCTTTATTATGCACCTGCTTTCACTTTCCAAAAATTCCCGGGTAAGGGAAAACAAAACGGAGTTTTACCACAGGGACGTTCTCTCTTTACTGAATCATCCCTGTTTTCGCAGGCACGGCGCAGAGCGGGTAAGGGAAAAAACCGACAGGATAGTCAGGGAGAATATGATTTATGTTGAGCAAAAGGAGCTGGCTGAACCCGGACTGCCGGAGATGGTTTTCCAAAGTACCTCCGGTGTGGGTGAATATATTGACCGGCTGCTCAATATTTTGGTTTTTCTCTCGGAAGGGGAGACCGGGGAGAATGAAGAGGAAGATTCCGGAGGGATCCCCGGCAACGAGATCATTTACCGTTTATATACCGGTGTCAACAGACTGGGAGAGGTGCTGAAGACGGCCGGGATGGAAATTGGTTTTCCCACTTTTGTTAAATTACTTAAAAAAGTGCTTTTCTCAATGCGCATCCCGTTTTACGGCGAGCCTCTTAAAGGTGTTCAGGTTATGGGGGTGCTGGAGACCCGCACACTTGATTTCCGGCATCTAATCTGGCTTTCAATGAACGAGGGAGTTTTTCCTGCAAGATCGCAGTCCTCTTCCTTTATTCCCTATAATTTGCGTAAGGCTTTTGGGTTGCCCCTTGACGAGGATTACGATGCGGTTTATGCCTATTATTTTTACAGGTTACTCCACAGTGCCGAAAAGGTTACCCTTGTTTATAATTCAAGGGGCGATGGACTCTTTACGGGGGAAAAGAGCAGGTTCATCCACCAGCTGAAGCACAATGACCGCTTCAGTGTGGAGGAAAAGGATCTTGCCGTCAGGGTACATCCTGTAACATCAAAACCTGTGGTTATTGAAAAAAGCGATGATATACTCCGACGTCTCCAGGGCTATACATCTAACGCCGCGCGTCCGCATTCCCTTTCCCCCAGCTCTGTAAATACTTACATTGATTGCTCCCTGAAGTTTTATTTCCGGTATGTTGCCGGATTGCCCGAGACTGAAAAAGTCGAGGGGGAGGTTGACCCGGCGCTTTTCGGCAGTTTGCTTCATGATGCGGCATACAGGCTGTATGAGCCCTTTAAGGGGAAGGTGGTTGAAGGCTCCCGTCTTGAGGAAATTGAAAAAGACGATAAGCTTTTGAGCGATACAGTGCGCTATGCTTTTTCAAAAGTGTTTTTCGGTGAAAGGGAATCCAAACCGGAGCCGGAGGGGAGGAATCTTGTAATTTCGCAGGTTTTGCAGAAATACCTCAGGCAGCTGCTTAGGCGTGACAGGGAGCTTGCTCCTTTTACTGTTGTGGGACTTGAGCAGTATTGTACAATGTATCTTGATGCCGGTCAGGGTACCGGCAAGGTTAAGCTGGGAGGGGTGATAGACCGTGTTGACAGGGTGAACGGGGTTGCAAGGGTGGCCGATTACAAAACCGGGGGTGATGATACAGGCTTTAAAGATATTGACTCCCTTTTTGAAGAGGGGGATCCCCGCAGGAACAAAAGTGTTTTTCAGCTTTTTTTGTACTCGCTTATTTACGGGTCTTCGCTTGACGGGGATTACAGGATTTCACCGGCTCTTTACAGGGTAAAAAAGCTTTTCGGCAACGATCCCTTTACCGTGGCAGAAAAAACCGGAAGATCCGCCAGAAAGGAAGTTACTGATTTTTCGCTTTATGCAGGGGATTTTGAAAAAAGGCTAAAGGAGACCCTTTCCGCCTTGTTTGATCCTGCCAAACCCTTTGAGCAGGCGGCTGACACTCAAATATGCTCTTTTTGCCCCTACACAGGCATCTGCCACAGGTAAAAACCCACAATTACCCTTCAATTAAAGGTTTTATAAAAAGGGAAAGTTATGGAGGTTTGACCGCTGGCATTTAAATTCTTTTATCTTTGTCACAACTATTATAATTTAAAATATTCAAGCTATGATAAACAGGCAGTTAACAAACCCGGAAAGCATTGTTGTGGTCGGCGGCTCCAACGATGTTCACAAGCCGGGCGGAAAAGTTTTGAAAAATATTATTGACAGCGGCTACAAAGGCCGCCTTTATGTTGCCAATCCAAAAGAGGATGAGGTCCAGGGGGTTAAAAGTTACCGTGACCTTAATGAGCTTCCCGAAGCCGATTTGGCAATAATGGCCATTGCAGCCAGGCATTGTCCGCAAACGGTTGAGTTTCTCTCACAAAATAAGAATACTCGGGCATTTATAGTTCTCTCGGCAGGCTTCAGTGAAGAAAGCGAAGAAGGGGCTAAGCTGGAGAAGCAGCTTGTCTCTGCTGTGGAGAAAGTGAACGGTTGTCTGATCGGGCCAAATTGTATAGGTGTAATAAACAGCAATCACAGCAGTGCATTTACTACCCCTATACCCAAGCTGGATCCGAAGGGGGCCGAATTTATCTCCGGCTCAGGTGCTACGGCTGTCTTCATAATGGAGGCGGGAATACCCATGGGGCTTACATTTTCGAGTGTTTACTCGGTCGGCAACAGCGCCCAGATGGGGGTTGAGGATGTTCTAAGATATATGGACGAGAATTTTGACCCTGAAAAAAGCTCCCGGGTGAAGCTCCTTTATATGGAAAGTGTTGAAAAACCCATGATGCTTCTAAAGCATGCCTCTTCGCTCATAAGAAAGGGGTGTAAAATAGCCGCAGTAAAGGCCGGTACCTCCGAAGCGGGCAGTCGCGCAGCATCTTCGCACACCGGGGCTCTTGCCAGTTCGGACTCGGCCGTCGATGCTCTTTTCCGTAAGGCCGGGATTGTTCGCTGCCGCAGCCGGGAGGAGTTGACTGTTGTGGCATCGGTTTTTATGCACCCCCGGCCCGAGGGGAAGAACTTTGCCGTTATAACCCATGCAGGCGGTCCGGCGGTAATGCTGACCGATACGCTTTCCGAGGGCGGGATGAATGTGCCCCCGATTGAAGGTCCCGCGGCAGAGGAGCTACTTGAGAAGCTGCATCCCGGCTCATCTGTGGCCAATCCCGTTGATTTTCTGGCAACGGGAACGGCCGAACAACTGGGCCATATTATAGATTACTGCGATGAGAAGTTTGACAATATTGACGCTATGGCCGTTATTTTCGGGAGCCCGGGACTTTTCAGCGTTTACGAGGTGTACGATGTGCTGGATGAGAAGATGAAAAAATGCAGGAAGCCGATTTACCCCGTTCTCCCTTCGATTATTAACGCCAGGGATGAAATTAACCATTTTTTGTCTAAAGGGCGGATCAACTTTCCCGATGAAGTGGCACTTGGAAGAGCACTCACGCTTGTGAGCGCAACACCAGCTCCCGCTCCTGGAAAAGTGGAGCTGCCGCCGGTTGACAAAATGGCGGTTAGAAAGGTTATTGATGCCTCCCCGGATGGTTATCTTTACCCATGTTCAGTAGGAGAGCTTCTTGATGCGGCAGGTATTGAGAGGGCAGGTGAGGCGGTTGTCTCCGATCGCGAAACTGCAGCCGTCGAGGCTGAAAAACTTGGTTTTCCTGTTGTAATGAAGGCTGTGGGACCGGTTCATAAATCTGATGTGGGAGGTGTTGTACTTGATGTCAAAAACAAGGAACAGGTGGAGAAAGAGTATGACCATATGATGGAGATACCCGGCACCACGGATGTTTTGATTCAGCCTATGCTGAAAGGTGTTGAGCTTTTTGCCGGCGTTAAATATGAGCCGGGTTTTGGCCATATGATACTTTGCGGTCTCGGAGGTATTTTCATTGAGGTCCTCCGGGATGTAAGCACCGCTATTTCCCCGGTCTCCCATACTGAAGCAGCCTCTATGATAAAAGGGCTTAACGGTTACGGTATAATAAAGGGTGAAAGGGGACAGGATGCTGTTAGCGAGGAATGTTTTGCAGATATAATTGCAAGGCTTTCGGCTCTTGTGACAGTTGCACCCGAAATTTATGAAATGGATCTGAACCCCCTTATGGGTGGCAAAGACCGTGTTGCCGCTGTGGATACACGCATCAGGGTGGAAAAAAAGAATACAAAAACCGGCTAAACATGTCTTTTGCAGACAATTGAATATTTAGATGTTGCGAAAGCCTGCAAAATTAGTCCCATAACCCCTCAACACTCAAATACCTTTCCCCTGTATCGTAGGCAAATGTTATCACAAGGCTTTGCAGGGGAAGGGTGCTTTCTTTCTTTTTTATGGCGGCCAGAACCGCCCCCGTTGATATGCCGGACGGTATTCCTTCTTTTCTTGCCAGCATTTGTGTCATTTCAAATGAATCCTCTTTTGATACTGTAACAATGTGGTCAGCTATTTGTATATCAAGGATACCGGGCACAAATCCGGCCCCCATACCCTGAAGGGGATGGGGTGAAGGCTTGCCGCCGCTGAGTACCGGTGAGTCGAGCGGCTCAACACCAAATATCTTCATTTGCGGAAAGTTTTTTTTCAGCTCCCCCCCGGCACCGGTTATATGTCCGCCTGTCCCGATACCCGCGAACAAATAGTCTGCCCCGCCCGGAAAATCCTCAATAATCTCCCTGGCGGTGGTTTGTGAATGAACGGAAGGGTTTGCAATGTTTTCAAACTGCATCGGCATGTAAGAGCCGGGTATGGAGCCGGCAATCTCCCGTGCCTTTTCAATGGAGGCTTTCATCCCTTTGTCGCCCGGGGTCAGCTCCGGTTCTGCACCGAATACCCTGAAAAGGGTTATACGCTCTTTTGACATTGAGTCGGGCATTACCAGGATAACCCGGTAACCTTTTACCGCCCCGGCCATTGCAAGGCCTACACCCGTATTGCCTGATGTAGGCTCGATAATTGTACCGCCGGGTCTGAGCTCACCATTTTCTTCGGCTTTCTCTATCATGGCCAGTGCGATACGGTCTTTTATGCTTGCACCGGGATTGTGTGATTCAAGCTTCAGCCATACCCGGAGGTTTGGAAAAAGGCGTTTCAACCTTACATGCGGGGTGTTTCCTATGGTTTCCAGTATGTTCTGTACCTTCATTTTTTATTATTTTCTTTGATACTCACTTTGCTTTCGTTGTAAACTTTTGCATGGGGAGGCACACTTTTTGTCAACCACACATTGCCCCCTATTACACTGTGGTGTCCTATCACCGTCTTTCCGCCCAGAATGGTGCTTCCTGCATATATTATCACCTTCTCCTCTATGGTGGGGTGCCTTTTGGAGGATGCGGCGCTTTTTGAGACACTCAATGCCCCGAGGGTCACTCCCTGGTAAATTTTCACCCTGTCACCTATCCATGCGGTTTCGCCTATAACTATGCCTGTTCCGTGGTCAATAAAAAACGGGGTTCCTATCGTGGCACCCGGGTGTATATCTATGCCTGTGATTGAATGAGCATACTCGGTCATTATCCTCGGGACCAGGGGAACACCCATTTTGAACAGCCTGTTTGCCAGGCGGTAGACAAGTATGCCGAAAAAGCCGGGGTAGGCCATTATAACTTCCTCCACTCCTTCCGATGCGGGGTCGCCTTCGGCTATAAAACGGGCGTCTGAGAGAGCATCTTTGCGAACATCATCGAGCCGGCCGATAAAGCGTTCGGCAATGACAGACGGCGGGTCATCCAGCCGTTTTTCAAGCGGACTGAGAATACTCCCCAGCTTTTTCCGGAGCTTTTTTGTTTTTATTTTACGCGACCTTCCACAGTCTATTACCGGAAAAAGCGCAATGGTGAGATCATCCACAAAAGATCTCACCTGTGCGATTGCCGGAAGTTTGCGGTGTTCTTGGGCTTTGGGTTTGAATAGACTTAACATTTTGAAATTATTTTTAATCGCTTCACGGGAATTTAATTGTTTCCGGCCGGGTTGAATTACTCCCTGTTGCCGCCACCCGGTTACTTCCTGGAGGAATTACTCCCTGTTGCCGCCACGCGGTCAGGGTCATGTTTAATTACTCCGAAAGGAATTTAAATGAAAGTTCTTTTTTAAGCTCAAAGGTTTTGTTCATTTTAAAAAGAGCCTGTCTTGCTTCCTCAAAGCTTAACGTTTGCTGGGCATCTGAAGTCGCTTTTTCGGGGACTTCCCCGATCTCCATCAGGAGTCCGTCAGCCCCCGCCATTACAGATGCAAGCGCCATAGGCTCGACAAACCTGCGAACTCCCACCCCGTGGGAGGGGTCGCAGAATACGGGCAGATGGCTTTTTTCCTTAAGTAAAGGAATGGCGTTCAGATCGAGTGTGTTGCGGTATGCTTTTTCGAATGTCCTTATGCCGCGCTCGCAAAGTATTATTCTTTCATTGCCGCTTGAGAAGATGTACTCGGCTGATGCAAGGAACTCATTGATTGTCGATGACATGCCGCGCTTGAGCAGTACCGGCTTGTCAGTTTTTCCCAGTGCATCAAGAAGATTGAAATTTTGCGCATTACGCGTTCCGACCTGAAAAATATCGACCAGATCATACATGGGTTCTATCTGGGATACCTGCATAACCTCGCTTACGATTTTTATCCCTTTCTCCCTGCAATGGCGGGCAAAGATCTCAAGTCCCCCGATACCCATTCCCCTGAACGAATAAGGTGAGCTGCGCGGCTTGAATATTCCTCCCCGCATTATTTTTACCTGGTTTTTCAAGAGAAAATCGACGGTTTTTTGAACCTGCTCCTCGCTTTCTATTGAGCAGGGCCCCATTGCCACCGTAAGGTTATCGCGCGATATTACCGCCCCGTCGCCCAGGTCGAGCTCAGTGTCGTTAACCCTCCAAAGTCTTGATACCAGCTTGTTTTCATCCTCGACCATATGGACGTCCTTCACCCCCTTGAGTGTGCCGATGCGTCTCGGGTCAAACTCACCCTTTCCTGAGCAGATAATGTATGAGGCGTTGTGTGTGTCAACTTTTGAAGTTTTGAAACCTGCTTTTTCTGCCAGGGCGGTTATTTTTTCCAGCTCTTCGTGTGTGCAATCCTCTGTTAACTGAATAAGCATATCTGTTTGAATTTATCTGTTGTACAAATCGTTTAAAAGTGCTTTGACGGCGATGTCTGGATCATTATATCCGTTCAGCTTATTAATGAAGGCCGAGCCGGTTATGGCCCCGGCGGAGTTCGCCCACGCCTTTTCAAGTGTCCCGGAGTTATGTATCCCGAAGCCTGCTATATAAATGTTGTTGAGCTTCATTTGCTTAAGCCTTTCGAAAAAGTTCCCGCCACCCTTTTCCTCCTTTCTCACCCCGGTTATGGATGAGGAGCTGACGGCATAGATGAAGGCGGTAGTAAGTGAGTCAATCTTTTTTATCCGGTCAGCCGGGGTGGTGGGTGTTATAAGGAAGATAAAGTGCAGGTTATTTTCTTCAAAAAGCTGCCTGTAGTTACGCTCGTACTGCTCAAGGGGCATATCCGGGAGTATAACACCGCTAATACCCGCCGAGCGGGCATCTTTGCAGAACTTTTCAACCCCGTACTGAAAGACGGGATTGAGATACCCCATAAGAACAAGCGGGATGGTAAACTTCTCCCTGGCATCTTCAAGCTGTGAAAAAAGCTTTTTGAGCCCCATACCATTGCCTATAGCCTTCATACTTGCCTGTTGTATTACCGGTCCGTCAGCAAGGGGATCCGAGTAAGGCATTCCCACTTCAGCAAAATCAATCCCGTTACCCTCGAGTGCTTCAATTATTTGACCTGTACTCTCAAGTTCTGGAAACCCGGCCGTAAAAAAGACCGAAAGAAGCCTGCTTCTCTTTTTTTCCAGAAGTGCGGTCAATGGGTTATAGACCTTTTTTATAGAGTTTTTCTTCATTAGTTTTAATTAGCTTTAAGTCTGTTTTTCAAAATATTTTTCAAAGGTTTCCATATCCTTGTCACCTCGCCCCGAAAGGCAAATAACTATAATACTACCGGGGTTGAAGCTTATCTTTTTCAGCAGCGCTATGGCGTGAGCAGACTCAAGCGCGGGGATGATACCCTCCAGTTTTGTAAGCCGGAAGGCTGCTTCAACAGCTTCATGGTCTTTTACAGGGATATACCTTGCAAGGCCTTTTTCGTTCAGGCGGGCGTGCAGCGGACCTATTCCCGGGTAATCCAGTCCGGCCGACAGGGAATGTGTCTCTCTCACCTGCCCGTCCCCTGTCTGCATCAGCAATGTTCTTGACCCGTGAATGATCCCCTCGCTTCCGGTGCAAATTGTTGCAGCGGTTTTGCCACTGTCAGTACCTTCTCCTGCAGCCTCGGCTCCGGTGAGGATGGTTTTGCCGTTGCCGGTAAAATGGTAGAAGCTCCCGGCGGCGTTGCTTCCCCCTCCAACGCATGCCAGCACATGATCGGGCTCCTTTCTTCCTTCAGCTTTTTCAAGCTGTGTGATTGTCTCCCGCGATATAACCGACTGGAGTCTGGTTACAATATCGGGATAGGGGTGGGGCCCTATGGTTGATCCTATAAGGTAATAACTCTCTGCAGGATTGTTTATCCAGTGCCTTATGGCCTCGTTGGTTGCATCCTTAAGGGTGCGGCTTCCGGATTCAACCTCTATGACGCGCGCCCCCAGCATCCGCATACGTGTTACATTGGGCATCTGGCGCTCCATATCCCTGCTTCCCATAAAAACTGTGCATGGAAGCTTCAAAAGGGCGCATACGGTGGCGGTTGCCACGCCGTGCTGGCCTGCTCCTGTTTCGGCAATTATTTGTTTTTTACCCATTCTGACAGCAAGCAGCGCCTGACCGGTGACGTTGTTGAGCTTGTGCGAGCCTGTGTGGCAAAGATCCTCCCTTTTAAGGTAAATTTTTGCCCCGCTCTCGCGTGAAAGGGCTGCAGCAAAATACAAGGGTGTGGGTCTTCCCACGAAATCCCGCAGCAAACCCTCAAGTTCTTCCCTGTAACTGCTGCAGGAGAGGATGGAGTCGTATTTTTCCCTCAGCTCTTCAACATTTGCCCAAAGCAGCTCGGGAATGTAGGCTCCCCCGAAACGACCGTAAAATCCTCCAATGTCGGGATAAATTTCCATAATTAAATATTTTTTGGTTAACCGGCGCTGTTTTGCCTTAAACACTTTATAAAGCGTTCGATCGACAAAAACTCTTTCACACCGGGAGATAACTCAAAGCGGCTGTTGATGTCAACCCCTGCCATACCTTTCTGGTTAAGATCCAGCAGATAGTCTGCATCTTCTTCGCCAATACCGCCGCTTAAAAGGTAAGGCGTCTGCAGATTGTACCCCTCAAGTACTGAATGGTCGAACTTTTTGCCCGACCCCCCGGGCTTGTCAGTTGCGGTGTCCAGCAGGAAAAGGTCACATTTCCCCTCATACAGGTTCATTTGATCGGGCAGGTGATCTTTGACCCTGAATGTTTTTATTACCCTGCAGGTATTTTTCAGCCTTTTGCAGAAGTCCGGACTTTCATTGCCGTGCAGCTGGATGGCATCGAAACCCTTTTTTTTTGCCAGAAGAAGGGCGTTTTCCTCCGTTTCGTCAACCAGTACAGCTACCTTCTTTATTTCTGAAGGTATAAGATTCAGCGAGAGGTCTGCTATCTTTTTGCTGACGTCGCGGGGTGAAGGAGGATAAAAAATAAACCCCAGATAGTCCGGTTTCAGGCCGGCAATTCTGAAAAGGTCTTCGTTGTTGGTTATTCCGCAGACTTTGATTATCATGACAGGTGATATTATTTTTGCCCGACAGATTCGTTAATATTTTCCTGTTTGTTTTCTTTTTCCTGGCTTTGTATGCTGTTTTCGATCTCTTTTATTTTTTTGATGAATTTCTCGCATGTTCTGCCGGGATTTGCGGTGCGCATGAAATAATCTCCAATTAGAAAGCCGTCAAATCCGGCCTTTTTCATAACCATATATTTTTCGGGAGAGTCTATTCCGCTTTCGGCTATTTTCAAAACACTACCGGGCAGCTTTTCCGAAAGCTCCACGCAATGCATATGATCTACCCTGCTGTTTTTCAGATCCCGGTTGTTGACACCTATTATGGCCGCTTCCGCGGGAAGCTTCTCAATACAGCTTTCATCGTACACCTCGAAGAGAACTTCCATTGAAAGGGAGCGGGCCAGTGAGTGAAATTTTTTCAGCTGCGCGGCTGTCAGTGCCCTTGCAATAAGAAGAATAGCATCGGCGCCTATGCTGCGTGATTCGTAAACCTGATATTCGTCTATAATGAAATCCTTGCGCAGGATGGGGCAAAAATTGAATTTTCTTGCAATTTCAAGGTCCCTGTTGCCCCCGCCAAAGAATTTCGTGTCTGTCAGTACAGAAAGCGCTGAGGCCCCTGAACGCATGAATTCAAGGCAAACCTTCTGTGGACTGGCAAATTCATTTATAACACCGCGCGATGGGGATTTTCTTTTGAATTCAGCAATTATCCCGGACAAATCGCTTCGCCTTATATATGCAGATAAAGGCACTGCGGGCGAATCGAAAAAGATGCTTTTCTCAAGCAGTTTAAGAGGGTAAAGCTCCTTTTTCTCTTTTACATCCTTTTGTTTTGATTCGATTATTTTTTCTAGTTGTGACATATATTTTTGTTTTTAACGGTTTTTAAAATGTTGGAATTCATTGTATAGCAGTCAGTTTTTTGAAAACACCCAGCGCCCTGTGGGATTCAATTGAATCTCTTGCATCTGCAACGGCAGTTTCAAGTGAACAGCCCCTGTAACATTGCAACGCCAGGGCCGAGTTTGCTATTACGGTGTTTTTTTGTGGAACGGTTGAACGGTTATTGAGGACATCCATAAAAATTTTGCCTGCACTTTTGACACTCTCCCCGCCTGCAATTTCTTCGGCCATAATGGGAGGGAGGCCGAAACTTTCAACCGGCAAAAGGCTTTCGCCCTTTTCTGTGAAAAGGCTCACATCAGATGTTAATGAAACCTCATCGTAACCGTCAAGACTGTGGATCACAACAAACTTTTTATTTTCACGCTGCAGCAGGTAACTGTATATTCTGCCGGCTTCCATGTTGAAAACACCGCTGACCTGGCAGGAGGGGTTTGCAGGGTTAACAAGGGGACCGAGAATATTGAAAAAGGTCTTAACCCCTATCTGCTTTCGGATTTTTCCCACTGCTTTCAGGGCGGGATGGAAAAGGGGGGCATGCATGAAACAAATACCCGCCTCTTCGAGCTCCTTTTGCAACTTCTCTTTTTCACCGGTGAAGCGGTAGCCGAGATACTCCATTACATTTGACGAACCCGAGGCTGACGATACCCCGTAGTTGCCGTGCTTGGCGACAGGAACGCCGGCACCGGCAACAACAAATGCAGTTAGTGTGGAGATGTTGAATGTGTTTTTCCCGTCTCCGCCGGTTCCGCAAACATCAATTACTTCCCGGCTGCCGGTATCCACCTGCCTGGCCAGCTCCATCAGCGCATCCCTGAAACCCAGAAGCTCTTCGATGCTTATGTTTCGCATTATGTAGGCTGTTAAAACCGCCGCGCTTTGTGACTCGTTTACCTCCCCCGAGGCTATTCCGTGCATCAGCTTCATAGCCTCGGAGCGGGTTAGTCGCTGTGATTCAAGTAGCTTTGTTAGTATATCCTTCATTTTATTAAATTCTGCGGGTTTGTTAAAAATTATCAAGCCAGTTTTTTATAATTGTTTTTCCCAGGGGTGTCAAAATTGATTCAGGATGAAACTGCACACCGCATATATCAATCTCCCTGTGGCTTAAAGCCATGATATTACCCATATTGTCGGTTGCTTCAATCTTGAGTGCCTCCGGGAGATTTTGCGGATTTACCACCCATGAATGATATCTTCCTGCTTCAAATACTGAAGGCACCTTTTTGAAAAGGTAATGCGGGGGTTGTGTTATTTTAACCGGGGTTGCCACTCCATGAAATACGGAAGAAAGGTTTAACATGCTGCCTCCGTATACTTCAGCAATGGCCTGCATTCCAAGGCATACTCCAAAAATCCGCTTCTTTTCCCTGCAGTGTTCAACAACAGAGGTTAGTATGCCGGCATCTGCCGGGAGTCCGGGACCGGGAGAAAGGATTATCCCGTCATATTCAGCCGTATCATCAAGGGTAAGCTTGTCATTTCTAATAACATTGACGGCAAAACCATTGAAATCATTCACATAATGAACAAGATTATAGGTGAACGAGTCGTAGTTGTCAAGTACCAGTATCTTTTTCCTCATATTTTAAGTATGACTTTTGTTAAAATTTTCACCTTCTCTTATGGCATTTCGTAAAGCCTCGAGCTTTCCGTTCACCTCTTTCAGTTCATTTTCAGGCGAGGAATCGACCACTATCCCTGCCCCCGCCTGGTAAAAGAGTTCTCCCCTGCGGCTTAAAAAAGAGCGTATCATAATTGCATGGTTAAGATTACCCGATGGATCAATATATCCTATTGCACCCCCGTAAAATCCTCTCGGGGTGGTCTCATATCTGTCTATCAGCTGCATTGCCCTGTGTTTCGGAGCACCGGTGAGGGTGCCTGCCGGGAATGTGTCCGCAAAAAACCGGTAGAGCTCGGTGTTCTCTTTTAATTTGCCGCTTACCACTGATACAAGGTGTATTACATGTGAATAGGTATGAACCTGCCTGAATTTTTCCACAGTAACATCCTTTGAATGGCGGCTCAGATCGTTCCTTGCAAGGTCAACCAGCATGGAGTGTTCGCTGTTTTCCTTCGGATCATCCAGCAACTTGTTAACCAGCTGGATCTCTCTGGAGTTGTCGCCTGTTCGGTTGACCGTTCCGGCTATAGGGTTGATCGTAGCCTTACCTTTTGATACCTGAAGCTGGGTTTCCGGGGATGAACCGAAAAGCTTGAAATCCATATAATCAAAAAAGAAAAGGTATGGCGAAGGGTTGATGGACCTGAGGGCCCTGTAAACATTGAATTCGTCTCCGTTAAACCTCCTGCTGAATTGCCTGGAAAAAACTATTTGCATAAGATCACCCTTTTTGCAGTGTTCTATTCCTTTTGCTGCCATCTCCATATACTGACCGGGCGAGATATTGGTCTGTTCGTCCCCGTTAATACGGAAGGGGAAGGTGGCGGGATTGCGGTTTGCAAGAAGGGAGAGCACCTTTTCGCTCTGAGGCGTATGTTTCCCGTCAAGGAATTCATGTATGGCCAGGGTGTCGTTGAAATGGTTGAAAGCTATCACCAGCTGGTAAAGGTCGTATTTTATAAGAGGAATGGGATCTTTGTCTTCATAGGGGTTCTGGATATTTACATTATCGAAATAGTTGACAGCATCGTATGATGTGTATCCGAAAATCGGGGATACAAAGCCCGGGGCGTTTTCTTCAGTGTTTTGGGCCGAGTTGAGGAACTTGTCCAGCAGCTTCACGGGGTGTCCTACACCTCTGAGCTTTATCCGCTCCGACACCTGCATATCCTTTCTTATAAGCGCCTTGTTATTGAGTATTTCTATGCCGGTAAGGGGTTTAAGGCATATAAAGGAGAATGCTTCATGCCTTGAGCTGTAGTCGGTACACTCAAGTAAAAGAGCCTGCGGGAAGAAATCTCTCAGCCTGAGGTATATCCCCACAGGTGTAAAGGTGTCTGATGGCAGGTGAGTTGTTGTTCTTTTCAGCTTTACCGTGTCCATATATTTTTAATTTATGTTATGTACAAATACAAAAAAAGCCCGCTTGTGTGCCAAGCGGGCTTAGAATATTCTGTTTTTAAATCAGGGTTGCATTCACAGAAGGCCTGGCACGAACCGGGTATGTTCGTTGTGCCAGCACCATGTATGAATGTAAAATATATTGCTCATAGGTTATGCTTCCTTTTGACTTGCAAATATAACAGTTTTATTTATTAATGAAAAAAAGTCTTTTTTTTATTCTTTTACCTCGGCCATATATACCCGGGAAGTATGGCCGGTTATCCTGAAGCGGTTGTCAATGCGGTGTCCCACAATCCAAACTATCTTGTCGCCCGATGCAAGTATCCATACTGATTCCTTTTCGAAAAGGGAGAACTTGTTATCGATGAAAAAATCACTTAACTTTTTTAAACCGCTCATGCCCAAAGGCTGAAAGTAATCACCCTGCTTCCATTTCCTCAAAATCAGGGGAAAATGCAACAACTGTGCATCAAGGCATGCAATATTGGGATCGCGGGGTATTTGAAAACCGGGATACATTTGAAAATTTGAGAATTCCATGTGCAGCGGATCCTTGATACTGCTTGTTTGCTCATCTATGTAGTAAAGATGACTTTCCCGGTTTTTCAGCGGGGCTATGTAGAGGTGAGTGCGGTCTTTCACAAGCCGGTGCGTGGGTGAGAAAAACTGCTTACCGGGCGGCCCCCCAAGGGACTCAATGATATCGGGAATCTGCAGTGAGGAAAAGTTCCACTTTTTCAGAAACTCATAAAGGTAAGCATGCAGAGGCTCCAGCATAAGCAATCCGGAAATGTTCAGTGCCTGCTGGCTGCCGGCTTCGGAGTATATACTGTGAAATTTTTCCTCAATTGCCCGGGTGTATATTTTTTCCGTATCCTTTAGTTTTTGGGTGTTTTCATGTACAGTATCAATAAAAGCGGGGTTGATTTTTTCCATTTCCGGAATGATACGGTGTCTTATACGGTTCCTGTCGTATTTGACCTCCCGGTTACTGCTGTCGGTTCGAAAGGGAATCTTTTCACTTGAGGCAAACTCTTCAATCTCTTCCCTTGAGGCAAAAAGGAGTGGTCTTACAACCTCCCTGCTTTTTGTTCCCATCCCGGTAAGTCCCCTGATACCGGTCCCCCTGCTTATGTTCAGCAAAAAGGTCTCTGCCAGGTCGTTTTTGTTGTGAGCTATGGCTACAACCCTGATTCCCTGCTGCTTTAAAAGAGATGAGAACCACTCGTACCTCAGCTCCCTTGCAGCCATCTGAAGTGATATGCCTTTGGTTTTGGCATGGTCGGATGTGTCGAATTTTTTGGTGAAAAACTCAACATTATTCTCCCTGCAGTATTCTTTTACAAACTCCTGGTCTTTGTCGGATTCTTCCCCCCGGAGTAAAAAATTGCAATGGGCTGCTACTGGCCTGAACCCTCCCTGAAGGAAAAGCTTCAGCATTACCATCGAGTCAACTCCTCCGCTGACGGCAAGAAGGACCTTTTCGCGTTTTGCGAAAAGTTTTTCCCTTTTTATAAAATCGATGAATTTCTCCAGCATATAATATTACATATTATAAAATTTGTGCCGGTCATTCCATTTCAATGTTGCCTGTCTGTTTTATCCTTGCAACAGGATAACGCCTGTAGGTTTTCTCAAAGTAGGGTGAATTCTCATAAATAAAATTGTATTGTGCTCTTGCATTTTTTGCAAACTCTTCATCCAGGCTGCGCTTTCTTTGAAATTCCTCTTTCAGCTCAGGGTTGTTTTCAAGCAGCTGCTTTGCAATACTGTCAAAGTGTACGGGTGAATAATACTCTATACGGTTAAGTATGGGATCGAAAAAGTTCCACCGGAAAAAGGAGTCTGCACCCTGCGGCTCGAGGGTCTGAACAATATAGTTGTTGGCAGGCTGGTTCGTTTTAACTATATAGTCGCCTTTGTAATAGTCAATCTCTTGTATCTCTTCGCTCACCTCTATATCCGAATGGGGGTATCTTCCGCTGATGACCCTTGTGCTTGTTGTGTAATCGTTTATATAGTATACCCCGACCTTAAGGGTGGTGTCTCTTGCAAGGCGTTTCATTTCAACATTGGCAGCCTTAAGGCGATTTACAACTTCATCCCAACCCTGGGGAATTAAGTATGCCGCCGGTGCTTTTACCTGGCGGAGAGGCTTGTAGTGCTTGAAATATGGTATCTGTTTGGTGTATGGTTTCTCCCGGTCATAATAGCGCAGCTGTTGCCCGGTTACATCACTTGTTCTGGATCCTGTTTCATACCCCCTGAAAGTAATGGTATCATAACGTGTGGTATCCAGTTGCCACCGGAGAGTGTAAGTTGACTTGTTTTTTGTTTCTTTTCCGGCTTTTTCCCTTACCCTGCCTATTTCATTGTGATTGGCACCGGTGAAGGCGGTAACCGAGACAAGAAAATGATATGTTGACAATACTCTCTCGTGGTAGGGTTTAAGCATGTGTGATTCGACCATGAAGCTGATTGTGTTGAAAAGGGATGTATATCCGCTCGAGTATCTTGGGTGGTCCATGAACCCGACAATGCCGTTACGGGGATCGCCCCTGTAAGATTGTACATAGGGTATCATCTCATAGCCGGTTTCCTCCATCATTTCGTAAAGCTCCGGGTTCATCTCACCTTCCATGTAGGAGGCCACCGCGGGGTGCAATTTGCTTTGCTGTGTGGGGATAAGTGTTATCACATAAGGATAGTCGGCCCCGTTGGTTGTGTGTGTGTCAATAAAGATATCTGGCTGCCATTTGTTGAATATTTCATAAAAGGAGCGGGTGTTGCGGGTGTCCATTTTTATAAAGTCGCGGTTCAGGTCATAATTCCGGGCATTGGCCCTGAAGCCCTGTTCTTCAGGACCTTTTTGATTGGCGCGGTGGTGAGGGCTCCGGTTTAAAAATCCCCCGATACTGTATACCGGAATTATGCATATTACGGTATTGTCAAGGTGGCGGGCAAGGTTGTCACGGTTGTTGAGAATACCGTCGGCAAACTTTAAACTGGCATCCACGCCGTTGGGCTCTCCTGCATGTATGGCATTGTTTATCATAATTATGCGTTTTGAGGAGTTTTCAGGGGATTGTGGAGAAAAATCCCCGTTTGACGATATTACAAAAAGATGCAGGGGCTTTCCCGTATCTGTCTTCCCGTAAGTGATCAGTTCAGCTTTTTCGTGTTTGCCGGCCATGTATTCATACATGGAGATCACCTCACTGTAAGACGGCGTGCGGTTGTTCATGTAGTCGAGACTAACCTGTGCTGTCAGGCTAACTGTTCCCTGAAGCAATATCAGGGAGAAAACAATGGAAAGTGCTTTTTTGATCATAAAACTGTTTTATATATTAGACACTGTTTCGTTGGCTGATCGGGGTATTTGTTTTTTTATACAAGCGGGGTGTCTATATAGAAAAAGCAGCCCGGTGTAACCGGGCGCCTTTGTAGTTAGAGGTTAAGCGATAAAATGAAAGCAATTTACGGGCAATTTTTAATTGTTTCCCGGAAAAAGGACTTGGTTCAGTTATTTGACTCGTTTTCAAGTATTTCCTTTGCCATGTCTAGTATGGTGGTATCTTCAAGAAACACTATTCCGCCGTTTGGTCCTTTTTCCAGATGTATGCCCACACTTTCGCCTTCGTTGTAATTTGCGCCTCCAAAATAATTTCTTACTGTTTCAACATTAAGGTTCAGCTCTTCTGCAATTCTGCCCATTGTTCCGTCTGGCAGACTGTCTTTGATCTTGCGCAATTCATTGAAAGTGATGGTAGTCATACTTATTATATTTAGGTTTTCAGAAACTGAATTTAGTTGGTATAAAATTAACCAATTACTTTTGTGAAAAGAAATTTTCAAAGGACAAATTTTTCTTTTTTAGCAAAAGATTCCCTGATTACTTATTCTTCATCCTTAACTACATAAATTTGCCCGGTTTCAAAATTTATAACTTTTACCTCCTCGCCCTTTTCAATAAAGCCAACAAGGGATTTTGCATCATAAAGCTCTCCCTCAACCTCCACCTTGCCCGAAGGCCTCAGAGACGTATAGGCCTTACCGGTACTGCCTACTATATCCCTGTAATGGTAATCCACACCTATATAACCCTCTTCTTTTTCCTGTTTAGAATCGAGCACAAGGTGTGAAAAGAGGCTTGTTGTAAGCAGCCTCCTGCTCATGTAAATGGAGAAGGAGAGAGCAATGAAGGAGCTGAACACAACGAGGAAAATTGCCCTCACTACAGCCCTCGCGCCGGCGCCTTCAAACTCGAACACCACGCTGTCTACCATGCTCAGTGAAAGACCGGTGACCATCATTACCAGTCCGGCAATCCCGGCCACTCCGAAACCGGGTATGGCAAAAATCTCCACAGCCAGAAGGATTATTCCTGCAACAAAGATCACAATCTCCCAGTTTTGGGCAATCCCTTCAATATACAGGGGTGCAAAATAAAGTATTGCGGCTGCAATTGCCGCACCTGCAGGAAAACCTATCCCCGGTGTCTGAAGTTCAAAATACAATCCCCCGATTATTATCATTATAAGCACACCTTGTACTATCGGACTGATAAGGAATCCGATAAATCTTTCCAGGCCGGTAGGCTGGTATTCGACAATCTCGTAGTTTTCGATCCCGGATTTTAAAAGCACTTCCTCAACACTGCCGGCAAGCCCTTCGCTATAATTGTTCTCCATTGCCTCTTCGGCGGAAAATGTGAGAACTTGTCCGGCCTCCACAATACCGGGTATTTCCAGGCGGGGATCCACCATTGCTTCGGCAATGGCCGGATCGCGCCTCCATTTTAAAGTGGTGTCGTTATCGGTGATGATTGTATCCCTGCCGTGAGATTCTGCGGTTGTCCTCATTACGGCACGCATAAAGGACTGGTGTTTGTCGGGAGCCTCCGCACCTGAGGCGTCTACAACCGTTGCCGCCCCCATGCTTCCACCGGGGCGCATGTAAATCTCCCCGGCGGCAATGGCAATGAGTGCTCCTGCCGATATAGCGTTGTTGTCGACAAAGACGGTAACGGGAATCCTGCTGTTCATGATCCTGGTACGTATCGAATCTGCAACCTGCACCATGCCGCCGTAGGTGTTCATGTGTATAATTATGTGATCGGCGTTAAGTTCTACGGCTTCCTGAAAGCTTTGTTGCGTCTGCCGCCACATGCCCGGCATTATATCATCTTTCATGTTAAATTTGTACACCAGCTTTTCCTCCACTGTACCTTCTTCCGGGGTTTCATTGGCGGTCAGGAGTCCGGGTACCAGAAACAGGATTAAAGCCAGTGATAGAAAGGATATTCTTTTTAAACGTCTGTTTTTGCTCATTTTGGTATATATTGCTTGCCGGGAAGAATGTGCTTTTGCCCCGGCGAATGTTTACTAAAATGTAACGTTTGACCAGTACAAAATTAATATAACAAACCTTATTTAGCCCGAAGAGCTGTAAAATAATTATTAATTTTCATATTTCTCTTAATTATATTTCTAATTTTGTGCTCTCGTGGGTCAGGCTCATCTTTTAAATAACGTCAAATTCTTTGACAAAAAATACAAACACTTAACTTATACTGAATGGAAATAAAAACGCTTACTGCCATTTCACCTGTTGACGGCCGCTACAGGCGTAAAGTGGACGAACTGGCGCCATTTTTTTCCGAATTTGCGCTGATCAGATACAGGCTTCTTGTTGAAGTTGAGTACTTTATAGCTTTGTGCCAATTGCCTTTGCCCCAGCTTAAGGATTTTGACCAGGGGCTGTTCCCGGCTCTGAGGGATATTTACGGGGAATTTTCCGTTGAAGAGGCGGGAAGGGTCAAGGAGATCGAAAAAAAGACCAATCACGATGTGAAAGCTGTTGAGTATTTCCTCAGGGAAAAATTTTCCCCGCTCGGGATTGACAGCTACAGGGAGTTCATACACTTCGGCCTGACCAGTCAGGATATCAACAACACCGCCATACCTCTTCTTTTCAGGGATTCGCTGGAGAACGTCTATTACCCCCTGATGGAAGAGCTGACAGGTAAACTCTGCAACCTCTCCCTTGAGTGGGCTGACATTCCTATGCTTGCCCGAACTCACGGTCAGCCTGCATCGCCTACCAGACTCGGCAAGGAGGTTCGGGTATTTTACGAGAGGCTTAAGACACAGCTGGAGCTTCTCAGGTCTGTTCCCGTTACAGGCAAATTCGGGGGGGCCACGGGAAATTTCAATGCTCATTACGTATCTTATCCGGAAATCGACTGGCCCGCTTTTGCCGACGGGTTTGTGGGGGAACTCGGACTAAAACGGGTGGCGGTTACCACCCAGATTGAGCATTACGACAATTTTGCCGCCATGTTTGACGCTATGAAACGCATCAACAACGTGATGGTTGATATGGACAGGGATATGTGGACATATATATCAATGGAGTATTTCATTCAGGATATCAAAAGCGGTGAGACAGGCTCTTCGGCAATGCCGCACAAGGTTAATCCGATCGATTTTGAGAATTCCGAGGGGAACCTCGGTATTGCCAATGCCCTGCTGGAGCACCTTGCATCAAAGCTTCCCGTTTCACGCTTGCAGAGGGATTTGACCGATTCTACAGTTTTGAGGAATACAGGGGTGCCCGTGGCACATACCATAATAGGTGTAAAATCGTTGATAAATGGGCTGAAAAAAGTGAAGGTCAACAGGGAAGCAATTGAAAATGACCTGAATGCCAACTGGAGCATTATTGCCGAAGCGGTGCAGACAGTGCTGCGCAGGGAGGGGTACCCGGAGCCTTACGAAAAGCTCAGGGACCTTACCAGAACGGGCGAAAAGGTTACAAGTGAGATATTTGCCGAATTTATTCAAAACCTTGATATAAAACCTGAAGTGAAGGAGGAATTGTTGAAAATATCACCTTTTAATTATACAGGGATGAAGTTGTATTAAAGGTGTAAAGATTTAGGAAAGATAATGAAGCATCTGGGAAAAGTTTTGCAGTTTTTATTGCCTTACTGGCGGAAGGGAACACTTAATGTGGTGTTCAACCTTTTGTCGGCTGTATTTGCCATTTTTTCCGTTACAATGGCAATACCCTTTCTGGGTATACTCTTTGAAAATGAGCCGCTTGTAACCTCGGTCGATGAGTTTACCCTCTCTGCGGATTCGGTTAAGGAGCATTTCAATTATCACATAAGCCAGGTGATAATAACCGAAGGTAAAACAGCCGCTCTTATATATCTGAGTATCCTTATCGTTTCAATGAGTTTTTTAAAGAATGTGTTCCACTATCTTGCCCTTTACTTCCTTGCCCCTATAAGGAACGGGGTGGTCAGGGATGTACGCAATCTGGTTTATGCAAAGGTTTTGTCCCTGCCTCTTTCATATTTTACCGAATCCCGCAAGGGGGATATTATATCGAGGATGACAGGCGATGTGCAGGAGATAGAAAATTCCATTATCAACTCCCTTGAAATGTTGTTCAGGGATCCCATAACAATTGTAATATATATTGCAGTGCTCTTTTATATGAGCGTACCCCTTACCCTTTTTGTTATGATACTCCTGCCCCTGAGCGGCTTTATAATCGGAAGGATAGGAAGGACATTGAGGCAGACTTCGCTGAGGGGGCAGAAAAAGCTGGGTGTTCTACTCTCTTTTATTGAGGAGACCCTTGGCGGTCTTCGCATTATCAAGGCCTTCAATGCGGAGGAAAAGGTTCATGGCCGTTTTGAGAACACTAACAACCTGTACACCAGGATAATGACCAAAATGCACCGGAGAAGATACCTTGCCAGGCCTGTTAGCGAGTTTCTGGGTACAACCGTTATGGTTGCCATTATGGTCTACGGGGCTACGCTGGTGCTGGCCGGGGTGGGTTCACTCACTTCTCAGGCATTTATCGGTTACCTGATGCTGTTTTATCTTATTATAGCCCCTGCTAAAGGTTTTACAACCGCCTTTTACAATTTGCAGAGGGGCATGGCCTCGGTAGATCGTATCCAGGAGATCCTGGATGCACAAAACCATATTGTTGAAAAGAAAAATGCTCACCCGATCTCCGATTTTGAAAAATCCATAGAGTACAGAAATGTGTGGTTCGCTTATGATCATACAGATGTTTTGAAAAATATAAACCTGAAGATAGAAAAGGGGAAAACAATCGCCCTTGTAGGCCAGTCAGGTTCCGGCAAATCAACACTGGCCGATCTGCTTCCGCGATTTTACGATATTCAAAGGGGCGAGATATTAATAGACGGGGTGCCGATAAAAGATTACAAGATTGTTGATCTGCGCAATTTGATGGGAAATGTGAACCAGGAGCCCATACTTTTTAATGAATCGTTTTTCAACAATATAGCTTTTGGAGTGAATAATGTGACCGAGGAGGATGTGGTTGCAGCCGCGAAAGTAGCCAATGCCCATGATTTTATTATAAACACCAGTCACGGTTACTACACCAATGTGGGAGACCGCGGTGACAAGCTATCCGGGGGGCAGCGTCAAAGGCTCAGCATAGCCCGTGCTGTGCTTAAAAACCCGCCGATTATGATACTCGATGAGGCGACTTCCTCGCTTGATACAGAATCGGAGAGACTTGTACAGGAGGCGCTTTCCAAGCTTATGAAAAGCCGAACGTCGGTTGTGATAGCCCACAGGCTTTCGACCATCAAGTTTGCCGATGAGATATGTGTAATGCATGAGGGGGAGATAGTTGAACGCGGCAGGCATGATGAGCTTATAGCCAAAAAAGGTTACTATAAAAGGCTTCACGATATGCAGATCTTTTCCTGACAAGCCCAGCTGAAATTAAAAACCCTTGAGTTTATAAGTTTTTTGCAGCCCCTCCCGGGACTGCTTTTTTTGCAGGTTGTCCCTGCAATGTTTTGCGGAGAGAGAGGGATTCGAACCCCCGGACCCCAAAAGGGGTCAACGGTTTTCGAGACCGCCCCGTTCGACCGCTCCGGCATCTCTCCTGAAAAAAAAAGCAGAAGATTAAAATGCTCTTCTGCCCTTTGCTTTTTTCTTTGCGGAGAAAGAGGGATTCGAACCCCCGGACCCCGTGAAGGGTCAACGGTTTTCAAGACCGCCGCATTCGACCACTCTGCCATTTCTCCGGTTGCAAAAGTAAAATTATTTTTTCAGAATAGAAAAAACTATGTACAAAAAGAGTTTTAGCCTGTTTTTTTCTCAAATTATTGAACGTACGAAGCAAAAATTTATTGGATTTTTGAATTAGCCGGTACTCTTTTGCGTGAATTTAAACATGCATTTCAGTTACTTTATTGATAAAAAACGTAAATTTATCAATAAAAGCCCATTTTTCTTTGCGTTGTATTTGACATACCTGATAAATGCCCTATATTTGTCTATTATGATCCTTTTTCAATGATTTATTAACCTTTAAAATTACAGTTATGAACAAGGCGCAACTTATTGACTCAATTGCAAGGAACGCAAACCTGACAAAAGCGGACGCTAAAAAGGCTATTGACGCTTTTGTTGAAACAACAACAGATTCTTTAAGAAAAGGTGAAAGGGTTGCTCTGGTGGGCTTTGGCTCATTCTCCCTTTCAAAAAGAAACGCAAGGACCGGAAGGAATCCCCAAACCGGTAAACCTATTACTATTGCTGCCAAGAATGTTGTAAAATTTAAGCCCGGCAGCGAACTCAGCAGTATGGTGCAATAATTTCCAAAAAAATCATTATTAAAAAGGGGCATCTTTATATTGGTGCTCCTTTTTTTTATACTAACTGGAAAAATTTTGCTTTTATGGACAACTCGCTGATTGATTATTTATCACAATTTGTTAGTACCCGTCGCAGGGATTTGTTCAACCGTATTGTACAAATGCGTACCCGCTATCTTACGGTTGCCATTGAAGATGTTTATCAGCCTCACAATGCAAGCGCAGTTATGCGCACCTGCGATTGCCTTGGAGTCCAGGATGCCCATATTATAGAAAACTACAACAGGTTTGAGGCAAATCCCGAGGTGGCACTTGGTGCCTCCAACTGGCTCACCATTCATAAATACAATTCCCCGGGTGACAATACACTTGAGGCTGTAAAAGAGCTGAAAAGAAATAATTACAGGATTGTTGCCACCACTCCCCACCACAGTGAAGTGATGCTTGATGATTTCGATCTGGAAAAGGGAAAGGCCGCTTTTTTTTTCGGAACGGAAAAGGAAGGCCTGTCAGATTCTGCAATGAAACATGCCGATGAATTTTTACGTATACCGATGAGAGGTTTTACCGAGAGCTTCAATATTTCGGTTTCTGCGGCTATAATATTGTACCGTCTTACTGAAATACTCCGGAGTTCGGAGATTGAGTGGCAACTTACACAGGAGGAAAGAGAGGGGGTGCTGCTTCAGTGGCTCAGAAATACAATAAAAAGCTCCGATTTGCTTGAGAAAAAGTTTTATGAGAAAAAACAGGGCGACACAAACAAGGAGAAAGATTTTTAAAATATTTTATAACCTTGGCTTTTAAAGGGAATAAACCTTGATTTTAATATAAAAATGGCATATATTTACCTTCCCTTTGATTGCTTTTAACAAGAAGGGTATTGTTAATGCAAACCGAAGAAATGAATTGCATAGTAATAGACGATGACAAGCTCTCAAGGCGTATACTCAAAGAGTATATACAAAAGGTTGACTTTTTGAACCTGATGGAGTCGTTTGACAATGCCGTGCAGGCTATCAATTATATGAAGCAGGGCAAAGAGGTTGACCTTATATTCCTGGATATTGAAATGCCCGAGATGTCGGGTCTGGAGTTTCTGGATACACTGAAAAAAACGCCCCAGATCGTAATTGTCTCCTCAAAGGAAAATTATGCCCTTGATGCATTCGAATATGATGTGGCCGACTACCTTCTGAAGCCTTTTGTTTTCGGAAGGTTTTACAAGGCTGTTGACAAGGCGCAGAACAATCATCTTAAATCGGCAGTTTATTCCGGTCAGAAAAATGAGATATTCATCAAGAAAAACTCATCGCTTATCAAGCTCAGGTATGATGATATCCTTTGGGTAGAGGCTCTTGAAAATTATGTTATAGTAAGCACCTACAACGAACGCTATACTATACATTTTACCATGAAGGCCATTGAGAAAAAGTTGCCTGCCAGCAGGTTCATTCGTGTACACCGTTCATATATAGTAAATATCGGCAATATCAATGTCATTCAGGACAATCTTCTGATTATCCCCATAAACGGAGGGGTAAAAACTATACCCATAGGTAAATCCTACAAGGAAAACCTGATGAATGATCTCAATCTTATGATGAAGTAATTTCTGTTTTTTATTATGTCATCTTTTCGAGGGTTATTTTTCGAACATCTTGCACAGACATCTGAATCACCTTCAGGTCTTGAAGTCGAAAAGGCCGAAGGAGTGTATCTTTTCACCCCGGAAGGGGAAAAAATTATTGATCTTATTTCCGGAATTTCCGTAAGCAATGCAGGTCACGGTAATCCCGAAATTGTTGAAGCGATAAGGGAACAAGCTTCAAAAAGTCTTCATATTATGGCATACGGGGAGTATATCCAACCCCCTCAGGTAAAGCTTGCCGCCAGGCTCTCGGAGCTGCTCCCCGGTGATCTTGCATCGGTTTTTTTTGTTAACAGCGGAAGTGAGGCTGTTGAAGGTGCCCTGAAGCTTGCAAAGCGTTACACCGGACGCTGTGAAACGGTTGCCTTCAATAACTCTTACCACGGCTCCACACACGGTGCCATGAGCGTTTCCTGCGGACAATCTTACGGGCGGGCTTTCAGGCCTCTTTTGCCGGGAACAAGGTTTTTGAATTTCAACGATTTGAGCGGATTTTCAAATATCACCCCTTCCGCGGCATCTGTTATTGTTGAGCCGGTGCAGGGAGAGGCGGGTGTTATTCCGCCCGAAGGGGATTTTTTGCAAAAGTTAAGGGAGCGTTGTGATGAAACCGGGACTTTGCTTATATTTGACGAGGTGCAAACCGGGTTTGGCCGCACGGGAACTCTCTTTGCCATGGAAAAGTACGGGGTTGTACCCGATATAGTTGTATTGGCCAAAGGCCTGGGCGGGGGAATGCCCCTTGGAGCCTTTGCCTCTTCACCGGAAATAATGAGTGTGCTGAAGAAAGATCCCGCGCTGGGTCATATAACCACGTTCGGCGGACATCCGGTCAGCTGTGCAGCCTCACTTGCATTTTTGGATTATCTTACCCGGGGACGTATTTATGAAGAGGCGGCCGGGAAAGGTGAGCTGTTTAAAAAATTGCTCCACCATGAGGCAATAAGGCAGGTCAGGGGTGACGGACTGTTTCTGGCAATGGAGCTGGGTGACGGGGATCTGGTTAAGAAAGCACTTAAAATTGCACTTGAAAAGGGAGTGGCGGCCGACTGGTTCCTGTTTGACGAAGGGTCTGTAAGGATAGCCCCGCCGCTTATTATAACTGAGCAGCAGATCAGAAGCGCTGCGGGAATTTTGGTCGAATCAATCGATCAGGCTTTAAAGTAAACGTTTAAATATAAAAGAGTTAAATGCGGATTATTTGTTTGTTAATTTTTATATTGTGTACATTGACGGCAAGAGCTGCAGACGGTTGTGACAGTCTGAAGCTGGCTGGTTATGAGGAACGGCTGCAGGAGAAATTCTCGGAGCTTATGAGGGGCACCACCGAAAGTGAAAAACTTGAGACTTCAGAGGATATAAAGGAACTTTTCGGCCGGGCGCTTAAATACCCTGAGTCTTTCGCATACCCCTTTGATTCGCTTGATTATGCAGGCAGGGCGGTTTCATCAGACAGTCTTGTTTCTGTTTATACATGGAACATCCCGCTGGGGAGTTCAAACAATTATTACGGGGGGCTTGTGCAGCACAGGAAAGACACCCTGGCTGCTCCGGATATATATTTTCTCCGCCACGAGCCTTATAATGGAGAGGATTTTGAGAATACAAGCTTAACGGACTCCCTCTGGTACGGAGCGCTTTATTATCAGATCGTTCCCGTTGACACCGGTGACAGGAGGCTTTATACGGTAATCGGACTTGACCTGAATGATTTTTACACCAACAGGAAAATAATTGACCTGCTTTTTCTGGAAGATGGAGAGGTTAAATTTGGTGCTCCCCTGTTTGAGAAAAAGGGAGAGCTGCAGAAAAGAGTTGTATATGAGTATTCCTCAAGGGTGGTGATGCATTTGCGTTACCACGGGGATATTAATAAGATAGTATGTGATCACCTCTCACCTCCCGATGAGCGATACAGGGGACAATACCGTTATTACGGTCCCGATTTGTCTTATGACGGGTTTGTATTTGAAGAGGGCGTCTGGAAACATTTGACTGAAATTGACGTTTTGATAAGAGATAAGCCTGAAGAACCTGAGAAACTTGAATAACCTTAATAATTCGGGTTATTGAAGCCTAAATAAAATTAATGACCCAGTAATTTGTTAACCTACAACCTTGAAATATGAAGAATAAGTATGTTGCTATAATTATTGCAGTGGCTGCCATTGCGGTAATTGTAATTTACAATTTTTCCATTAGCTCGGCAGACAGGGAAAAATCAATTGTTCTCCACGAGGATTTCATATATGAAGACCCGCCCGGGAGTTTCGACAGGGAAGTGTTTGCCGACAGGCGTGATGAGATGATGGATAAAACCGGAGAGGGGGTTGCCGTAATTTCTGTGGCTGCAGGAGATGACTTTTTTTACCTTACCGGATTTGAAGAGCAAAGAGGTACCGCCGTAATAATTAATTCCGGTGATGAGCGTAAGTTCAAGATGTTTGTCCCGCCCAGGCAACCCCACCAGACTTTGTGGTATGGTGAAGTCCACGGAGTGGAGGGAGCTGTTGAAAAGTTCGGCGCAGATACTGCCTATCCCCTGGAGTCCCTAAGGGAAGAGCTTTCGGAGTTGCTTGAGGGGCAAGAGAGAATTTTTATTCATTCAAATGACAGCGGTACGATGTACACAGTAAGGCAGGTTCTGGGCGAGACGGCAGCAGATGGCGAGATTGTCGAATTTGAGCCTTATATTCATGAGATGCGGGTTACAAAAGATAAATGGGAGATAACCCAGCTGAGGCATTCTGTTGAAGTTACTGCCAGGGCTCACAGAAGAGCAATGAAAACTGTTCAGCCCGGGCAAAAAGAGTATGATGTGCAGGCGGAGATAGAGTATGTATTTAAAAAGAACGGACTTGAGCCGGGATTTCCCTCAATTGTGGGGTCCGGACCAAATGCCACGGTTTTGCATTACAGGGACAATGACCGTGAAATGAAGGAGGGAGACCTGCTGCTGATGGATGTTGGTGCGGAAAGCAAGGGAGGTTATGTTGCCGATGTTTCAAGGACTATACCCGTTAACGGCAAATTTTCTCCTGAGCAGAAAGAGCTTTACGAGCTGGTTCTTAAAGCAACCGATGAAGCCATTGAGCTTATGACCCCGGGAAACAGGATGCTGGACTGCCACCACAGGGCTACGGAGATTTTGACCGATGGACTATATGAGCTTGGACTTATAACCGATACCACAAAATGGTGGCAGAAGCGTTTTTATGTCCATTACCGCAAAAACCATTATATTGGCCTTAATGTGCATGATGTAGGCAGCTACGGGGATTTTGACCCGGACGACCGTGACAGTTATCTTCTTAACAGGGATGTGAGGGGAAGGAAAATTGTACCCGGCATGGTTATGACAATAGAGCCCGGTATTTATCTCGATGAAGGAAGACTGGATCATTTGTATGAGATTTTCGGTGATGAGGTGGACAAGGAAGAGCTGGATGCCTTTGCGGAAGAGGTCAGGCCTGTTTACGAGAAATATGCAGGAACGGGTATTCGCATAGAAGACGATATACTTATCACTCTTGACGGTAATGAAAACCTGTCAAAAAACGCTCCCAGAACAGTTACAGAAATAGAAAGGCTGATGAGCCGATAGGCAGGCTTCCCCGGAAAAATACCAATGTAACCTTTTAACGGCAGGAATTAAGGGTGCGATGACTATTTGTCAGTTTGGCACCCTTGTATTTCTTTGGCATATACTTTGAAATGAATTTTGGATAAATAATTAAATGTTTAACCGGTTAAATAAAAAGCGCGATGCAGAAAGGCAAAATAAATGTAAAAGCGGACAATATTTTCCCCATAATTAAAAAGTTCCTTTATTCAGACAGCGAGATTTTTTTAAGGGAGCTTGTATCAAACGCCGTTGATGCGACCCAGAAGCTGAAAACCCTGGCATTGTCAGGCGACTTTAAAGGAGAGCTGGGCGATCTGACCATAAGGGTCTATCTTGACACGAAAAATAAAACAATAACTGTATCTGACCGGGGAATAGGAATGACAGGCGAGGAGGTTAAAAAGTACATAAATGAGATAGCGTTTACAAGTGCCGAGGAATTCCTTGAAAAATACAAAGACCAGGCCGAGAATATTATAGGTCATTTCGGACTTGGCTTCTATTCCACGTTCATGGTTGCAAAGCAGGTTGACATTATCACCAGGTCATACAAAAAAGGATCCAGGCCGGTAAAATGGTCATGCGACGGAAGTCCGGAATACACCCTTGATGAGGCGGAGAAAGAATCCAGAGGCACCGATGTTGTAATACATGTTGACAAAGAGTCAGAAGAGTTTCTCGATGAGAACCGGATACTGGGTCTTCTCAATAAATACTGCAAATTCCTGCCGGTTGAGATTGCCTTCGGCAAGGAGAAGGAGTGGAAAGACGGTAAGGAGGTAGAAACCGACAAGGACAGGATAATAAATAATACCCAGCCTGCCTGGACGCGTAAGCCTTCTGAGCTGAAAGAGGAAGATTATCTTGAGTTTTACAGGGAACTTTACCCCTACAGCGAGGATCCCCTCTTTCACATACACCTGAATGTGGATTATCCCTTCAATCTTACAGGTATTCTCTATTTCCCCAAGATCAGAAAGAATATCGAGATACAGAAGAACAAGATACAACTATACTGCAACCAGGTATTCGTTACCGATTCTGTTGAGGATATAGTGCCGGAATTCCTTACCCTGCTTCACGGGGTTATAGATTCGCCAGATATACCGCTTAACGTTTCAAGGAGCTATCTTCAAAGCGATTCGAATGTGAAGAAGATCTCGGCACATATTACAAAAAAGGTTGCCGACAAGCTCAGTGAGATTTTCAAGAAGGACAGGAAGGAGTTTGAAAAAAAATGGGATGATCTGAAGGTTTTTATTCAGTATGGCATGCTTACCGAGGAGAAGTTTTATGAAAAAGCCCAAAATTTTGCCCTTTTTAAAAACACCGAAAACAAGTATTTCACATTTGATGAATATGAAAAGCTAATAAAAGAGAATCAAACTGACAAGGATGGCAACCTGGTATATCTTTATTCAACCGATGTTGAAAAACAGTATGCCTTCATTGAAGCGGCCAAGTCTAAGGGATACGACGTACTTGAAATGGAGGGTCAGCTTGATACGCATTTTATTAATCATCTTGAGACCAAGTTTAAGGATTCCCGTTTTGTAAGGGTTGACGCCGATGTAGCCGATAATCTTATACAGAAGGAGGAGTCAAAAGAATCCAGGCTGACCAAAGAGCAGCAGGATGATCTCTCGGAGGTTTTCCGCAGTCAGTTGCCCGAGACGCCCAATTTCAATGTTGTCTTTGAAAGTATGGATGAAAGTGATAATCCGGTAATAATTACCCAGTCGGAGTTTATGCGCCGGATGAAAGATATGGCCGAGCTTAGCGGGGGAATGGGTTTTTACGGCGATATGCCAGAAAATTTCAACCTTGTTGTTAATTCCAACCATGAGCTGGTTCAACGTATTGCCAGGGAAAAGGATGAAGCTGTCGGTGATGAGCTGAAAAAAATATCTGAAAAGTTAAACCCTCTTGAGCAAAGTAAAAATGAGCTTGAAAAAGCCAATGAAAAAAAGAAAGAGGAGGAGGTGGCTCAGGCCGACAGGGACCGTCTTGATGAGCTGAAAAAGAAGATTGAGGAGCTTCAGGGTAAGCGAAAAGAGATACTTGCCGGTTTCGGCAGGGAGAACAAGCTTGTAAAGCAGCTTATAGATCTGGCATTGTTGTCAAACAACATGCTCAAAGGTGAGGATCTTACAAAGTTTGTAAGGCGAAGTATCGACCTTATATAGTCTTTTACCACTTTTTGCATAATGCCCGTCAAAAAATATGTGACGGGCATTATTTTTTTACGTACAATTAAAGTAAATTTGATTTAGATTGTACGTACCTTTTTAAGGCAAAATTTATAAAATGTACAAAACTGCCGTTTTGTTTTTATTTTTCCTGACCTTTTCCCTGTGGGATGCAAGTTCGCAAAAGCATCCCCAGTTCAGCCATATCGGAGCGGGTGGGGGAGTTAATTTTGCAGGTATAAGAGGAGGGGGGAATTATGACAGCTTTGATAAAAATATCGGGGTTAATATTGGATTTAAAGGAAATTACTCCTTTTCCGATCTTTTTTCACTGGGAGCTGAGGTTTGTTTTGAACAAAAAGGTGCAGTTGACGAGGCTTTCGATATTAATACCAACCTTTCCTATCTGACACTTCCCTTTTATATTAAATGGGGCCTGGGTGATAAATCCAGATTTTTTCTTATATCCGGCGTTTATGGCTCATATTTGTTAAATGCGGTGAAAAAAGGAGAGAAGCGTGTTGATGGACGCTATGTTTCAGTAAATGATGATTTGTCAGACAGTTTCAGATCATATGATGCCGGGATAGTTCTTGGCGGCGGAGTAATGGTTGAGCTGAACTGGGATTTTGATTTTTTCGTCTCTGTGCGCACAGGTTTCGGAATTCCCGATATATCGGAAAACCAGCCCTGCAAACCGAAAAACTACCATTTTGGAGTCAACCTGGGATATATATATTATATAGGTTTCAGATAGGAGGTCAGAACAGCTCCCTTATCTCCTTTTTCAGATGATCTTTTGCCGTTTCCACCGGTGATTCTTCCGCTTCCATAATATTGTCAAGAATAGCTTTGCTTAGGTTCATTGAAGGTGAATCGGGATTGACACTTGAGGCGGATACATTGATTATCTTTATCAGGTTTGATTTTGCATTTTGAACCACGTTCCAGGCCTGCGGACTTATATATATCTGCTGAGAGAGGTTATGGTCAAATTCTGTGCGTATTTCCGAAAGCAGCTCATTTTGAAGCTGCCTGCTGTTCATTCCTTTTTTATTGACCCGCAACAGCAGGGATTCGGGAGAAATGCGCTCCAGGAGCAATATGATACGCTCATAGGCCTGCAGTCGTATGGGTATGGTGAATTGCTCGCTTTTGAGATTGTACTCATACCTTAATTTTTTTTCCTCTTTATCAAGAAATTTTTTCAGTATCGCGTAAGCGGTCAGAAATACCACAAGAGAGGGTATTACATATTTGAGTATTTCCAAAAAGTCACTCATACTACCCGTTTTTGTTATGCAATATTAAATAAATTATTTTTTAAATTGTAACTTTATGTTTTTATTTAATTACCGCTGTATTGCTGCGGTAAATTTCAACTGTTATAAATAAACTAAATAAGTGAACTTATGGAAAATGTATCTAATAGGATCAAATTACTTGCCGATTCACAGACTCTTGCAATGAGTCAGAAAAGCAAGGACATGCAGGCACAGGGGATTGATGTTATCAATCTGAGCGTGGGGGAACCCGATTTTTTCACCCCGCCACATGTTAAGGAAGCGGGCAAAAAGGCAATTGACGATAATTTTTCTTTTTATGCTCCTGTTCCCGGTTATCCGGAACTCAGAAAAGCAATATCTGAAAAGTTTAAAAATGAAAACGAACTGGATTATTCGCCCGATCAGATAATTGTATCCAACGGTGCAAAGCACTCTATTGCTAATACGCTTATGTGCCTGTTAAATGACGGTGACGAGGTGATTGTTCTCTCTCCCTACTGGGTAAGTTACGTGGAGCTTGTAAAGCTTGCAGGCGGGAAGAATGTGGTGCTTGAGGCCGGTATTGAAAACGACTTCAAGGTTTCGGCCCGGGAGATTGAAGCTGCGATAACCCCAAAGACCAAAGCTTTAATGATATGCTCCCCGAGCAATCCCACCGGAAGCGTGTATTCAAAAGAAGAGCTGAAGGCTATTGCCGATGTGCTTGCAAAGCATCCCGGCATTTTTGTTATATCGGATGAAATATATGAGCATATAAATTATGTGGGCAAGCATGAAAGTATCGCACAGTTTGAGAATATACATGACAGGGTAGTGGTTGTTAACGGCGTTTCAAAAGGATATGCAATGACAGGCTGGAGGATAGGCTATATTGCGGCTCCCCTGTGGATTGCAAAAGCGTGCAACAAGCTTCAGGGGCAATTCACTTCCGGGGCTTCTTCAATTGCACAGAAAGCATCAACCGCTGCTCTTTCGGGTGACAATTCTTATACCGAAAAGATGAAAGAGGCCTTTAAAAGGCGCCGTGACCTGATGGTTAAAAACCTAAGCCAAATTGAAGGGGTAAAGGTAAATGAGCCTGAGGGTGCATTTTATGTTTTCCCGGATATATCATATTATTTCGGAAAATCGGACGGCAACAGAACGATAAGCAATGCATCCGACTTTTGCTTTTATATCCTCGAGGAGGCACATGTTGCATGTGTTACAGGTGAAGCTTTCGGTGCACCCAATTATGCAAGATTATCTTATGCAACATCTGATGAAAAACTCGAAGAAGCGCTCAAAAGGATAAAAACTGCATTAAGCAAGCTTTCATAGGCATTATGGGCCAAACAAAAGGGCTGTCTCAAAATGGGGCAGCCTTTTTTTACCCCTATTTTACCCTCTCTTTTATTATGGAGTTAACCCTGGAGGCAACATGCTCATTGTCAATGGGTTTGTTTATGTAGTCAATCGCACCGAGCCTCATTGATTCGCTCATATCGGCTGAGCATTTTTTGGCCGTCAGCATTATCACGGGAATATGTTTCATCTCTTTGTCCGAGAGTATGATCTTCAAAACCTCCATTCCGTCCATTTCAGGCATCATAACATCCAGAAGCACCAGGTCGGGGCCGATTTTGCGGATCATATCAAGTCCTTCGCTGCCGCTGGAACTCATAAACACTTTATGTCCTTCATTTTCAAGGACATTTTGAAGGAGCATGTTGCTAACATGCGAATCGTCAATTAGCAGGATTTTTTTTTGTTCCATTTTCAGCGGCTTAAAAATTTAACAGAATTTAAAGCAATATAAGCAAAAGTATAAAAAATCCAATTCAGATAAAATAAATTTAATCCCGGTGTTTTTTTATAAAAATTGACGTAGGTTTGTATTGGTATACAACAGTTAAAAACATTATTATGTATAACTGGCTAAAAAAATTTATCAGGTTTGCAACAGTGGATATCTGGAGAGTATCCCTTGATCAGTTTTCGTCAAAAAAGGCTTTCTTTATCAGGCAGTTAAGGATATTGATGCTGGCTTTGAGAGGTTTTAGCGAGGACAAGGTGCAGCTGCGCGCTACTGCCCTCACTCTTTACACCCTTCTTGCAATAGTGCCTGTGCTGGCTGTAGCTTTTGCCGTTTCACAGGGGTTCGGACTGGAAAATTACCTGGAGCGTGAGCTTGCCACTGTTTTTGCCGGCAGGGAAGAGGTGCTGGAGTGGATGCTCAGTTTTTCAAGATCACTGCTTGAGGCTACAAGAGGCGGCGTAATGGCCGGTGTCGGTATGGTCATCCTTTTCTGGTCAATCATGAAAGCGCTGGGCCATATAGAAAACTCCTTCAACGAGATTTGGCAGATACGTCAGCAAAGATCATTTACAAGGCGCTTTGCCGATTATTTTTCACTTGTTTTTACCGCTCCAATATTGCTGGTACTTTCCGGGGGGGCTATAGTTTTTCTGGAAACACGCATCGAATATGTGAGTCAGAACCTGGAGGTGCTGGGTTTTTTGAGCCCGGTTCTCATGTTTGTTGTAAGGCTTATACCTTATTTGCTGATATGGACATTGCTTACACTTCTCTACATGATAATGCCCAATACCAGGGTAAAATTTTCCTCGGCTCTGATTGCCGGGATTATTGCCGGAACATTGCTTGTTCTTGTTCAGTGGGCATATGTATACTTTCAGGTAGGCGTATCCAGATACAGTGCCATATACGGCAGTTTTGCCGCCCTGCCCCTGCTGATTATCTGGATGCAGGTCAGCTGGCTGGTTGTTTTGTTTGGGGCAGAGATATCCTTTGCCAACCAGAACCTCGAGCATTATGAGTTTGAAACCGAGTCGCTCAATATGAACGAATACAACAGGCGCCTTATAATAATGAACATTGTTCACCTGCTGGTGAAAAACTTTGAAAACTCAGCTCCCCCTTATACGGCAAAACAGGTGGCCGATGATTTAAAAATGCCCGTAAGACTGGCAAGAGATCTTCTCTATGAACTTTCTCAGGCGGGAATAATCTCCCCGATAAAGATGAAAGAGGACAAGGAGACCGCTTATCAGCCTGCCGTGGATATAAATAAAATAACACCCAAATATATAATAGACAGCCTCGAGGGTCACGGTATGAACGTGCTGATGGTAAAAGATAGCAGGGAAGTTGAGGAGCTTGACAAAGTGCTGAAGTCCTTTAACAAAGCCCTCGAAAAATGTCCCGAAAACAAGCTGCTTAAGGATATATAGCTACTTGTCAATTTTTGCCTTTTTCAGCCTCAAACTGTTGCCGACTACCGAAACTGAACTGAAAGCCATTGCAGCTCCGGCTATCATAGGGTTCAGGAGCAATCCGGTAAAGGGATACAACACCCCCGCAGCCACGGGAATACCGATTGTATTGTAAATGAAAGCCCAGAAAAGGTTCTGATGTATGGTCTTCACGGTTTTGCCCGAGAGGATCACAGATGTTACGATTTTATCTATGTCGCCTTTGATAAGGGTTATTTCGGCGCTTTCCATTGCAATATCGGTGCCCGTTCCAATGGCAATACCCACATCGGCCTGTGCAAGCGCCGGGGCGTCATTTATCCCGTCGCCTACCATGGCAGTCTTTTTCCCTTTTTTTTGAAGCTCTTTTACATATTCGAGCTTGTCCGGGGGCAGCACATTTGCCCTGTAATTTTTTATTCCCGCCTGGGTGGCTATTGCTTCGGCCGTAGATTCATTGTCACCGGTTAACATATGCACTTCAAGCCCCATTTCCTGAAGCCGTTTCACTGCAGCGGCCGAGGTTTCCCTTATCCTGTCTGCTATTTCAGCAACCGCAACAACACTTCCGTTACATGCAAGGTAAATTACCGTATTGGCACTTGCCTTCATTGAACGGGTTTTTTCCTTCAGTGAAGAGGAAATATTAGCGCCATCTTCTTCAATGAGCTTATGGCTACCTGCTGTCCATTGCCTTTCTCCCTGTTTTGCGGTTACACCTTTCCCGGTTATGCTTCTGAACTGAGTCACCTCAGTTCTTTTTACTCCCTTTTCAGAAAGGTAATCGACAACTGCCCTGCCCAGGGGATGTTCAGAAAGGTTCTCCATTTCCATAAGTACCCCGGGAGCCTCTTTAGCGGCTTTATGGTTCTCGTCGACAAAAAAGCCGGTCACCTGAGGATTCCCGAGCGTAACAGTGCCGGTCTTGTCCAGCACTATGGCATCCAGCTTATGAGCAGTTTCAAGGCTTTGTGCATCGCGCACAAGAATACCGTTTTCCGCACATTTGCCTATGCCTGTTATGATTGCTGTCGGGGTTGCAAGTCCGAGTGCACAGGGACAGGCTATTATAAGCACCGTTACAGAGGTTATTACAGCATAGCTTAAAGCGGGAGGGGGACCGAAAAAGTACCAGACCGAAAAGCTTATCAATGCTATTACTATAACTACCGGCACGAAAACAGAGGCCAATTTGTCGACCGTCCTTTGTATTCTTGCCTTGCTCCCCTGGGCTTCCCGCACCATGCGGATAATCTGAGACAACATTGTATCGGCTCCAACCTTTTCCGCCTTGAACCTGAAGCTTCCCGTGGTATTGACGGTAGCCCCTATAACCTTGTCGCCTTCCCTTTTTAGGGAGGGAACCGGCTCCCCGGTTATCATGCTTTCATCCACATATGAATTGCCCGATATCACTGTGCCGTCAACCGGTACCTTTTCACCCGGTCTGACTATCACTTCATCTCCCGGTGTTACCTGCCCGGAAGGTATATTCTGCTCTTTGCCATCACGAATGATCCGGGCGGTACTTACCCTGAGGCCCATGAGCTTCTTAATGGAACCGGCTGTCCTTGACCTGGCTTTTTCTTCCAGGTAGCGGCCAAGGAGTATAAGGGCAATTATAACGGCGGCGGCTTCAAAGTAGACATGCGGTTGCAGTCCGCGCTCAATAAGGTACCGGGGAAAAAAAGTGTTGAAAGTGCTGAAAATAAAAGCAGAGCCTGTACCTATGGCAACAAGGGTATCCATGTTTGACTGCAGGTGGCGTGCCTTTTTCCATGCATTTACAAAGAACTGGCGTCCGAAAACAGTAATAATGGGAAGGGTAAGAATGAACATTATCGGATGGGCATATGGTGCATCCATGAAAAACATGCCGTAGACAAAGACGGGGAATGCAAAAACAATTGCCGCGATCATATTGTTCCTGAGAGAAATCAGCTTTTTCTCTTCTGCCTCCTCTTTTTCTTCTTCCCCTTTGGCCAGAGAGTAGCCGATCTTTTTGAGCTCGTTGCTCAAGCGTTCAAACCCGGTAAGCTTTGGGTCATATTCAACAAGTATACTCCCTGTGGCGTAGTTTACCTGTGCCGAGTAAACCCCTTCAACCCGGGAGATAAAACTTTGTGAAGCACTTGCACATGCCGCGCAGGTCATTCCTTCAACCCTCCATGTTTCCCTTACAACACCCATTACACCTCCTTTGCGTTAAAGCCTGCTTCCGCAACCAGTTCCTCTATTTCACGTGCGGTGATATTGTTACCTTCTACGGTGAGAATTTTTTCATTACTTTCAAGGTCAACATCCCATTTTGATATTCGCTTTTCATTTTCAAAAATCCTGCTTACGGCGGCTTTACAACCGTTGCACTCGATGTTCGTTTTGAATTTAAGCTGGCTCATATTTAAGATAGTTTTATTTATATACGTGGTTTATTATATAACAAAAAAGGCTCCTTATTGTTTATGCCGCAACAAAACTATAAAAATTGCCATTTCAAAAAAAAGCTTTATATTGGGGTAGACAAATAAAACTTAAAGATGAGCAGAACATCTGATTTAGTTGATTCGCATATTTATTTATCGTCCAATCAGGCAGTTACCAAATATGTAGATCTGCAGGAGATCATCAATGAAAGGGAGAGTGTATTTTTGAAACGCCTGCCACGTTTTATTGTAAGGCTTCTTGAAAAGATCATCCATCAGGATGAAATTAATACCCTTCTTAAAAAATATGAGGGTTGTAACGGTCAGGATTTCATTTGGAAAATGATCTCTGAGCTTAATATTAACCTGAAGGTTGAGGGAGAGGAGAATCTTCCCGCTCAAAGCAGGTGTTTTATTGTTGCAAATCATCCCTTCGGCATAGCTGACGGACTTGCAATTACATCAATAGCCTCAAAAAAGTACGGCGGGTTCAAATCGATAGGCAACGATGTTTATTACTATATTCCCAATCTCAGGGACAATATTGTGGCCGTTAACGTTTTTGGCAAAAGCAACAGGGAGTATATTCTCAAAGCACTCGATGAGCTGAAGAGCTCCGATGCACCTGTAACGCATTTCCCCGCCGGACTGGTTTCCCGTTTGCAAAAAGGGAGGGTCCGCGATAAGCCGTGGCACAAAAGTCTTATTTCAAGGTCAATTTCAACGGAAAGGCTGGTAGTGCCGGTTTATTTCCATGGGAGGAACTCACTGCTTTTTTATTCCCTGTTCCTTATAAGAAAGCTTTTTCGTCTACCCTTGAATATAGAGCTGATACTTCTTCCGCACGAATTCTTCCGCAAACGCAACAAAACAATCAGGGCCAGGATAGGTAAGCCCATTCACTGGCAACGCTTCGATGCGAGTCTGACCCACTACCAGTGGGCGCAAAAGGTAAGGGAGTATGTCTATAAAATGGGTAAAACCAAAGGGGATCCGCCCCCTTTTTAAAAAAATTTTGTGGTTAAAATTAAATTGTTTATTATTGCAGTCATTAAAGAGAAAAGATAATGTACACACTTGCTGCACATACGGGTCATTTTCATCATCATCACCATACCGGAATGAAATGATACCCCTGTGCAGAATATATTGAGCTTAAAAAAACGAACTAAAAAAAGGCCTGCAAATTCTGCAGGTCTTTTTTTTTTAAATGCAATTATTTATGAGACTAAAGCTTGCCCTGCAAAAATCAGGAAGGTTAAGTGAAAAATCCCTGGGCATAATCAGCGAGGCCGGTATAAGCCTTACAAACGGTGCCGGAAAACTTGTATCAAAGGCCGGCAATTTTCCTCTTGAAGTTATGTACCTGCGGGATGACGATATTCCCGGGTGCGTTTCCGACGGAGTTGCCGATGTTGGAATAGCCGGTGAAAATATAGTGACCGAAAAAAACAGGCCCCTTGAAACTGTTGAAAAACTTGGATTTGCCCGCTGCAGGCTTTCCCTTGCCGTGGACAGGTCGGTTGACTACAGGGGAACCCAATTTTTCGAGGGAAAGCGTATAGCCACCTCTTACCCCCTTATTCTCGGCAGATTTCTCAGGGAAAACGATATAAACGCCGAGATACATGAAATTAACGGATCTGTTGAAATTGCCCCGGCCATAGGCTTCTCCGATGCCGTATTCGATATTGTAAGCACCGGGAGTACACTGATGGGTAACGGACTAAAGGAGGCAGAGACGGTGATGCGTTCACAGGCGGTTATGGTGGCCTGCAGGGAGCTTTCTGATAATAAAAGGAAAATACTTGGGGATTTGCTTTTTCGCCTCCGGGCTGTGCTTAAAGCAAAAAACAACAAGTATATACTGCTTAACGCACCCAATGAAAAGCTTGATACCATAGCAGATATCCTTCCCGGAATGAAAAGTCCGACCGTGATGCCCCTTGCAAAGCAGGGTTGGAGTTCGGTACATTCGGTTGTAAGTGAGGAGGAGTTTTGGGAAGTTATAGACAGGCTTCGTGATGCAGGGGCACAGGGTATCCTTGTTATACCCATTGAAAAGATGATAGTGTGACAGCCTGTGTGGTTAACAAAAAAATAAAAACAAAATTGCCGCTAATTAATAATAACAAAAATATAAGCCAATGTTGAAAAAAATTGTACACCCCCCAAAAGAGAAATGGCCTGAGCTGGCGAAAAGGCCTGTGCTCGACACCGGGGAACTGGAAAGTCAGGTTCGCGACATAATGACTGAAGTAAGGGACGGAGGCGACCGTTCGCTGCTTTATTACAGGGATCTTTACGACAGGGCTTATGGAAATGGCCTGGAAGTCCCGTTTGAGGAGATGGAAAAAGCCGGTGATGAACTGAGTTTTCAGCTGAAAGATGCCATTAATCTGGCGGCGCGAAATATTGAGAAATTTCACAAAGCTCAAATGCCCCGGGATATAAATGTGGCTACCATGGCGGGTGTTACCTGCTCGCGTAAATGTCTTCCGCTGGAAAAGGTTGGGCTTTATGTACCCGGTGGTACGGCTCCTTTGTTTTCCACTGTTTTGATGCTTGCTATACCGGCAAGGATTGCAGGCTGCAGGGAGATAACCGTATGTACTCCCCCCGGTGAGAACGGCAAGGTGCACCCTGCCATTCTCCATGCTGCCTTTATTTCGGGTGTTACATCCCTTTACAGTGTGGGCGGGGCACATGCCGTTGCTGCAATGACTTTTGGAACGGAGACAATCCCGGCGGTCGACAAGCTGTTCGGACCGGGAAACCAGTATGTGACCATGGCAAAGCAGGCGGCTTCTATGTGGGGAACGGCTATCGACCTGCCAGCGGGACCCTCGGAGCTTGCAATAATAGCAGACACCGGCTCAAACCCCGATTTTGTCTCGGCCGACATACTCTCCCAGGCAGAGCACGGACCCGACAGTCAGGTTATACTTACTGCAACAACACAGGAGGTGTTAACCCCGGTTTTTGGGTCCCTGAAAAGGCAACTTCAAAAACTGCCCAGATACAATACCATTGTGAAATCACTTGAGAACTCGATAGCGCTGGTGTTTGAAGATTATAACACCCTTATGGAGTTTATAAACCTTTACGCTCCCGAACACCTTATAATCAGTACGTCAAATTACAGGGAGCTTCAAAGGAATGTAAAAAATGCCGGAACTGTGTTTCTCGGCCGTTTCACTCCTGAAAGCACCGGAGATTATTCTTCAGGGGCAAACCATACCCTTCCCACCAACGGTTTTGCTAAAGGATGGAGCGGGGTGGATCTGGAGAGCTTTATGAAAAGGGTCACTTTTCAGGAGGTTTCCTCATCCGGCCTTCCGCTGGTCGGGGAAGCGGCCGAAACGATGGCTTTGGCGGAAGGACTGGATGGACATGCACTGGCTGTGAGTGTCAGGCTTGACCACATTAAAAATTCATTGCAGAGACCATGGGAACCGTCTATTCACTGATAAGAGAAAATATAAGGGAGCTGGAGCCATACAGTTCGGCCGGTGAAGAATTCAGCGGCGAGGCCCCTGTAAAGCTGGATGCCAATGAAAATCCCTATGGACGGAAGCTCAACAGGTACCCGGATCCTTATCAGTTAAAACTAAAGGAGAAAATAGCGGAGGCAAAAGATATCAGTGCCGGTATGATCTTTGCCGGTAACGGGAGCGATGAGGTGATTGACCTTATTATAAGGCTGTTTTGTGAACCGGGCAGGGACAATGTTCTCAGTATCAGTCCCACATACTCCATGTATGAAGTATTGTCGGCAATTAACGGGGTAGAGTTCAGAAAAGTGATGCTGAACGGGTGTTTTGACCTGGATGTTGATGCAATGGTGAAAGCCGCTGACAGTAGCACGAAAGCCGTTTTTCTCTGTTCGCCCAATAACCCCACAGGCAACCTTCTCAGCAGGGAAAAAATCCTGGAGCTCGCGCGGGGTATTTCAGCTCCCGTGGTGGTTGACGAGGCATATATAGATTTTGCAAAAAGTGAAGGGATGCTCCCTGAGCTGAAAAGCCTGAACAACCTTATTATAATCCGAACCTTTTCCAAAGCATGGGGAAAAGCCGGTATACGCCTGGGGGTTGCTTTTGCGGATAGCGCGATTGTCAGTTCACTCAACAGGATCAAGCCCCCCTACAATGTTGGCACCCCTGCAATTGAAAAAGCTCTGAAAACTTTAAATAAACCCCGGCGGGTGGCAGCGGTTGTAAAAAAGATTATAAATAACAGAAATATGCTTGAAAAAAAGCTTCCCTTCTATAGCTTTGTTAAAAAAGTTTTCCCCTCTGATGCCAACTTTTTGCTTGTAAGGGTTGATGATGCACCCTCCCTGTACCGTCACCTTGCCGGCCGGGGGGTGATAGTAAGGGACAGGTCATCGCTGCCCGCCTGTGAAAACTGTTTGCGAATATCGGTTGGAACACATTTTGAAAACCGCCGGTTGCTGAGAGCTTTGGATAAATACGATAAATGAGTTATATATGGAAAAAAAGAAAGCAATTTTTCTTGACAGGGACGGCACTTTGATTGTAGAGCCGCCCGATACCCATCAGGTTGATTCTCTTGATAAGCTTGAATTTTTGCCCGGGGTCTTCCGCAACCTTCACCTGATAGCCTCCCGGCTTGAACATGAGTTGGTTATGGTGACCAATCAGGACGGGCTGGGTAAAGCTGCCTATCCGGAGGAGACATTCCGCCTTGTTCAGTCAAAAATGGTGAAAGCCTTTAAAAACGAAGGTGTCTGTTTTAAAGATGTGCTGGTCGACCGCTCCGTGGCCTCAGAGAATAAGCCGACCAGAAAGCCCGGCACCGGCTTGCTTACCGGATATATGAAAGGAGATTATGATCTGGGTGGAAGCTTTGTTATTGGTGACAGGCTGACCGATATTGAACTTGCCCGAAACCTGGGGGCCATGGGGATTTTGATAGGTGAGCCTTCAAGGAAGGAGGAGGTTGAGCGGTCGGGACTTGAAGATCATTGCGTTATGATAGCTCAAAGCTGGGATGATATTGCCTCTTTTTTGGTTTTTCCCCCTCGAGAAGCTACTTTGAGCCGCCAAACAGAGGAGACCGATATTTTTGCCCGGTTGAACCTTGACGGCACGGGAAGGGGGGATATATCGACGGGACTTGGTTTCTTGGATCATATGCTGGAGCAGATACCGGTACATTCAGGCTGTGATCTGACACTAAAAGCAAAAGGAGATCTTCACAGGGACGAGCATCATACAATTGAGGATGCGGCAATTGTACTTGGAGAGGTTTTCAGGAAGGCTCTGGGGGAAGGGGGTGGAACTGAGCGTTACGGTTTCGTTTTGCCAATGGATGAGGCTCTTTGTACTGCGGCACTCGATTTTGGAGGCAGGGCATGGCTTGAGTGGGATGCAGGGTTCAAAAGGGAAAAGATAGGGGATGTGCCAACGGAGATGTTCCCCCACTTTTTCCGCTCTTTTTGTCAGCATGCACGCTGCAATCTCCACATAGAAGCAAAGGGAGAGAACGAGCATCACAAGGCAGAGTCAATTTTCAAATGTTTTGCAAGGGCTATAAAATTGGCGGTAAAAAGAGATAATCTGCAAAAGAGGCTGCCCACAACAAAGGGTCGCTTTTAAATACAAATGGTGGCTTTTAAAAATAAAAAATGATCAGGCCCCTGCCTGGTCCGCCCTGGAAGAATGTGACGATCATGGGAAAAGAAAATATTGTTATATTAAAATATAATGCGGGAAATATCTCATCGGTTTACTCAGCACTTAAAAGGCTTGGGATAAATGCACTTATAACGGGAGATAAAGAGAGGATAAGAAGTGCCTCAAAGGTAATATTTCCCGGTGTAGGCGAGGCTTCATCAACTATGGCGTATTTGAGGTCAAACGGAATGGACAGGGTGATTTCGGGACTTAAACAGCCTGTTCTGGGCATATGCCTGGGGATGCATTTGTTATGCTCTTTTTCCGGGGAGGGCGGCACAACCGGAATAGGTGTTTTCGATGAAGAAGTCAAAAGATTTGTTACCGGCAAGGTGCCCCATATGGGCTGGAACAGTGTGAGTGGACTAAAGGGGCCTCTTTTCGAGGGTACAGTTTCGGGAACCTATTTTTACTTTGTTCACAGCTATTATGTGCCGCCCGGTGAATACTCCGTGGCAGAGAGTAATTATGGGATCAGTTTTGCCGCGGCAATGCAGAGGGATAATTTTTTTGCCACACAGTTCCATCCGGAAAAGAGTGGTGATGAAGGTGAAGAAATACTAAAACGTTTTATTCAGCTATGATTGAAATAATACCTGCAATTGACCTTATTGAGGGAAAATGTGTACGCCTGGAGCAGGGCTGCTTCAGGCGCAAATCGATTTACGGTGCCGATCCTGTGGATATGGCCCGGTGGTTTGAGGATAACGGATTCCGCCGTCTTCATCTGGTTGATCTGGACGGGGCCGGGGAGGGGAAAATGAGAAACCTTCATATAATGGAGAAAATTGCCTCGGCAACTTCGCTTGTGATAGATTATGGAGGGGGACTTAAAACGAGGGAGGATGTAGCTAGTGTCTTCAATGCAGGTGCGGCAATGGTTTGCATAGGCAGTATGGCGGTGAAAAACCGCGGGGAGTTTCAAAAGGTGCTCTCGGGGTTTGATCCCGTCAATCTCATACTTGCATCGGATGTAAAGGACGGACATATTGCCGTTGCCGGCTGGAAAGAGGAGAGTGGTGTAGCTTTGAATGATTTTATAAGGCAAAATATTGATTCGGGCATCAGCAAGGTTATGTGTACCGGCATATCAAGGGACGGGACTTTAGAAGGCCCGGATATGGAACTTTACAGTCAGGTAACCCGCGATTTTCCCGAACTCTTTGTGATTGCCGGCGGGGGAGTTTCATCTGCCGCCGATATAGAGAGACTTGATGAGCTCTCTTTGTCGGGTGTAGTTGTGGGCAAAGCTTTTTATGAGAACAAAATTAAAATGAGCGATATAAAAAAATATTTACACTAATACCTTATTATGCTGGCCAAAAGAATAATTCCATGCCTTGATGTAAAAGACGGGATGGTAGTCAAGGGGGTTAACTTCAAAGATCTTGCAGATATAGGCGACCCTGTTGAGCACGGGGCGATCTATTCGGCTCAGGGTGCCGACGAGCTTGTTTATCTTGATATTACCGCAACTTATGAAAAACGAAAGTTGCTGACCGGTCTTGTTGGGAGAGTCGCGCAAAAGATCTCCATTCCCTTCACTGTCGGCGGCGGGGTAAATAATATTTCCGATGCTGAAATTTTGCTTGATTCAGGGGCAGACAAAATATCCATCAATTCAGCCGCGCTGAAAAACCCTGATATAATTAACAATATTGCGCGGTTGTTCGGCAGCCAGTTTTTGGTTGTAGCCATTGATGCAAGGAAACAGGACCAGGGGTGGCAGGTTTACAGTCATGGCGGCAGAACAGCCACGGGCAGGGAATTATTTCAATGGGCCGAGGAGGTACAGGAGAGGGGGGCCGGTGAAATACTTTTTACCTCGATGAATCATGACGGAACAAAGAAAGGCTATCCATGCGAAACCCTTGCGGCCTTGTCTGAGAAAATTTCCGTGCCCCTTATAGCCTCAGGGGGAGCCGGCAAACCAGAGCATTTTGCCGAGGTCTTCACCCTGGGAAAAGCCGATGCCGCTCTGGCAGCAAGTGTATTTCATTACAAAGAGATAGATATACCGGAACTTAAAAAATATTTAAATGAGAAAAACATACCGGTCAGATTATAGTCCGCCCCCCGATTTTGAGAAGGGCGGGGGATTGATACCTGCAATAGTTCAGGATGCTTTACAGGGAGATGTCCTTATGCTGGGATATATGAACCCTGCGGCACTGGAAGAGACCGAAAGGTCGGGCAGGGTCACATTTTACAGCCGCTCAAAAAAACGCCTGTGGCAAAAGGGTGAGACAAGCGGCAACTTTCTGGAGGTTGAAAGTATCCGGACAGATTGTGACGGGGATGCTTTGCTGGTGAAAGCTATACCCGCCGGGGTGGTTTGTCATTCGGGAGATCAAAGCTGCTTCGGAGATACAAGTCGGCCTGGAACAGGTTTTTTAGGTGAACTGGATGCACTGGTACATCGCAGGAAAAGTGATATGCCGGAGGGATCCTATACTACCGAGCTTTTCAGGGAAGGCGGGGACAAAATAATTCAGAAAACCGGGGAGGAGGCGATCGAGATGATAATCGAAGCAAAGGGGTCCGACAGGCAACGCTTTCTGGAAGAGGCAGCCGACCTTGTTTATCATCTCACTGTTCTGCTTGCCGCTAATAACTCCTCTCTTGCGGAGCTTTCAGGTCTTCTTGAAAAAAGGCACAAAAAAAAAAGCCGGGGTTGAAGACAAAAGCCGGGGTTGATTACCCTTGTGGAGGACCACCCGACAGAGATTTTGGGAAAAAAGTTAAATAAGCTACGGGCAATGACCCCTGTGGAGTGTCATCAGACAAGGATCTCGCGAAACAGGTGGGGGAGGCCGCGGCAAAGAACCGGGCGGGGACGGGAAAGTTAAAATATTCATTTTAAGATGACAGGTGGTTAATTTTTTATATTTTTGTATGAACCCCCATCAGCTAAAGCTCACAAAGAAACATATATAAAGCATGGGGGTTGACCTGCGGTCGATTTCACATGTAAACAAATCATTTTTAGGGGTCTTTAATGAATGTGAAATTCATACAGCCAAAAGAGATAAACTTAATTGACATTCTATAATAACTTGTTGAATATTAGTTTAATTAATTAACCATATTTGTACGCATGAGCCCAAAATATTTACTACCGGCATTATTGTTTCTGATTGCTTTTTCCGTTCTTGCCTATTGCAACAACGGTGAAGTATCCGAAACCGAACAACTGATAGATTATTTCAATGAAAAAGCCATCCAATTAGAAGATGAGCAGGACCTGGACGAGCTTGTTCATATGGCCGGGGAGAGGGACCTGGTATTGCTCGGGGAGGCAAGTCACGGTACAACAGATTTTTACTCCTGGCGGGCATCCATCTCAAAACGGCTCATAGAGGAGAAAGGCTTTTCATTTATTGCCGTTGAGGGGGATTTTGCAGCATTATATCACTTGAATAAATATGTCAAGGATCTGCCGGGTGCTGCCGGTTCAGCCGAAGAGGTTGTGCGGGAGTTTGACCGGTGGCCCGAATGGATGTGGGCCAATGAAGATATTGTAGATCTTGCCGAGTGGATGCGCGAATACAATGAAGGGCGCGAAAGTGGCGATATGGCCGGTTTTTACGGTATGGACGTTTACGGTCACTGGGAAGCAATGGAAGATCTTGACAATTATATAAGGGATTACCTGCCCGATTACCGTGAAAAGGCCCAGGAGAAACTTATGTGCTTTGCCTCATACACAGATGAGCATGATTATGCAAGAGCGGCGGCCAGGGGTCAGGTTGATTGCAGTGAAGAACTTAAAGGTGTTGTGGAGCTTCTAAAGGATAACTCCTCAAGATTGAAGGAAGAGAGTGAAAGGGAGTATTTCAGGGCTAAGCAAAATGCATATGTAGTAAAGAACGCGGAGGATTTTTACCGTCTTGCCCCCGTTGATGACAACGAGTCCTGGAACAGCCGTGCAACGCATATGTGGAGAACGGTGCAGCGGATTGCCTCTTACCGGGGAGAGGGAGCAAGGGGCGTCGTATGGGCGCACAATACCCATATAGGCGATGCCCGCGCCACCTCAATGCATGATGAGAACAGGGTTAATATAGGCGCTTTAAGCAGACAGGAAATGGGCAGGGAAAATGTATTTTCAATTGGTTTCGGCACTTACACCGGCACAGTTGCTGCCGGAAGCTCCTGGGGATCACGTATGGAAATAATGGAACTTCCCGAAGGCAGGGAGGAGAGTTATGAGTATATTTTAGGATCTGTTGATTTGGAGCAGTATTTTTTGATTTTTGACCAGGATGACCGTGATCATGAGCTGTTAAGTGAACGTCGCGGTCACAGGGCTGTTGGTGTTGTTTACAATCCGGTGCATGATGCCGGGAATTATGTCCCGACTGTTCTTCCCGAGAGATATGATGCATTTATTTTCATAAGGGAAACCTCTGAGCTGCAGCTGGTAAGATGAATGCCGCTAATTTTTAACGTTGTTGGCCAGCAACTTAATTCCGTAAGCAAAGGCTGCCAGGAACATAACCCATAAGAAGCCAGACTCAAAGGCAAAGATAAGTGCAAGAGCCGTGCTTATAACCGAAAAGCACCCGTTTATCCCCCATGCCCAGGGCACAAGCGACTCATTCCGTGAAGAGAGTGTTTTGAGTCCAAGCGGGAAGGGTATTCCCATAAAAAAGGCAGGCGGGGCTATCAGTCCGATTGAAAGGTAAAGGCGTTTGATCATCAAGATTTTTTTCAGAGTTATTCCTCACGTGTGAAAGGAACAAAGTTAACGGGCATAACCCTTTCTGTGTAGATCTCGTCTCCCCTTTTTTCCACAAGCATAAGGTTTTGCGTCATATAGGCGGAACCGACCGGAACTATCATTTTCCCTCCGTCTTTGAGCTGTTCAACAAGGGGTGAGGGTATGTCTTCGGGTGCAGCCGTTACAACTATGGCGTCAAACGGGGCATGTTCTTCCCATCCATGGAATCCGTCCCCGATTTTCACCTCCACATTGTCATAGTTAAGATCCTTTAGCAAATCCCTGGCCGTTTCACCCAGCTCGGGGACAATTTCTATGGTGTATACCTCGTCCACGATCTCGGCCAGAACGGCTGCCTGGTATCCCGAACCGGTGCCAATTTCAAGCACCCTGTAGTCAGCTCCGGGATCGATCAGCTCGGTCATATAAGCTACAATGAAAGGCTGGGATATGGTTTGCCCTTGCCCGATAGGAAGCGGGCTGTCTTCATATGCCCTGTGGCGCCTGGCCTCCGGAACGAAAAGGTGGCGTTCGACATTTCTCATTGCCTCGATCGTGGCTTCATGACTGATACCTCTGGCAACGATCTGGGTTTCAACCATATTCTCTCTTAGCTCTTTATAATCCTGTGCGAAGCCGGTGCCCGCAGAGAATAATATAAGCGCTGTTATTGCAAACGATTTGAAAATTATTGGCTTCATATCAATTTGTTTTAAATATGTAAAATATAAAAAACCTGAAATTCTGCAAAAATCTTTCTAAAAAGAGTACCCGACCCCCCATTCAACAACTTCAGCTACTGCCCTGTGGGCAATAAGTGAAACATTTACCATAGAATTTTCCGTAATGTAATAACGCAGCCCCAGGCGCTGATAATATGGCTTTGGAGGATTAATCTCATGAGGCAGGTAAATTCCCAGATTTTTTACTATTGCCAGATTTTCAAAAAGCAGTTCATGAGATATGTAAATCCCATTTCGCAGGGTTTTGATAAATGTATCAGGCTTGTTCTGACTGGCCAGCTCTTCAGAGACTTTTGAATTGTAAAAAAAATCGAACCCGGCTCCCCAGCGCTGAACATGGTTAAGCTTTTGCGTGAGGTTAAATGAAAAAGTTTGTACGTTGTAATTAGGGTCCCCCTCTTTGGGCTGCATAACACCGCCGGCCAATAACATGGTAAACCCGGTTTTTTTTTTCTCCGGCTGATCAGGAGGTTCCCTGTGGTAGCTGATATCGGGGTAAAAATTGTATCTTAATGCCACCGAGGTTTTAAAAATGTTCAGTCCCCTGTTAGGTTTCCTGAAAGCCCCGTTGGAAAAATGTGCCAGTCCACCGCCCGCACTTAAGCTCAAATGATCACTCAAAGAGAACTTCAAGTGCGCTCCCAGGTTAAAATAAACATTTAAAGGTGTGCTGACAGCTAAATTTTCAGGGTTATCCTCCGGGTCGTATATATTGCTGAAATAACCGACTCCGGTTGCCAGTCTGATCAGAAAGCTGATATCCTTACTTCTTGTGAGGCAGAAATTTACGTAGCCGAAACCCGAGACTGCCGTTCCGAGCGAGGGATCTGCAAAATCAAATATTGCAGTCCCCCCGCCGTAGGAGGGAAAATTATATTCGTATTCCCATGCTTTCTCTCCGGTTGTTTGTTTCCCGATATTTATCTCAAAGGAGGGGAATTTTTGCCAGGCGAATGTTTCAAGGTCATCAGAATGGGCCCAGATTGTAGCATAGTTAAATACCGGGCGTATGTAAAAAGATTGGTTGGGGGAGTGTGAAATATTTCCCGCAAATCCGGCAGGAGTTGCAACTAAACAGATAAAAGCCGTAAAGATGGCCATATTGGCAATTTTACCCATAATTTACAGCAAAATTAATTTCCGGTTAAAAAATTTGGCACAAGCTGACTAGAAAACTTTTGCCGGTTGTCAGGGATAAAAATATGGTTCTTTTTTAACTTGAAAAAGTAAAATAAAAACAAGGAAAAGTGATGTATTTTGTTTATATTTAAGTCGTTACACAAATAACACAAACAAAAAAACACCACTTTTC
>Ga0207421_10000177_pt1 | contig 77023 bp, 66 predicted proteins | sample SodLakKL_010_SED_4_FD_187542 | JGI IMG/M metagenome (GOLD analysis project Ga0207421, IMG submission 187542) | Alkaline sediment microbial communities from Lake Tanatar, Kulunda Steppe, Russia - 8KL_010_SED (SPAdes) (version 2) | ecosystem: Environmental > Aquatic > Non-marine Saline and... | reverse complement strand
AATAAATGGCGCGTAGCTTGTGGCGGAGTAGCTCAGTTGGTTAGAGCAGCGGAATCATAATCCGCGTGTCGGGGGTTCAAGTCCCTCCTCCGCTACCATCTCACCCCACGTGACAAAGAATCTGCCAAACAGGGGCCGTCTCCCCCTATTTAACTATGCGAAATGACCTCGATCTGGGCGGAAGCAATCGCCTTCAGTCGCGTAGAACTTTCAAGGATTTTTCGAGCGCTTCATACGGTATCGGTCTTGAGGCTGTTATCAGGTGCGGCGTTTGCAATTCATGGTCGCGTGATGGTTAGTGGCAAGTTGCTGTGCAAATCCAATACACGTTGCGGTAGTTTCCTCTTGACCTTTGGCGGGTGCGCGTCGACGCTCATTTGTCCGCGCGATCGGTGTTTGCTAGCCTCGCTTGCGCGCGTCTGTAGGAATGATGAAGGAGAACGCGATATGACCAGCCCTGAAAGAACGCCACTTCAATGGACGGAGAGCGCGTTGCAAAGGGCGGTCGATGCTGCGGGTATCGCGATTTGGTCATGGGACTTGGGCTCTGATAATTTCAATATGGATGAGCGCGGTTTCAGGTTATGGGGCGTGCCGTTGAATGAATCGCTGACGTTTGAGCACCTTTCAGAGAAGATACACCCCAAGGACCGAGATCGGGTGCGCGCGGCCTTTCTTGCAACGCGCGCGGTTGTAGGCGCATATGAGATCGATTTTCGAACGATGGTGGGCGACAAGGTGTGTTGGATTTCCGCGCGGGGTCGGGGGAGTGACGAAGACATTGAAGACGGTTTCATGACGGGTGTTTTCCTTGATGTCACAGGCCGGAAACAAGCCGAGGAAAGCAGCGAGCTTGTGGCCGGCGAGATGAGTCACCGCGTAAAGAACCTGCTTTCGGTCGCGTCCGCACTTGCGCGGATGACGTCACGCAATTCGTCCTCTATCGAGGATATGACAAAGCAACTTACTCAAAGACTGAGCGCCTTGGGGCGCGCGCATGATCTGGTGCGCCCATTGCCGCGACATCAGGGGGAAACCGCCCTGTTGGGTGATATTTTCACGGTTTTGCTGACCCCATATGATGATCAGGGTGCTTTTGCCGGGCGTATCAGAATCGCGGTCCCTCGGATGGGGGTGGGCGAGCAGGCGACTGAGGGGTTGGCGCTTATTGTGCATGAACTTGCAACAAATTCACTGAAATACGGCGCACTGTCGTCAGATGAGGGCGTTCTGGATGTGTCCGGTCGCGCTGTGGATGACAAGCTTCAGATCACCTGGACAGAACAAGGCGGGCCAATGGTGAAGATGCCGATAACCGAAGAGGGGTATGGCAGCTCCCTGGTTCGATTGACGGCTGAAGGCGATCTGGGCGGATCTGTAAGCTATGATTGGCCAGAAGGTGGCGTCGTCGTGACTTTGGAAATTGATAGCAAGCTTTTGGCTAGCTAGGGTTTTCCAGTATCGCCACATGGGGTCTGTCCCGTTTTCGCGTATGGTGAGCCGACGCCAGCAGTTTTGTTGGTCTTGAGGGCGCTGCTTGCATTTGGCCTGAGCTTGACCATGCGGCTGTCGGTATTGGAAGCGCAGGCGTCACAATCTTGCGAATAATCTCTCTTTGTCTCAATTTGAACGAAATCTGTTTGTAAAGCAGGGGCACCATACGCAGTGTGCGTGCGGCATATCTGTATTGACCCGATAGTCTGGGCGAGGCTTTTTAGAATGCTGGAATTCGAGAATGTGAGCAAATCCTTCTGGACGGGCACCCAGCGCAAGGTGATCCTTGAACAAGCGAGTTTCAGGGTGAATCTGGGGATGAATCTGGGAATCCTTGCCAAGAACGGAACAGGAAAAACCACTGTGATCAATATGATGGCAGGGTTGGAAAAGCCGGATTCGGGCCGGATTGAACGCAATTGCAGCGTCTCTTTCCCTTTGGGGTTCATGGGCGGGCTTGAAACCAAACACACGGGCACGGAAAATGTACGCTACATCGCGGCGCTTTACAGTCTGGATCAGGACGAAGTCGAAGCCTTTTGCCGGTGGTTGTGCGATATCGGCGAATATTTCGACATGCCGATCGGGACGTATAGTCAGGGTATGCGCGCGCGCTTGTCTCTGGCGCTGATGCTGGCGATGAATTTCGACCTGTATCTTGTCGATGAAGGCATGCCATCAACAACCGATGTTGCCTTCAACCGACGCGCCGGTGCGATCATGCGCGAAAGATTTCAGTATGCAACGCTGGTGATTGTGTCGCATGATATGGAAGTATTATCGAGGTTTTGCAATTCTGCTGCTGTAATGCATGACGGAAAACTTTATTTCTTCGACACCCTGCAAGAAGCCAAGGCACTTTATGACTACGCAAGCTAAACCCCAACGCTTCAGACTGCGGCGCGTGCCGTCGGCAGATAGCGCCGACGCCTCATCCCCTGCACAGGCTGCACGGGATAGGCCAGCGGCACACCCCGAACAGCGTCAAGGAAGCGGGCGGATGCAGGACGTGTCCCAATCCGCTGGCGGACCTGCATCCGAGGTCGGCACACGCCCCTCCGCCCCGACCAAACCTGCGGTCGTGGTCAGCAAGCAACCGAGATCGGCAGACATCGTTGACAATGCGTTTGACCCGGCCGAGTCTGCGCATCATGACGGGGCACAGAATGATACGGGCCCGCAGGCGCAGCACGTGCATATGGCCGATCACGAAGGTAGCCCCAAAACGCAGGACAATATCGACGCGATCCGCGCCGAGGGATTAACCGCACGCCAGTTGCGCATGGCCATGCGTGTTGCACAAAAACACGGGATTCGCCCGACATCGGCATTCGAGGCTGTCTTGATGCTGCGCCAGCGCGGGATAGACCCGTTTGCGCGCGCCACGATGCTGGACCTTGTCCATTCCGATACGCCCACCCCCGGCCGCGAAGTTGCTATTGCCGAACAAACTGCCCCTGCACTCAGGGCCGCACCCGGTCAGCTTGCCACCACCCCGGTCGAGGATGCACAAGACCGGATGGCCCAGATTGCGGCCGAGCGTGACAAGGAGCTGAAGCGCGTTCAGCGCGATATTGCGAAACGTCGGCGCAAGCGGCTGGCGCTGTTATGTGCGCGCTTGCTTGTTTTCGTCACCCTGCCGACATTCATTGTCAGTTGGTATTTCTATGTCATTGCCACGCCAATGTATGCGACGGAAAGTCAGTTCATCATTCAGCAGGCCGATGGTCAGGGTGGCATGAACGGTCTGGCAGGTATGCTGCCCTCTGCCGCAGGTATGGGGATGGGCGGCCAAAGCGAAGCGGCCTCTGTCCAGAGTTTTCTGCAATCGCGTGCGGCCATGTTGCGACTCGATACGGAAGAGGGCTTCAAAGAGCATTTCAGTCAAGACCACATCGACATGATACGGCGCTTGCCGCCCGATGCGACGGACGAAGCTGCCTTCAGAACCTTCTCTCGGCATGTGAAGATAGGCTATGATCCGACCGAGGGTGTTGTGCGGATGGAAGTGATTGCTGCCTCTCCCGAGGATAGCGAACGCTTTGCGCGCGCGCTGATCCGGTTTGCCGAACAGCATATCGACATGATGACCCAGCGTCTGCGCGACAGCCAGATGCGCGAGGCGCGCGAGAATCTGGAAGAGGCGCAGCAACAGCTTATACAGGCCCGTCTGGAATCCGTCGCGTTGCAGGAAAGCTCCAACGTTATGTCAGGCGAGGTTGAGTTGTCGCTTCTGTCGCAACAAATCGGCGCGCTGGAGGCAGAGTTGACGCAAACACGGCTGAGCCTGCAAGAATTGCGCTCTAACGCACGCCCCAACCCTGCACGCCTCCAACCGTTGGAGCGGCGCGAAGAAGCGCTGCGCCGCCAGATCGAGGATTTGCGCGGCTCCATGACCATAGACTCGCCAAGTGGCGCGTCGCTGGCGCGAACGCAAAGCCAGTTGATCATGGCCGAGGCAGAGATTCAGACCCGAGAGATGATGCGCGCGCAGGCCATGCAGCAAATGGAATCCGCACGGATCGAAGTGAGCAGGCAAGTCCGCTATCTGGCCTTGTCGGTGGAACCTGTCGCGTCGGATGAAGCGGCATATCCACGCAAGCTTGAATATTCATCGCTCGCGTTTCTGATCTTCCTTGGCATTTATCTGTTTGTGTCCATGACAGGATCGGTCCTGCGCGAACAGATTTCGGGCTAGAAAACCGGGTGCGCGGGGCGGCTGTTCAGACAGCCTGCCCCGCCACCCAGCCCGACGACCACGCCCATTGAAAGTTGTATCCGCCCAGCCAGCCTGTGACATCGACCACTTCGCCGATGAAATGCAGCCCCGGCATGGTGCGGCTTTCCAATGTGCGCGCATCAAGGCCGCGCGTATCCACGCCACCCAACGTGACTTCGGCGGTCCTATAGCCCTCGGTGCCGACCGGGCGCACGTTCCATGCCGACACGTCTTGCGCCAGCGCTTGCAGTTTTGCTTTCGGCTGATCCGCCAGATTTCCCGTCAGGCCCGCGCGCGCCACGATTTGACGCGCCAGTTTTTCCGGCAGATGTGCGCCCAGCACCCCCCAAACGGCCTGTCGCCCCCGTGCCTGCTTCTCTGCAGCCAGTGCGGCGGAAACATCGACATCAGGGGCCAGATCAATCTCGATTGCCTCCCCCTCGCGCCAATAGCTCGATATTTGCAGGATCGACGGGCCGGACAGGCCACGATGCGTAAAAAGCAACCCCTCTCGGAATGCAATGCGCCCACAGCGTACACTGGCGGGAACCGACAGCCCCGCCAGCGGCTTCATCTCGTCCAGCTGCTCCGAGGTGAAGGTCAACGGCACCAGTGCGGGGCGCGTTTCTACAAGGTTTGCGCCAAATTGCGTGGCAAGCTGATAGCCAAAGCCCGTCGCGCCCATTTTCGGAATGGATTTGCCGCCTGTGGCGACCACCAGCTTCGGTGCATGCAGACTACCTGCGCTGGTCTGAACCGTGAACCTATCGCCGTGGCTGACATCGGTGATGCTTGTGCCAAGCATCAGATCAACCCCCGCCTCGGTCATGTCCTTGCACAGCATGGCAATGATCTCGCGCGCAGAGCCGTCACAAAACAACTGCCCCAGCGTCTTTTCATGCCAGGCAATCCCCGCCGCATCGACACGCGCAATGAAGTCATGCTGCGTATAGCGCGACAGTGCCGAGCGCGCAAAACGCGGGTTTTGCGACAGAAACCGCTCCGGGCGAATATCAAGATTGGTGAAATTGCACCGCCCGCCACCAGAGATACGTATTTTCTCACCCGGCGCTTTCGCATGGTCGATCAACGCAACACGGCGCCCACGCCGCCCTGCCTCGATGGCGCAGAACATGCCTGCGGCCCCTGCGCCCAAGATGATCACATCATAGGATTTCATGGCACCCTCGCGGCCCTTGTGCCTGCCCGCGCAGCCGGGCACGCCCTGCCGCGCGCACCCCCCTTATGCGCCAGACCGGCCCGATAGCGTGACGGTTCCGGGGGTGCCAAAGGCAGGGCGTTTCCTTTCCCTCGGGTCATTCCCCCTCGACGCGCTGGCGCGCCCACATGGCCGCATATCGCCCGTTTTGGGCAAGCAGTGCGTCATGTGCGCCTTCTTCCACGATATGCCCGTCATCCAGAACGATGATCCGGTCGGCATCCACCACAGTCGACAATCTATGCGCAATCGTGATTACAGTGCGCCCTTGTCCCATCTGGCGCAGGCTGTCCTGTATGCTTTGCTCTGTCTGCGTGTCCAGCGCGCTGGTCGCTTCGTCCAGCAGCAGGATGGGCGGGTTTTTCAGCAAGGTGCGCGCAATGCCGACGCGTTGCTTCTCGCCCCCCGACAGCTTCAGGCCGCGTTCGCCCACAGCAGTGTCATAGCCTTCGGGCAGCGACAGGATGAAGTCGTGAATCCGTGCGGCCTTTGCCGCCGCCTCGACCTCTGTGCGGGTGGCACCCTCGCGGCCATAGGCAATATTATAGGCAATCGTGTCATTGAACAGCACTGTGTCCTGCGGCACGACACCGATCATGCCATGCACGCTGGACTGCGTGACCCCTCGTAAATCCTGCCCGTCAATGCGGATCGCGCCCCCGGTCACATCATAGAAGCGGAACAACAACCGCCCGATGGTCGATTTGCCCGACCCGGACGGGCCGACAATCGCCACGGTTTCGCCGCCCTTCACGGTCAGATCAATGCCCTTCAAAATTGGCCGCGCCGCGTCATAGCCGAATTCAACCTGCTCGAAGCGGATTTCCCCCTTGTCGACTTTCAATGCGACAGCGTCCGGCGCGTTGCTGACATCTGGTGGTTGGTCCAGCAGGTCGAACATCTCGGCCATATCAACCAGCGCCTGCCGGATTTCGCGGTATACAGTGCCCAGAAAGTTCAGTGGCATCGTGATCTGGATCATATAGGCGTTCACCATGACAAAATCGCCCACTGTCAGGTCGCCGCGCTGTACGCCCATGGCGGCCAGCACCATCACAGTGACAAGCCCTGTGGTGATCAGCATCGCCTGCCCGAAGTTCAGAAAGGCCAGCGAGTAGTTGGTTTTGACCGCCGCTTCCTCATATTGGGCCATCGCCCCGTCATAACGGCTGGCTTCCATCGCCTCGGCATTGAAATACTTGACCGTCTCGAAATTCAACAGGCTGTCGATGGCCTTTTGGTTGGCGTCCGTGTCCTGTCGGTTCATGATCCGGCGTTGGGTAACGCGCCATTCGGTGATGCGAAAGGTGAACCAGACATAAAGGCTGATCGTGACCACAACCGTGACCAGATACCACACATCAAACAGCCAGAAGAAGATGACTGCAATCATCAGCAATTGTAGCATTAGCGGAAAGATCGAGAACAGCAAAAACCGCAGCAGGAAATCCACGCCCTTCACACCGCGCTCGATAATCCGGCTCAGGCCCCCAGTTTTGCGGGTGATGTGGTAGCGCAGGCTGAGGCGGTGAATATGCTGAAATGTCTCCAGCGCCAGTTGCCGCAACGCGCGCTGGCCCACGCGGGTGAACAGGATATTGCGCAATTCCTGAAACCCGATTTCCATCAGGCGCGCGACACCATACGCCACAGTAAGGCCAATCGCGCCGACGGCCAGAAACCATGCCGACCCTTCGCCCGCCAGCGCATCCACCGCGCCCTTGTAGAAAAATGGCGTGCCAACCGCGACCAGTTTTGCCAGCACCAGCATAAGCAACGCCAGCATCACCCGCCTGCGCGCCCACACCGCGTTCGCGGGCCACAGATAGGGGATGACACGCCTGATCGTGCGCAAGCCGCTTGCGCGTTCCTGCGAAGCTGTCGGAACAGGTGGCGCGTCTTGCGCTGTAGCAGCGGGGTCAGTCGCAGTCATGTCGGGCTTTCTTGCATATGTCTGTGCTATCTAGGCCTGCGCCCTAGAAAAGACCAGAGCGGGTGCCTCAGGTCTCGCCCGAGCTCGACAGCTTCATCAACACAAGCCCGCCAACAATCATCGCCGCCGCTGCCACGCGCATCGGGGTTACCGCTTCTCCCAGCGCCATGATGCCCACAGTAAAGGCCCCGACTGCGCCGATCCCTGTCCACACTGTGTAAGCGGTGCCCAGTGGCAAGGTTTTCATTGCCACTGCCAGCAGTGCAAAACTGCCCAGCATCGACACGCCCATGATCACAGTTGGCACCATCCGCGTGAAGCCCATTGATTGCTTCATCGCGAAGGCCCAGACCACCTCTAGTACACCGGCAATGGCAAGATAAATCCAGGGCATATGATCCTCCTGTCGGACCAGGTCGTCCTGGCGCTGAAGATACGCGTGCAAGGTCGTCCTTGCCTGCCCAAGAATTGGGCATAAACGCAGACAGGTCAAGCCTGCTGCAAATAAAATGGGCAGGGGTTGCCAGAGGGCAACCCTGCCTCAGTCGCGCCCGGCTGTGTCTGTATCTTGCGGTAGAATGAACACTTGCCCCGGATAGATCAGATCGGGGTTGCGGATCTGGTCGCGGTTGGCATCGAAAATCCGCATATAGCGTGCCCCGTCGCCAAATTGCTGTTGCGACATGGCCCAAAGGGTGTTGCCCGGCTGTACGATCAATGCCTGCATACCGCCTGCCTCGCGCGCGATTTCGGGGGTGGCACGCTCAAAGGGGATTTCCGCGCGCGAGGTGACCTGTGCGGCATCGTCCAGTTCATCGACGCGCAGCCGGTAGACACCGCGCTCAATCCCGTCAAGCTGGGCCTGCCAATTTCCGTCCGGTGTCGCGCGGGCGCGCAGGATGGGTTGGTTGTCCAGATAAATCTGAACATCCGCCGCCCCTTGGCGCGTGCGACCACTCAAGGCGACCTCGCCCCCGGTATCATAGGTGACAGTGTCAATGCTGACATTGCGGCCAGAGGCGGGGTTCGACAGGGACGCGGCCTCGCCCAGAACCTGCACCGCACCATTTGCACGTAACAGCACCGCAACCGGCGCTCGCGGATCGGGCAAATCAGACCCCTCTGCTTCAGGCTGTTCAGCATGTGCAGTCTGCTGCGTGGGCAGCCCCTCTGCCTGTGGTTCTGCCGGAGTGTCGGGCAGCGCGTCAGAAGGCCGCGCTGTCCCGACGACCGAAGGCTCGGAAATAACTGGCGGGCGGGGTGGGGCGGCGCTGTCAGGGAAAAGCGGTTCCACCGCAACCACGCGGGCGGTTTGCACGTGGTGCTCGCTCGGTTCGCCGGTGCCCCCGCTGGCGAGGGTCGCGCTGCGGGGCGCGAGCATCAGCGTATCGACCGAGCGCAGCCTGTCACCATTGGGCAAACGCACTTCCAGCTCCAGCACCCGTGGGGTAGGGCTTGGCGCGACCTCGAACATCAGCACAAACTCACCTGCTGGGGTGCTGACGGCCTGCGCGACCGGGTCTTCGTCGATCAAGGCCGACACTGAACTGCGTGCTGGTGCCTTGCCTGCGATCAGAACATCGCCCAGATCCGTCATGCGGACCAAATCGAAACTGGGGGGCTGAATCGCTGTGGGGGCCACCATCGCAATCTGGATGTCGGGCGCAGGTTCGTCTTGGGGAAGCGCGACCCCTGCGGGTTCACCCTGCATGACATTTGGCACTGGCAGCGCAGGTTCTGGCGTATCTGATGGAAAGATCAGCACATAGGCCACGCTGGCCGCGCCGGCCACCGCAACCGAGCCGACCACCCATTGCGTCAAAGTATCTTTTGGAAAATATTTCAACATCGCGCGCCCTTTGAAACCACGCAACCCGGCATGCCCTTGCAAGATATTATCAACCTCGGTAACCGGTAGCAAAGCAATTCAAGGGATTAATCGACCCGAATGTCATATTTGCCTCGCTCTGTCTGTGTGTTTTGCGGCTCGCGTGCGGGTTCAGACCCGGAATTCGCAGCCGATGCCCGTATTGTTGGCACCATGATCGCGCGTCACGGCTGGCGTCTGGTTTATGGCGCTGGCGATATCGGGATCATGGGGGAGGTGGCGCGCGCCGCCCAATCGGCGGGCGCCACCACGATGGGGGTTATTCCGACCCATCTGATGCATGTGGAAAAAGGAAAGCACGATCTGGGATCGCTGGTGATCACCGAAACCATGCATGAACGCAAGAAGGTCATGTTTACCAATTCCGATGCCATCGTCGTGCTGCCCGGCGGTGCCGGGTCACTGGATGAGTTTTTCGAGGTGCTGACATGGCGGCAGTTGGGCTTGCATGCCAAGCCGATCTATCTGCTGAACACCGCCGGGTACTGGACACCGCTTGCCGATCTGATTGACCACATCGTCGCCCAAGGCTTCGCTGATGACAGCCTGAAAGGGTTTTTCAGAACCATGCCCGATGTGGCCGCGCTGGAAACCCGGCTGGTCAAGGATCTGGCTTGACCTGATTGACCCCTGCACAAAGTGGGCGCGCGACAGCACTCATCCGCGCCAGACACGAATTGAAAGTTGCTGTGTGCAGGTATTAAAAGACAGTGCATTCCAGAAAATAAACTGTGGTGTAGAAGCTAATGGACACAACCAAAAGTTGATTAGAAGTAAAATTAAAACCTTATAACGAGAATTGATTAACGATTCGTTTTTGCGCCTTAGTTTTGACACGAAAATTGAGTGTGAAAAATCTCAGCGAAGCTATTTTCCGCAAACGCGACACAATTTTGCCAAAATGAAAGATTACCCATCTTTCTTGAAACAAAGAACGATGCAAAGTCCATCAAACGCGCTCGCAAGGCGTCACCATGCTTGAATTGCGCGAGTTTTGTATGGCTATGTTTATGAGAAGAATTTCCTGAATGGATTTTTAAGAGGCCGAATAAGAATAACATTGCGCGCTGCAAGGAGCCTATCCTTGGACACACGTCACCTGACTCAACTGTCCAGAATATCTGCCAGGAATGGGCCGCTGTTTTGAGAGTTGTCAGGGTGTGGGTTTCATCGCAGCGCCAACCGGGTGACGCAGACGCATTTCTGTTTGCAGTCGAGAGATTGAAATTCCGCACGTTTCAGAGCGTGCAGTGGGGCTGATGCTGGTGGCGAACGCTGCCACTACGTCAAGTGTAACGCGCTCTGGGCGCTTCGGGTGTTGAAAGGGACAAGCAGATGACGCTTAAGAATTATACTTGGACATGGACTGGATGGACTTGGAAGAAAGTCTACAACACGGCACCAGATGCAGCGGATGACACATACTCGGGTGACTTCAATACGAAGATCACCGGCAATGTACTGGACAATGACACTGACGCTGATGGTGACAAGCTATGTGTCATCAGCGTAACGCAGCCTGAGAATGGCACCGTCAAGATGTTCTCTGACGGAAGCTTTTCGTATACACCCAACGACGGTTTTTCTGGAACCGACACCTTCACCTACAAGATTAGCGACGGTAAAGGCGGCTATGATACGGCCACTGTGACTGTGACCGTTGGCGCAGACCCCAGCCTGCCCGTTGATGATGACGATGATTCCGACAACGATGACACCGATACGCCGGATGACGGGGATTGCTCGAAAGGCGGCTTCAACCCAGAGGCGTTTGATGCGATCTCGCTGAACTATTCGGATGCCGTGGACGGCAGCATCAAGGTGAGTGCCTCCGACTCAACCGCTGGCGACTTCGTAACGTATAACAACGTTGCAACATTGGATGACGGAACTTCCGTATCCGCACGGTTGGTTCTCGTATCTAAGTCCAACGACCACTTGAAAGTTGATCTCGCGTCGAGCGACGATTACGAGATCCTGCTTAATGGTAACAACAATTCTGGCATGGACGGCGAAACCGCCACGTTCCGTCTTGAATTTTTCAACACGGAAACCGGTGAGCCGGTCGCACTGAACCCCGCCATTGTCTTTGCCGATCTGGATAAAAACAAAGGCACCGAGGGAATTTCGATCAATGATGAAAATCTGGCCAATGTCGGTGTGTCAGACGGCTCCAATCTCGATGTGAATTTCGATGGCGGCTCGTCTGTCACCGCCAAGGGCACTACAGACAATATCGATCCCAACCTGCTGGAGAGCCAGTTTCTGGCGCTCTATCAAGACACAGATTCGATTACCTTCACAATGACCTCACGCGCTGTGAACTCCGGCCTGAATTTCGGCGAGGCAGTTCCAGAAAACTTCAACATGCTGACGAACGCTGACCCGATTGCGGTCGATGATGAATTTACAAGTGAATTGAACGAGGTCATCTCGGGCAATGTTCTGGACAACGACTCGGACCCGGACAATGACAAGATATGCGTGATCTCGAATACCGATCCGGCAAATGGCAGTGTTATCGTCAATACTGACGGCACATTTACATACACACCGAACGACGGGTTCTCTGGCGTAGACACCTTCACTTACACAGTAACGGATGGGAACGGCGGGACAGATACCGCGACTGTGACCATCTCGGTCGTGGTGGCCAACAGCCCACCAGACGCTGTGGACGACGCTTTCACTGGCGGTTTCAACCAGCCCATCACGGACAATGTGTTGGACAATGACTCTGACCCGGATGGCGATACCCTCAAGGTTATCGGCAACTCCAACCCGTTCAATGGCACCGTAACGATTGCCGAGGATGGTACCTTTACCTACACGCCCAATCAAGGCTTCTCGGGTAATGACGGCTTCACCTATACAGTGAGCGACGGCAATGGCGGCACAGACACGGCCACGGTCACACTGTCAGTGGGCGCCAACAGTGCGCCTATCGCGGTAAAGGATACTGGCGAGGGTGCCTTCGGCGAGGATATTGTTGGCAACGTTCTGGACAACGACTCTGACCCGGATGGTGATGACCTGAAAGTCATCAGCAACACCAACCCGCTCTACGGTACTGTCAATGTCGATCAGGATGGCAACTTCACCTATACGCCGAATGAAGGTTTCTCTGGCAACGATCAGTTCACCTATACAGTCAGCGACGGTTTTGGCGGCACCAGCACGGCAGTAGTTTCGCTGACAGTCGGCGAAGAGCCCAACGAAGCACCAGACGCTGTGGCCGATGATTTCAGTGGTCAGGCAGGCGAGCCGATTTTCGGGTCTGTTCTGGACAACGACTCTGATCCAGATGGTGATGCGCTGACCGTCATTAGCAACACATCCCCCGAAAATGGCAAACTCGTTATCGGTGCAGATGGTGAATTCATCTACGTGCCCGAGGAAGGTTTCTTCGGCGAAGACAGCTTCACCTACACGATCAGCGACGGCAAAGGCGGCACCGATACGGCGACTGTTAATCTGACCGTGAACGCGGCGCCAGATGCCAATGACGACGTTTTCCTGACTCAGGAAGGCGAGCCGGTCAGTGGCAATGTTCTGGACAATGACACTGACGCAGACGGCGGCGAGTTGACCATTATCGGCAATACAGACGCCGCGAATGGTACATTGCTGCTGAACGATGATGGCAGCTTCACCTACACGCCGAATGACGGTTTCACCGGCCCGGACAGCTTCACCTATACTGTCACTGACGGTCAGGGCGGCACCGATACGGCCACTGTCAATCTGACTGTGAATGCAGGGCCAGATGCCAATGACGATGATGTCCTGACCCAGAAAGGCACGCCAATCACTGGCAATGTTCTGGACAATGACACTGACGCAGATGGCGATCCGCTAACGATTATCGGCAATACAGACCCCGAGAATGGCACATTGTTGCTGAACGATGATGGCAGCTTTACCTACACGCCGAATGACGGCTTCTCGGGCGATGACAGCTTCACCTACACTGTCAGCGACGGCAATGGCGGCACTGATACTGCAACCGTCAATCTGACCGTGAACACCCCGCCAGAAGCAGTTGATGACCTTGCAGATACGGAATTCGACAGCGCGATCAGCGGCAATGTCCTTGATAACGACACTGATCTGGATGGCGATACGCTAAGCGTCATTTCCAACACCGAGCCGTCAAATGGCACTGTCGTGGTGAATGCAGACGGCCAGTTCATCTACTCGCCGAATGACGGTTTCTCTGGCGAAGACAGCTTCAGCTACACCATCAGCGATGGCAAAGGGGCAACTGATGCGGCCACTGTCACCGTCACTGTCGGCGAAGCGCCAAATAACGCGCCATCTGCCGAAAACGACTTCTTCACCGCGGCCTTCAATACAGAGATCACCGGCAATGTTCTGGACAACGACACTGATCCAGATGGTGACACGCTGACGGCCACGCTCACGACCGGTCCTGAAAACGGCTCGATCGTGTTCAACGCGGACGGAAGTTTCACATACACGCCCAATGATGGCTTTTTTGGCGAAGACAGCTTTACCTATACGGCCAGCGACGGAAATGGTGGAACAGATACCGCGACAGTGAACCTGTTCTCCGAGAAAGAATGTGAACCCGACAACCGACCACCAATCGCTGTAGATGACGCCTTCACAGCCGGCGGCATTGGTCAGACGGTTGAAGGGAACGTGCTGGACAATGACAGCGACCCTGATGGCGACCCGCTCTCGGTTCTGCTGAACAACCAGCCGCAAAACGGCTCTGTCACGTTGAACCCGGATGGCACTTTCACCTACACACCCAATGAGGGCTTTTTCGGCGAGGACAGCTTTGAATACGTCGTCTCCGACGGCAGAGGCGGGGCTGACCTTGGGAAAGTGCATATCACAGTGCCTTGCTTCGCTGCTGGTACTTTGATCGTCACCGCGGAAGGTCCGAAACTGGTTGAGGAAATTCGTATCGGCGACAAGGTTCTGACGCGCGATGACGGATTTCAGGAAGTGCGTTGGGCTGGGCAGCGTGTGCTGGATGACGGATACTTGGCACAAAACCCGGATTTCGCCTCGGTCATGATCCGTGCGGGTGCGCTGGGCAACAAGCTTCCCCGACGGGATCTGCGCGTCTCGCCCGGTCACCGGATATTGCTGAGCGGCTATCAGGCAGAGCTGCTGTTCGGAGAGCGCGAAGTCCTTGTTGCTGCCTGCGATCTGGTTGGACAACCGGGTATCGAACACGACGCGCGTTCCGTGACTTACGTTCACATCATGTTCGACAGTCACCAGATCATCGACTCGGAAGGGGCATGGAGCGAGAGCTTCCAACCTGCTGATGTGACCCTGAATGGTCTGGACACGCAGCAGCGCGACGAGCTTCTGGCCCTGTTCCCGGAACTGGCCACACGCAAAGGCCAAAGCGGTTATGCAACCGCACGCCGGGTGTTGGCCCGCCACGAAAGCTCTGCTCTGCTGGCGATGTGATATCTACGGCACAATAAAGTCACAGGGTCCCTTCGGGGGCCCTGTTGTCATTTAGGGTGCCTTGCGCAGTGCCTATGGTCGCGTAAAACCCGTCGAGGATGCGGTGCCTGGCCCGCCTTCGTTTCCGTCGGAAAGAGCATGGCACCCGCCCGATGCCACAAAACCGGGGGAAACGCCCAAGCGGCTGCGCGTAATCCCTGACGGGCCGATCAACCCGGCGTGGCGTCGCGCGTCGCCTCTGCGCGGTAAGCGCGGAGGTTGAGCGTCATGGCCAGAAGCGTCAGGATCAGGCCGACGATATTGGTTTCCCACCCCGGAGTGATGAGAAGGAACGCACCCGCAAACGCCATCAGCCGCTGTGTCAGTGTCAGACCTGTTGCAAAATAATTAATGGTTGCGGTGGCCAGTGCCAGTACCCCAACCGCCTTGACCACGCCCACCACAATGATCTCAACTGCGGTCCCCTCCATCAGCAGTTGCGGTGAATAGACGAACATGAAGGGGATGGTAAACGCGACCCAGCCCAGTTTCATCGTGTCCACAACTGCGCGGGTCCAGCGGATTTCGGCAATGGCGGCGGCGGCGTAGATGGCCGTGCAGACTGGTGGCGTTATCGTTGCAAGGATCGCAAAGTAGAACGCAAACAGATGCGCGTGCAGGGGTGGCACGTCGAGCGCGATCAGCGCCGGTGCCGCGAGCGAGGCCGAGAGCACATAGGCCGCTGTCGTGGGCATTCCCATGCCAAGGATGATGCAGGCGAGCATCGCCATGACCAGCACCAGAAACAACGATTGCCCGCCGAATGAGACCATCATATCGGTGAACTTCACCCCAATACCGGTGGCCGAGATCATCGACACTGTGATCTGCGCCACAAAGGCCAGCACTGCCATCATCGCAAGGCTGATGCCAGCTTTGCGCAGGATTTCCACAAAGATCAGGCATTTCTCCTTCAGGCTGTGTTCCCAGTTGATGAAGAAGAATACGATCAGCGTCGCCAGAACCGCCTGCGAACCCGCATAGGCGATGGAGTAGCCTGACAGCAGGAAGTAGATCATCAGCCCGATGGGCAGGATCAGTTGCAGGAAGAACATGATGGTGAAGGTCGCGCGGGCGGATGGGATCTGGTCGGCGGGAACCGGCGCGATGCCCTCTTTGCGGGCCGACAGGTGGATGACCCAGAAATTGCCCAGATAGAACAGGATCGCGGGGATGATCGCGGCGACGACGATGGTCAGATAGGGGATGCCCACGATCTCGGCCATGACAAATGCGCCCGCGCCCATAATTGGCGGCATCAATTGCCCGCCGGTCGAGGCTGTCGCCTCTACCCCCACTGCGAACTCGCGCCGGTAGCCCAAGCGGCGCATCATGGGTATCGTCAGCGACCCGGTGGCAGCGGCATTGGCCATACCAGAGCCAGAGATTGTGCCCATAAGGCTGGAGCCGACAGTGGCAACCTTGGCCGCGCCGCCGACCTGTCGACCCGCCAGCACAAGAGCTGCGTTCATGAAGGCCTGCCCGCCGCCAGTTCCCATCACAATCAGCCCGAACAGGATGAAGATTGAAATGACTGTGGCCGACAACCCCGGCAGCATTCCCCACAGCCCGCTATCGGCCATGAACAACCGGCTGGCCATACGCTCGGGCGAAAAGCCGGCATGGCCCCAAGTGCCTGGGATCAGATGGCCCAGCATCGCATAGGCCAGTGCCAGCCCCGCAAGGATCACAAGGCTCCAGCCCAGCACGCGGCGGCACGCTTCAAGGAACACGCCCACGGCCATCACTGTCAGCAGCAGGTGGTATGGTTCGGGAAACAGGCGCGCGCGGAACATGTCCTGCCAGAACAGCAGCACGTAGCCCATCGGCAGGATCGCACAGAGGATCAATCCCCAGTCGTACCACGGCAAGGTTGCGCGCACGCGCGCCGTACCCGTGCGCAGCGAGAAGAACGCAATGGCCAGCACCACCCCGAACAGCCCGTGGGTTGCGCGTTGCTGCATATGCGGCAGACTGCCAAAAAACGCCGTATACAGGTGGAAACACGAGAACGCGACCGCGACCCCGGCGAACAGCCAGCCCTGCCAGCCCATCAGGGTGCGATCGGTGCGCCCTTCCTCGTCGATCGAGGTGTCGACAGTGGCCATGCGGTCGGCCTCTAGCCGCGCGGCACGCTGGTCTTCGGGGGTGGGCGAGGTCATGCGGGCATCCCTGTGGCAGTGGCAGGCGGCGTTGCGCAAGTCCATCTGTGGCCGCCCGGTTCAGCCGGGCGTGCCACATGTTTGTGTTGGCGCCGTCAGCCCTCGAACTCGTCCGGGATCAGGTCTTCGGGCACGTCAACATCGTTTTCCTGTAGCCAGCGCACCACACCCGCATGCAGCGGGATGGTGGAAGACAGCGTCAGCTCTACGAAGTCGGGTGGGTTGCCGCCGGGATAGATCGACGCCATCTCGTCGCCCGCGCCAAAGGTCGCTTGGGCAAGGTCATAGGCCATCTGTTCGGTCACCGAGTCTGCCGTTGCGAAATAGCCATAGGCAAGACCCTTGGCGATGACCGGCTCGGGCTGGTTGGCATAAACGCCAGCGGGCACCTCGAAGGTCAGGGCAAGGCCGGTATCTTCGATGGTCTGGGCCTGTTCGGGGGTAAAGCCGACCATGCGGATGTCGATTGTGGCCTGCAATTCCTCGATCAGGCTGTCGGGCTGGTCAACGGCACCGGAGGTCTTGAAAAAGCCGTCGATGCGCCGGTCACGGAAGAAATCAGCCGCATCCGACATGCCGGCCAGTTGCCAGTCCGGCTCGATCCCCATTTCCTCGAACAGTGCCAGCGTCACCGATTCTGTCGCTGTCCCAAGGCCGCCTGGATTGATCCGCTTGCCAGCCAGATCTTCGATTGTCTCGATATCGCTGTCGGCGCGCACGGCCAGCACATTGGGGGTGGCCGACAGGATCGCGATGGCGCGCAGCCCTTCATTGGGCCGGCCATCAAACTCGCCGGTCCCTTCCATCATTGCAGGCAGGGCAAGGAAGTTGGCAATGCCCATCTCGGCCTGTCCGGCATGGACCATAGCCTGACTGTCAGCAGCGCCGCCGGTTTCAATGACCGAGACATTCATCACGTCAGAGCCACGGTTGGCAATGGTCGCAAGGCTGGCATAGAAACTGTACCAACCCGAAGATGACGAGGTGGTGGCAAAGCCGATTTGCTGCTGCGCAATGGCGGGGGCCGCAGTCGTCAAGGCCAGAGCGCTGCTGGCAAGAAGGGCGCGCAGCCCGAATTTGGTCGCAAGCTGTTTCATGGTTTCTCTCCTGTTGGGTTTGGATCGTTGCACTCAGATTGCTCGGTTTGCCCCGCTTGGGATAACGCTGCATCCGGCCCTTCGGGCGGGGTGGTTTCGGTTGGATAGCCGCTGATGACCGTGGCCAGAACCCGCTCGGCGGTTTCCAGATAATGGCGGCGGATGGTGGCTTCGGTCTGTGGGGCGGGCTTTGTCAGCGCATCCAGTACAGCATGATGGCGGTCATGAATGTCATCGTGCCCATAAAACGCGCCGCCGACCTGACCGAAGGTCATTTGCAACGGGCCGTTGGCGCTGTCCCATGCGTCCAGCAAAAGCGGGCGGTGGGCGGCCAGCATGATCTCGCGGTGCCAGCCGGTATCTTGCTGCGCGACTGCGAGCCAGTCATTGGCGCGGGCTGCGGCGGACATCGCATCTAGATGCGTCGCCATCCGTTCGAGTGTCGCCCCCTCCAGCGGGGCGGGAAGCAGGGCCGCAGCATAGCCCTCGATCAACCCGCGCAGTGCATACAGCTCATAGAGTTCGGTCGCGGTGTATTCGGCGACTCGGCTGCCGCGCCAGAAATCCGAACGAACCAACCCCTCGCTTTCCAGCCGCCGCATCGCTTCGCGCAAGGGGGCGCGCGACGAGCCGAAACGCGCGCTCAATTCGGTTTCGCGCAGCCGCGTTCCTGGTGCGATTCCACCGGTCAGGATCAAATCCCGCAATTTCCGGTGAATGCGCCCCTGCCGCGTCTCATCCTCGCCAAGGTCGAAACCTGAAAGGGTAGCGTTGCCGGTCGGCGTGTCCGCCCCGGCGGCAGTGGGCTGTCCGCCCTCTGATCCGGCTGATCCGCTTGATGGACCTGTGCCCAACATTTGGCACACTCCCTGTTCTCATGCGCGGGCGTCGAGAGGCGACCCCAGTATTGTCGATTGTCGACAAAGCTAAGCCGATTCGCCAGCATCGGTCAACTTTAAACGGGAAAAATGTCGGGCATCGGCACAAGCGGCTTGCCAGATCGTCAGTGCTGCCCCTGATTTGTGCATTGATCGCAGCGATACGGCTTGCCCAGAGGAGTTTTCTGTCTGCCGAACGCGCGATGGTGCGAGGATTATGGTCGGCAATGACACTGGCGGTGCAGTTCCGCTCTGCCAATGCAAAACGCCCGCACATCTATGCGGGCGCTCGTTTATATGTCTGTGGTCCGGCGGGTGGTGCTTAGGGTCAGGTTCCCCAGCTGCGCACTGCGCCACAATCGAAATGCACGAAATCCGAGCGTGAATAGCGCCCGACGCCGCCTGCATTACAGGCCTGTGCCGCTTGCGCGATTTGCTGAACTGAGCGCGAACGCAGCCGGACATCGGCGGCTTGTCCATGCAGGTGCAACGAGTTCTGTGCAACATTTCTGGACCGCGCGCGCAACATCGCGTTGGTCTGGGGCGAACGATACCCCGAAAGCAGCATGTAAGGCTCATTCACCCGAAGCATGTTATGGGCAGCGGCAAGGAAATCGACCGTGCGCGCATCGATGTTAATCACCGCGTTGTTGCGCCAGTCCCGGAAGAAATGGTTAATTTCTGCAAGTGATTCGGGAATGTAGGTGCCATCGATCCAGTAGATGACATTCATGCTTTCGCCGGTGCGACCCGAATAGAAATGCAGTCTGCGAATGTCGCCCGCGCCGCGTGCATAGGCGGTAACGCCTGGGAAAAACGGTGCTGCTGAAATTGCGGTTGCGCCAAACGCCCCAAGAATCGCGCGACGGGTGAGGTTCGATTTGCTGACATCTTGCATGAAGCGCTCTGTCCCTTTTGTCCTGTCTTCACTGCCATCAAACTGATGGTGCGAATTTATTGACCACTGCTTTTCGCGTGCTGTTTCCCAAGAAGTGCCACATTTGCAACAATTCCCCAACCCGATTCCCGATATGGTTCCATCAGACGGAGTGGTTTGAGCGGAAATCTGCCTGTTTGGAGATAGTGGCCGGTCATGTGCGGGGGGAGGGGAGAGATATGTCTGCATGTGGTGAACTTTACCATGGACACATTTACAAAACCTCAAAGCAACACCCGTTGGGTGGAAATTTGTGATCGCAGTCTTGTGACTGGACGTTATAGGCGGTTAATTGCCCAAGTGGGAATAGTTGGTGACGAAAGGTGAATTTATGATTGGTGATTCCGTAACCTGGCCTGCGCACGCATTGAAAAATGCCTTGGCGGCTGCCGCTGTTGTTCTGACGCTGGGGCTTGGCCCTGATGCGGCCGCGCAGCAATTCCCCGCGTTTCGGCAAGCGCTGGCTGAAAGCGTGGCGTCAGACCCGAAGGTTTCGGCGTTTTACCGCGATTCAGATTATGCACCGCTGTGGACCGAGGCCGAACACGCCCCCCGCCGCGAGGCCTTGCTGAACGCATTGATGCGCGCACCGGAACACGGCTTGCCAAAGGCACGCTATGACGTGCCGGGACTGATCGCCGCGTTCGAGGCCGTCGAGACAGAGCAGGACCGCGCGCATCTGGAAGCCAAAGTCACCAAAGTATTCCTGCAATTCGCACGTGATCTGAGCAGCGGCGTGCTGGACCCAAGGTCGGTCGACCGCAGCATCGTGCGCGTCCTGCCGCGCCCTGACCCCGAAGAGCTGTTGCAAGAATTCTCGCAAAGCTCTGCCGTGGGGTTTCTGCGCAATCTGGCCCCGTCTGCACCTGAATATGCCCGCCTGTTCCGCGCCCGCCATGAATTGGAGCGTGTCATCCAAAGTGGTGGCTGGGGGCCGCGCGTGCCTGAAACCCGCTTCACGCCGGGAACGTCGGGCGAGGCGGTTGTGGCGTTGCGCAACCGGCTGATCGCAATGGGGTATCTGGAGCGTTCGGCCACCGCGAGCTATGACGCTGCGCTGCAATCGGCTGTGCTTGATTTTCAGGTCCGTCACGGGATCGATGCTGATGGCGTTGTCGGGCCTGCCACGCTGCGCGCGCTCAACACATCGCCGGAAGAGCGCCTGAAATCCGTTATCGTCGCAATGGAGCGCGAACGCTGGCTGAACATCCCGCGCGGAGAGCGTCATATCTGGGTGAACCTGACCGATTTCACCAGTCAGATCATTGATAATGACCAGGTGACATTCGAGACAGTCTCGGTTGTTGGGGCACAGGCGGCGGACCGGCAGACGCCCGAGTTTTCAGACCGGATGACCTATCTTGAAATCAATCCGGACTGGACATTGCCGCGCTCGATCATCGCGCGCTCTTACTGGGGGGCGCTTGCCTCTGGCGGGGCGCGGCATTTGCAGATCGTCGATGGAAGCGGGCGCGTTGTGCCCCGCAACGCGATTGATTTCTCGCGCTATACGCCCGCCAATTTCCCGTTCAACGTGCGCCAACCGCCCGGACCCAGCAACGCCTTGGGCGAAGTGAAGTTCATGTTCCCCAACCCTTATGCGATTTATCTGCATGACAGCCCCGAGCGGCATTTGTTCAACACCACCGTGCGCACGCATTCCTCGGGTTGTATCCGCCTGAATGACCCGCGCGATTTCGCCTATGAATTGCTGTCACGCCAGACAGATGACCCCCAAGGGTTGTATCACTCGGTGCTGAACACAGGCCAGCAAACCCGCGTCTATCTGGACGAGCCGGTGCAGGTGCATCTTGTCTATCGGACAGCCTTTACCGATGTGCGCGGCGCGCTGAATTTCCGTGATGACATCTATGGGCGCGATGCGAAAATCTATGATGCACTGTCGCGCGCAGGCGCTGTCGCGGATGGATTGCGCATCTGATCTACTGGCGGCACTGGTGCAGCCCCCTGCGTCAGTGCCGCACCCGCGAGAAATTGAGTTGCCCCTTGTTACGAAACTGTTACACTAATTGGGGATACAGGATGCACTGAAATGCTGGGAGTGCGTCCAATGGGACTCGACGTCATGCAAGACAATGATTTCATCGCAGAGCGCGTGACAGCGATTATCGCTGACCAAGCCTTGATGGACCCTTCGGACATCACGCGCGACAGTCGCCTTGCTGATCTTGGCATTGACAGCCTTGGGCTGGTCGAATGCATTTTCGGCATTGAGGAGGCGTTTGGCGTATCTGTGCCGTTCAACGCCAACACGCCCGAACAGCCGGGATTCGACATCTCGTCCGTGGGCGCAATCATTGCCGAGGTTGAAAAGCTGGTGGCCCGACAGGCAGCATGAGGCGTGTTGTCATTACTGGCGCGGGTACGTTGAACCCGCTGGGGGCCGATGTGCCCCAAACCTTTGCCGCGATGCAGCAAGGCACATGCGCCATTGGGCTGCTGACCTGCCGCGATGTGGACCGCCTGAGCATTCAGATTGGCGCTGAAATTCGCGGTTTTGCCCCGCAAGATCATTTTGCGCGCAACACGCTTTCCTTGCTGGACAGATTTACCCAGATCGCCCTGATCGCCGCGCGGCAGGCGATGGCCCAATCAGGCCTGGAAATTGATGAAGCGCTGGGCCCGCGCGCTGGTGTCATTCTGGGCACAGCGGGCGGGGGCAACACCACAGTCGATGACAATTACCACACAGTCTATGCTGAGGGGAAAAATCGTGTGCATCCTTTTGTGGTGCCACGGTTGATGCACAATGCCGCCGCGTCGCATGTCTCGATCGAGTTTGGCCTGAAAGGTCCGGGGTATACGGTGTCTACTGCCTGCGCGTCGGCCAATCACGCGATGGGGCAGGCGTTTCATATGGTGCGTGGCGGTGGGGCCGATGTGATGCTGACCGGCGGGTCAGAGGCGATGCTGTGTTTCGGCGGGATCAAGGCATGGGAAGGGTTGCGCGTCATGTCGCGCGACACATGCCGCCCCTTCTCGCGCGACCGCTCTGGCATGGTGCAGGGCGAAGGGGGCGCGGTTTTCGTGTTTGAGGATTATGACCATGCCCGCGCGCGCGGGGCCGAGATACTGGCCGAAGTGGCGGGCTTTGGCATGAGTTCCGATGCAGGCGATATTGTCATGCCCGACCGGGACGGCCCTGTCCGCGCTATGCGCGCCGCCCTTGCCGATGCGAAACTCGCGCCGGACAAGGTGGATTATGTCAACGCCCACGGCACAGGTACCGCCGCCAATGACCGGATCGAGGCCGAGGCTTTGCACCTGTGCTTGGGCGCGGATGCGGGTGTGGTGCCGGTATCGTCCAGCAAATCCATGCACGGGCACCTTATCGGCGGCACGAGTGCTGTCGAATTGCTGGCCTGTCTGATGGCGCTGCGTGAAGGCGTGATTGCGCCCACTGTGAATTACACCGAACCAGACCCCGAAATTGCGCTGGATGTTGTGCCCAACACCGCCCGACAGGCGCGGGTCGATGTGGCCATGTCGAACGCCTTTGCCTTTGGGGGGCTGAATGCGGTTCTGGTTCTGAAGCGCGCGCCATAATCGACCCGCGATGGTCAGCGCCCGCCTGCCACCTTGCGCAAGGGCGGTGCTTGGTCATCAGTATCGCCCATTGTCTGCACGGTGTTGCGCAGATCGTTCAGCAGGTCCAGCAATGTGTCCAGACGATCTGCCCCAAACGCATCGGCCAGTTGCAGATAGCTTGGCTCTGATTCCTGTACCACCTCTTCAAACAGGGCGCGCCCGTTATCTGTCAGGCGCACCATGTGGCGGCGGGCATCGTTGCACTCGACCTGCGCTATCAGGCCACGCAGCGTCAGGGACCGGAAAATGCGTGTCAGCGATGGTGGCAAAATCACACAGCGTTCTGCCAGTGTTTTGGCGTCCAGCGCATCTGCTTCGGCCAATGCGCGCAAAACGCGCCATTGCGGCATGGTCAGATCATGGTTCTCGATGAAAGGTTTGAACAGGCGTGTGGTCGCCTCTCGCGCGCGCAGCAGAGCTATGGGTAGCGATTTCTCAAACTTGCGCAGCTCTTTATTGCGGATTCTGGGCATTCGCTCCCCTTCTGACATTTGAAAGACCATATCAATATTAGCCGTATTTTCAAAAGAAAATTACTTCGCGCGTGCGGCATTCCAGCGTGCCGCACTGCACCTTGGTCGGGGGGGCTGATTTTCGCGGCCAACACGCGGCTGATCCAGCGAAGACTTGCATGCGCCCGAAGGATTGGGCAAGAGCATCGGACATATTCCTGAAATCGAGCAGAGGCGAACAGATGAGCGATATATCAAGCGATGCCTATAGCGTCACCGCAGAAGAATTGCGGCAATTCATAGAGCGGTTCGAGCACCTCGAGGCCGAGAAAAAAGACATCGCCGACCAGCAAAAGGAAGTTATGGCCGAAGCCAAGGGGCGCGGCTACGACACCAAGGTTCTGCGCAAGATCATCGCCCTGCGCAAGCGCACACCCGATGATATTGCCGAGGAAGAAGCGGTGCTTGATCTGTACAAGGCCGCCTTGGGCATGCAGTGACCGGCGTCAGGGTTGGATGAAGCGCACCCCGTCCATTGCGCGGATCAGGTCTGTGTCATCGTCATAAAGTTGCGAGATGACATCGACCTGCGTTTCATCCCATCCGGTCAGGCTGAAATCAATATCGAGCTTCTCGGTATCGCAAAACTTTTCCAGAAACGCTGAAATAACCTGCTGGCGATGCGCCTCGTCAACTGGCGGAACCGCATGAAGATAGGTGGCAAGCTTCTCCGCGCCCCCGTCAACCATGACCGAGTCGTACCACTCGAAACTGCCATCGAATTCGGTCTGCGGTTCATGCCCGGACACAATCCGCAACAGCCGGTGCCAGATAAAGGGGGTATCCTCGTCGCACCACAAGGTGATGGGGGCCTCTGGCCAGATGTGGCGCATCTCGGAAATCATATGTGACCAGCGCAATTCCGTTCCCTGTAGGGTTTGCAGCATCTTCGCGCGTTCAGCCTCGTTCAATTCTTGCAGAATTGCGGGTACGAAAGAGGCGGGGTTGCGAATGGCCATGAATATCTCTGTGTCATAGCCTTGCAGCAGGTGCCGGAATGCCGCCATCCGCGCCCGCGCATCCGGGTACAAGACTTTGCCATCCACGGCCTGATGCACTTTGGACAGCAAGCCAGGGGCAGAAAACACAAGGCGCTCCGTCGTTTCCGTCGCATCGACCAAGGCCGCCAGCTTGTCGCCAAATGCGGGCACGTTCTGTCCACTGACAACCTGATTTGCCGCGCCGCGCAGCAAATTGATATAGGTGCGTGACCGTGGAACATGGATGCCTGCGGCGCCTAGCGTGCGCTTGTTTGCCCGCAAGCAATTTCTGATCTTACTGTCATCGGTCAGATGAACGCCCAGATGCAATGCGATTTTCATGGTGTTCTTGCCTTTTGACTTTGATGCTTACTGACACGGCAATAAGTCCTGAATCTGACATGATTCAGGCGATAATCTGACGATTGTTAACTAAACTTGGTCAAGTAACGCCTTGGAATACGCCTGCGCCGCGTTCTTTGATTTTGTAATTTAGGAATAGCTTGCATGGGCGGATCAGGATTCACAATGGCCATATTGTCCAGATTGCGATGCAGCACAGACTGATTGCAAGCAAGACCATACTGCGCGCATAAAGTCCAAGGCCGCGCCGCAAATCGGCCGGGCCGGGGTCTGCGGCCCCTGAATTGACCCACGGTTCCTGCGTCACCTCTGCCCCATACATGCGGGGGCCGGACAAGCGCACCGCCAGCGCACCCGCCATCGCCGCCTCGGGCCAGCCGGCATTGGGCGAGCGGTGCTGTCGCGCATCGCGCCACATGCAGGTCAGGCTGACCTTCGCACGCCCCGACACCAGCGCAAATATCAGCCCGGTCAGCCGCGCCGGGATCAGATTGACAAGATCGTCTATCCGCGCGGACGCCCAGCCAAATTCCAGATAGCGCACTGTTTTATGCCCGATCATCGAATCCAGCGTATTGATGGCCTTATAGGCGGCAATGCCCGGCAGCCCCAGAACAGCGCCCCAGAACAATGGTGCCACAATCCCGTCAGAGGTGTTCTCGGCCAGACTTTCCAACGCGGCGCGCGACACCCCAGCAGGGTCCAGTTGTGCAGGATCACGCCCCACGATCATCGACACTGCCTGTCGCGCGGCGGGCAGATCATCGTCTTGCAACGGGTGCAGCACAGCGGCAACATGTGTGTGCATCGAACGCATAGCGACCAGTGGCCATGCGATAGCGCCCCCAAGAACGATTCCCACCAACCCCGAAGGCAGCGTCAGTTGCAGCCCCAGCCCGACCAACGCCGCCAGCCCGATGACCAGCAAGGCCGCCGCCGTGCCACGCATCCTGCGCGCTGGCCGGTCGGTGTTCCAGCGCTGCTCCAATACTGTGATCAGCGCGCCCAGCCATGTGACAGGGTGCCCGATCCGGTCATACAACGCCTTTGGCCAGCCAAGAGCCAGGTCCAGCGCAAGGGCAACCAGCATCATTGCGGCAAAACTCATAGCGCGCCCCCTTTGAAATGCAGGATGCAGCGCATCCCTGCGGCACGCAGCGTGGCGCGTGCGTGTTCGGGCACCTGCCCCGGCGCAAAGATCAACCCGCGCATGGCCCCGGTATGCGCCATGACCCAACCCAAGGCTCCCAAATCGCGCGCAAGGGCTTCGGTCGGGTCGCCCATAGGGCCACGCAGCCGCAGATTTCGCCGCGCGCTTTCACTGGCAAGAGTGGCGAAGCGGGGCAGAGTGTCGGCCTGCGCCCAGTCTGCAATCAGGTCGCTGATATCTGCGAAATGCACATCTGCTGCATTCGTGCGTTGCGGCGCGCCCCATATTCCGCCAATCACCTCATGGCGGAGCAGTGCGGGCATGTGCTGTACCGCTTGCCCCAGCCGCGACGCCCAGAGCATCTGATTTGGCGTGTCAAACATCAGCGGGTCGGTTGCCCCCTCAACAGACATGCACGCCTGCGCCAGCGCACCTGCTCTACCGTCCCAGCCCGCAAGCCGCGCAAGGGCCACCAGCCGCGCCGTGGACACGCCGGTCCCCATGCCGGGTGCCAAAAGCGCGCGCAGCCGGACGCGGCCTGTCAACGTGCCGCCAACTGACGCGATAAACCGGCGCGCCTGTGGCAGCGACATGCCCGCCCCCGACAGCCGCAGGCCATCACGCGCGGGCCGGTGCAGGGCAACCACACCGGTCAGCGGGCAGGGCAGGGTCACCAGCACCACTGGCCCGCGCGGCCCCATCCTGCCTTGCAGATATTCCCCGAAATGCCCGTCAACACGCAGCCGCTTTTTCATTGTGGCCCCCGGTTGACGCCTGCGATGGACCAGCCATGCCCCGATAAATGGACAATCTCGGTCACCGACAAGGGGGCCACCTCGAAGCGCAGCGCGGTCGCAGGTGCTTCTAGCGCCAGCGCCAGACCCGCGCGAATAACGCCTGCATGGGCAACAACCGCCACGCAGTCCCCGCCGCGCGCAAGGTCTTGCAAGGCAGGTGTGACGCGCGCGCACAAGTCGATGAAGCTTTCACCCCCGGGCGGGCGGTGTGCGGCCAGCGCTGCCGAACTCATCGGCCCCAGATCGGGCAGATCAGCGAAGGGCACCCCTTCCCATGCGCCGAAATCCTGTTCCCACAGCCGCGCATCTTGGGCAAACTCGGAATGCTTTGGCCAAAGTGCCTGCGCGGTCTGCACGCAGCGCAGCGCCGGGCTGGTGACAATCCGCGACACACCCAATTGGTCCAGCCGCCCGCGCAAGGCCGCAATCTGCGCCACATGCGCCACATCTGCCGCCACATCGCGCCGCCCTGCCATCGCACCGCCATGCAGCGCGGGGGCGTGGCGGATCAACGCCAACCGTGTGCCTGTCTGCATGCGCGCATTTCTCCTTGCCGATCTGTTGCCTTATCTGCTTTACGCAGACCAAAGGGGCAAGAGGCAGTATGAGCGAGAGCATTCTCTTCATTGGTGGCGCGCGATCCGGCAAAAGCCGTCTGGCCGAGGCGCGCACCCTGCAATTCGGCCAACCCGCCACTTATATTGCCACTGCTGAAGCGTGGGATGACGAGATGACAGCCCGCATCGCCGCCCATCAGGCGCAGCGCGCAGGCAGCGCATGGCACACCTATGCTGCGCCGCGCGATCTGGTGGCCGCATTGCACGCGACCGATAGCAGCCCGCGCCTTGTCGATTGCCTGACATTATGGCTGACAAACATCATGCTCGCGGGTCTTGACTGGCAGGTTGAGGGTAAGACGCTGGTCGCGGCACTGGCCGCGCAATCTGCGCCTGTGGTGCTGGTCAGCAATGAAGTGGGCATGGGGATAGTGCCCGATAACCGCCTTGCGCGCGACTTCCGCGATGCGGCGGGACGCTTGAACCAATGGGTGGCGCAAGCGGCCGATGAGGTGCATTTTGTCGCCGCTGGCCTGTCAATGAGGATGAAATGATTACAGTCGAAACCCTTTCCGACATCGCTGCGCTGGCGGACAGATTGCCTGCCGCGGATCAGGCCGCGCGGGACGCGGCCCTTGCGCGCCAGAACAGCCTGACCAAACCCCCCGGCGCATTGGGGCGGCTGGAAGAGTTGGCCATCTTCATGGCAGGCTGGCAGGGTACCGACCGCCCCCGCATCGCGCAGGCACAAGCCCTTGTCTTTGCGGGCAATCACGGCATCTGCGCACAGGGTGTGAATCCCTTTCCGCAAGAAGTGACTGCGCAGATGGTGGCCAATTTTCAGGCGGGCGGCGCTGCGATCAATCAGTTGTGCCAGATCAACGGGGCAGAACTGCAAGTGATTGCGCTCGATCTGGACAACCCAACGCAGGATTTCACCACCGGCCCCGCCATGACTGACGTCGAGACGCTGGACGCCATGACCCAAGGTGCTGCTGCGGTGAATGTTCAGGCAGATGTTCTTGTGCTGGGCGAAATGGGGATCGGCAATTCGACCGTGGCCGCAGCGCTTGCTGCCGCCCTGTTCGGTGGCAGTGCTGCCGAATGGGTCGGCCCCGGCACAGGGTCGGACCCGGCAGGGATCGCACGCAAGATTGCCGCCATCGAGACGGGCTTGCGTCGTCATAGCGGGCTGGGGGCGATGGCCACGCTTGCAGCTTTGGGCGGGCGCGAACAGGCGGCGATTTGCGGCGCGGTTCTGGCCGCACGCGCAGCCCGTATTCCGGTTATACTGGACGGATTCATTTGCACAGCGGCAGCAGCCTGCCTCTATGCCGCAGACCCGCGTATGCTGGCGCATTGTCTGGTTGGCCACGCCTCGACAGAGCCGGGACACCGGCGCTTGCTGGTGGCGCTTGCGCAAAAGCCCGTGCTGGATTTTGACATGCGGCTGGGCGAAGGTTCTGGCGCGGCGCTGGCGCTGGGCATCATACGCAGCGCGCTGGCCTGTCATAACGGCATGGCCACCTTTGGCGAGGCCGGAGTGTCCGAGGCATGATCCGCGCGGCGCTGGCACAATTGCAGCTGGCGTTTATGTTGCTGACGCGTCTGCCTGCCGGGCATTTGTCAGACCCCGCGCCGCGCATAAATGCCGCCGCTTGGGCCTTTCCGGTGGCGGGGCTGGTGGTGGGTCTGGGCGCTGCGCTCGTATTCTGGGTTGCTGCGGCGCTGGGCCTGCCTTTGGCGCTGGCAGCCCTGTTGGGCTTGGGCGCGCAGATCATGCTGTGCGGCGCGCTGCACGAAGACGGGCTGGCCGATCTGGCCGATGGATTGTGGGGGGGACATACGCCCGCCCGCCGATTGGAGATCATGCGCGATTCGCGCATCGGCAGCTATGGTGTACTTGCGCTGATTCTTTCGCTTGCGCTGCGTTGGCAGGCGCTGGTCTATTTGGGAGCGCTGGACCTGACGGTGGCGATACAGGCGATTGTGCTGATGGCAATGCTCAGCCGTGTGGCACCTGTGGCGCTGTTGGCGCTGCTCCCGCCCGCGCGGGCCGATGGGCTGGGCCATTCCGCAACATCCGTCAGTTGGCGCGCGGTCGGATTTGCCAGTGTGATCGCGCTGGCGCCTCTGGTCTTGATGCCGGATATGACGGCTTTGGCCGTTGGCATGGTGCTGGTGGTGCAGATTGCACTGGTGCTGGGGCTTGCGCGCCTCGCCCTGCGCCGGCTGGGGGGGCAAACCGGCGATGTGCTGGGCGCAGGCCAACAACTGGCCGAGGTGACGGGGTATCTTGCGCTATGCATTGCCCTGATGGGGTGAAGGCCGGTCGCAAAACAGCGCGACAAGCTTGCGCATGTGCAGAGAACCCCGAGTGATCAGAAGCGGCCCGTTTGAAGCATGTGGCGGCGGAAGGGTTGGGATACCAAGCCCCGCTTCGGTTAGATTAGCGTCGATGCTTGCGTCTAGTCGCGCCAGTCCCGCATGGGTCGCGCGATTGCGTGTTTGTGCCTTGCGGCATCTAATCCTTCCAAAATTGGAGGGGCAAACATGCAGCAAACCGATGGCACATTGATCGAACAAGGCGCAATTCGGGTGCTGGACCCCGTCTGGATACCGATGCGCGATGGCACACAGCTTGCAGCGCGCATCTGGATGCCCGACGCCGCGCGCCACGCCGCCGCACCCGTGGTTCTGGAATACCTGCCCTATCGCAGGCGTGACGGCACCTTGCCACGGGATGAGTTGACGCATGCATGGCTGGCCCAGAACGGATATGTCGGTGTTCGCGTCGATATTCGTGGCAACGGCGATTCCGGCGGGCATATGACCGATGAATATTCCGAAATCGAACTTGATGATGGTGTGCAGGTCATCGAATGGCTGGCCGCGCAGGACTGGTGCACCGGTTCGGTCGGCATGATCGGCATCAGTTGGGGTGGCTTCAACGGGCTGCAACTGGCGCAACTGGCCCCGCCCGCGCTGAAAGCTGCCGTGACGATCTGTTTCACCGATGACCGCTACGCGGATGATATTCATTATATGGGCGGTTGCCTGCTGACCGAAAACAAGGGCTGGTCATCACAGATGTTCGCCTATTCCTCGCGCCCGCCTGACCCGGAAATTGTGGGTGCGGATTGGCGCGAGATCTGGTTGGGCAGGTTGCGCAACCAACCCCTGCATATCGAGACGTGGCTGGCCCATCAGCGCCGCGATGCCTATTGGAAACATGCCTCGGTATGCGAGGATTATGGGGCGGTAAAGGCCGCAATTCTGGCCGTGGGGGGCTGGGCGGATGCCTATTCCAACGCCGTTCCGCGCACCATTGCGGGCCTGTCCTCGCCTGTGGCGGGGATCAATGGCCCTTGGGCGCATAAATACCCCAATGTCGCGTGGCCCGAACCTGCCATCGGGTTCCTGCACGAGGTCAAGACATGGTTTGACCATTGGCTGAAGGATGCGGACAAGACGCCGGACATGTCCTACCGCATGTTTGTGATGGATTCAGAGCCGCCCGCCCGCCGGATGCTTGCCCGCAAAGGGCGCTGGATTTCCGAGCCATCCTGGCCGTCGCCGCGCATTGGCCGTGAGGCACTGTATCTGTCTGAGCAGGGATTGGGCGCGCATCAAGGCGGCACCCCGCTTCATGTTCAGAGCCCGCAAACTATTGGCCTTGCGGGGCAACGCTTTTGCCCCGGAATGCGCAGCTTGGACGAGCTTGCAGATGACCAGCGCAACGACGATGCACACTGCCTGACGCTGGACACCGCCCCTTTGTCAGAGGCGAAAGACATTGTCGGGGCCGCACGGCTGCGGCTGCGCTTGACGCCCGATCAGGCCAGCGGCTTTGTCGTGGCGCGCCTGTGTGACCTGCGCCCGGATGGAACCGTGGCGTTCATTACCATGGGCACCCTGAACCTGACCCACCGAGAGGGGCACCACACTGTTGCACCCCTGACCCCCGGCGCGTCGGTCGAGGTGGAGTTTGCCTTTAACGACATCGCCTATCGCGTTCCCGCCGGGCATTGCCTGCGGCTATCACTGTCCACAGCTTATTGGCCAATGATCTGGCCTTCGGCTGCGCCGCTGTCGCTGCAACTGGACCCTGCGGGCTGCGTGCTGGATATACCCGTGCGCCCCGATATCGAAGAAAACGCCCCACAGTTCGCGCAGCCCGAACAAACGCGGCAAGGCCACGCGACCCCCTTGCGCCCTGAGGGGTTCACCCGCCATGAGGAAACCCTGCCCGATGGCACCCAAAGGCTGCGGCTGGTCACGGATGGCGGCCTTATGCGCCATGAAAGCACGGGTATGGAGTCAGGCAAAGTCATCACCGAGATATGGGATATTCGCGCCGATGACCCGCTTTCAGCACGGCACGAAACGCATTGGAGTTTCACAATCGGGCGGGGGGACTGGCAGACGCGCACCGAAACACGCACGGTCATGACATGTGACGCCACCAGTTTCCACATTGTCGCGCGGTTGGACGCCTATGACGGGGACGAACGCCTGATAACGCGTGACTGGCAGTTCTCTGTCCCGCGAGATGGTGTGTAGCGTGAAATCTGACGCGGTTAAGCGGAGCTACTTCACTTTCTGACGCGAACAGGCGCGATATTTCTTGCGTGGTTGCGCCAGACGGTTAGAACATGGTGCATGCAAGACAATATCGCGCGCAACCTCAAGCTGCTGTGTAGCTATGCCCCCTCGATCGCCGAAGTGTGCCGAAGTCTGGGCATCAATCGGCAGCAGTTCACCAAATACCTGAGCGGCGCGTCGCGCCCCTCGGCGCGGAACATTCGCCGTATCTGTGACTATTTCGGGGTCGAGGAAGAGGAGTTGCTTCTGCCTCATGGCCGCTTTGCCGAGCTTGTCTCGTTGCGGCCCCGCGCGCGCCACTTGCTGCGCGCGCTTGGGCCAGCGGCAACCCATATCGACCGGATGATCGCCGGATCGGCGGACAGTCTGAAACCCTATTGCGGCTATTACTTCTACTACTATTACACCCCCAGCAGGCCCGGCATGATCCGCCGGTCTCTTTTGCGGATCACCGAGTATAAGGGCGTTTATTACACACGGTTGTCAGAGCGTATTCAGCCAGAAGAAAGTCCTTTGGGCCGGTCGCATTTCATTCGCTATATCGGCGTCGCGCTTATGCTGAGTGGCCGCATTTTCATTACGGACCACAATTCCAACGCCTTGCGGTCGCTGTCGCAGACGATTTTATTCCCTGCCTCGGCAGAAGTGCCCGAATATCTGACGGGAATGACGCTTGGGGTTCAGGGCCGCAGTGCCAGATCGCCATTTGCGGCGCAGGTGTTTCTGGAATATCTGGGCAAGTCGGTGAACATTCGCCGCAGCATGAAGCAGACAGGCATCTTTCCGGCGCAAAGCAGCAACCTGCCGCGAAACGTGGCGCGTATGCTTGCTGTGGGCGGCGAAGGCCAGCATATGCTGACCGCGTTGGAATTGCCTGCCTGACGCGATATGACGCAGTTCGCGCGTCAGAAGTTAGTTGTTTTCCCAAGATGCGCAGTTGCGCGGATGCAAGCATGACTTGCAGGATGATACAGCAATAATCAGAGAGCTTCGCGCACACTGACGCGTCGCTCCACCACCGGGAGAGGCCACCATGAACGACCTGAAAACCACCTCTATTTTTCCAAGCCTGACGCGTCGACAACTTTTTGCGGGCACGGCAGCGCTGGGTGCTGCGACCATGTTCCCGATTGCCGCTTGGGCAGATGGCAGCCGCCTGAATGTGCGCGCCTATCTAGAACCGGATGACTATGACCCGCTGGACGCATCGGGCTTTCTTGAAGAATTGCTCTACGGCTGCATCTATCGCAAGCTGATCCAGTATGTGCCGGGCGAGGAATGGGACTGGCAGCTTGATCTGGCCGAAACCATCGAACAGGCCAGCCCCACCACCATCACCTTTACCTTGAAAGAGGGTCAGATGTGGTCTGACGGGTTTGGCGAAATTACCGCCGAGGATGTCAAATTCTCGATGGACCGCCACATGGTCGAGGAAAACAATTCCCGCATCAAACCCGATCTTGGAACCTTTACCCATGTCGAGGTGACAGGTCGCTATTCGGGCATCATCCATATGGAGCGCCCCTTCGCCCCGATCTGGACAATTGCACTGCCCTATCTGGCAGGCACCGTGATCTGCAAGGAAGCGGTCGAGGCTGCGGGCGGCAAGATCACCACAGCCGTGCCCCCCGCAGTGTCCGGCCCTTACCGCGTGGTCGAGCACCGTCTGGGCGAACGCTGGGTGCTGGAACGCAACCCCGATTTTTCGGGCGACCCCGCAGAGTTTGAGCGTGTTGATCTGATCGTCGTGGTGGACGATTCCGCAGCGGAGATCGCCAAGGATGCAGGCGATGTCGATTTCACGTCAATCGGTGCAGGCTCGGTCCAGCGCTTGCGCGAGAACCCGCCCGCAGGCGCCGAGATGACCGTGCACCCGGCGCTGTTTTATCACTGGGTTGGCCTGAACGTGCAGAATCCGAAATTCGAGGATATCCGCGTGCGCCAAGCCATCATGCATGCGATTGATGTGCCCTCGATCATGCAGGCCGCGTTCTTCGATGTGGCCGAGCCGTCAACCGGCATCATCGCACCCGGTCTGATCGGACACCGGCCCGCGACGCAAATCCCGCCGCAGGCCGATTTCGCCCGTGCCCGCGAATTGCTGGACGAGGCAGGCATCGACCGGCTGGAGCTTAAGCTGGATGTGCTAAACAACGTCACCCACACCACCACCGCGCAGGTGATGCAGGCGATGATGGCGCAGGCCGGGATTGATCTGAATATCGAAGTGCACGAATCCGGCTCATTCTGGAGCCTTGGCGTCGCCGCAGATGGCGACCGCTGGAAGGATCTGGAGCTGACAATCAAGCGCTTCTCGATGACGCCGGACCCGTATTATGCAACCGCATGGTTCGTGTCCGACCAGATCGGCGATTGGAACTGGGAGCAATTCTCGAATGAAGAATTTGACCGGTTACATGACGAAGCCCTGTCCGAAACCGACCCTGAGAAGCGCGATGAAATGTATCGCCGGATGCAGGATCTGATGGAAGAATCGGGGGGCTACAGGTTCCTGACGCATGGCGTCACGGCAAACCTGTTCGCAGATAGCATCATTCCCGCAACGCGCCCGGATGGGCAGCCAATGGTGCAATTCTTCCGCCGTGCCTGAACGACCAAACACATGCCCGGCCCCGCGTGGGCCGGGCCTCTGATTTGGCCATGAGGACCAACAATGCTGCAATACACTTTTCAGCGTGTTCTGCTGGCACTGGCTATTATTGTCGTGGCCATCTCGGCGCTGTTCACAATCATGATTACGCTTCCGGGCGACCCCACGACCGTATTGCTGGGGCCGCGCGCCACGCCGGAATTGCGTGCCGCGTTTCGGGCAAATATGGGGCTGGATGATCCGGTTCTGGTCCAGATTGCTAATTTCTGGGGTCGGGTTCTGAGGGGGGATCTGGGCACAGATTACAACCGCAACCGACCTGTCGCCGAAGCCGTGTTCAGTGCCTTGCCACACACGATGGCGCTGGTCTTTGGCGCAATCTTCTGGTCGGCCACGCTGGGCATTCTGCTGGGCGCGTTTTCCGCTGATAACCGCAACAGTTGGCTGGACCGCGTCAGTGGTATTCTGTCGGTGGGCTTCATTGCGGCACCGTCATTTGTGGTTGCCCTTTATTCGCTGCTTTTGTTCAGCGTGACCCTGCGCTGGTTCCCCACCATTGGCGCGGGAGAGCCGGGCGATTTGGGCAGCAGGCTCTATCATCTGGCACTTCCGTCTTTTGCTATCGGCTTGGCTTGGGTCGGATATGTCGCGCGGATCGTGCGCGCCTCGATGTTAGAGACATTGGGCGAAAACTACATCCGCACCGCGCGCGCTTTCGGGCTGTCGCGCCGCAAGGTCATCTATAATTACGCGCTGCGCGTCGCTATTCTGCCTGCCGTTCAGGTACTGGGGGTCGGGATCGGCGGTATGCTGTCCAGCGCCGTTTTTGCGGAAATCGTGTTTTCGCGCCCTGGAATCGGCTCGCTCATCTATGACAGCGTATCCGGGCGCAATTACCCAGTTGTGATGGGGTCAATGCTGGTGGCCATTGGGTTTTTCGTCACCTGTGCGCTGATCGCGGATCTGGTCAATGCCGCCCTAGACCCAAGACAGCGGGTGAAGTGATGGGCCATTTCAAACATACCTTGCTGGGGCGGTTGCTGGCCGACCCGATGGCCGTCTTTGCCATGCTGATTATCAGCGGCCTTGTGCTGGTCGCGCTGTTTGCCGATGCAATTTCGCCGCATAACTATGCTGAGATGAACCTTGTGGATCGGTTCGCGCCGCCCTCCTCGACCTATTGGCTGGGCACGGACAATCTGGGGCGCGACACATTCTCTAGGCTGGCACAGGGCAGCCGCATCGCGCTGTATGTGGCACTTGTGGCGGTCAGTATTTCTGGAACGATTGGGCTTATACTGGGCATGATTGCGGGGTTCGGGCCACGCTGGCTGGACAATGTGCTGTTGTTCATTTTTGACACCTTGCGCGCCTATCCGACCATCATTCTGGCGCTTGCGCTGGCCGCACTTTTGCCACGCGGGCTGTCCACGGTGATTATCGTTGTCGTTATCACCTCGTTTTCCGAATACGGGCGGGTTGTGCGCACGCAAACCCTGTCGCTGAAGAATGCAGAATTCATACTGGCCGAGCGCGCGATGGGCGCCTCATCGGCGCGGATTGTCTTTCATCACATCCTGCCAAATGTTCTGGGCCCGTTTTTCATTCTTGCGGCAATGAACCTGCCTGTCGTCATCACGATCGAGGCCGGCATGAGTTTTCTGGGCATTGGTGTGCCGCCGGGCACCCCAAGCTGGGGGGCCACGTTGAAAGATGGGTTCGATTTCATCCGCACCACGCCGTGGATCATTGTTGCGGGGGGGCTTCCTCTGATCCTTGTCACATTGGGCTTCACCTTTCTGGGCGAGGCGCTGCGCGACCAGCTTGATCCGAAACTGAGGAAATCCAGATGAGCGACACCCTGAACGTAGAAGGGCTGACCGTCCATTATGCCACGCAAGAAGGCGCGTTGCAGGCGCTGCGCGATGTCGCGCTGGATGTTCCGCCGGGCCAGATTGTCGGCATTGTCGGCGAATCCGGTTGCGGAAAATCCACACTGATCAATGCGTTGCTGCAACTGATGCCTGAAAACGCAACAATCGCTGCGGGCGCGATCCGGCTGGAGGGGGAAGAGCTTGTGGGGGCCTCGCAGCGGCGACTGCGCAACATGCGCGGGCGCGATATAGCTGTCATATTTCAAGACCCTATGACCTCGCTCAACCCTGTTTTGACCATTGGGCGGCAGATGTTGGACATACAGTATCGTGAAACCCGCAGCCGTGCCGAAAAGCTGCGTCGTGCCACGGAAATGCTGGGCCGTGTGGGGCTGCCGGACCCGGACGCCAAACTCAATGCCTATCCGCATGAACTGTCTGGCGGCCAGCGCCAGCGTGTGGCCATTGCAATGGCCGTTCTGATGCGCCCCAAGCTGTTGATCGCAGATGAGCCGACCACAGCGCTGGATGCCACGCTCGAAGTACAGATCATCGAGTTGCTCAAAGAATTGCAGCAGGAAATCGGCTGCGCGATTCTGTTCATCTCGCACCATCTGGGGGTGATTGCGGAACTGTGCCACCGTGTCGTGGTCATGTATGCGGGCGAAGCCATCGAGGAGGGACCGGTCGCAGACGTGTTCCTGCGCCCCAGCCACCCCTACACCGCAAAGCTGATCGAGTGTGACCCGGGTAGAATGAAAACCAAGGCCGCGCTGTTGCCTTCGATCCCCGGTGATCTGCCGGATCTGACCGCCCCCCCCGAAGGCTGCATTTTCCGCGCCCGCTGCGACAAGGCCACAGACTTGTGCCGCACCAAACCCATGCCTGTGGCAGTAACTGGTGCGCATTGGGCGCGCTGTCACTTTGCAGCGGGGGCGGGCGCATGACAGCCCCGATCCTGAAACTACGCGATGTCGTTGTCGAGTTTCCTGCCCTGCGCGGCGTAAAGGCGATGATGGCGCCCCGCGCCGCGCGTCATGTGCAGGCCCTGAATGGCATCTCGCTAGATGTGCAGCGCGGTGAAACGCTGGCGGTTGTGGGCGAATCCGGCTCTGGCAAGACCACGCTGGCGCGCGCCATCAATGGCTTGTTGCCGCTTGCGGGCGGTGAAATCTGGTTCAACGATATTGCCCTGCACCAGCGCCCTGATTGGCATGCCATCCGCAGGCAGATGGCGATGATGTTTCAAGACCCTGTCGGATCGCTCAGCCCGCGCAAGACAGTGCGCGATCTGGTGCTGGAGCCGTTCGCCATTCATGGGCAGGCTGTCGGCACCCCGTCCGAGACAGCGCAGCGCCTGTTGGAAGATGCGGGGCTGAATGCTGATTTCCTGAACCGCTATCCGCACCAGCTTTCGGGCGGACAGGCGCGGCGGGTGGGTGTCGCGCGCGCCCTTTCGCTGAACCCCGCAATGGTGCTGGCGGATGAACCAACCGCGGGCTTGGATGTCTCGGTTCAGGGGGAAATCCTTAATCTGATGAACGGCATCAAGTCGGAACATGGCCTGACCACCATCATCATCACCCATAACCTGAACATTCTGCGCCATATCGCGGATCGCATCGCCGTCATGTATCTGGGCCGGATCGTCGAGATTGGCCCTGTCGCGCAGATCATGGAACAGCCGCGCCATCCCTACACTGCGGCCCTGATGTCGGCCAACCCCGAACCCGACCCGACCGCGCGGCGCGATCGGATTATCCTGTCGGGAGAAACCCCGGCGCTGACAGCACGGCCATCGGGGTGCGAATTTCACCCGCGCTGTCCGCGCGCAGGTGCGAATTGCAGCAATGTGGTTCCCGAATTGACAACGGCGGGGGCGCGCGCGGTGTCCTGTCACTATCCAATAAGCGAGAATGCATGAGTTACGGCATCTATATCGGGCGCAACCATAGCGCCGACGGTCACGCATGGCTGGCAGGTTACGGCGACGAGCCGTCCAGCCATTGGCTGGAAATAGCGCCACGCACGCAGCACCTACCCGGCGCAAAGGTTGAGGTGGGTGTGTCCCCCACCGCCGATTTGCCCGGCCAGCGCAGCACAATCCCGCAAGTTGCCGAGACATTCCGCCACTTGCGGGTCAGTTACAGCTATTATCTGGGCGTTCCTGCCCCCATTACCAATGGCGGGCTGAACGAGCATGGCGTGGCTGTGCGCGATATCTGGTCAACCTCGCGCAAGGCGTTGATCCAGATGACCCCGCCAGACCAGCAGGGGCCGAATTATTCGGACCTTGCGCGGCTGGTGCTGGAGCGCGCGCGCACAGCCCGCGAAGGGGTTGATCTGCTTGCCGCACTAATCGCGGAGCATGGCTATTCCTGCTATGGCGGCAACTCCCATATCATCGCTGACCCGAATGAAGCATGGGTCGTGATCGAATTTGCCGGTGCGCAAAAGCTCTGGGTCGCCGAAAGGCTGGGGCCGGACAGCATCCGCGCCAGCAGGCCGGGCTATATCGGCGTCATTCCAGACCAGCCGACTGACGATTTCCTGTTTCCTGAGCATTTCATCAGCTTTGCCAAACAGCAGGGATGGTATGATCCGGCGCAGGGGCCATTCGATGTAAATGCCGTCTATGGCGATGGCAAAGGCCGCTGGGACGGGGTCGCATGGATCGAGGACGAGATGCGCCAACGCGCGGCCCGCGCTGAAAAGATCGGCCTGCATGATATGATTTTCGCCATCGCCACGGAACGCCTGACAGGCGATACGGCAGGCTACGGGCAGGTCGTGCCGCTGGTTCACCCGCGCCATGATGCGCTGCGGGTGATGTGGCACGCGCCAGTGGGGCCGGTGACTGCGCCGCTGGTGCCAGTCTTCATGGGTATGACCGACATCCCGCTGGAATATGGTATTCACCGCTACCTGACCACGGGCGAAAGTGCGCGGTTTCTGGACGAGCGTCACTCTGCGCGCAATGGCGACACTGTCAGCCATGTTGCGCAAGGGGCAGAGGTCACGCATTCGGCCTTTGCGGTGCATAAGCGACTGATGCATCTTGCATTCCAGTTGCAGGAGCCATTGCTTGGCGAGATCGACGCGCATTGGCGCAGGCTAGAACATCAACTTCAGTCCGAGTTGGAAGATGTGTCGAGAACCGCAGAGATTTTGCTGGACCAGCAAGAAGACCGTCTGGCGCGGCGTTTTCTGACACTGCAATCATCGACATGGCTGCAAAACGCCCTGCATGACGCAATGATATTGGGCGAGGCTGCTGAAAAACGTATTCGCAATCGCGGTGCCTTGAATCTGGCCACGACGCCCATGAAGCCCCAGCAAGTTTGGTGACGCTTGGGTGTACAACTATCGCTGCGCCACCAAAACACCAAAGCTCAGAGCATTAGCGGAATATACGTAACCCCGATAAGAACAAGGATCAGCATGCAAAGATAGGGCAAGATCGCACGGACAATACGTTCCAGCCCGATTCCGGTAACGGACGATGCAACATACAGGTTAATCGCCACCGGCGGGGTTATCATCCCGATTGCCAGCCCCATGACGATAATGATGCCAAAATGCACAGGATCGACACCAAGTTGCACCGCGAGCGGTAGCAAAATGGGGGTCAGGATAATCAACGCAGACGCCGTCTCGATGAAAACCCCCGTTAGTAGGATCAGTACCAGCATCAGCGCGAGGACAAGATAGGCCTCCGTCGAGAAGCCGAGCACGAAGCGCGCGATGGTGCCGGGAACCTGCCAGCTTGACAGCGCCCAACTTAGCGCAGCCGAGCAAGCGATGACGATCATGATCACTGCCGTTGTCACCGCCGACCGGATCAGCAGATGATAAAGCTGCCGCAAGGTGATATCGCGGTAGATAAAAAGCGACACAAGGATGGCATAGTTCACTGCCACCACCGCAGCCTCGCTGGGGGTGAAGATGCCCGAAAAGATACCGCCCAGAATGATGACGGGAGTCATAAGCCCCCAGAATGCCGCACGAAAAGTGCGCCAGATCGTTGAAAGGGCAAATTTTTCCCCGGCAGGGTAGGCGCGCCGATAGCCTTGCACCAAGGCAATCGCCATAAGCCCAAGCCCCATAGCCAAGCCCGGAATGAACCCGCTCAGAAACAGTTTTGAGACGGATTCCTGTGCGATCACCGCATAGATGATCATCGGGACCGAGGGCGGGATGACCACGCCAATTGTACCACTTGCCGCAATCAGACTTGCTGCAGAGGCAGGGTCATACCCTTTGCGTGTCAATTCGGGAACCAAGGTCGAGGACACCGCCGCCGTGGTCGCCGCCCCAGAGCCGGATATGGCGGCGAAAAACATGCCCGCAAGCACCGACACAACCGACAATCCGCCGCGCACAAACCCGATCAGCGCTTCTGCAAAGGCAACCAGCCGCGTGCTGACTGCCCCGCGGGCCATGATATCGCCTGCAAGTATGAACATCGGGATCGCCACAAGCGCAAAGGAATTGATGCCCGAAAACATTTGCTGCGGCATCACCATCAGGGGCACACCGGCTGCATACATGGCCGCCAATGTGGCCGCCCCTATAGCAATTGCCACCGGAACGCCGATAAAGAGAAACAGCATAAACAGGCCGAACAGCAGCAAGCTCATTCCGGCATACCCCCTTGTCCGTCAAGTTTCTGACCGAACATAAGGCGCAACAGGTCGGACAAGCTGAACCACGCAATCAGCACGGCAGATAGCGGGATCACGGCATAGATATAGGTCATCTGAATGCGCAACGCAGGCGAGCGCTGGAAAGAGCTCATCTCCATATAGGTCAGGCCCAGCCATGTCAGCGCCACGGCAAAGCTGCACGTTACAACCAGCGCTGCAATCTGCATTGTGCGGCGGGGTGCTTTGGGCAAAAAATCCACCAGAAAGGTCACGGCAATATGCCTGCCCTGATGCCATGCCAGCGCAGCGCCCAGAAATGTCAGCCAGATAATAAGGAAACGCGCAACTTCTTCTGTCCAGCCCACGGCGGTGAAAAACACGCGGCTGACAATCTGAAGCGTAATCACCGCGATAAGGGCAGCCATCCCCAGTGCCACGGTGGGCTTGAGGATGGCCGCAAGGGCATTGTCGATAATGCCGATTAGGCGCAGCATTTACTCGATCGCTGCCCGAATGCGCGTAAGGTAATCGCCGAACGCTTCGCCATAGCGTTCATAGACGGGCATGATGGCGTCCTGAAAGGCCACCAGATCGGCATCATCAATGATCGACATGCCAGCTTCGCGCAGTTCTTCAAGCTGGGACAATTCCATTTCAGCATTGAAAGTGCGCGCGGCTGCACCGGCCTCAATGGCGGCCTCGACGACAACGTCTTGGACGGCTTCGGGCAGGTTGTTCCATGCGGGCATACCCATCACCACCACTGCGGGGGCATAGGTGTGGCGGGTCATGGTCATGTGCATCTGGGTTTCATTCAGCTTGAAAGAATGGATCACACCCACCGGGTTTTCCTGACCGTCAATCGTGCCTTGCTGCATGGCTGTCAGCGCCTCGGTCCAGGCCATCGGAATGGCATTGGCCCCCAATTCGCGGAATGTATCGGTATAGACCGGGTTTTCCATGACGCGAATGCGCAACCCATCAATGTCTTGCGGGCTGCGAACTTCGCGTTGGCTGTTGGTCAGGTTCCGAAAGCCGCGCTCGGAATAGGCCAGACCCTTCAGGTTGACTTCTTGCAGGCGGTCCAGAAGTTCCTGACCGATTTCGCCGTCCAGCACGTCATAGGCGGCTTCGGGTGACGGGAACAGGAAGGGCAGCTCGAAAACGGCCATATCCTCAAGGAAGTTTGCGACAGGGCCATTGGTGATAACACCCATATCGACCGAACCGATCTGCATACCTTCCAGCAGCGTGCGTTCGTCGCCAAGGCTGGCGTTCGGGAACAGCTCGACCGTTACCTTGCCATCCGTGCGCGCTTCAACGATTTCTTTGAATTGCGTTGCAGATACATGGAATGCATCCTGTTCATTAACAACATGGGCAAGGCGCAGGTTGATTGGTTCCATATCGGAAAAATCTGCCAACGCCGCCGTTCCACTGGCCATGGCAAAGGTTGTTGCCAAGGCAATCATATTGAATTTCATGGATATCCTCCCTTTTCAAACCGGCATTCCTCTCGCAGCGCGCCAGTCGGTGGCAAGATCGTCTGATTTCGCCTGGTGTTCAAGCGATTTACGATTCAAGGATATCCCGCCCGAGGCTAAGGGGCTGAAATCGCTGACATCAGCGCAGATGGAACAGATCGGGGCGCGTGCGCCCCACCCGCCCAAGCGTCAGTCGATGGGTTGCGCAAGCCGTACGGCTGTTTTGCCGGGCCAAAGCCGCTCTGACGGCATGATCAGGACTGTGGTCGGGTGCGGCGCGCGGATTTCGCGCTCACCATCATGGCCGATCAAGCTGCCTTGGGGCAGATGCTCGAACCCGCGCCAGTCACTTGCGAAACGGAAATTATCGGTTTCGACCGTCACAGGGCCGGACACTTCATAAAAGCGCATGGTGTCAGGCGCAGGCAAGGGGCGGTGCATGGCCGCAAATTCCTGCGGCACCGCGCCCGACGCGGCCAGAAAGGCCAGCGCCGTATCAAGCGCGATATCTGCGGCGGGTAGCTCCCAGTGTTGGCCGCACTCGACCAGCAATGCATTGCGTGTCGAACGCTCATCCGTGAAACCCGCGTAATCGCGCATCCGCACACCTTCATCATGACCGCGATCACTGACCGCAACGGCAGGTGTGCCAACCGCGCGCGCCAGATCGCGCCCCTTGGCCAGCGGTCCGGCAATGGTCAGCGGCTCGGTTTTGTGTTGCATCGAATGAATGTCCAGCAAAAGATCAACAGTGTCCAGCCAAGGCCGGATTTCGCGTGCGCGGGTCAACTCGACCGTCAGCTTGCGATTGCTATCTTCCAGAACCTGCGCTGACCACAGGCGGTTGAAATCTTCATCTACCCAGCGGCTGGCATTCGGGTCTGACGCGTCAAACGCGTGATAGGCAGCGGTGTTGATGAAAGCCAATGACAGCTTTCCCCGCTGGGGCCGCACATCATGTTTGAACAGCCAGTCCAGCGCGATAGCACCGCAAGGTTCATTGCCATGGACCACGGCTGTCACAGCGACATGGGGGCCGGGCTGACCGCTGTCGGATGTCCAGACATAGGGCGTGCCGGTATTGCCAGAAGCATATGGCGAAATATCAGGCGGGGTCAGTTCCACGGGATAGGAAACAGAAGTCATATTCTGGGCCTTTATGATTGGTCAGCAACAAATTCGGCCAGGTGCACTGACAGGTCATTTAGCACTGCTTGCAGCGCCGAAAATCCTGCATTGGGTTTGCGTGTCGCCTCGTCCATATACAGGCCGCGATTGATTTCTATCTGGATGGAATGGCGGTTTGCGCTTGGGTCACCATTGGCGCGCACCAACTCCATGCCCTTATAGGGATCGTTAATGCCCACCGACATACCCCGCGCAACCAGAAAATCGCGGATACTTTCTGTCAGTGCAGGCGCACAACTGGTGCCATCGCGGTCACCCAAAACAAAATCAGCGCGCGTGGTGCCCATAGGTTCGGGCGACATGGCGCTGGCGTGATGCGGCATGGAATGGCAATTGACATGCAAGACCTGTCCCCACCGGCTGTGGGTCGCATCCAGAAGCGCGCGCAGTTTGCGTTGATAGGGTTGGTGATAGGTGTCGATGCGGTGCTGCACCTCTGCTGCGGTCAGGGGACGGTCATACATCGGTGCGCCATCCGGTGGCACCCGCGTCCAGCACAGCCCTATGCCATTGCGGCTTTTGACCGTTGGGCGCAGGGCCATGGCCAGCGTGCCGTCAATCTGCGTGGGGTCCAGATCATCCCCCGCGCGGTTGGTGTCGGCGTATGATCGTGGAAAAAGCGCATGAAGCATCACACCGCCGACATCGACCACCCCTGCAAACAGCGTATGAACATGGGTATCTTCGGCCATGCGCAGGGCTGCGCCGCCCGCGATGGGGCGAAAATCGGCGGGATAATTGGTGCCGGAATGGGGGCTGTCGAACACCAAAGACACATGCTGGCTGTCAGCGCCCAGCACTTCCAGCACACCGGGGATGACGGTCATTCAACACCCCCGTCTTCCAGATGACAAGCCACGGCGCGGCGGCCGCTATGGCGCAGGCGCGGCACTTCGCGCGAACATCTTGGACCGGCAAAGGGGCAGCGTGTGTGAAAATGGCATCCCGGCGGCGGGTTCATGGGCGATGGGATTTCACCCTTGATCGGCTCGAACCGGCGCTTTTCAAACGACAGGCGGGGCACTTCGGCCAGCAGCGCCTGCGTATAGGGGTGGCGGGCGTCGGAATAGAGCGCCTCGGTCGGGGCTATTTCGACAACGCGGCCCAGATACAGAATGACCACCCGATCCGAGATATGTTCAACCACGCCCAGATCATGGCTGATGAACAGATAGGCCAGCCCCAGTTCACGGCGCAACCGCATAAACAGGTTCAGAACCTGCGCCTGAATGGACACATCGAGTGCCGCCACGGACTCATCGCAAATCAGGAATTGCGGACTGACCGCCAGCGCGCGCGCAATCACAATCCGCTGGCGCTGGCCGCCGGAAAACTGGTGCGGATAGCGGTCGCCAGCCGTTGCCTCCAACCCCACGCGTTCCAGTGTGTCGGCCACAAATTCGCGGGCCTGCGATTGTTTGATGATGCCGTGATACACAGGCGCTTCGGCAATGATCTCGCGCACCCGCATCCGCGGATTAAGCGAGGACATGGGGTCTTGAAAGATCATCTGGATCTGGAGCGCTGCGGCCTTCGTCTCGGCGCGGTTGCGGGTGGTGATATCGGCACCCTGAAACAGAATGCGGCCCTCAGTCGCAGGCAGCAACCCCGCGATCATCCGGCCAATGGTGGATTTGCCAGACCCGCTTTCGCCGACCAGCCCCACCACTTCACCGGGTGCAATGGAAAAGCTGACATCGTCGACCGCATGAACTGTGGCAGGTGCGTGCCCCATTCCCATACGCGCGGCCATACGCGCGGCCATGTCGTGGTCTTCACGAAACAGCTTCGACAGGTTCTCAATTTCAATCAAGGCGTCGCTCATTGTGCCACCTCGGCCGCCTGTATGGGGTGGATGCACCGCGCGTGCTGGCCTGCGGCCATTCTGCGCGAGGGTTGCTCGGCGCGGCAGGCCTCGGTTGCTTTCGGACAGCGGGGCCGGAATGCGCAGCCTTGGGGCAGGTCCAGCAAGGGCGGCGTCATACCGGGAATTTGCGCCAGATCACCCCCGCGCTTGTTGCGGCTGGGAATGGATTCGATCAGCCCGTGGGTATAGGGGTGCGCCGGATAGCGCAGCACAGTGGCCGCCCGCCCCTGTTCAACAATACGGCCCGCATACATCACGGCAATATTGTCCGCGAGGCTGGACACCACGCTCAGATCATGGGTCACCCAGATCAGCGCTGTGCCGCTGGTTTCGGCCAGCTTCTGCACCTCGGCCAGAATTTGCGCCTGAATGGTGACATCCAGCGCTGTGGTGGGTTCATCCGCGACGATCACTTCGGGGTCGTGCAACAGCGCAATGGCAATCGCCACACGCTGGCGCATGCCGCCCGAAAACTGGTGCGGATAGGCGTCCATGCGTTCGGCAGGTGACGGAATTCCCACACGCGCCAGCGTGGCAAGGCAGCGTTCGCGCGCGGCCTGCTTGCTGATATGCACATGCGCCTGAACCGCCTCGATCATCTGGGTGGAAATCTTCAGCACGGGGTTCAGCGTCATCATCGGGTCTTGAAAGATCATGGCGATATGGCGGCCACGAATGGCCTGCCATTCGCGCTCTCCCACCGAGGCAAGGTCGCGCCCCTGATACAGGATACGCCCGCCGACAATGCGGCCCGGTTTGTCCACCATCCCCATGATCGAAAACCCGGTGACGGTCTTGCCAGAGCCGCTTTCGCCGACCAGCCCCATCACCTCGCCACGGTTGACACTGAAGCTGACACCGTCAACCGCAGGGACAACGCCTGCACGGGTGAAGAAATGGGTTTTCAGGTCTTCGACCTGTAGAACAGCAGTCATATCAGCGCCTCAGACGGGGGTTAAGGACGTCGCGCAACTGGTCACCGACCAGATTGATCGCAATGATGGCAACCAGCAGGGCAATGCCGGGATACACACTGATCCAATAGGCCCCTGACAGCAGATAGGAATAGCCATTGGCGATCAGCAGGCCCAGCGACGGCTCTGTCACCGGCACACCGACACCAAGGAAGGACAGCGTCGCTTCCAGCGCGATGGCCTGCGCGATCTGTACTGTGGCCACAACGATCAGCGGCGGCAGGGTGTTGGGCAACAGGTGGCGGAACATGACCCGCGCATGCCCTAGCCCAAGCCCGCGCGCAGCGGCAATGTAGTCGCGCTGCCGTTCCACAAGGGCCGATCCGCGTACTGTGCGCGCATAATAGGCCCATTGCACGATCACCAGCGCGATGATGACCTTGTCCACACCCTTGCCCAGAATGGCCAGCAGGATCAGCGCCACCAGAATGGCCGGAAACGACAGTTGCAGGTCCACAACGCGCATAATCAGCGTGTCGATCCTACCGCCGAAATAGGCCGCCATGATGCCCATTGCCATGCCAATCGCCAGCGCGCATAGCGTCGCGGTGACGGCAACCATCAGACTCATCCGCAATCCGTAGATGATGGCCGACAGCATGTCGCGCCCCTGCGGGTCTGTGCCCAGCCAATAGGTCTGCCCGGTAAAGGATTGCGACCCCGGCGGCATGTTGTTGTCCATGATCGACAGTTGCGACAGATCATAAGGGTTCTGTGGTGTGATCCACGGCGCAAAGATCGCGGACAGCGCCATAACAAGCATCACGAACAGACCGATCATCGCCAGCGGACTAGCGGCGAAATCCAGCATGGAGGCCCGCAGCGGGCTGATGGCCTTGGCCTTTTGCGGGGGGGTAGGGTTTGGAATATCTGTCATTGTGCCCCCCGCTGTGCCAGCCGCACCCGTGGGTCCAGCGCCGAATACAGCAGATCAACAAGGAAGTTGATCAGCACGAACAGGAAGACAATCAGCATCAGATAGGCCACGATCACAGGACGGTCCAAACGGTTAATGCTGTCGATCAGCAGCTTGCCCATGCCGGGCCATGCGAACACGGTTTCTGTGACCACCGCGAAGGCGATCATCGACCCAAGTTCCAGCCCCAGAATGGTCACGACAGGGATCATGATGTTTTTCAGCACATGTACGAACACCACCCGCCGGTAGGACAGCCCCTTGGCGCGGGCGAATTTGATGTAATCCTGCATCATAACTTCGCGCGTGCCAGCGCGCGCCAGACGGATGACAAGTGCCATCTTGAACAGCGCCAGATTGATCGCAGGCAGGATCATGTGTTTCAGCCCGTCCGCATTCAGAAAGCTGACCCGCATGCCCAGAAACTCGGTCGTCTGGCCGCGCCCGCCCGCAGGCAACCACCCCAGAAAGACCGCAAAAATCAGGATCATCATCAGACCTTGCCAGAAATTCGGCAGACTGAACCCCAGAATGGAACCGGCCATGATGCTGCGTCCGGTGATTGTGTCGGGCTTTAGCCCCGCAATCACACCCAGCGGCACGCCAAATACGATGGCCAGCACCAAGGCAAACAACGCCAGTTCCATAGTCGCGGGCAAACGCTGCAAAATCACGGACATGGCGCTTTCGCCATATACAAACGAGCGGCCAAAATCACCCTGTAGCAGGTTGCCGAAATACACCCAGAACTGTTCCCACAAGGGCCGGTCCAGCCCCATCCGTTCCATGACTTCCAGCCGCTGGCGTTCCGTCGCTTCGGGGTTGATCAGGATGTCGACAGGATTGCCAATCGCATAGACGCCGATAAAGACCAGCACCGCCATTGCAATCACGGCAAGCAGGCTTTGGCCCAGACGCCGCAGCAGGTATGCCACCATGACGAGATTCTCCGCTGGCAAAAGTAACGTGATGCGCCGGGATTACACCCGGCGCATGTGACATGTGGACGAGGTTCAGTCTGCCCGAACCACCGCAGAGCCCAGTGTGTACTGGTCCGCGCGTGCTTCATATTCCAGACCGGGGGCCAGCGCCCATGTCGTCAGCTCGTAATGGATGGGAACAATGGCGAATGTGTCCATCGCAATTGTGCTGGCTTCGCGCAGCAGGCGCTCGCGTTCGTCGTCATCCACTGTTTGCAATGCCTCGACCAGCAGATCGTCGATCTCGGTATTGGAATGACGGGCAAAGTTTGTCCCGCCCAGGCTGCGGTCTGCGTCGCGGGTGGCAACAAGTGCGCCCAGTGGCGACGACATTTCACCCGTGCCAGCACCCCAGCCAGCCAGAAAGGCCGAGAAGTTGAAACCGTTGCGGTCTGCAATGAATGCCGAGAAGGTCTTGGCGTCGACTTCGGTGCGCACGCCAAGCTGTGTCCACATCTGTGCCACGGCCTGCGAAATCGGACCGTCGTTGATGTAGCGGTCATTGGGTGTGCCCAGCACAATCGAGAACCCGTCTTCATAGCCCGCTTCCGCCATCAATTCCCGCGCGCGGTCGGGGTCGTAAGAAATGGCCGGACGGTCAGGGTTTGTTCCGAACATTGGTGCGGGCAGCAATTCGCCTGCGGGTTCCGACAGACCCAGCATCAGCCGGTCACGAATGGCCTCGCGGTCGATGGACAGCGCCAGCGCTTCACGCACGCGGGCATCCTGCAACGGGTTGGTATCGCCATCTATGCCCGGTGTGGGGGCATCGCCCTGATCCAGCGCGATATAGATCACACGGTTGGACAGACCCGATGATACGGTAAAGCCGTCCCCTTCGATCCGCGCGATGTCTTGGGTGGGCGGGTTTTCGATCATATGCACGTCACCTGCCAGCAACGCGGCCACGCGCGCGCCAGAGTTGGTCAACGGGCGCATCACGATTTCATCCCATTCGGGCGCGTCGCCAAAGAAATTCTCATTGCGCGACAGGCGCAATTCTTCGCCGCGGATATATGACCCCAGCGTGTAGGGGCCGGTGCCAATTGCAAAATCAGGGCTGTTGAATTCTGCCGATGCGGGCGCGTCGCCGACACCAGTGCATTCATCAGCGCCAAAGACGACTTCATCTTCGGCCCCGGATACGCTGGCCGACACGATCCCGAAGGTGGACAACTGGTTGGGCAGCAGCGGCGCGGGGCCGTCGGTTGTGACGATCAGCGTGTAATCATCCTCGGCCTCCAGCCCGGAGATGGCGCGGGTATACAGCGTGAAGGGCGATGGCGCGTCAGGCACCAACGGAATACGGCAGATTGTATAGATCACATCACGCGCGGTGAACGCGTCACCGTTGGAAAAGGAGACACCCTCGCGCAAGGTAATGCGCCATGTTGTGTCATCTACCGCTTCCCATTCCGTCGCAAGGCCCGGTTCCAGCAACTGGTTCGCGTCCTGTTCGATCAGGGGCGTAAAGATGTGGCGGGCCAGTGCGTTATTCGGGCCAAGGTTGTGATAATGCGGGTCCACGGATGTAGGTTCGGACGCAAGCCCGATCCGCAGCGTATCGGCGCCAACAGCGCCCGCAGTCAGCGCAAGTGCCGCGCTGGCTGACATTAATAGTGCTCTTGATGAAGTATTGGGCATCTGAAGCTCCCTGGTTGTGATTTTTGCACGCCTTGGTCATGGCGTCTTCTTGTTGTTTTGACAGGGCGGCAATAGCAGGTGCATGACCGACACAAGCCGCTCTTGTGTTAAAAGCTACGATGCAATATTAGCATTGTAAATAGAAAACATTATAACCAAAACGCATAGGCCGCCCGATGCCTGAGGACCAAAGCAAAAATGACGGCTCGGACATAAGGTTACGGGAACTGCGGGTATTGCGCGCCATTGTGACCACCGGAACGACAACCGCGGCGGCCGATCTGTTGGGCATGTCGCAGCCTGCCGTCAGCCGAGCGCTGGCGCAACTGGAAGAGCGACTCGGGCGCATATTGTTTTCACGCGAGAGCGGGCGCCTGCTGCCCACCGCCGAAGCCTTGGGTGTGGATGCGGAGTTGGACATTTTGTTCAAAGTTCTGGCCCGCATAGAAAACCCCGACCGGCGCGCCCCCGATCCCACAGTGCCGTTGCGCATTGCCGCGCCCCCCACCATTGCGCACCGTTTTCTGCCCGGTCCAGTCGCCGATTTCGCGCGCCGCTTTCCTGAGCAGAAGATATTGATTGATGTTTTATCCAGCGATGTGCTGGTCACGCAAGTGGCCGAGGGGCGCGTGGACATCGCCCTGTCCGACGCCGAACCCAACCATGCCGGAGTTCGGGTGGAGCCGTTCCGCGATTCGGATGTGGTGTGCCTGATGCAACGCGATGACCCCTTGGCCGCAAAATTGGTCATCAGGCCAGAAGATCTGGACGGGCGCGCCTATGTCGCGCAGACCCGCCGCCACTCCGCGCGCGTCGCCAAGGACCGCGCGCTGGCCGCAGCCGGGGTGCAGCCGAACATAACCATTGAAACCGCTACGGTGGTTTCGGCTGCGGAACTGGTGCGCGAAGGGCTTGGTATCGCATTGATCAACCCCTTTCCCACCGCCCTGCGGCTGGACTCCAGCCTTGTTACCCGCCCGTTCGCGCCGCGGATCACCCTGCAAACCAGCTTTCTGTCGCCCGCAGACATCCGCCATTCGTCCGCCACGCTGGCCTTTATGGCGATGGTCCGGGCGCGCGCCAACCAGACCCATACCGGAGAAATCTGATGCCAAGTGCTGCCACGCGAACCGCCCTAGACGCCCTGATCGGCTTTGACACCACCAGCCGCAATTCCAACCTGCCGCTGATCGACTGGGCCGAAGACTGGCTGACACGCCACGGCGCCACCTGTAGGCGCATCCATGATAAGACAGGCACCAAGGCCAATCTTTGGGCAACCTTCGGCCCTGCCGATGTGCCGGGCTGGGTTCTGTCAGGTCATACTGATACAGTGCCCGTTGACGGGCAGGATTGGAGCACGGACCCCTTCTGCCTGACCGAACGTGACGGCCGGTTTTACGGGCGCGGAACCTGCGACATGAAAGGTTTTGTTGCCTGCTGTCTGGGCCTTGCCCCTGAATTGCAGAACGCCCAACTGACCCGTCCTGTGCATATGGCCCTGTCCTATGACGAAGAAGTGGGCTGTATCGGCGTGCGCGGAATGCTGCGCGACCTTGCGGCGCATCCCGTCCGGCCAATGGGCTGCATCGTGGGGGAGCCGACGCTGATGCAGGTCTGTATCGGGCATAAGACAAAACGCAGCCTGCGCGCCACCTTTACCGGCACCGCAGGCCATTCGTCGCGCGCGCCGGAATTTGTCAACGCGGTCGAATATGGCGCAAGGCTGATTACGCGGATGCAATCAATCGGGCGGCGGCTTGCGACGGAAGGACTGCGCGACCCGCTTTATGACACACCGCACAGCACCGCGCATGTGGGCACCGCGCATGGGGGGACCGCGCTGAACATTGTTCCCGAACGCTTCGTGACAGATTTCGAATTTCGTGTTCTGACCCAAGAAGATGCCGATGCACTGGTGAGTGAGATCCGCAGCTATCTGTTCGATGAATTGCTGCCACAGATGCAGGCCACCGACCCCGCTGCCGGGATCGAGTTGGACCTGATCGCGGCATTTCCGGGGCTGGATACGGACGCCGATGCACCGGTCGCCCTTACAGCGCGCAAACTGGCCCGCAGGAATGACAGTATCAAAGTGGCCTATGGCACCGAAGGCGGGCTGTTTGACGAAATGGCGGGTATTCCGACAATCATCTGTGGCCCCGGCTCTATCGGCGAGGCGCATCGTGCGGACGAATTTGTGACGCTTGACCAGTTGGACGCCTGCGAACGCTTCCTCCACGACCTTATCGGGGAATGCCGCTAAAACCTGTCGCGCAGGCGGCACCCGCAGGCAGGTTTAGTGCACCGGCGCAAGGGCGCACAATCCACTTGTGCGCCATGAAAAGGCATTTTCTGACGGCGCAAGCCACAGACCATTTCGGATGGGCAGGCGCGGGCGCGATTCTGTCAACATTTCAGTGAGCGTATGAAACCGGTATCCTTCTGGCGCATTTTGTCCTTAGCAGCGTGTATTTCGGGCGTCTCGGGAGGGCATCTGACATGACAATGGCACAAAGGATTGGTTTTGGTACGCAGATCCGGAAATCCCCTTTTTTCGACGCCACACTCCGCTGGGGGGCGACAGGATTTTCCGTTTACAACCACATGTATATTCCACGTGATTTCGGCGATCCTGTACAGAACTACTGGAATCTGGTCACCGCCGCGATCCTGTGTGATGTCGCCGTTGAGCGCCAGATCGAAATTACCGGCCCCGACGCGGCACAGTTTGTCCAGATGCTGACACCGCGCGACCTGTCGCAAATGGCGGTCGGGCAGTGCAAATATGTTCTGATTACCAATACCGAAGGCGGCATTCTTAACGACCCGATTGTCTTGCGTCTGGGCAAGGATCATTTCTGGTTCTCGCTGGCAGATAGCGACATCCTGCTTTGGGCGCAGGGACTCGCGGTCCATTCGGGGCTTGATGTCACGATCTGTGAACCCGATGTCTCGCCGCTGCAATTGCAGGGGCCGCGTTCTGGAGAGGTGATGAAGGCGCTGTTCGGTGACAGCATTCTTGACCTACGCTATTTCTGGCTGCGGGAGCTTGACCTCGATGGCATCCCGCTTGTGGTGTCGCGCACCGGCTGGTCAAGTGAACTCGGCTATGAGTTGTACTTATGCGACGGAACGCGTGGCGATGATCTGTGGGAGAAAATCATGGCCGCAGGCGCGCCTTTCGGTCTGCAACCGGGCCATACCTCGACGATCCGGCGCATTGAGGCGGGTTTGCTGTCCTATCATGCCGACATGGATGCAGACACCAACCCCTATGAGTTGGGGTTGGGCAGGCTTGTCGATCTGGACACAGATTTTATCGGCAAGGCCGCCCTTGCCCGTATTCGCGACCAAGGCATCCGGCGCAAGCAGGTGGGGCTGGTGATTGATGGCCCCCCGCTGTCAGGGCCGAACACGGTTTTCTGGACCGTCAAGAAAGATGGCGCGTCCATCGGCACGGTCACATCCGCTGTCTATTCGCCACGACTTGACCAGAACATTGCCTTGGCGCTGATCGCTGCGGAACATGCTGTGCTTGGGGACAGGGTGGACATCTTGGTCGACGACCAGCCCGCGCGCGCCCGGATCGTGGACCGCCCGTTCTATGATCCGAAGAAAACGCGCCCCAAAGCCGAGTTGAAAGCAGGCTGAAAGGCTGTATGTCCTGCGCCTGATGGTTTTCGGCTCCGATAGCGACCATTCGACATATCTTATGCCGGAAGGTTGCTAAAACGGCTGGAATACGCAACCCGCCCATCTGTAAACTCAACAAATACCAAGCATAAAGCCTGAAAATTTGGTGCCCAGGAGAGGACTCGAACCTCCACACCCTTACGAGTACTAGCACCTGAAGCTAGCGCGTCTACCAGTTCCGCCACCTGGGCAGGTTGCGTGCAGGCTCTTTATGGCGCTGGTCTGGCCGTGTCAACGGGGCTTGCATCCGAAAAGTGCAATCAGATTGAAAAAGCCAAGCCACCTTGTGGAATGGGACGCACGCAGGTATTCAGGCAGCGTTCACGAAAGCGGCGGAGTGCGCTCATGTCAAAGCTAGTTACCATCTACGGTGGTTCGGGATTTGTGGGTCGGTATATCGCGCGACGGATGGCGCAGGCCGGATGGCGTGTGCGCGTTGCCGTGCGCCGCCCAAACGAGGCGCTGTTTGTCAAACCTTACGGCGCGGTCGGGCAGGTCGAGCCTGTTTTCTGCAACATCCGCGACGATGCCTCGGTGCGGGCCGTGATGCAGGGTGCGGACGCTGTGGTGAATTGCGTCGGTATTCTGGTCGAGTCAGGGCGCAACAAATTCTCTGATGTTCAGTCAGATGGGGCTGGCCGTATTGCCCGCCTTGCGGCTGAAATGGGAGTCGAGAAGCTTGTGCAGATATCTGCGATAGGTGCAGATGCGCAATCCGACAGCCTGTATCAGCAAACCAAGGCCAAGGGCGAAGCCTTGGTGCAAGAGCAGTTTCCGAATGCCGTGATCCTGCGCCCTTCGGTGATCTTTGGGCATGAAGATCAGTTCTTCAACAGGTTCGCCGGAATGGCGCGGTTTTCGCCCTTCTTGCCAGTTGTGGGGCCAAATACGAAATTTCAGCCTGTCTATGTAGAAGATGTCGCCGCTGCTGCCGCAAAAGCGCTGACGGACACGGTAGTGCCGGGAGTGTATGAACTGGGCGGGCCGGATGTGGCCAGTTTCCGCGCCTTGATGGAAATGATGCTGGCAGAGATTCGCCGCAAGCGCGTGTTGCTGAGCATTCCGTTTCCGATTGCCAATGTGATGGGGGGCGCGCTGGATGTTGTTCAGGCCGTGACCTTGGGGCTGTTCTCGAACACGCTTCTGACGCGGGATCAGGTGCGCAACTTGCGGCGCGACAATGTTGTGGCGCTAGGCGCGCGTGGTCTGGAGGATCTGGGCATCACACCCACCCCCATGAGCACCGTTTTGCCGGCGTATCTTTGGTCACATCGGCCCGGCGGGCAATATAAGGCGATCCACGAATCAGCGGCGCGGTTGCGCAAGGACTGAGCGCGCTAGACGCCATCCTCTTCGCCAAGGCGCATGCGCAGGCTTCGCAAGACGGGGATCGTCTGGCGCACGATGTCTTCGCCCAATGTCTTGACGGCATCGTCTATCAGCGGTGTGATGGCCGCCAAGGCGGAGTCGCGCGCCGCGCGTCCAGCCGGACTGATCGCCACCATTTTGCGCCGTGCATCGTCCCAGTCCGGGCGGATATGCACATAACCTGCCCAATTCAACTTGTTCAGTGTGTTTGTCATGGCCCCGCGCGTGACATGGAACGCGCGCGCCAGCTCCGCCGGGCTGAGTTCCGTCTGTTGCCGCGCCAGCAGGTTCAGCACGCCGAAATGCGACAACTCCATCCCTTTGGGCAACACTTTCGACAGGCGGTTGCGCGCAAGCTGGTCGGCCATCAGCAATTCACTGAACAGCGCATTGGCCATGTCCTTGCGCGGGTTCTTCATGGCGCTTCATCCGGCAGGGCAAAGTCGCGGTCATGAAACAGCGCCGGCACACGGTCACGGGCCTCGACCACGCGGGCAAGGTCAAGATTAACCAGCCCAACACCGGGCTCGGTGCCCATATCCAGCAGCACCTCGCCCCAAGGGGCCACAGCAAGCGAATGCCCATGCGTGCTGCGCACGCGCTGCCCGTCAGATGCAGGGTGCCGCCCCGTTTGTGCAGGGGCCAGTACGAAACAGCCCGTCTCGATGGCGCGTGCGCGCAGCAGCGTTTCCCAATGCGCGGCCCCTGTGATTGGGCTAAAGGCGGCAGGGACAGTCAGCACCACCGCACCAGCTTTGGCCAAGCTGCGGTACAGATGTGCGAATCGCAGGTCGTAGCAAATGCTCAGCCCGAACGCGGCTAGGGGCGTTTGCGCCACGACAGCTTTCGTTCCGGGCCGGAACCCGGCGGATTCGCGATATGTCTCGCTGGGCGAGACTTGTACGTCAAACATGTGAATTTTGTCGTAACGTGCGCGAATCGCGCCATCCGGGTCGATCAGGAACGACCGGTTGGCAAAGCGGCCATCTGCATCACGGGTCTTGAGCGCAAGCGAGCCGATCAGCACCCAGATGCCCAAGACGCGTGCCTCCTCGCGCAGCCCGGCAAGGGTTATGTCCTCGGCCTCGGTCTGCAAGACACGGTTCTGATGCGCGTTGCTGGTCGAGACGCAGTTTGTGACTTCCGGGGTCAGTGCCAGGGTTGCGCCCTGTGCGGCGGCCTGTTGCATATAGCGGCGCGCCATCTCCAGATTAGTGGCCGGATCATCGCCGGAGGTCATCTGGATCAATGCCGCTGTCAGCCCCATGACCTCAGCCCTTCAGCAGGGCATCAAGATGGCCGGTCCGGTCCAGCGCATGCAACTCGTCACAGCCGCCGACATGCGTGTCGCCGATGAAAATCTGTGGTACTGTGCGCGCACCGCCCGACCGCGACAGCATCTCGGCCCGCCGGTCTGGCTGGCGCGACAGGTCGATCTCGGTAAAGCTTGCGTCTTTCGCTTTCAGCAGTCGTTTTGCGGCATGGCAGAAGCCACATAGCGGAGAGGTATATATTTCAATCGGTTGCATCGCGCGCCTCTGTTCAGGATATGCGGCGCACTATAGTCTAACATTCCGATCTTGCAACGCGTGCAAGTGCGATTACCCGCACCGATGCCGCACCATATGCGCGGCAGGTTTCAGTGGCAGCGGAAAACGTGGCGCCAACTGTCATGACATCATCCACCAGCAGAACATGTCGCCCCGACAACCGGTGCCCTTGGCGCGGGTGTGGCGCAAAGGCCCCTTCGACATTTCCATAGCGCCCCGCACGTCCGCGCCCGTCCTGCGTGCCGGTATAGCGCGTGCGTGTCAGCAGGTCGGGGCAATGCTCCAGCCCCAGTTCTTGCGCGATGGCCTTGCTCAGGATCGCGGCCTGATTGTAGCGCCGCTTCAGCAGGCGCAACCAATGCAGGGGAATCGGGGCAACCAGTGTTTGCGGCGCGATTATTGGCGCTGCGGCGCGCGCCATCCAGCGCCCCGCCGGGCGGACATAGTCCAACCGGTCATAGTATTTCAGCCCCAACAGGATCTGGCGTGCCTTTTCCCCATACATCATGACCGCGCGCCCCTGATCCCAAGGCCGTGCAAGGGTCAGGCAGTCGTCGCAATGCACGGGCGTTGCGGCCTGCGTGCCGGGCAGGGGCGTGCCGCAACTGTCGCAGCACAGGCCGAAAATGAAAGGGGTTTGTGGCCAGCAGGTGCCGCACAGCGTGCCCTCCTCCTCGATCAATGTGTCGCAGGTCAGGCATTGTGGTGGATAGACCGCGCGCAACAGGCTATGCGCAAGGCCAGTCGCCTGCGCTTTGACATGCTGTGTCAGGTTTTGCATTCTGTCCGCCCCCGATTACATGGCCTTTCATGATGACCCATAGCCCACCAGAACTGGCAGACCGCGCCGCCCTTGTGCGCAACCGCGCCCGCGCAGGGGGCGAAAATTTCCTACACACCCTCGCACATGAGGAGCTGGCATTAAGACTGGCCGAGGTTAACAGACAGTTTACATCGCCCGCGATTGTGACCGGGCATCCGCAGCTTTGGGCAGATTTTCTGGCGGGGGCCGAACTTGTGCCCGATGATGCGGTTCTGGCATTGGAGGCAGGCGCGCATGATCTGGTGATCCATGCTATGGCGCTGCACTGGGCCGCAGACCCAGTGGGACAGATGGTGCAGGCACGGCGTGCGCTGCGTCCCGACGGGTTGTTTCTGGCGGTTCTGCCTGGCGGGCAGACCTTGGCCGAATTGCGCGCCTGTCTGGCACAGGCCGAAGCCGATATTAGCGGTGGGCTTAGCCCGCGCGTGGTGCCTATGGCCGAAATCCGCGACCTTGGCGGCTTGTTGCAGCGCGCGGGCCTTGCCATGCCCGTGGCCGACACGGTCAGCCAGCAGGTGGCCTATCAGCGGATCGAGACGCTGTATGCGGATTTGCGCGCAATGGGGGAACGCAATGCTCTTGCGGCAAGACGTCGCAGCTTTACCCCGCGCACTGTATTCGCGCGCGCAGCAGAGTTGTATGCCGCCCATTACGCAGATGAGGCAGGCAGATTGCGTGCAAGCTTTGATCTTTTGTTCCTGACAGGCTGGGCCCCGGACACCAGCCAGCCACGCCCCCTGCGCCCCGGTTCTGCAACAGCACGCCTTGCAGATGCGCTGGGAACACAGGAAAGTCCGCTACCCGATCAGATCAAAATCCCGAGTAAAGATTGATTCCCAGCCAAAACCCTTTACATCACGGACAAATCCAGAAATGCGCCGGGAGATATGGTATGAAGGATACAGCCATGCTTGATGCAAAGCCAGATACCGCGACCGCACGATGCCCGATGCATATGGACCAGCCCGGCGAGGGGCGGCTTGAATTTGCACAGCCTGACCACCCGCCTGTGCCACGGGCCAAAGTCGGTGTGCTGCTGGCCAATCTGGGCACACCAGACAACTATGATTACTGGTCCATGCGGCGCTACCTGAATGAATTTCTGTCCGACAAGCGCGTGGTCGATTACCCCGCCTATCTGTGGCAGCCCTTGTTGCAACTGATTATCCTGACCAAGCGTCCCTTTACGTCCGGTGCGAATTACAAATCCATCTGGAACCATGACAAAGGCGAAAGCCCGCTTCTGACCATCACCAAGGATCAGACCGCGCGGCTGGCCGAACAGATCGCAGAGCGGATTGACAGCGACATCATGGTGGATTTCTGTATGCGCTACGGCAACCCGTCGACCAAGTCCAAGGTCGATGAAATGGTCAAGGCCGGGTGCGACAGGATTCTGTTTTTCCCGCTTTATCCGCAATATGCGGGCGCAACCTCGGCCACGGCCTGCGACCAGTTCTTTCGGGCATTGATGGAGCAGAAATGGCAGCCATCGGCGCGCACGGTAGGGGCGTATTGCGACCACCCGACTTACGTCAAAGCGCTGGCTGATTCGGTGCGCAAAACTTATGACGCGATGGACGAAAAGCCAGAGGTTCTGGTCACATCCTATCACGGGATGCCAAAGCGCTATCTGATGGAAGGCGACCCCTATCATTGCCAGTGTCAAAAAACGACTCGCCTGCTGCGAGAGGAGTTGGGATGGGAAGAATCACAGGTTCAGACCACATTCCAATCCGTATTTGGCCGCGAAGAATGGTTGCGCCCGTACACAGTCGACCATGTCGCCGATCTGGCGCGGCAGGGAATCAAGCGTCTGGCCGTGGTCGCACCCGCCTTTTCAGCCGACTGCATCGAGACGCTGGAAGAGATCAACGAAGAGATTCGTGAAAGCTTTGAAGAGGCAGGCGGTGAACAATTCACCTATATTCCATGCCTGAATGACGATCCTGCGCATATCGCTGCGCTGACCGACGTGATCGAAGCAAACTTGCAAGGCTGGACCTGAACTAAACGCGCGATCTGCAACGCGGATGCGGGAAACTGCATCCGCCAAATTTGTGTACGTGAGTTTGGAAAAATAAAAAGGTGGTGAGAATCATCTCACCACCTTTTAAACTGCAAATAATGCAGAAGTCTGATTATTTCGCTGCAACTGCTGCAGCAACAATCAGAAGCAGCATGATCGGAACGATGATGCCGCCCGAAGAAGCTTTGGTTTCTTCAACAACTACTGCTGGCTCGATGACCGGCTCAGAGTATTTGCCCATTTTGCTGTGGCTTCCAGCGAATGCGGATGTAGCAGCGACGGACAGGGCAGCGGCGAGTGCGATTTTCTTCATGGTAACCTCCAGAACGTTGTTAACGCCATCCATTATGGCGCCAACTCCCAAGACGATGAGTCGTCGCTTTTCAAAACCATGTTATGATGCCAAGTTCAATCCTATGTGTTCTCAGGGAAACGTGCTTTCTGACGACGTAGTCAAATTCGCAACACTTTTTTGCCTTGAACCCCATTTTCTGCCTCTAAGCCAAGAGATTGCAGCAGCTTGGCGCGAATGCGACAGCGGTGCAGGAAAGCCACGTGATGGGCCATCAATGCCCGGTTCACGGTCAGTTGTGTTTGAAAACACGAAATGTAAAGGTTAAGCGTAGCGCAACCTATGAGGAAAATCAAAGATGTTTCGTTTGTTTGCGCTGTTAATGGTTGGCACCCTGACATTAGCCGCTTGTGATGTAGCCGGTCCCGTCGCCATGCGCACGGGTGCCGATGGAAGACCGGTGCCTGTTGTCTATCGAATCGCTGCGAGTGACGCGCCCCGCGTGCGCCAGCGTATGCAAGATGGTCTGAATACCATGCGGGCACAGAATGGCCTGCCGCCGTTGCAGCCGAATGCTCAACTGGCAAGTGCGGCCGCTACACATGCACAAGACATGTCCTTCCAAAGCCGCCCTTGGCATTGGGGTTCGGATGGATCAAGCCCAATGACCCGCGTACAGCGCGCGGGCTATAGTGGCAATGTTGTTGGCGAGCTGATCTCAGAGACATTCGAGACCGAGTTCGAGACAGTCAACGCCTGGATGACCGAACCCGAAACACGGCAAGTCATTCTGGATCGCCGCGCCACCGAAGTTGGTGTGGGCTGGCATCAGGATGACAATGGCAAATTGTGGTGGACCGTTGTGCTGGGCGAGACGACAGGCAGCTTGCGCGTGGCCTCTCGCTAAGAAACGGCCCTTATTACAGATAGTTACAGGCCGCATCCGCAAGGGTGCGGCCTGACTTATTGCGTCACCCGCGATGCGCGCCTTCGGCCAGTGCGCGGACATAATCCAAAATAGCGTCAACGGGCTTGCCCGCTGCGATTTCCTTAATAATCGCAGAGCCGACGACGCAGCCATCTGCAACACTTGCGATCTGCTCTGCCGTGTCCGGGGTCGAGATGCCAAAGCCCACAATCACCGGCAAGTCCGTGGCCGACTTGATTCGCGCCACTTCCGGGGCCACTTCGGTTGCCTGCGCAGCGGCAGCCCCTGTGATTCCAGTGATCGACACATAATAGACAAAGCCCGAAGTGTTTTGCAGCACTTTGGGCAAGCGGCGGTCATCGGTTGTGGGCGTTGCAAGCCGGATAAAGTTCAGCCCTGCCGCCTGCGCCGGAATGCACAATTCACTGTCTTCCTCGGGGGGCAGGTCAACGACGATCAACCCGTCCACCCCTGCGGATTTGGCATCTGTCAGAAAGCGCTCTACCCCGCGGCTGTAGATCGGGTTGTAATAGCCCATCAACACAATCGGGGTTGTGTCGTTGTCTTCACGAAAGCGTCGGACCATTTCCAGCGTCTTTTCCAGCGTTTGCCCGGCTTCCAGCGCGCGTTGGCCTGCAAGCTGGATTGTGGGGCCGTCTGCCATCGGGTCGGTGAAAGGCACGCCCAACTCGATGATATCGACGCCCGCGCCGGGCAGTCCTTTCATCACGGCCAGCGATGTCTCCAGATCAGGGTCGCCCCCCATGATATAGGAAACAAACGCCTTGCGGCCTTCGGATTTCAGCTTGGCGAATGTGGTGTCGATTCTGGTCATCTTGTCCTGTCCCTTGGGCCTGATTTGGGTTTGTGCGAAAAACGGCGGGGAATCAACCTTGCGCATGCACGTGTCTGCGCTTTCCCTGAACCACCTGCTCTTGTCTTGTGGCCTGTCTGACCCTACAAGCGCGGCGCTGGCATAATGCAAGGGGAACGCGGTCATGGGCTTCAAAATGGGAATTGTTGGTCTGCCGAATGTTGGCAAATCCACCTTGTTCAATGCGCTGACCCGCACTGCCGCCGCACAGGCTGCGAATTTTCCCTTCTGCACGATTGAGCCCAATGTGGGTGATGTGGCCGTTCCCGATGAACGCCTGCAAAAGCTGGCCGAAATCGGCAAATCGCGCGAGGTGATTCCCACGCGCATGACCTTTGTCGATATTGCGGGCCTTGTGCGCGGTGCCTCCAAGGGCGAGGGTTTGGGCAACCAGTTTCTGGCCAATATCCGTGAAGTGGATGCCATCGCCCATGTGCTGCGCTGCTTTGAAGATGACGATGTGACCCATGTCGAGGGCAAGATCGACCCTGTGGCCGATGCTGAAACCATCGAGACGGAGTTGATGATCGCGGATATGGATTCGATTGAAAAGCGTCTGGCCAACCTGTCACGCAAGATCCGGGGGGGCGAGAAGGACGCGGTCGAGCAGGACAAGCTGTTGCGCCGCGCGCTGGAAGCGCTCGAAGCAGGCAAACCCGCCCGCACGGTCGATGTGGCCGAGGATGAGCAGAAAAACTGGCGCATGTTGCAATTGCTAACCTCCAAGCCGGTTCTGTTCGTGTGCAATGTCGAGGAATCTTCGGCGGGTGAGGGCAATGCGCTATCCGCCCGCGTGGCCGAAATGGCCGCAGCCCAAGGTGCCGCACATGTCGTCATTTCCGCCCAGATCGAAGAAGAAATCAGCCAATTGGACGCGGAAGAGGCCGAGATGTTCCTGTCCGAAATGGGATTGGAAGAAGCGGGGCTGGACCGGCTGATTCGCGCAGGCTATGCGCTGTTGGGCCTGCACACGTATTTCACGGTTGGCCCGAAAGAAGCTCGCGCTTGGACGATTCCAAAGGGCACGCTGGCGCCGCAGGCCGCAGGTGTCATTCACGGTGATTTCGAGCGCGGCTTTATCCGCGCGGAAACTGTTGCTTATCCCGACTACATCGCCTGCAATGGCGAGGCGGGCGCGAAAGAAGCGGGCAAATTCCGCATTGAGGGCAAGACCTATGAGGTCAAGGATGGGGATGTGCTGCATTTCCTGTTCAATACCTGAGCCTGCGCCCTGATCCCTTTGCGCAATGCACCGGCGTTGCGCATTATGCATCGTTATACGATGATGAACGCCTGTGATTCGGGACTGAACTTGCCACGGGTGATGCGGATGCAGCGGCCTTCTGTCGTAAAGCTGTCGGTGCTGATGATATTCTGCCTCGCTGTGGTGGCAGGGTTAAGCTGGGTTGCCCATTATCAGACCCGCGCAAAAGCGTTCCATGAATTGCATGATCGCGGGCAGAACACGCTGAGCCTTGCTGAATCCAGTCTGCGCGGACAATTGGCGCGGTTCGAGCGGCTGCCAGAATTGTTGGCCGATCAGCGCGCAATCCGGTCGCTGTTGCTGTCGCCGACAAATCCCGATGTGGTCCTGGCGGCAAACATGTATCTGCGCGACACGGCAGAACTGCTGGGCGCGTCCGATGTCTATGTCATGTACCGCGACGGGGTGACGCTTGCGGCGTCAAATTTCGATCAACCTCATAGTTTCGTTGGCGGAAACTTCGCCTTTCGCCCCTATTTCTTCGATGCCATGCGTCATGGTGAGGGGCGATTTTACGCGCTGGGCACCACCTCGGACAAGCGCGGCTATTATTTCGGCGCACCGATAGATGTGGCAGGTCAGCGGCGCGGGGTGCTTGTCATCAAGATCGATGTTGATGAGATTGAGCAGGCTTGGGCCTCGGATGATCTGCGTATTCTTGTGACGGACCCTGAAAACATCATTTTTCTATCCAATCGCCCTGACTGGCTGTTCCACGCCTTTGGTGATCTGACCCCCGAACGATTGGCGCGCACACAAGAAACCCGCCGCTATGCCAATGCCACTATTGGAGAGATAGAGTATCGCGCCCGGACTGACCGGCATGGCTTTCGGCTGCTGACCGGGCCGGGCGGCGAAGTCGATGCGTCCGAATATCTGGTTGTCGCGCGCGAGATGCCGCAAGCGGATTGGGTCGTGCAGGTCTTGTTGCCAACACGCGCGGCGCGGGTGCAGGCCGCCGCCAGCGTTGCGATCGGGTTGTCGCTTGCAGGGATCGTCGCGCTTCTGGGGCTGATTGTCTGGCAACGGCGACGCCAGCTTGCCATGCGGCTGGCAATGGAACAGGCTGCCAAGGATGATCTGGAACGCCGTGTCGCGCAGCGCACATGGGAATTGCGCGACGCCAATATCGCGCTGGAAGACGAAGTGGCGGAACGGCGCGCAACCGAGGAACAGTTGCGCAAAACCCAGTCGGAACTGGTGCAGGCGGGCAAGCTGGCCGCCCTTGGCCAGATGTCCGCAGCTCTCAGCCACGAGTTCAATCAACCGCTTGGGGCTGCGCGCAACTATGCCGAGAATGCGCAGCTTCTGCTGGACCGCGACCGCCGCGATGAGGCGCGCTCGAATATCGACCGGATTGTCGGCATGATTGACCGGATGACGCGTATCAGTCGGCATTTGCGCAACTTCGCCCGCAAGCCGAACCAGCAACTGCGCATTGTACCACTGGCCGAGGCTGTCGTCGCCGCACAAGAGCTGTTGGGCTGGCGTCTTGCCAAGGCGGGCGTGACACTGGAGGTTGATCTGGGGGATCTGCCGCTCAGCGTGACGGGCGGGCCGGTGCGGTTGCAGCAGGTTCTGGTCAACCTTCTGAGCAACGCGATTGATGCAGTGGAAGGGGGGGCAGACAAGCGCTTGCACCTGTGCGCGCAGCAATCGGGCGATCTGGTACAGATTACCTTGCGCGATCACGGGCCGGGTGTGCCGGACGGGTTGCAGGCGCGCATATTCGACCCGTTCTTCTCGACCAAGGAGGTGGGCAAGGGCCTTGGACTGGGCCTGTCGATTTCCTACAACATCGTGCGCGATTTCGGGGGCCGCTTGTCGATGCGCAATCACCCTGAAGGCGGCGCGGAGTTTCTGTTAGAGTTGCAGGCCGCCACATACCCCGCCGTCGAGGCTGCGCAATGAGTGGCGCACCGCTGGTCTTGTTGGTGGATGATGACGCTGATCTACGCGCCTCGACCGAGCAGGCACTGGAACTAGCCGGTTTGTCGGTGAAAGGGTTGCCCGACGCTGAATCCGCACTCGAACGGATCACCGCAGGATTTACCGGTGTGGTCATCACCGATATCCGTATGCCGGATATGGACGGGCTGACGCTGATGACCCGCATTCATGAGATTGATGGCGATATCCCTGTCATCCTGATTACAGGGCATGGGGATGTGCCCCTTGCCGTGCGCGCGATGCGCGAAGGGGCGCATGATTTCATTGAGAAGCCCTTCTCTGGCGCGCAACTGGCAACGATAGCCGCGCGCGCGCTTGGCTATCGTGAGTTGGTGCTGGACAATCGCCGCCTGCGCGCTGTCGCAGGGCAGGCGGATGATCTGGAGGCCCGTCTGGTGGGGCGCTCCAACGCGATGATCGCGCTGCGCCGTCAGGTGCGCACGGTCGGCCCCTCGGATGCGGATGTGCTGATTATAGGCGACACTGGCACCGGCAAGGAAGTGGTCGCGCGCGCACTGCATGACCTGTCCGCCCGTTCGGCGCGTCCGTTTGTTGCGATCACCTGCTCGGCCCTGCCCGATACCTTGATTGAATCGGAATTGTTCGGCCATGAAGCGGGTGCCTTTCCCGGTGCGATCCGGGCGCGTATGGGCAAGTTCGACCATGCACGCGGCGGCACCATCCTTCTGGACGATATCGGGGCCATGCCAATGGCGCTTCAGGGCAAGTTGTTGCGGGTGTTGCAAGATAGGGTCATCACGCCCTTGGGCTCGAACGTGCAGCACGATCTGGACTTGCGATTTATCGCAACCAGTCGCGTGCCGCTGGAACCCGAAGTCGAGGCGGGGCGTTTTCGGGCGGATTTGCTGTATCGGCTGAATGCCGTCAGCCTGCGCCTGCCGCCCTTGTCTGAACGGGTCGAGGATATTCCGGCGCTGTTTGCGCGCCTGCTGGCCGAAGCCTGCGCACGTCACCGGCTGCCCGCGCGTGCGGTCAGGCCGGAATTTCTGGCCGAACTTTCGCGCGCTGAATGGCCCGGCAATGTGCGCGAGCTGCGCAATATGGCTGAACGCCACGCGTTGGGGCTGGAGCGTGACCAGCACAGCGATGACACCGCCGTTGAGGCCCGCAGTCTGGCCGAACAGATTGCCATGCATGAACGCAAATTGCTGGTGGATGCGCTGATCCGGCATCGTGGCGCGCTCAAGCCCGTCTATGAAAGTCTGGGCCTGTCGCGCAAAACACTGTATGATAAGCTGGTCAAGTACGGGATCGACAAGGCCCATTTCCAAGGTCAGGCGTAAGGGCACACGGCACAGCCGCGCTGGATTATGTGTGTATATCGACACATAAGCCCGCCTTGATGTGTAGCTTTCTACCCGCCCAGCCCGCCGTTGGCGCTAACAGTGCCAATTTAATTCCAGACTCTGCTTGCATTTGCGCGCGCGGGGCCATTTCATCCCCTGTGTGTCGGTCAACCCTTGGAGGGGGTTTTCTGAACAGCACTACACGCAAACCAAGGGGAGGTTTCCTATGCGTTATACCAATTTTGCGGCTTTGGCCGCTGCAGCCGTCATGTCAATGTCCATGGCGCAAGCTCAGGATCGTGACGGCTGGCCGTCTGACCTGACTGTCGGCACTGCCAGCCAAGGTGGTGTCTATTTCGTTTATGGCAACGGTCTGGCATCGTTCATCTCGGAAGAGCTGGGCATCAGCGCAAGTGGCGAAGTCACAGGCGGTCCTGTGCAGAACGTCACACTTCTGCAAATGCAGGAACATGATATCGGCCTTGTTACTATGGGTCCGATGTTCGAAGCATGGAACGGCGAAAGCGAACTCGCTCCGGGTCTGGAGCACCGCGACGTGCGCGCCCTGTTCCCGATGTATGAAACCCCGTTTCAGGGTATCGCTCTGGCCAGCCAGAACATCAGCTCGGTCGGTGATCTGGCAGGCAAGCGCGTCAGCGTTGGTCCGGCAGGCGGCACACCCGGCACCTATTGGCCGCGCATCCTTGAAGCGCTTGATGTCGATGCAAATGTGTCCTTCGCAGGTGCAGCCGACGCGGCAAGCCAGTTGCAGGACGGTCTGATCGACGCGTTCGTCTTTGCGGCAGGCGTTCCGATTTCTGCCTTCTCGCAGCTCGCAGCAGAAGCGGATGTGCGTACCTTTACCTTCTCGGATGATGAGCACGCCGCCATTCTAGAGGCATTCCCCGAAGTGTCGCCTTTCACCATTCCCGGCGGTTCCTACACTGTTCAGGATGAAGACCAGCAGTCGGTTGCGATGTGGAACTTTGCTGTGGCACATTCCGACATGCCAGAAAGCATGGCGTATGAAATCACCAAGCTGGTGATGGAAAACAATGACCGCATGATGCAAATCCACGCAGCAGCGGCGGCCACTTTGCCTGAAAACTACACCAATAACAGCTTTCTGCCCTATCACCCCGGCGCTGTGCGTTGGTTTGAAGAAAACGGGTATGACATCCCGGAAGAGCTGAAAGACTGAGCCTTTGACGCTCGACTAACATAAACAAAAGGCCGCCCTGTGCGGCCTTTTGTGCAAGCAGTTGCATACGCTCGGTCGCCACAGGGACGGAACATAAACAATGACACAACCACAGGAACAGATTGACCCCCTTGAGAACCCCCCGGAGAATATTGCCCAAGGGGTGGACCGCGAAATCATCATGTCTAACCAGCGCGTGCCACCGGGCACACTGGGCTGGCTGTTGGCTTTGGGCTGCATTCTGTACACCGCGTTTCATATCGGCGCGATGAATGTCTATCCGCTGGAAACATGGGTCTATCGTCTGAGCCATGTCACCGGCGGGCTGATCCTGGGCTTTCTGCTGTATTCTGCAACGGTTTTTCCTGAAACCAATGATGACAGCGAGGGGCGCTCGCTGCCCGAAATGGTTCTTGTCGGTTTGGCGCTTCTGGGTGTCGGCGTAGCCTTTGTGCAGATTGTCTGGGCCGTGATGACTGGCGATTTGATCCCGACCGGCGCACCGGCGGATCAGATGAAATATACCTTTGGCTGGCCGCTGATTGCGGGCACGTCGCTGGCCCTTCTGGCAAGCTGGCTGTTTCCGGGGCGCAACCGTACGCGGATTGCGCTGTCCGATGTGATCCTTGCCCTCGCCGCGCTGACGGTGGGCATTTATATCGTTGCCCATGCGGGCTTTTTGCGCAATCGCGCGGGGGTCTTTCCGCATGTCAACGACATGTATGCCGCTATCGCCGGGATCATCCTTATTCTGGAACTGACGCGCCGCCTTGCCGGACTGGCGCTGGTGGTGATTGTGGCCGTGTTCATCGCCTACGGTTTTCTTGGGCCGTGGCTGCCGGGTTTTCTGAACCATCGCGGCTACAGCCCTGAACGCTTCTTTGCACGGATCTACACTGATATCGGGGTGCTGGGGCCGACAACGGCGGTGTCCTCGACCTATATCATCCTGTTTATCACCTTCGCGGCCTTCTTGCAGGCCAGCCGTGTGGGCGAGTATTTCATCAATTTCGCCTTTGCGGCCGCTGGTGGCGCGCGGGGCGGGCCTGCGAAAGTGGCGATTTTCGGCTCTGGCCTGATGGGGATGATCAATGGCACATCGGCGGGCAATGTGGTGTCCACCGGGTCGCTGACGATTCCGCTGATGAAGAAAGTGGGCTACCGGCCCCAGACCGCAGCCTCGGTCGAGGCCGCCGCCTCATCCGGCGGGCAAATTCTGCCGCCGATCATGGGGGCGGGTGCCTTCATCATGGCCGAGATTACGGGCATTCAATACCGTGAAATCGTGATTGCCGCTGTCATTCCGGCGGTGCTGTATTTCCTGTCGGTCTATTTCATGGTCGACAAGGAAGCGCTGAAGAAAGGCATGAAGGGCCTGCCGCGCTCGCAATTGCCGAAGTTCCGCGAGATGGCGAAACATGCCTATCTGTTCATTCCCATCGTCATGCTGATCGGCGCGCTCTATGTCGGCTATTCGGTCATTCGCGCAGGCACCTATTCCATGATCGCAGCCTTTGCGGTCAGCTATATTCGTGTTCTGGTGGATGGGCGCGAGGATGGCATCTGGAACCATCTGATGGGCCTGATCCTGTGTGTGCTGGCGCTGATGCCGCTGGTCGTCGGTGGTCAGATTCTGGTGGATGGCTGGGGCGACGGGACAACGATGCAACTGATCGTCTCGATCCTGATCAGTGCTGTGTCCATCTTTGGTATCGTGATGACGTTGCGGCTGAACTCGCCCAAATCGGCGGGCATTGCCAAGGCGGTCGAGCATTTCCGCATGATTCCCTTCGCGCTGGAAATCGCGGCCAAGATGTCGCTGCAACTGGTCGCGGTCTGTGCCGCAGCCGGGGTGATCGTGGGGATTATTGCGATTACCGGCATCGGCGTGCGTCTGTCGGGCGTGTTGATGGCGATTGCGGGGCAAAGCCAGTTGCTGGCGCTGTTCTTTGCGATGTGTGTGGCGATTATTCTTGGCATGGGTATGCCCACCACGGCGGCCTATGCCGTGGCAGCCAGCGTTATCGCACCGGGCCTTATCCGCATGGGGATTGAACCGCTGACCGCACACTTCTTCATATTTTACTATGCGGTCATGTCAGCGATCACCCCGCCAGTGGCGCTTGCGGCCTATGCAGGGGCGGCCATCGCGCAATCTGATCCGATGAAAACATCGGTCGAGGCGTTCAAGATCGGGCTTGCGGCCTTTGTGGTGCCCTTCATGTTCTTCTACAGTTCGTCCTTGCTGATGCAGGGCGAGGCGTTGGAGATCATCCATGTGTTCGTAACAGCGTCCTTTGGCATCTACCTGCTGGCCTCGGCGGTGCAGGGGTGGTTGTTTGGACTGATTGGCTGGCCGTTGCGTGTGATCGTTGGCGTGGCCGCGCTGTCGATGATCGCGGGCGGCTGGACCTCTGACCTGATCGGGCTGGGTGTCGCAGGGGCCGTGTTTGCCTATCAGCGCTTTGTGGCAAAGTCTGCTGCAACCGTCTGAGCGCCGCTTTGATCGAAAAACCCCGCCCCGGCATGACAGTCGGGGCGGGGTTTTGTTTGTGTGATGAACGCTTACGCCCCCTGCGCGGCTTTGCGCGCAAGCATAAAGGTATGGCCTTTACCCAAAAGCGTCCGGTTCTGATGCCTTGCGCTGGTCGATATAGGTTTGCAGCGCTTCGGAAATGCTGGGGTCCAGCATCGGTTGCTGGTAATCGCCCAGCAGCTTGGCAACCCGAACGCTGGCAAGCGCCTGCGTATCGCGCGCGCCATCTTCGTCCCATGTCTCGAACGGTTTGTAATCCAGCAGGTCAGACCGCCAGAAGGCATCCTTGAAGTTGTCTTGTGTGTGCTGGCAGCCAAGAAAATGCCCGCCGGGACCAACTTCGCGCAAGGCATCCATCGCCTGCCCGTTTTCCGACATATCGACTCCGCGCGCCATATGGTGCAGCGCGCCCAACTGGTCGGCATCCATCACGAACTTTTCGTAGGAAGACACCAGCCCCCCCTCCAGCCAGCCGCAGGCGTGCAGCATGAAATTTACGCCAGACAGAAGCGCCATGTTCAGGCTGTTTGCAGTTTCATATCCCGCCTGCGCATCGGGTAATTTCGAGCCGCAGAACGACCCGCCAGACCGGTAGGGCAGCTTCAACCGCCGCGCCAGTTGCCCCGCACCATAGGTGATCAGTGACGCCTCTGGCGTGCCGAAAGTCGGCGCACCGCTGTTCATGTCGATTGACGTGACAAATGCGCCCATGATGACCGGCGCGCCGGGGCGCACCAACTGGGCATAGGCCACACCGGCCAGCACTTCGGCCAGCACTTGCGTCAGTGTGCCCGCCACTGTGGTGGGCGCCATTGCACCGCCCACGATAAAGGGCGAAATGATGCAGGCCTGATTTGCCTTCGCATAGATCTCCAGCGCACCCATCATCACCGAGTCGAATGTCAGCGGCGAGTTGATGTTGATAAGCGAGGTCATGACCGTGTTCTGGTCAACAAACTCCGACCCGAACAGGATCTTGGCCATCTCGACCGAATCGGCCGCGCGCACAGGTTCCGTTACCGACCCCATAAAGGGCTTGTCGGAATACAGCATATGCGCCTGGATCATATCCAGATGGCGCTTGTTCACGGCCACATCTGTCGGCTCGCACACAGTGCCCCCCGAATGGTGCAGCCATTTCGACATATAGCCCAGCTTCACGAAATTGCGGAAATCTTCCATCGTGGCATAGCGCCGCCCGCCCGCTGCGTCGCGCACGAAAGGGGGGCCGTAGACCGGGGCCAGCACCAGATTACGCCCGCCAATCTCGACATTGCGGGCCGGATTGCGGGCGTGCTGGGTAAAGCTGGCGGGGGCGGTGGCGCAAAGCTGACGCGCCAGCCCGCGCGGAATGCGCACACGCTCGCCGGTGACTTCGGCACCTGCCGCACGCCAGCGGTCAAGAGCTTCGGGGTTGTCCACGAAACTGACCCCGATTTCGGCCAGCACGGTTTCTGCATTGGCCTCGATGATGGCAAGTGCTTCTTCGTTCAGCACGTCCAGATTGGGGATGTTGCGCTCGATATAGCGCGCGGTTTCAATGCTGACTGCTGTGCGCGCGGCACGTCGTGCCGCACCGCCACCGGATGCGCGCCCGCGCCGCGCACCTGCTGTCTGGGCCATCTCGGTTGCTGTTTCCGCCATGATCGGACACTCCTTCTTGCCCTGCGCGATGGCAGGTTCGATGCTGCTTGTTACCGCCTGACTTTGCCGCCGACTGGCCAGTTTGCGGCGCTCTGGGGTGCAAAGCGACATCTTGACCGCCCTTGTGTTGCTGGACATGGGCGCGCGAAGGGATTATCTGCCTTGCGAACCGGTGTATCTGCGAAAACGGGTCCAGTGCGCCTTGTCCATATACTGCCTGCAAATGCAGGTATTCCTTGATCTCCCGTCAGTGATGCCCAAATACAGCCCGCCCGACTGGGACGCTGAAAGTGATCGGAGCCTTGCCATGCTGGATATGCCCGCCATCCGTCAGGACTTGAAGACAGTTTACGACCTTGCCCCAAATCCGGATCTGGCAGCGCAGATGTCGGCGGAATACGCCCGCATGTCGCGCGTTGTCTCGCCTGTCGATTGGGCCATTCACGCGCCTTATGTTGCCGCGATCAACGCCCTGAAGCGCGAACGCAACGCCACCATTCTGGCGCATAACTACATGACGCCTGAAATCTATCACGGCATTGCTGATGTGGTGGGCGATTCGCTGCAATTGGCGGTAGAGGCCACGCGCACCAGTGCGGATGTGATCGTGCAATGCGGTGTGCATTTCATGGCCGAGACATCCAAAATCCTGAACCCCGCCAAGATCGTGCTGATGCCAGACATGGCGGCAGGCTGTTCTCTGGCCGAAAGCATCACTGCGACAGGTGTGGCCGAGATGCGGGCAAAATATCCCGGTGCGCCGGTTGTGTCCTATGTGAACACCACCGCCGAAGTGAAAGCCGCATCCGACATCTGCTGCACCTCGTCCAACGCTGTCCAGATCATCCGCGCGCTGGATGCCGATACGATCATCATGACGCCCGACAAGTATCTGGCGCAGAATGTGGCCGCACAGGTGCCCGAAAAGCGCATTGTCTGGTGGGATGGGTCGTGCATCGTGCATGAACAATACACCGCGCAGGATATCCGCGATTTCCGCGACTGGAACCCCGGCACGCGCATTATCGCGCATCCCGAATGCCCCCCTGATGTGGTGGCCGAGGCCGATTTCTCCGGCTCGACCAAGGGTATTCTGGATTATGTCAGCGCCGAGCGGCCCGAGCGCGCGATGCTGGTGACAGAATGCTCTATGGCGTCGAACATCTCTGACGCACATCCAGATGTCGAATTTATCGGGCCGTGCAATATGTGCCCCTATATGAAGAAGATCACCTTGGAAAAAGTGTTGTGGTCCCTGCACACGATGACCACGCAAGTAGAAGTGGCACCCGACATTGCCGACAAGGCGCGTCTGGCTGTGCAGCGCATGATTGACCTTTCGGCAGCGAGCACCTGATCCGTGATCATGACGGATCGCGTGGTGATCGTTGGGGCAGGTCTGGGCGGGCTTTATGCCGCGCTGGCGCTGGCCCCGCTGCCGGTGCTTGTCATCTCGCCAGAGACATTGGGCGAGGGTGCCTCTTCCGCATGGGCGCAGGGCGGGATTGCCGCCGCGATGGCACAGGGTGACACACCCGAAGCCCATGCAAGCGACACAATCGCTGCGGGTGCGGGGACCGTTGACGCGCATATCGCCGCATTGGTCACACAGGCCGCACGCGACCATATCCTTGACCTGACCCAGCATGGCACGCCTTTTGACCGTGATACGGCGGGCAATTACATCCTCAACCACGAAGCCGCGCATTCAACCGCACGCGTGGTGCGCGTAAAGGGCGACCAAGCTGGGCGCAAAATCATGGAAACGCTGATTGCCGCAGTCCGCGCGACCCCCTCGGTGCAGGTGATGGAACGTGTCGTGGCCCAAAACCTTGTCGTGGAACAGGGGCGCGTCAACGGAATCGTGCTGGCGCAACTGGACGGCGAGGCCATCTCGAAACCCGTTACACTTCAAGCGCCTGCGGTGTTGCTGGCGGGCGGCGGCTCTGGCGGGTTATATGCGCTGACGACGAACCCCCCGCGCATTCGCGGGCAGGTGATGGGGCTGGCGGCCCGCGCGGGCGCGGCAATGGCGGATATGGAGTTCATCCAGTTCCACCCCACCGCAATGGATCTGGGGCTGGACCCCGCACCCTTGGCAACCGAAGCGCTGCGCGGCGAAGGGGCGCGGCTGGTCAATTCCGACGGCGACTATTTCATGGCGGCGGCGCATGATCTTGCGGAACTTGCGCCGCGTGACATTGTTGCGCGCGCGGTCTTTGCCCAGACACAGGCCGGCAAACGGCCCCAACTGGACACGCGCGCGGCCATTGGCGCGGCGATCCACATGCGCTACCCCGCCGTGACAGAGGCCTGCCGCAAGGCGGGGCTGGACCCCGTGGCGCAGCCAATCCCGGTGGCCGCGGCGGCGCATTACCATATGGGCGGTGTGGCGACCGATGCGCGCGGGCGCGCTTCGCTGTCAGGACTTTGGGTCTGCGGCGAGGCGGCCTCGACCGGGTTGCACGGGGCGAACCGCCTTGCTTCCAACGGGGTGTTGGAGGCGCTGGTCTTTGCCCGCCGCGCGGCTGAAGATATGCGCGCCGAATTGCCCCCGTCTGCATTCCCCGCCGGGCCGCTCGCGCTGCCCTTCTCGCCGGGGGGTGTGCCGGTAGAGGCGGGATTGGTGATGGAGTTGCGCCACCTTATGACCGATCTGGTGGGCGTGCGCCGCACAGGTGCAGGGCTGCAACAGGCACTGACCCGCATCGCGGCACTGGAGCAGGCACAACCGGACTGCCGCGATTTTCAGAATATGTGCGCGACCGCCACGCTGATCGCTGCGGCGGCGCTGTTGCGCACCGAAAGCCGGGGCGCGCATTGGCGTGATGACTATCCGGATGCAAACCCGGAAAAAGCGCAGCGCTCGCATCTGACATGGGCCGACGCGCTGCATCTGCGTGACACTGCCAGCAAGGAATTGACATGACCCATCCCCCCCTGCCCGAATTGCTGATCGAGCCATTGGTGCGCGCGGCCTTGATTGAGGATCTGGGGCCGTCGGGCGACGTGACCTCGGCTTGTGTCATTCCGGCGGGGCTGCGCTACAGCGCGGCGCTGAATGCGCGGCAGGACGGCGTGATCTCTGGCGTGCAACTGGCGCAAATCGCGTTCCGGCTGGTGGACCCGTCGCTGACAGTCACAGTGCATCGCCACGATGGTAGCGCGGTTGCCGCAGGCGATACAGTGATGACGATTGAGGGCGCAGCGGCGTCCATCCTGTCGGCGGAACGCGTGGCGCTGAATTTTGCAGGCCGCCTTTCAGGGATTGCCACGCTGACGGCTGCGTTTGCGGCGCGGACAGCGGGCACTTCGGCGCGTGTGACCTGCACGCGCAAGACCACACCAGGGCTGCGGCTGGTCGAGAAACAGGCGGTCTTGCATGGGGGGGGCGCTGCACACCGCTTCGGGTTGTCGGATGCGATCCTGATCAAGGACAATCATGTTGCGGCAGCAGGCGGGATTGCCCCTGTTTTGCGCGCCGCGCGCGCGAGCGCCAGCCATATGCGGCGCATCGAGATTGAGGTGGACACACTCGCGCAACTGGATGAGGTGCTGGCCACGGGCGGCGCGGACGTGGTCTTGCTGGACAATATGAGCACGCCCGATCTGGCCGCTGCGGTGCTGCGGGTGGACGGGCGGCTGGTATTGGAGGCGTCGGGCACCATGCGATTGGAGCGGATTGCCGAAGTGGCGGCGACAGGGGTGGATTTCATCTCGGTGGGCGCATTGACGCATTCGGCCCCGGTTCTGGATCTGGGTCTGGATTTCTAAAAAGAAGGGCGATCTGCGCGCCCCAGCACCGGTGCGCCCACCCACCCTGCGCCCCGGCGCTGGGGCGCGCAGATCGCCCAAGCGTGACTTGTAGGCCGCGCGACAGCGCTGTAGATTTCCCCAAAATTGGAGGGGCAGATGAGATTATGGCAGAGTCTTCTTGCTGCATGCCTCGCGCTGGGGCTGGCCAGTCCGGCTGTTGCACACCCTCATATTTTTGTCGATGTCGAGCTGGAAGTCGTTTTTGATGAGGATGGTTCCCCGAGAGGGGTCTGGATATCATGGGCCTATGATCCGTTTTTCTCGATGCTGCTGGTGTCTGATCTGGGGCTTGACCCGGATTTCACGGGCGAGCTGACTGAGGAGGAACGTGCCGAACTGGACGGGTTCGACATGAACTGGATCGAGGATTATCACGGCGACACCCATGCCACACAAGGGGACGAACCGTTGGCCCTGAGCGGGCCGGTCGAGTGGGCCTCGGACTACCGCGAGGGGCAGTTGATGTCGCGCCATCTGCGCCTGCTGGAAGACCAGCCAGACCCGGCGCGCGAATGGGTCTTGGCCGTGTATGACCCGACCTATTACACCAGCTACGGCATTGTCGGCACGCCGCAAGCGACAGGGCGAAGTGATTGCACATTGCGCGTTTTCGAGCCTGATTGGACAGCAGCGGGTGCGCAACTCGAAGCCGCGCTGGACGAGGTGCTGGGTGCAGGCGGCGACATCGAGGCGGATTTTCCGGCTGTGGGCGCACTCTTTGCCGAAGAGGTCAGGATTTCATGCGCCACTCCGTGATCCTGATTGCCGTAGCGCTTGGCGTAGGCGGGCTGATCTATCTGGCGGGTGGCGGCATGGACCAGATCACGCTTTGGGCGCAATCGGCGCAGCGCGGGTTTCAGGACCAGATGGCGCTGGGACTGCGCGCGCTGCGCGCGGGCCAGCCGGGGGCGCTGGCAACCTTCTGGGGGTTGTGCTTTGCCTATGGGTTTGTTCATGCGGTCGGTCCGGGGCATGGAAAATTCCTGCTGGGGGCATATGGCGCGGGCAGTCAGGCGCCGCTGGGGCGGATGGTCGGAATTGGGCTGGCATCGTCGCTGGCGCAAGGGCTGAGTGCGATTGTGCTGGTCTATGCGGGCGTGCTGATCTTTGATGCCTCGCGCGAGGCGATGCAGATCACGGGCGACATCTGGCTGGAACGCGCCAGCCT
>Ga0207421_10000176_pt1 | contig 77142 bp, 75 predicted proteins | sample SodLakKL_010_SED_4_FD_187542 | JGI IMG/M metagenome (GOLD analysis project Ga0207421, IMG submission 187542) | Alkaline sediment microbial communities from Lake Tanatar, Kulunda Steppe, Russia - 8KL_010_SED (SPAdes) (version 2) | ecosystem: Environmental > Aquatic > Non-marine Saline and... | reverse complement strand
TCCCCCAATTAAACAGCATTGGTAATAAAGTTCGTTCTTCATTCGGCAAGGTTCGATTTGAAGAAATTGGTGGGCAAGAAATGGCTAAAAAAGAACTTCTGGAAGCTCTTGATTTTATAAAAAGGCCTGAAAATATTAGAAAAATGGGCATAAGACCTTTGAAAGGCATTCTTTTAATAGGCCCTCCAGGAACGGGAAAAACATTACTGGCTAAAGCAGCAGCAAATTATACAGATTCAGTTTTTTTAAGTACTGCTGGAAGTGAATTTATCGAGATGTACGCCGGAGTTGGAGCTCAAAGGGTGCGCCAACTTTTTAAACAATGCCGGGAAAAGGCAAAAGCTCAAAAGAAAATGAATGCTGTTCTATTTATTGATGAAATAGATGTGTTAGGAACCAAGAGGGGTTCCCACTCTAGCCATATGGAATATGATCAAACTCTTAATCAACTATTGTCCGAGATGGACGGCATGACAATTGACGAAGAAGTAAACATTTTGATTATGGGTGCTACCAATCGCCCAGAGTCACTTGATCCAGCCTTAACCAGGCCGGGAAGGATAGACAGGATTGTCCAGGTTGAATTGCCGGACATTGAAGGACGCCAGGAAATATTAAAATTGCATACTCAAAACAAACCATTGAGTAAAGATGTCAACCTGGAAAAGATATCTAGGGATGCCTACGGCTTTTCTGGAGCACAGTTAGAAAGCCTTGCCAATGAGGCTGCAATACTTGCCATGCGGGAAGATCGTTCTGAGATAAAACATGCTAATTTTATGGAAGCTATAGATAAAGTTATGATGGGAGAAAAACAGGAGAGAAACCCTGAAGAGTCGGAATTATGGAGAATTGCAATTCATGAATGCGGCCATGCCCTTGTAAGTGAAGTTGTTAACCCTGGCTCTGTATCTGTAATCACAATTACTCCCCGGGGAAAAGCTTTGGGCTATATACGACAACATCCAGAGAAAGAATACCAGTTGTATACCCTTGATTATCTCGAAAAACAAATTTCTGTGTTATTAGGAGGAGCAGTTAGTGAAAAGATTATTTTAGGGCAACAAAGTACCGGCTCATATAACGATTTTAAACAGGCAGTAGAGCTATCGAGAAAAATTATTGCCTCAGGGCTTTCCTCATTAGGTGTAGTTTGTTATGAAGATCTTTCCCGAGGGATGATTCATCGAACAGTACGCAAAATAATTACGGAACAAGAAAACAAAGTTTACGCACTGCTTTCACCTTATACAGCTACTATAAAGAAAACAGCAAATGAATTGGTCCAAAAAGAAAAAATTTCCGGAGATATGTTGCGTAAATATATGGATACTTCCGCCGAAGCAATATCTTCGTTGATCAGTGACCGGAGCAAAGCTTAGGTTCAAATGAAATACAATGAAACTATAGCCTTTTCACAACAAGAAAGAAACAATAAGAATATTATTATGTAAAAATATAAGGTGGATATACATTTGCAAAGTAAAACTATTAATAAATTACTGAGCATAAAATGGCTGCAACTTATATCATTATCAATTGCTGGCATGATATTATCTGCCATGATAATTAACGTTTTTCGTATAACTGCCGGCCCCTTTGAATTATTGTTTTCTTTTTTGCCTTTCCAAAGTGGATCCACCATAATTAATTTAGCTCCAGTTGGAGAAATTAAAGCTTATACTCATTATTTTTTTCAAATGCAAGTAACATTGCTAAATATTGACCCGGAAATTTTATCTGCAAGCCTTGATGGAATACAGGACATAGAAATCTGGATGGAAGATATAATCAATGAAGCAAAACGGGAGATTGTCATTATCGCTGCACAGTGTCTGGGTGTTATTTTTGCGGGAGGAGCTTTTTTAAATTATTTGTTCCTTCCTATTCAAAGCAAGAAATATTCAATAATGGGAGGCGGTCTGGCAGTAATTTTCTTTGTGTGTTTAATTCTGTTTACAATTATTATTCCATTTGACATGGAAGCATTTGATAATCCTCAATATGAAGGCTTAATAAGTGCAGCACCGTGGGTTATGAACTTTTTTGAAGACGGGGCTGGGGCAATAAAGGATTTAAATGAACAATTTATCAGCATTACTGGTAATATTAAAGATTTGTTTAAACATCTGGAAGAGTTTACGCCGGTGGAAACATATGATTCAGTTAAAGTGTTACATGTTTCCGATATTCATAATAACCCTGCAGCCATTGAATTTATTAAAAAAGTGGTGAATATCTTTCAGATTGATTTAATTATTGATACAGGTGATATAACTGACTACGGAACTCCATTGGAAGCAGATCTACTTTCAGGGGTTGCAGAAATTTCTGTACCTTATATTTTTGTACCTGGCAACCATGATTCTCCTCAAGTTTCATCAATTCTTCAAAATTACGGGGTATATGTCCTTGATAATGAATCTGTAAAAATTGAGGGGTTAAAAATAGTTGGCATAACAGATCCTGCTTATTATGATGTAGATGAGGTAAATACTCCTGAGAATGAACTGGAAAAATATGCTCAAGATAAAGCTTATATCTTTGAAAAACTTGATGATCGAATAGATATCCTGGCTACACATGATCCAATTATCGGAGAATACTGGGCAAAAGAAACACCTTTAATTTTAACCGGACACACACATATCCCTGATGTTATAAAAAACGAAGATACCATCTTAATAAACGCCGGCACTACAGGCGCTTCAGGGATACGCGGCCTAAAAGATATAGAAAAAGCACATTACAGCATGGCTATAATATATTATAATAAAATTGAAAATGAAAATAACTTGTCATTATATGCTTCAGACTTAATAAATGTTGCACAAATTTCTGGAAGTTTTACTTTGGAAAGATTCATGTTTCATAAACAAGAGAGGTGATTGAATCTGCGTCTATTTATAGCTGTGGATTTAAGCGAGGAGCAAAAAGAACAGTTACTTGAGCTTCAAAAAAGGTTAATGCAAGATATAAACGGGGTTAAATGGGTAAATGCAACCGGGCTGCACATCACCTTGAAATTTTTAGGGGAAGTGGAAAATATTCCAGAAGAACCCTGGAAGCCTTTATTGAAGGCTATTAACAATTTTAAGCCATTTAAAGTTTCTTTTCAGGGAATAGGAGCATTTCCCAGTTTACGAAAACCCAGAGTGATCTGGAGCGGGGTAAATGAAGGCAAAGAGCAGTTAAGAGAGCTCAGTAGAAGCATTGATAATGTTCTTAAAGAACATGGTTTTTCACCAGAAAAAAAAGAAATTATCCCCCATGTAACTTTAGGTCGCATACGAAAGAACGAAAAAGGCATAAGTTTAACTCCTGTAGTAGGTAAGCATGAAGAATTTTATACCCCAAACTCAGATGTAAATTATATCAATCTTTATCAAAGTATTCTTTCACCAAAAGGGGCGTCATATAAATCTCTACAGAAAATTTATTTTGAATAACTGCAGGAAAAACAACCTAAAAACCGAATTTAAGAAAAAAAGAGATAATATTACTTTTAATAACTATTTCTCGAGGGAGGTAAAATTATGGAAAAACAAAAAGCCCTGGATGCGGCTTTATTACAAATTGAAAAACAATTTGGCAAAGGTTCTATTATGAAACTAGGAGAAGAAGTGAAAGGGGGTTATAAAGTAATTCCCTCGGGGTGCCTTCCCCTGGACATAGCTTTGGGAATAGGAGGAGTTCCTCGCGGGAGAGTGTTAGAACTATATGGCCCGGAATCTTCAGGCAAAACCACAGTAGCACTTCATGTTATTGCAGAAGCACAAAAAAGTGGAGGAAATGCAGCCTTTATTGATGCAGAACATGCTCTTGATCCTATTTATGCTGAAAAATTGGGTATAAACCTTGATGAACTTTTAGTATCACAACCTGATACTGGTGAACAAGCATTGGAAATTGCCGAAGTTCTGGTTCGGAGTTCAGCGGTGGATATAATTGTCGTAGATTCAGTAGCTGCCCTGGCACCTCGTGCTGAGATAGAAGGAGAAATGGGTGATACCCATGTGGGGCTTCAGGCGCGTTTGATGTCCCAGGCCTTGCGAAAGCTTTCAGCAGTTATTAGCAAATCCAACACTTCTGCGATCTTTATTAACCAATTGCGAGAAAAGGTAGGAGTTATGTTTGGCAACCCGGAAACCACTCCGGGAGGTCGAGCTCTTAAATTTTATTCTTCAGTAAGACTGGAGGTAAGAAGAACTGAAACTCTAAAACAAGGTGACCAGATGGTAGGTAACAGGACCAGGGTAAAAGTGGTCAAGAACAAACTGGCTCCACCTTTTAAAATTGCTGAGTTTGATATAATTTATGGAGAAGGGATCTCCCATGAAGGCTCTCTGGTTGATCTGGGAGTAGAACAAGAGATAGTTAAAAAGAGTGGAGCATGGTATTCTTTTGAAGGTGAACGTTTAGGTCAAGGAAAAGAAAATGCCCGGGAATTTTTAAAAGAAAACCCGGAAATCAGCAAAAAAATTGAGCAAATGATAAGAGAATCTTATGAACTGACTGGCAATTCATCTCAACCCGATGATGGAGATGAAAAAAGTAGCAACAACTCTACTGAAGAGCAAAAGTAATGTTCAACCATGAGCTTAAAACAAAAAAAGAAAAAGCCTGGAGTAAAGCTCTCAGCTTTATAACTTACCGCCAGCGAAGTAAAAAGGAAACAAAAGATTATTTGCTCCAGAAAAAATATGCGCCTGATATAGTGGATGAAGTTATCGAAAAATTAAAAGTTTACGGGTTTTTAAATGATGAAATCTTTGTGCAAGAATGGGCTGAATATTCTTTAAAAAGGGGCAGAGGTTTGCAACGTATTAAACAGGAACTCTGGGAAAAAGGCATCGAAAAAGATATTATTGAAACTGTTTTAAATAACTCGGAAGAATTTACATTTGAAAAAGAATATGAAAGAGCATCACAAGTTATAAAAAAATATTTGCCAGAGGATTATTCAAAAAGCGATAGAAATTTGATTCGCAAAAGCATTAATCATTTGAAAAGAAGAGGATTTTCTCATGAAATAGTTTATGAGATTATTAAAGTTTATTTTGATTAAAATGCCTTTTTAATTTACCTTGTAAGAGTTTATAAAAACTCAAATTAATTTTAAAGAAGTTTGACATAACTTTTTGTTAAGGATAAAATAAAAATAAGCAAGTGGCAATTAACGGTTTTGTGGAAATACTGCTATAAAGAGAAAATAGCAAAGTGTTATGAACACTATAAGATATATAATTTTAAATAGTTCCTCTGTATAATTTACTGGTAACTTATCCTTTTATATAGGGACTCTGTATATTTTTCTTATATGTTTTTCTCTTGAATAGCTGTGTTTCCACACAGCTATTTTTTTGTAACGACAACCTTAATCAACCATATTTGTAAATACTTTAGGAGGTGTAATAAATGGACATTGCAAGTGTTGTAATAACAGCCATTGTGGCGTTATTGCTTGGTGGTGGCATAGGCTATTTCTTTCGTAAGAATATAGCAGAAAAGAAAGTGTCTGCAGCTGAAGAAAAAGCGAATAAAATATTAAAGAATGCAGAAGAGGAAGCAGAATCCATAAAAAGAGAAAAGGCTGTAGAGGCAAAAGAAGAAGCTCATCGATTGCGCAATGAGGTTGAAAAAGAAAATCGGGAAAGAAGAAATGAACTTCAACGTTTAGAACGCCGTTTACTGCAAAAAGAAGAAAGCCTTGATAAAAAATCTGCATACGTTGAAAAGAAAGAAGAGGAATTACAGAAAAAAGAAGAAGAAATTGAGCAGCTGAGAAAGCAAGTAGATGAGCTATACCAACAGCAGGTAAATGAACTGGAAAGAATATCACAGCTCAGTTCTGAAGAGGCCAAAGACCTTTTACTGGAAAAAGTCCGCAAAGAAATTGATCACGATATGGCTAAAATGATCAAAGAAATAGAAGAGAGAGCTAAGGAGGAAGCCGATAAAAAGTCAAGAGACATTATTACAATGGCTATCCAAAGGTGTGCAGCAGAACATACCTCTGAATCAACTGTATCTGTTGTTAACCTACCTAACGATGAGATGAAAGGCAGAATAATCGGAAGAGAAGGAAGAAACATTAGAACTTTAGAAAACCTGACGGGCATAGATTTAATTATTGACGATACGCCGGGGGCAGTGATTATTTCTGGATTTGATCCTATCCGCAGGGAAGTAGCTAGAATCTCTTTGGAAAAATTAATTAGTGACGGTCGGATACATCCAGCCAGAATAGAGGAAATGGTAGAAAAAGCTCGTCAGGAAGTAGAAAATACAATTAAAGAAGAAGGAGAACGGGCTACTTTAAAAACAGAGGTCCACGGCGTGCACCCAGAGATTATAAATTTATTAGGGAAACTACGCTATCGCACCAGTTACGGACAAAATGTTTTACAACATTCAATTGAAGTATCACAGCTGGCAAGTATCATGGCTTCTGAGTTAGGTTTGGATACCAATTTTGCTAAACGAGCCGGTTTGTTACATGATATTGGCAAAGCGATGGACCAGGAAATGGAAGGCCCCCATGTTACCATCGGTAAAGAACTAGCCAAAAAATATAAAGAATCTAATGAAATATTAAATGCCATTGAAGCACATCATGGGGACACAGATTTTGATACCATGGAAGCTGTTTTAATTCAAGCTGCCGATGCCATTTCAGCTTCTCGTCCGGGAGCAAGAAGGGAAAGTTTAGAAAATTACATCAAAAGGTTAGAAAAGCTTGAAAGTGTAGCAGATTCCTTTGAAGGGGTAGAAAAGTGTTATGCAATTCAAGCTGGCAGGGAAATAAGGATAATAGTAAAACCAGAGCAAATTAATGATAATAACGCAACTACAGTTGCTCGTGATATAGTGAAGAGAATAGAAAGTGAACTAGAGTATCCTGGACAGATAAAAGTTACAGTAATAAGGGAAACTAGAGCGGTAGATTATGCTAACTAGAACTTTTAGCACTTTTAATTTAATGCCCCCCCAAAATGCAACCTTTAAATGGGTTGCATTTTTTTGTCAAAAATAATCGTAAAATCTTTTAAATTATAAATAATCGTCAAACAATATAAAAAAAATCAAATTATTTAATTTTTTTGCAGGAACTATCTGCCTATTGAGCGAATATTTATGAATAATAGAAAAAGAATAAAAATAATATCTACAACAAGCATTAAAGCAAAACTTTAAAGACAATGAAGAAGAAGGAGGAATAATAACAAATGGAAGTTTTAAAAGTTTCAGCAAAATCTAATCCAAATTCAGTAGCGGGAGCATTAGCAGGAGTTATTAGAGAACGTGGAGGAGCTGAAGTTCAAGCAATTGGTGCCGGAGCATTAAATCAAGCAGTAAAAGCAGTAGCTATTGCCCGTGGATTTGTTGCTCCAAGTGGTGTAGATTTAGTCTGCATACCTGCCTTCACAGATGTAGATATAGATGGAGAAGAAAGAACTGCAATTAAACTAATAGTAGAACCACGTTAGAAATAATTAAATACAATTAATTTAAATCTCAAACATCTTGCATTATTATATTATGTAAGATGTTTTTTTTATATCTTGTAAAGGGGTGAGGCTTGTGGATATCGATAATTTTATAGAGAGTGATGTAAACAAGATATTGGAAAAAGGAATAGTGGATTGTCACTGCGATACAATAAATTTTATGATTGATTCAAGTAATAACTATTCGTATAAATTCAATCATTTAAATTCTGACGCTCATATAGATCTTCCCCGTTTAAAACAAGGTAATGTTAAATTACAGTTTTTTGCTGTTTGTCCAACTGATTTCCAAAATGACACATTAAAGCAAGCTTTAATTATGATTGAATCATTTCATCGAAATGTGGAATATAACTATAGAGATATAGGGATAGTTTATTCTATGGAAGATTTAAAAAAACTAAAACAACAAAATAAAATAGCTGCTCTTCTCGCTATTGAAGGGGGAGAAGTTTTAGAAGGAAGTATAGAGGTTTTGGGTATATTATACCGTCTAGGAGTTCGGAGCTTGAGTTTAACTTGGAATTATCAAAATCAATTAGCCGATGGTGCCTTGGCAGAAGATTTCAAGAGAGGTCTTACCGGTAAAGGCAAAAAAGTGATTAAGGCAATGGAAGCACTGGGCATAATAGTTGATCTGGCTCATCTATCTACTAAAAGCTTTGAGGAAGCTGTTGAAGTTATAAGTAAACCTCCCCTGATTTCACATGCTAATTCCTACAAATTATGTCCACACCCTAGGAATCTCAGTGATGAGAAATTAAAAATAATAGCTGAAAAAAAGGGGTTAATAGGAGTATCATTTTATCCGCCTTTTATAACAACTAACGAAGTAAGTAAAAACAACGGATTCGAAAAATTACTTGATCACTTCGTTCATATTGCATCTTTAATAGGTGTAGAATATATAGCCCTGGGGTCTGATTTTGATGGTATTGATCAGACTATTGATGGATTGAAAGATGCCACATCTTATGGGTGTTTAATAAAAGGCCTTCTAACAAGAGGTTTTTCAAGGCGTGAAGTAGAATTAATTACTTCAGAAAATGTTTATCGTTTATTATACGAAAACCTTAACTAAACGTGGTTATTAAGGAGCAAAGCTGTGGACGAACTAGATAACAAAAGAGTAGACCTTCACTTGCATAGTTCAAAGTCAGATGGATTATATACCCCAACATCTCTAGTTAAGTTGGCTCTCAAATATGAATTAGCTGCCATTTCTATCACCGATCATGAAACTACCGCAGGGGTTCATGAAGCCCTTGAAGCAGGCAAAAAACTTGGCCTTGAAGTAGTTCCCGGTGTTGAAGTAGGTGCCTATTTAAATAACAGAGAATTACACATTTTAGGATATTATCCAGGTAAAATAGATAAGTTGGAAACTACATTAAGCAAATATCGCAACGAAAGATTTGAGCGTATGGACAAAATGTTATATGTCCTAAAAAAATTATCTTTACCAGTTAACTGGAATGAGGTTGAGAAAGAGGCAGGCAATGCAGCACCCGGTAGACTGCATTTAGCACGAGTAATGTTTAAAAAAGGTTATGTTTCATCAATAGACGAAGCTTTTGAAAAGTATCTGGAAAAGGGTAAACCTGTTTATATTCCAAGAGTGAGGCTCAAAGTTGAAGAGGCAATTGATTTATTAAATGACTGTAATGCAATACCTGTGTTGGCACATCCGGGGATTACCAATGAAGATGCTCAAGTTCTTAATTATTTGAAAAATACAGGTTTGAAAGGAATAGAAGCTTATCATCCAGAACATAAAGAAAAAAAGTGTTTGTTTTATAAGCAATGGGCGGTTTCAAAAGGAATGGTAATCACTGGTGGCTCAGATTTTCATGGTGATGAAAAAGAATCATGCCCCTATCCAGGATATGTAAGTGTAAACTATGCATGCCTGGAAAATTTGAAATTGGCCTCTTCAAATACTCAATCATAAATTTCGCCGTACCATGTTCTGAGAAGGAGATAATTGACATGCAAAATGCTCCTGTAATAATTAATAAAGCTTGGTGTAAAGATTGCTCAATATGTAAAGAATTTTGTCCTCAAGGGGTTTTTGCTGCAGATGAAGCAGGAAGAGTAAGGGTTGAGTATCCCGATAAGTGTACCTTGTGTGGACTTTGCCAATTGCGCTGCCCGGACTTTGCCATAATTTTGGAGGAAACTAACGATGAATAAAATCAATAATGAAAATTTGCAAAGGCAACTAATGCAAGGGAATGAGGCATGTGCGAAAGCAGCAATGATTGCTGGGCTTGGCTTTTATGCGGGATATCCCATCACTCCGTCTACGGAAATTATGGAAAATTTAGCGAGAAGGCTCCCTGCTGCAGGCGGCAAGTTTATTCAAATGGAAGATGAAATATCTAGTATATCAGCTGTTTTGGGCGCTTCTCTGGCCGGTGCAAAATCTATGACAGCCACCAGCGGGCCAGGTTTTAGTTTAATGCAAGAGAATATAGGTTATGGGGTATTAGCTGAAATACCTGCAGTTATAGTAAATGTACAAAGATTAGGCCCCAGTACCGGTGGGCCCACAAGTACAGCACAAGGAGACATTTTACAAGCAAAATCCGGGAGCCATGGCGATTATGAAATTATTGCACTCGCTCCTTCCACAGTAGAGGAGTGTTTTCATCTTACAATTACTGCCTTTAATTTTGCAGAAAGATATCGTCTTCCAGTTATTCTTTTGCTGGAAGAAGTAATCGGTCATTTAAGGGAAACTTTCATTCTGCCGGATTCTGATAAATTATTTATTATGAACCGGGAAAAACCAAAAACAAACTCCCAAGAAAATTATCTGCCTTATAAGGCAAATAATACTGAACCTCCTGTACTAGCAGATTTCGGAGAAGGGTATCGTTATCATGTTACGGGGCTAATGCATGATCAAACTGGGTTTCCTTGTACAGGAAGGCCTCAAGAAATAGAATGGTTAAAAAGCCGTTTGCAGAATAAAATATTAGCTTATCAAGAAGAAATCAGTATAATGAAAGAGTGGAAAACTTTTGATGCTGATTGTATAATTATTTCCCACGGTTCTGTGACAAGATCTGCTTTAGCAGCTATGAAACAAGCAAGGAAAGAAGGATATAGTGTAGGAATTTTAGATTTAAAAACTATATGGCCTTTCCCTTATACTAAAATTAAAGAAATTTGCCAGAACAAAACAAAGGTAATAGTGCCAGAACATAATTTTGGTCAAATTGTAGGAGAAGTACAAAAATATGTGGAAAATGAAAAAGTTTTCTCTATCCAACAGGTAGATGGGACTTTATTAAAACCAGAAAAAATTAAAGCATATATCAAGGAGTAATAAATATGCCCAAAAGTTTTAACGTAAACAATTATTTGCGCAAAAAAATGATGCCTCATATTTGGTGCCCCGGATGTGGAAACGGGATGGTAACCTCTGCTTTTTTAAGAGTAGTGGATGATTTAAAGTTAGACCCCAACCATACAGTAGTAGTATCAGGCATAGGTTGTTCTTCTAGAGTAACAGGCTACCTTGACTTTAATACTTTGCACACAACACATGGTAGAGCCCTTGCTTTTGCTACGGGAATCAAACTGGCAAATCCTAAACTGGAAGTAATAGTCATGGCAGGTGATGGAGACATAACTGCTATAGGGGGCAACCACTTCTTGCATGCCTGCAGACGAAATATCAATATTACTACCATCGTGTTTAACAACCAAATATATGGAATGACAGGAGGGCAAACTTCTCCTTTAACACCGCGGGATGTTGTATCTCCCACCACTCCCAGTGGCAATATGGAAGAACCTTTGAAAATTGCAGAAACAGCGATAACTACCGGAGCAACTTTTGTGGCCAGAGGAGCTACATTTTACCCTGTCCAACTTGAAGAGTTGATTCGGCAGGGGATTGAAAATAAGGGTTTTTCAGTGGTAGAAGTTATTACTCAATGCCCGGTCCATTATGGGCGAAGAAGCAAAATTGGTGGCCCTGTGGACATGTTATACTGGCAAAAAGAGAATACTATTTCTATGCAAGCTACCCAAAAGCTGCCACCTGAAGCCACTAAGAATAAAATTGTAAGAGGGGTTCTCGCCATGAAACAAAGACCTGAATATACAGATGAATATGAGAAAAGGTTTTTGGCAGAGGAGTGAGTTATTATATGCAAGAAAAATTCGAAATAAGATTGAGTGGTTCAGGAGGGCAAGGATTAATTTTGTCTTCTATTATTCTAGCTGAAGCTGCCACCCTTGATGGTTATTTTGTAACCCAAACTCAAAGTTATGGGCCTGAAGCAAGAGGTGGAGCAAGCCGAGCTGAAGTAATTATCAGCTATTACCCTATAGATTACCCTTTGGTAAGAACTCCTGACATTTTTTTAGCTTTAATGGAAGAAGCATATGAAAAGTACAGCTATGATTTGCATGAAAAAGGAATGGTGATTATTGACGATAGTATTAATGGTAAGGTTTATCGTTCTCATGTTTCCAGTTATCCAATTTTGGAAACAGCCAGGAATCAGTTGCAAAGTCCCATATCAGCTAACATGATCTGTCTGGGAGTTCTGGCAAAGTTCAATATCCCGGTTAAATCTGATTCAATTGCTGAATGCATTCAAAGGAGAGTCCCTCCTCATACTAGAGATATCAATATAAAAGCTTTTCGTTTGGGAAAAGACATGGTAAAATAATCTATGATTTTTAGCATAGGGAGTGTCGGTATGGATAATATTGATTTTGCATTGCAAGTGATGATCTTTGGTTTTGTGTTAGTAATGTTTACTTTGTTTTTGCTCTATTTAGTAATTATCCTCTTGGGCAAATTTTTTGGTATAAGGACCACCTATGATAGCGAAATAACTGAAATAGAGGAAGGGGACTTAGAGGAAAAATGGGTGGTAGAAGGGGTATCAACTGAAAAAGTTGCTGCAATTGTAGCAGCAATAAACACATACTTGCTTGAACCTTCAGCATATACCATTAAAAAAATTGAGCCTGTAAGTAAAAAGCAAACGACCGATAAATGGGCACTTCAGGGAAGAAAAGAACTCCTTAATATGCAAGAAGAAATAGATAAAATTAGGAGGGAGAAAAGTGGCAAGAAGATCTTTTAAAGTTACCGTTAATGGGGAAACATTTAATGTTGAAGTTGAAGAAATACAAAGTCATGTAGATGATTCTTCTACTTCAAAAGAGCAAAAACTTGATTATAATTTGGCAGGATCTTCTGGAACTACAAGCCAAACTGTTAGCGAAAAAGAATCAAAACCAAAACCAGAGGAAAAAGCTCAGCAAGAAGCTCAAAAACAAAATGAAAAAGCTAAAATTTCGAAAGAAGAAAAACCAGCGCCTGCCTCCAAGGAAGGCACCGTAGTTGAAGCACCAATGCCTGGTTCGATATTAGAAGTTAAAGTAAATGAAGGAGATACAGTTAATAAAGACGATGTATTAATCATACTGGAAGCTATGAAAATGGAAAATGAAGTGACTTCACCAGCTTCTGGTAAAGTAGCAGAGGTTAAAGTGTCCAAAGGAAGTTCAGTTAATAGCAAAGACCCTTTAATCGTAATAGAAGAATAAGTAACCTTAATAACTGGAAATTAACTGATTATGATTGAAGATTATAGAATAACTCCAGGTTTTTATATTATTAAGGAGGCAAGTAGAGATGCTGGACATGCTTTTTGATTTTGTGCAAAATACAGGTTTTTATCATTTAACTGATCCTTCCTATTTGCCCAATGTGGTAATGATAATAATATCTTGTATTCTCCTTTATTTGGGCATTGTAAAAAGATATGAGCCTCTTTTATTGGTTCCAATAGGTTTTGGGGCGCTGTTAATTAATATTCCCCTTAATGAACTTATGGCGGAACCTGTTCCCGAAGAAGGGATTTTAGGTGGTTTGTTATATTATATTTCACTGGGTGTTGATCTTGGTATTTATCCTCCATTAATATTTTTGGGCGTTGGGGCAATGACTGATTTTGGGCCTCTTATAGCTAATCCCATTACTTTATTACTGGGTGCTGCTGCCCAGTTTGGAATATTTGCTACATTTTTAGGAGCTCTAATACTTGGTTTTAGCCCGCAAGAAGCGGGTTCTATTGGGATTATTGGCGGTGCAGATGGTCCCACTGCCATTTTTATTTCCAGCCAGATGGCTCCTGAATTAATGGGTTCTATAGCCATAGCAGCATATTCTTATATGGCACTGGTTCCGGTTTTACAGCCTCCTATAATGAAACTTTTCACTAATCAGAAAGAAAGAAAAGTAGTTATGGAGCAGTTGCGGGTGGTTTCTAAAACGGAAAGAATACTTTTTCCCGTAGTGGTCATAATTCTTACAGGTCTTCTTCTTCCAGAAGCTTTACCTCTACTAGGAATGCTCATGTTGGGTAACCTTTTCCGAGAAAGCGGTGTTACAGATCGCTTAAGCAAAGGAGCCCAGAATGAGCTGAATAACATTGTAGTCATATTTTTAGGGTTATCTGTAGGGGCCAAGGCAAGTGCCGATGCGTTCTTAACCGTAGATACTCTCAAAATTATAGTATTAGGGTTGGCGGCTTTTGCCGTGGGCACAGCTATGGGAGTAATCATGGGTAAAATAATGTATAGATTCTCTGGGGGTAAAATAAACCCCTTAATTGGTTCAGCAGGCGTATCTGCAGTGCCTATGGCTGCCAGAGTATCTCAAAAAGTCGGAAAAGAAGAAAACCCCAACAATTACTTATTGATGCATGCAATGGGGCCTAATGTGGCCGGAGTAATAGGATCCGCAATAGCAGCAGGGGTTTTGCTATCTATTTTAATGTAAATGTTAATTTCCAAAAGAAGTTATAATTATTTTTCGTACATCATATATTTCAAAAGCAAAAATAAAGTTTCTGAACGGAGGCTTTTTCACTGCTTTTGAAATTTGAGTTATGCAAAAAAAATGTGTCAATGATCATAATCTTTGTTTTGATTATCATTGTGATCCTGATAGATCATTTTTATTATCTTCCCCGTTTTTATCCTGGCATAAGCATCGGACATATTAACGCAGGTGGTAAAACCAGTAATGAGGTTCAGAAGGTATTTGAAAACAAATTTGAAAATTTGAAAATAATATTTACCCAAAAAGGGGAAATAATTTTAACTTCAAAATCTAAACAGCTTGGTCTTAAACCTGATTGGGAGCATACTTGGCAAAAAGCTTATGCAAAAGGCCGTTTAGATGTTATGGGAAAACTTAAAGTAGGATCTCCTTTGGATAGAATACAACTACTATCATCTAGACCCAATATCCCCGTTAGTTTATCCATCTGCAATAGTTCTTTATCCTCAATTATGTTGAAACTGGCAAACAAAACTTCAATTCTTCCTCAAAATGCTCCTTTTGATTTACAAGAAGAAATTGAACATCAGAAGGGCACTTACTTGAGAATTAATTCAATGTATCAAAAAATTATTAAAGCTTGGAAAAAACACGCTTGGGATCAAAATAAACAGTTTATAAATATAGAGTTAGAAAAAAGCTGCTGGCAGCCTTCAATTCATGATGATTTTTTTACAGACCATGGGATCACTGAACATATTTCCAGTTTTACCACACACCTAAATCCTGAAGATACCAATCGCAATCATAATATATATTTGTCTTCTTTATTGATAGATGAATATATTTTGTATCCGGGAGAAATTTTATCTTTTAATAGATTAATAGGTAAAGCAACTGATACTAAAGGTTATTTAAAAGCTCCGGTAATCATTGATGGTAAGTTAGGGGAAGGAATAGGAGGAGGATTATGCCAAGTTTCTACTACTTTATATAATGCTGCTTTAAAATCAGGATTGGAGATTATGGAAAGACATAACCACACTTTGCCAGTTAGTTATGTAGGCTTAGGCAGAGATGCTGCTGTAGCATACGATTATCTGGATTTAAAAATGCAAAATGCACTCGAGCAGCCGATTATAATTAAAGCACATAAGTTAGATACTAAATTCAAAATAGATCTATATGGGGGACCAATTAAAGAAATTGAGATAATTACCACTAACAAAAAGGAAATTAGTCCATCTATAAAATTTGAAAGTGACTCTAAAATAGAAAAAGGTGATTCAATAATGATCCAAGAAGGAACTCCTGGGTACGAAGTTACCACATGGCGGATTTATTATAAAAATAATCAAGAAGAAAAAAGAGAAAAAATTAGTGTTGACATCTATCATCCACAACCAACTATATATAAAGTTGCCCCCGAAGAATTAAATTAATGCTTCTTTCAAACTATAGCGTATAAAACAAATAGAGAAAGCAAATGTGGCATTATGAGTAGTTATTTTAACTTGAGGTATTAAACTAAACCTTTTTGCGCATCCTGGAGAATAAAGGCAAGTTGACATGTCTGTGAGGTTAAAGTATAATTCATACTCAGTTACAGGAAATTAAATACACTCTTATCCAGAGTGGTGGAGGGACGGGCCCTATGAACCCCAGCAACCGGACTTAGATGTCAGCGGTGCTAATTCCCGGGGGAAAGTAAATCGCTTTCCCTATAGATAAGAGAGGTTGGCAGTATAAACCTCTTTTCTAAAAGAGGTTTTTATTTTGCTTAAAACAACTACCTTATAAGGAGGCATTAAATTGCAGAAAGAAAGAATGCTTTTTACTTCAGAATCAGTAACAGAAGGACACCCAGACAAGATTGCAGATCAAATTTCAGATGCCATTCTTGACTCTATTCTGGAACAGGATCCAGACGGAAGAGTGGCCGCAGAAACCATGGTTACTACTGGCCTTGTGCTTGTATGCGGAGAAATAACTACTGAGTGCTACGTCGATATCCCCAGCGTAGTAAGGGACAAGGTTAAAAAAATCGGTTATACCAGGGCTAAGTTTGGTTTTGACGGAGATACTTGTGCTGTAATAACTTCTATAGATGAGCAATCCCCTGATATTGCTATGGGCGTTGATGCTTCGATGGAATACAAAACAGAGCAAGAAAAAGAAAATGAATACAATAAAATCGGTGCTGGCGATCAGGGTATGATGGTTGGCTTTGCTTGCGATGAAACTCCCGAGCTAATGCCCATGCCAATATCCTTATCTCACAAACTATCTCAAAGGCTAAGCACGGTACGCAATAACGGAATCCTTTCTTACTTGCGCCCTGATGGCAAAACCCAGGTAACCGTGGAATATGAAAACAACCAACCATCACGAATCGATACTGTTGTTGTATCTACTCAACACCGGGAAGAAGTAACTTCAGAGACTATTAAAAGCGATATTATAGAAACTGTAATAAATGAAATAGTTCCTAGTAACTTGATAGACAAAGAAACACGTTTTTTTGTTAATCCAACGGGGCGTTTTGTGGTAGGTGGACCAATGGGTGACGCTGGCTTAACCGGTCGCAAAATTATTGTAGATACTTACGGTGGATATGCACGCCATGGTGGAGGTGCATTTTCAGGTAAAGATCCTACAAAAGTTGACCGTGCTGCAGCATATGCCACACGCTACGTTGCAAAAAATATCGTTGCTGCAGGTTTGGCTAATAAATGTGAAATACAGGTTGCTTACGCTATTGGGGTGGCTAAACCTGTTTCATTACTGGTAGATACCTTTGGAACAAACAAAATTCCGGAAGACAAGATCAATGAAATAGTGAGAGAAGTATTTGATTTGCGGCCTCAGGCAATAATAGACAACTTGGAATTGAAGAAACCAATTTACACCAAACTGGCTGCATACGGTCATTTTGGCCGCCCAGAGCTAGACCTTACTTGGGAACGGACCGATAAAGTAGAAATAATCAAAGAAAAAGCTGGTCTGGACAAGTAAGGATATAGTTTAGTTAAATAAAAATGCTTTATACTATAAAGACAGGCATATTTGCCTGTCTTTTTTTAAAAACAGGAGTAAAATTATTATTAATGTAAACGCGATTTGACAAATATCGGGGGCATAGGGTAATTTATTTAGGTAGATTTATATTAGATGAGGTGAGAATTTTGGATACAATTAGATGGGAAGATGGCAAACTAAAATTGCTCGATCAAACTAAATTACCCTTAACCGAGGAATACATCTATGCTGAAGACTACCAAACTGTAGGAGAAGCAATTCAAAAATTAAGGGTTAGAGGAGCTCCTGCTATCGGGGTTTCAGCAGCGTATGGGCTTTATTTGGGAATTAGGAATGCCCGGGTAAAATCAAAACATGAATTAAAGGAAGTCACTAACAAAGTTGCCGATGAGTTATCGCAAACAAGGCCCACAGCTGTTAATTTAAAGTGGAGTTTAAACAGAATGCTAAATAAATTAACTGAAGCAAATATTGATGATGTAGAGTCTTTAAAAGAACTTCTGTTAAAAGAAGCCCACAAAATTTGGGAAGAAGATATAGAAACCAACAAAGCAATTGGCAGAAATGGCCAGGAATTAATACCTGATGGAGCCGGAATTTTAAATCATTGTAATGCAGGAGCTCTTGCTACTGCCGGCTATGGCACTTCACTGGGAGTAATCAGGGCTGCCAGGGAAGCCGGAAAAAAAGTAAGGGCATATATAAATGAAACAAGGCCTTTATTGCAAGGTGCGAGGTTAACTACTTGGGAAATGCTTCAGGAAAACATTGAATCATATCTTATTACTGATAACATGGCTGCCTATCTAATGAAACAAGGAAGAGTAGATATGGTTATAGTAGGAGCAGACCGTATAGCTTCTAATGGAGATACAGCCAACAAAATTGGCACCTACGGTTTGGCAATTTTGGCCAAACATCACCAGATTCCTTTTTATGTTGCCGCTCCTTTTTCTACAGTAGATTTTTCTTTGTCTGCAGGAAATGAAATACCAATTGAAGAAAGAGATGAAAAAGAAGTAACACATATAAACGAAAATCGAATTGCACCTGAAGGAACTAAGGTTTGGAATCCATCTTTTGATGTAACGCCATATGAGCTTATCGATGCTATTATCACGGAAAAGGCGGTGATCAGAGCACCTTATAATTATAGTTTATATTCTTATGCATAAGTTGCTGATAATAATTGAAAGAAGTGAGGTTAATAGCAATGATTAAAATTGATCAAGAATTTCAAAATGAAATAAAAAATATTATTAGGGATATTCCAAATTTCCCCAAAGAAGGGATTTTGTTCAGGGATATAACAACTCTTCTCCAAAAAGGGCGCATGTTTAACCAGGTCATAGATGTTTTCGAAGAGTTTTGTCGTTATTGTAATGCAGAAGCTATAGTAGCTATAGAATCGCGTGGTTTTATTTTTGGTGGCGCTCTTTCAGATAGGTTACAGATCCCTTTTATACCAGTCCGTAAAGAAGGCAAATTGCCTTATACTAAAGAAACAGTTAGTTATTCCCTGGAGTATGGAGAAGAAAGTGTAGAAATGCATAAAGATGCTCTTTCCCCGGGCCAAAAAACTGTAATTATTGATGATTTGTTAGCTACAGGAGGCACGGCGGAAGCATCTGCGTCCCTGGTTGAAAAATGTGGGGGGGAAGTAGCAGGCATAGCAATGCTACTTGAATTATCTTTTCTTGAGGGAAAGAAAAAACTTAAAGAATATGAAGTTTTAACTATGGTTAGGTATGATGAATAAATTAAATCAGGTAATAAGGAGTGATCAATATGGAAAAAGCTGACATAGGCGTTTTTGGCGGATCGGGGTTTTACCAGTTCTTGGATAATGTTACTGAAATAAAAATGGAAACTCCTTATGGTCCTCCTAGTGATAAGGTAGCCCTGGCTGAAATTGACAATCAAAAAGTTGCCTTTTTGCCTCGCCACGGGAAAGAACATTCTTTGCCTGCTCACGCTATTAATTACCGGGCAAATCTTTATGCCATGCACAAATTGGGGGTTAAGAGGGTAATCGGCCCTTGTGCTGCTGGAAGTTTGCAACCTCATGTGAAACCAGGGGATTTTGTAGTTTGTGATCAATTTGTAGATCGGACTTCTGCTCGAAAAGATACTTTTTATGATGGGCCGTTAGCTACTCATATTAGTAGTGCTGATCCTTACTGCCCTGATTTAAGACAATTAATTGTAAATAAAGCTGACGACCTTAATTATTCTGTACATGACAAAGGAACCGTTGTAGTAATTCAGGGCCCCAGGTTTTCAACCAGAGCTGAAAGTCGCTGGTTCACTCAAATGGGATGGGAAGTAGTAAATATGACCCAGTACCCCGAATGTGTCTTGGCTATGGAACTGGAAATGTGCTATGTGAATATTTCTCTAATAACAGATTATGATGCTGGGCTGGAAGGTAGAGATGATATTGTCCCAGTTTCTGGTGAAGAAGTAGTGAAAGTATTTAAAAACAACAATGAAAAATTGCGGACTTTACTATTTGAGGTTATAGGTAATATCTCTCGAGAAGGAAATTGCAATTGTAGTAATTCACTTTCGGGTGCAAGAATTGGGTAGGTAGTTAGTTAGAGGTTTTCTAAAAAAAGGAGTGAACATAAAAATGACAGAAGTAAGAGTAAGATTTGCTCCCAGCCCTACTGGGGAATTGCATATTGGTGGCGCCAGAACAGCTCTTTTTAATTGGCTTTTTGCTCGAAAAGAAAAGGGAACTTTTGTATTAAGAATAGATGATACTGATACTGAACGTTCCCAGGAAAAATACTGGAAAGGAATATTGGAAGGATTAAACTGGCTGGGATTAGATTGGGATGAAGGACCGGAAAAAGGAGGCCCTTATGGGCCCTATTTCCAATCACAGCGATACGATTCTTATATAAGAGAAATTAATAAACTTTTAGGAAAAGGAAAGGCTTATCGTTGCTATTGTTCTAAAGAAGAATTAGCCAAAGGCAGAGAAGAGGCAAAAAAACAAGGCAAGCCATTCATTTACCCGGGGAATTGTAGGCCCAAAGATAACCAGAAAGATCAGTTAGACCCCAACCTTGATATCAGTGAAAGCGTAATTCGCTTCAAAACCCCAGATTCAGGTGAAACTGTAATCCATGATAAAATTCGAGGCACAGTAACTTTTGAGAATCAACACATTGAGGATTTTATTATTTTAAAATCAGACGGCGTACCCACCTATAATTTTGCCAGTGTAGTAGATGATTGGGAGATGAATATAAGTCATGTAATTAGGGCAGAAGAACACCTGACTAATACTTCTCGCCAAAAATTAATTGCTGAAGCTCTTTCATATAACGTTCCGGAATATGCGCACGTGCCTATTATTCTCGCTCCCGATAAAAGTAAATTGAGCAAGCGTCACGGGGCTACTTCCGTTCAAGAATTTAGGGATGAGGGTTTTTTACCTGAAGCTTTAATTAATTACTTAGCCCTTATGGGGTGGTCTCCCCCCGGAGAACAAGAGATACTTTCCCTGGATGAAATTGTTAAATACTTCTCTTTGGAAAGAGTCTCTAAAACTGCAGCTATTTATGATTTGAAAAAAGTAACCTGGATAAATGGCCATTACTTTAGAGAAAGTGATCCGGAAAGGTTGGCGGATTTGTCTATACCTTTCCTCCAGGCCAGAGGTTTTTTGCCAGAGAATCCCACCATTGAGGATAAAGAAATGACAAACAAGATCGTTAAAGTTATGCACGATAGAGCTAAAACCTTAAAAGAATTTGCGGATTCGGTGGATTATTTCTTTCACGAGAATTTCCAGTATGATGAAAAAGAAGTTTCCAAAGTCCTGGGCAAAGAGGATGCTGGTCGCAACATAAAATATCTAATTGATAAATTAAAAGATGTTGAAAACTTTAACAAAGAAAATATTGAAAAAGCATTTCAGGAAACTTGCCAGGAACTTGATATCTCTCCAGGTCGTTTAAATAAACCGGTTCGTCTTGCCTTAAGTGGTGTAACCATGGGCCCGGAACTAATGGATATGGTTCAAATCCTCGGTAAAGATAAAACCTTGCAGAGATTGGAAGAAGCGTTGCAAAAAATAGAAGAATTAATAGGACAATAACCTGCTTATTGAATTAGCAGGTTACTGTCATTCAAGACTATAATCTTTTGTTTTTTATTAATTGCTCATAGTTTTGAAGCATTAGTTCAGCATAATATGAAGAAGAAAGATAACGAGCATTTTCTAAGGCATTTTTGCTCATTTGCCTCAACAAATTTTCGTCAGTTAGCAACTTAAGAATATGATTCTTATAACTGCGAAGAGATATATCGGTTAAAAATCCGTCTTCACCATGGGATACCATATCCGCAGTTCCATAGGCTTTAATGGCTATAACCGGCAATCCACTGGCTTTAGCCTCTCCTATGACCAGGCCTTGTGTTTCTGAAACAGAAGGAAAAGCAAAAATATCAGCACTTGCAAAACAGTGTACCACCTTATGGCGGGGAAGAAGACCGGTAAAAATAACTTTATTCTTAATATTTAAATCAGCACATAACTGGCGAAGGTAGTTTTCTTGGGGGCCACTGCCCACTATAACAAGCTTGGTATCAGGAACTACTTCTAATACTTGTTTAAAAGCCCTGAGTAAAAAAGGTAAGTTCTTTTCCTGCCCTACACGTCCTACAAACAAGAGCACTTTTTCTTCAGGTTTTATGGAATAGTTGCGTTGCAACCATTCAGAATCAGTATTTTGAAATTCCTCCAATTCAATTCCAGTAGGAATAACCTGAATAGGAGCTCTAACTCCCATTTGGTAGAGATACTTTTTCACAGGGAAAGAGGGGGTTATTACAAGGTTACACTTATTGCAAAAATCACGGGCATAATTAACTATCATTCTTTTAGAAGTTTTCCGGGCAATAGGGAAGTAATGAACATACTGCTCGTATAATGTATGATGTGTAAAAACCAGAGGTATCCCCAACCTTCGCGCAACACGTGCTCCCATCCTCCCCAATAAAAAAGGTGAATGAGCATGGATTATATCCAAATTAATCTGTTTTACGGTTGATTTAAGCTGAGGAGAAACAGGTATGGGAATAATATAATCTGAAAATGTAGGGGCGGGAATAGATAGAAACCTGTATACATCCTCTTCTTTTGGGGTTTTCCTTTTAGATCGGAAAAGGGGATAGTCAGGCCCAAATATATATACTTTATGCCCTCTACTAGTGTATTCTTGGGTAAATACTTCAATGGAGCGAACTACACCACTAGTGTAAGGTCTAAAACTATCAGTGAAAAAACCTATTTTCATTCAAGCCATCCTTTTTGCTTTATCTGCAAGTTTATTAAATATTAGTTTAGTTAATCCATATTTTTTTATGTTATAATTTTTATTGATAAGCTATATGTTAATCTATTTAAGGAAGTGAAACAATGTTTAACCCTTTATTTCATTATCTATCAGCTACCATATTTATTATTTTAGGGATTCATTTTTATTTTAACAGTACTCTTCCTCCCCTGGCAATTCTTTTTGCCCTGTTGACCTTATTTCATTTATTTTTAGCAAGATCAATTAACAAATTCAAAGCTGAGTTAATGGCAGAAGAGGATCAAGAAATCTATGATGATAAATAATAGACACAAAATGCAATATGATTTCATTTTAATTGACAAAAATCTATACAAAATCTATAATTTTTAATAGCTGAAAGTAAATCTTTTCCGCTAAAACAAATATAATTAGGGGTTAATGAAATGCTATAAAATGAGGCAGATAGAAAAGGGACAACTTATTAAGCAGCCAACCACTGTCCAGTCACTTTGGAAAAGATTAAATTTAAGATTTGCCTCTTTCTTAAATTTCTTTACAGTATATTATGGGCATATTTGAAAGAAAAATTCCTTTCAAATTCTAATTCGCTGCGTTTGATTAATTCTTAAAGGCTCTCCCCCTGTCCTGTTTCCTCTCTGCCCCAAGAATATTCTTTGATAAAATATTAAGGGAGGTTTTTAAATGTACGATGTCTTAATAATTGGAGCAGGAGTAACTGGTGCAAGTGTTGCCCGAGAACTTTCCCGTTATAATTTAAAAATTGGGATTATAGAAAAAGAAAATGATGTGGCTAATGCTACTACTAAAGCAAACAGCGCTATCATTCATGCCGGTTATGATCCCAAACCAGGTTCATGGAAAGCAAAACTCAATGTAGAAGGAACAGCCATGTTCGATAAGTTATGCGAAGAACTGGACGTTCCTTTTAAAAAGAATGGTTCTTTGGTGGTAGCATTCAGTGAAGAAGAAATGAAAACATTAGAAGAGCTGTATGAAAACGGGCTTCAAAATGGCGTTCAAAATATGCATATCCTGAATGCAGAACAAACTAAAGAGTTAGAGCCTAACCTTAATGAAGAAATTAATGGCTCACTGTATGCAAAAGATGCTGGAATAATATGCCCATTTATTTTAACAGTAGCCCTTACAGAAAATGCTATGGAAAATGGGGCAGATTTAATGCTTAACCAGGAAGTAGTTGACATTCAAAAGGAAAATAGCAACTTTAAAATAAAGACCACGGATCAAGAATTTGAATCAAAATATGTGATTAACTGTGCAGGGGTTTTCGCTGAAGAAATATATAGCATGGTTACTGAAACAGATTTTGAAATTATTCCCAGAAAAGGACAATACTTTGTTTTAGATAAAGAAGCAGGCGATCTGGTAAATACTGTTGTCTTTCAATGTCCTACCAAGATGGGGAAGGGAGTGCTTATTAGCCCCACAGTTCATGGAAATTTGCTTGTAGGGCCCGATTCACAAGATATTGAAGATAAACAAGACATAGACACATCAAAAGATCGCTTAGATTTTGTCCGGGAGGCAGCTAAAAAAACTTGTGCGGAGATTCCTTTTCATTTAAGTATAAATAATTTTGCCGGCGTGAGAGCTACTCCGGATACAGGAGATTTTATTATAGGAGAGTCGGATAAAGTAAAAGGATTTATTAATGTGGCTGGAATTGAATCACCAGGCCTTTCGGCAGCTCCAGCTATTGGAAAGTGTATTCGAGAAATTGTGGAAGAATTGCATGGTGGATTAAAAATAAATGATAATTTTAACCCGAAACGCAAAAAAATGGTGCGCTTTGAGGAGCTAACACCCTCGGAAAGAGCAGAAATTGTTGCTCAAAACCCTGATTATGGTAGAATTGTTTGCCGTTGCGAATTGGTTACTGAAGCAGAAATAGTAGACGCAATTCAACGTAAAGCCGGTGCCAACAGCATTGATGCATTAAAAAGACGAGTAAGAACCGGAATGGGCCGTTGCCAGGGCGGCTTTTGTAGCCCGCGGGTCATGGAGATATTATCCAGAGAACTGAATATCGATATGTGCGAAGTGGTTAAGGATTCTCCCAACTCTAGAATTCTAACCGGCATGACAAAATATAGTAGGGAGGAATGTTAATGGCTGACTATGATATTGTCGTTGTAGGAGGAGGTCCTGCTGGTTTAGCAGCAGCCATAGAAGCAAAAAAGAATGGAATAGACAGTGTTTTAGTTTTAGAGAGGGAAGTTGAACTGGGAGGTATACTTCAGCAATGTATTCACCATGGATTTGGCTTGCATGTATTTAAACAAGAGTTAACCGGGCCAGAATACGCAGAGTTTTTTATTAATGAACTTGAAGAACTTAATATCGAATACAAAACCAATACCATGGTTCTTGATGTTACCAATGATAAAGAAGTAGCTTTTATTAATCCTCAGGATGGTTATCAAATAATACAAGCCAATGCCGTTATTTTAGCCATGGGATGTAGGGAAAACACCAGGGGAGCTATCGGCATACCAGGATCACGGCCTGCTGGTGTAATGACAGCTGGTGCAGCTCAAAGGCTCATTAACATTGAAGGCTACATGGTTGGTAAAGAAGCCGTAATAATGGGAACAGGAGATATTGGTTTGATAATGGCCAGAAGATTAACTTTAGAAGGCGCTAAAGTTAAGGCCATAATGTCGCGCCGTAATTATCCAGCCGGTCTCACCCGTAACGTCGTCCAGTGCTTGCACGATTATGATATTCCTCTTAATCTGCAACATACTATTACTTATATTCATGGGAAAGATCGAGTAGAAGGAGTTACCATGGTCAGGGTGGATGACAATCGAAAGCCCGTGCCTGGCAGCGAGGAATATATAGAATGTGATACTTTACTCTTATCAGTTGGATTGATACCTGAAAATGAATTATCTCAAAAAGCTGGAGTCGAAATGGAAAGAAGATCTAAAGGGCCGATAGTAAATGAATCCAGGGAAACAAATGTAGATGGAATATTTGCATGTGGTAATGTGTTACATGTTCACGATGTAGTAGATTTTGTTACTGAAGAAAGCCGCACAGCGGGCAAAGCTGCTGCAGCATACATTAAAGGGGAATACAGTAGAAAGGGATCTCTTATGACTGTAGAACCTGGTTCCAGTGTAGACTATATAGTTCCACACTCAATTGATCCTCAACGAGTAGTGGATGATAAAATTGAGTTCATGTTTAGATCAACAAAACTTTTTGACAAATGCAGACTCATAGTAAAGCAGGATGGAGAACAGATTAAATCGGCCAAAAAGACCCGTGTTTACCCGGGAGAGATGGAAACAATAAAAGTAAAGGCTGATGCACTTAGCGATAAACCTAATTCAAAAATAACTATTGAGGTTGAGGAGGTGCAGGAAGATGAGTAAACAAGAAGTAATTTGCATAGTTTGTCCCGTTGGCTGCAGGATTCAAATTCAGGAAAATAAAGATGCCGAATTAGGCTATGATATAGAGGGTAACAAGTGCAAAAAAGGAATAGATTATTCAATTGAAGAATTAACGAATCCTACCAGGAATATAACTTCTACCGTACGAGTTGAGGGTTCGTACCTAAGGCGTCTTCCTGTGAAAACAAGTGAACCCATACCTAAAGGACAGATATTTGCAAGCATGGATGAAATAAACAAAGTTACTTTAAAAGCACCAGTTAATTTGGGTGATATAGTTATAGAAGATGTCGTAGGTACAGGTGTTAACATTGTAGCTACTAGAAGTATGCCCAAGGCATAGTTATGAGCGGTAATTAAGCTTAATTGCTTTAACTTTAAATGTTATCCTTTTTTAGGCAAAATCCCACGAAACGGAGGGAAATTATTTATGAAGTTTTATACTGATTATAAAACATTTAATACCACCAAAAGAAGAGAGTATATTAATATCACCAAAGATGTTACAGATATTGTCAATAAAAGCAACATTCAAGAAGGCATGGTCTTGGTATCTGCAATGCATATAACAGCTGGAGTTTATGTAAATGATGCCGAATCTGGTTTTCAGCAGGATATGGATGAAATGTTGGAGCAAATAGCTCCTTTTGGCCAGCGATATCATCATCACCAAACAGGGGAAGATAATGGGGATGCTCATTTAAAAAGTATCTTGATGAAGCATCAAGTAATTTTACCCGTTACCGCCGGAAAATTAGATTTGGGTCCTTGGCAACAGGTTTATTATGCTGAGTTTGATGGCCGAAGGCCAAAACGCATGGTTATCAAAGTTATGGGAGAATAATTTCAAATTTCTCTGCTTTTAGCAACAAATATCTTGATTTTTTTTCACAGTGATTGGTATGCCATGCAGGATAATTTAAGATTTTGGCGAAATTTTACATAAAGGCAAGCTTATCAGATAAATGGATAAATGGCATAACTTACTAACCAGGCAAGGAGTCTGCGCCATGTGATGAATTACAATTTATTTATTATAATGACTTTGCTAGTATTAATGAGTTTTTGCTATGCTTTTAGGGCAAAATTATTAGGAGGCCAGTTCATTTTTTGGGGTCTTCTTGTTATATGGGTAGCAATTGTAGCTTATATCTATCCCATTATATTGAGCTTTACTCATCCCTTAATTGCATTATCAATCTCTGTTATTTTAACCTGGAGTGGAAGCTTTTATCTATTAAAAAGTTTTAAGGCTCAAAGAGAATCAAGTGAATCAGAAAATATGGCATATGAAAATATTGATGATGTTGCTTATATTCCTTTCAGTGAATTAAAAATAAATGAAGAAATAATTTTTGAGGATAATGGTACTATAATAGAGTATGACAGGGTTCAGAAGAATTGGGCCCAAACTAATGATTCTATAGAAGAAGACTTTGAGCATTTGGAAGATAAAGAGCGAGGAGTAGTAGTAAAAGTAGAAGAATGCATAAAAGCAATTGAAGATAATATTATAGCTAATTTGGCAAATATAGAAGAAACAGTAGGAGAAAATAAGGAAGATGGAGAAAATGATTATGAAGATGTAATTTTTCCTCCAAGTTCAGGTCAAAAATTATTAGAAAAAAGCAGTAAAATCGAAGAAAAAATGTTTTTAGAGGAAGGCAACATTCATTACTTGCCACCAGCTAACAATGAGCAAAAGTTAAAAGAAATTTGGTCTCTTGTTGAAAACAGGAAATACACTATTTCAGATCTAATCGATCTATCTTTTCAATGTAAAGAAGAAAATGATTATGTATTTGCTAAAGAATATTTGCTGGCAGTAATAAATAAAAGTGAAAATATTAATGTTAAGAAAATAGCCTGCCTGGAAGCAGTGTATCTTTACAAAAAAATGGGCAAATACCGGGAAGCCAAACAATTAGTAGAAGTTTTTATTTCAAGAGAAGGAAAGTATATGCCCCATGAAGAAATTGAACATTATTATTTTCTTGCAATTTATCTCAAGTATCTGGATAAATTTTTAAAGCAAGTAGGTAAAGAGGCAATAAGTTTCGATCAAGTACCTGGCCTGATAAACAATAGTGCTTTAAAAATATCCAGAGAAGAGGTAAATAATAATACAGGCAAGTTTGAAAAAAATAATAAAGTGATTGCACAATTAAGCTGAAGTTTAACTAATTAATTTAAAAGAGGAGGTTGTTTATGAAAAAGAGTAAAGAAGTAATCGGTTTGCCGGTAATGAGTATCGAAGACGGTATTCAAATAGGAAGTGTACAAGATTTGGTAATCAACCCCAAGCAAAAGAATGTAGAGATACTACTTATGGATGAAAAAAACACTGACGCAGAAACGTTGAAAGGATGTCCATATTTATCTATAGAGGCTGTGGGTGATTACGCAGTTACAGTAAAAAGCCTTGACCGTATTATTGATGTTTTAAATGTAAATTCTCTAAAAGATCTTGCTTCAAATGAAATCTACATATATGAATGTAAAGTTATAACGAATAAAGGAGAATTTTTAGGCAATGCCACTGAATTTTCCATCAACCTGGAAAATGGGCAAATAGAAAAAATACACTATCAAATTGATGGAGGAGATGAGAATTCTGTAGATATTAAAGAAGTTATAACTATAGGCAAAGAACTTATTGTAATTGAACAAGGAGCAGAAAAGGCTTCTGAAAAAACTGAAAGCAAACCAAGCGAATCCACTCAACAACCAGCCCCTGAGCAACCAGAATCTGCTCCTCAACAAAAGGTTGAAAATACTGGTGTGGAAACACCTGGCACAGAGGTGCCAAAAGCTGATGTAAAAGATGAAAGTACAGATATCAGCAAAGGCAGTCAAAATATATCCAGCGGAAAAGGCAGTGAGGCTGTAAAAGAATATGAAAAAATGGAAGAAATGATTCAAAAAGAATCTGAAACAGCTCAACCAAAATCGTCCACACCTCCACCCAAAGAAAGTGCAAAACCTGATGCTGAAAAAGGTAAAACGCTTGATAATAAAGAGGAATCTAAAACTACCGAAAAATCAGCAGAAATAACTGAGAAAAAACAAAGCAAAGAACCGGAAGACAAACTTATGCAACAACAAAAACAATATGTATTGGGCAAAACTCTTATAAGAGATATTAAGTCTGACGATGGTACGGTTTTAGCTCATGAAAACGAAGTAATTACAGAAGAAACTTTTCAAAAATTATACGAAGCTGGCTCTCAAAAAATTGTGGAAGCTATGACTTATGTAAAAGATTAAATCATCAGTATGAAATAGAGGTTTTTAAATGAATAAAAACCAGGTATTAAAAATCATGATCATTTCATCAATTTTATTACTCATATTTATAGGCGGGGGGACTGTGGCGTCTTATTTAACAACAGATAATCAAAAAATAGGTAGCAGGGTAAAAATATCAGATATATCTGTAGAAGGAATGCACATAGACGAAGCAGAAGAAATATTACAAGATACATTGGATTTACCCAAAAGCATAGAGTTAACAGAAAACGAAGCAACATTTTCCATTGACCTAAACGAAAATGTTGCTTCTTATGATTTTCAGCAAGCCTTAAAAGAAGCAAAGGAATATGTTGACATTTTCCATGAGAAAAGTCGCTTTCCCGAAATTATTGACGTAAAAGCCCCTTTAAAAATAGACTCCAATTTTCTTGAGGAAGAGCTAGAAGAGTTAAAAACAGATTTCGATAATGAACCTGAAAACGCAAAACTGAAATCTCAAGAAGGTACGCCTAAAATTAAAGACGAAAAAAAGGGCCATGAGTTAGAAGTTGAACAAACAAAAACAGCTATAAAAGATTACCTTCAAAAAGGAATCACCCAAAACATCCCTATCGAAACAAAAAAGATTCAACCAGAGGTTACTGCTGAAGACCTTCCTGAAATGAACCAGAAGCTTTCATCTTTTAAAGTAAATATTCCTGATGAAGAAGATTTTTTACACAACGTTAAAACAGCCAAGGATAAAATTTGTGGTAAAGTTCTTGAAACTGGGGAGCATTTTTCTTTTAATAATAAAATAGGCCCTGTTAGCTCAGATAATGATTACAGAAAAGCCCAGACTTTAATTAAGCGTGAATCTCATGTAAGTGGAGGGGGAGTAAGTTTACTGGCTACATGCTTATATCAAGTAAGTTTAAAAGGTAAAATTACAATTTTAGAAAGACACAGCCACCAGGAATCAATCAGGCTAATTTCACCTGGACGTGATGCCATGATAAACTATGATCTCCAGGATTTAGTTTTAAGGAATGATCATGATTATCCTGTAATTTTCACAATGCACCTGGAAGATGATAAGCTTGAAGTATTTCTTTATAGTAAAGAAGATTTATTTATTCCTAATATCGACATTCACACCGATAAAGTTGAAACCCTTAAGCCTACAAAATTAGAACGCAGTACATCTAACTTACCCCAGGGAGAAAAAGAAATATTACAAGAAGCCCAAAAAGGTTATCGGGTAGAAGTTTACATTGAATATGGCCCCGAAGTAAAAAAAGATAAAGAAAAAGAGCTTATTACTGAGGATTTTTACAGACCTGTAAATGAAATTGTTAGGGTTGGTACCAGACCTTATTAAAATTGATTATAAAAATATATTTTAGTTTACATAAGATATATTATCGGAAGTTATTTTTTAATGTTAAAATCACCCAAAGCCATTAATTTTACTTTTAAGATAAAGTTTTTTCTTCTTTGCTTTTTGAAGAACTATGATGCAGGTCTTCCCATTTAGCACATCGACTCCCCCATCTGCTTACGAGATCATCATCAATATAAAGCTCATTTATTTCGCAACTGTTACTACAATCTTCACAGATGAAGCTGTTGGGGTAGCAGTCGAAGTTAGATATCAGCTGAGCACCTCTGTAGTTTGATTGTTCTTCCGCACCCTTTTTTTCTCTGCGGGCTAAAAGTGCAGCACCATATGCTCCCATAACCTTAAAATTTTCAGGAACCATTAATTCAAGGCTAAGAAGACTTTCCAAAGCTCTTTTTATACCGCGGTTGGCAGCAACTCCACCCTGGAATAGAATCACAGGTTCCAGTTTTTTGGACCTGGATACATTGGTAACATAATTACGGGCAAGGGCCATACAAAGCCCGGCAATCAGATCTTCACGGTTGTAACCCATTTGTTGTTTATGAATAAGGTCAGATTCGGCAAAGACTCCACAACGCCCCGAAATTCGCACTGCATTATTTGACTGGAGGGCATATTCTCCAAATTCTTCAATTGGTATACCCAAACGTTCTGCCTGGTGATCCAAAAACGAACCTGTCCCAGCAGCGCAAACAGTATTCATATTGAAGCCTACTGCTACTCCGTCTTTTAAGTGTATTATTTTAGAATCTTGTCCGCCAATATCAATTACAGTTCGGGCGTCAGGGCTAACATGGCTTGCTGCAACTGCATGAGCAGTAATCTCATTTTTTATAATATCTGCTCCCGCCATAATAGCAGCCAGGTGTCGACCAGAACCGGTCGTGCCTACTCCACATATCGTCATATCTTCTTTTTGCTCTTTTTCCAATTCCCTAAATCCCTGTTGTACGGCTTCAATGGGCCCGCCACGATTACGTATATACCTTGTAAAAAAAGCATCGCCGTATTCATCCAGAGCCACCAGTTTAGTAGTAAGGCTTCCCACATCAAGACCTATATAAGCTTTCATGTTATTATTTCACTCTCCTTTTTCAAATACCGTTTTCTATCCTTTACAATATCCAGAAAAGCTTCTAATCTCGTTTGTATGCCCGCCTCCCCCGTTTGCTCATTAGTAATTACAGTCAATAGGGGAATATTGTTTTCTTCCGTAACCCGTGTCAATATATTTTGCGCTACAATTTCCGGCATACAGGTGAATGGAAAGAGGTGGATTATACCATCTACACCTTCATGGGGCGCTAAAACTGAAAGCCCTACACTTTCCTGTCCGTGACCCCCTACCAGTTCATCAAGGTAAGGCGCCGCCGCTTCTTCCACCTGATCATGCCTTTTGCGTAATTTACGGTCATTTAAAACCTTTAACCGGAACCAGTTGCTGGTATTTAGTTCTCGCTCCACCCAAATTCTTTGATCTGGGAAATTCCCCAATCTATTAAGCAAATCCAGATTAACAAACTTTTCTTGAACTGCATATATCTCGCCTATAATACGAATTTTATATATATCTTCATCACTTACTTTTTCAATACTAGTAACTTTATTAAGGTATTGCTGGTATGCATCCTCTATTTCCTTAATAGATTCAAGTTGCATGATATTGCGGTAAAACCAGTTGAACAGCTTTTCTCCCTCTCCTCTATTTTTTTCAACTGCTCTAAGGTAGAAAAGCTCATTTTCTGCTGCATCTAAAGCCACAAGTCGTCTGTAGCCCCTTAATATTGCCCGGGACGCTTTGGGCCAGGAAGTATCTCCTCTTATATAATTGATTGCCTTTAGGAAATTTCTTCCTTTTTTTGTAACAGGAAACGGTGTGTCAATGGCAACCATATCAAATTGATAACCAAGTTTGCGCAGGAGAATCTCTTGAATTTCTGCATACCATCCAAGGCGGCAACGCCCTTTTCCTGTTACCATGGCAATAGCATTGGCTCCTTCATCCAGAGCTTCTCTCATTTGCCCTATAGTAACCACCATCGGAAAACATATAAATTCAGGGGCAACTTCCATCCCCATTTCTACTGTTTTATTTGTGATTGGTGGAATTATGGTTTCCATCCCCAGCTCACTAAAAACAGTGGACATAATAACGCCCAAATTTCCCATAGTAGGCAAGCCTACTACCTTTTTTTCATTTACTGGCGCTCGCGTGGGGTCCGGAAATTGTTTATTATCACTATCACTTGCAAACTTATTTTGCCCCAAACTGTCCAGTCCTTCTGTTCCTTCACTTTTTTTAACGGGCATAGTATCCATAAACGCTTCTATCCTGGTCATTAGACCAGCTTCTCCAGTTTGTTCATCTACGGTCAAGATTAGAAAGGGCACACCCCACCGGTTAGATTCCTCCTCTAGGAAATTTTCAATAATAGCTTCCGGACCACATTCAAATGGCCCCAGCAATATCAGCTTATCCACCATCTTGTTTCGGAGCCAGTAGAGTGCACTTCCTACCAACTGTAATTCAAAACTCCACAACTTTTCTCCATCATATATTGAATTCTCCACCTGTCTAATGGCTTCTTGAGGAGAGACCATTTCAGGGGTATATACAGCTCCATATTCTCGCAACCTGGGTACAAGATCGTATCCTATGTAATCATACAAAGTATAACTGTGAGCTACTATACCTACTTTAATACCGCTTTTATGGTTAAACTGTGGGGTAACCTCTTTGCCTTCCAGAACTTTAAATGCTTCTGGTGTGCTAATTTGCTGTGAAGAAGTTATATTATGGAAAAGATTTTGTTTTTCCCAAGCTTTCTGGAAAGCATTTCGAACCTGGGCAGATGTTGCTCCTATTTTTTTAGCTTCTTTAATAAAGGATGACAATCCTTTGTCAGTAGTATGATGCATATCCAACCTGGGAGTTAAAAGAAACTCATCTGCCAATTTAAAGCTATTTTTAATCATTGCCGGCAAACCAATATGCTTGGGACAGAAATAGCTATCTTTCCGACCACTGATAAGCATGGGCAAAAAAATCCCATCCACTCCCTTTTCAATTAATTGCCTTACATGAGGAAAAGTCAGTTTTACAGAAATACATGGTTCGTCCGTAGGACAATCAGTCAGGGAATCCAGTGTTTTTTGGTTTGTAGGAGGCGATAAAACAACCTCTGCCCCTAAACTCTCTAAAAATTGTTTGTAAAAAGGGTAGTAATAATAATATCCCATCGCCCTGGGAATTCCAATACGCATCGACAACCCCCATCTTCTATCATATATTTTCTTCCATTATTATGAAATAAGATTCAATGTGCAGTCAATTCCTTGTAGAATCATAAATAATTTGAATTTGATTCTATTATGAAAACCCCTGTTTGTCAAGAATTAGAAGCTTTCATATCTTTAACATGGTTGTTTCTTTCTATTCATTTCTAATTGTGATTGTTATATATCCATATTATACTAATACTTAGTAGATTGTAATCCCTTTTTTTATTGACACTCATCTAAAAATACACTAATATATAATATAATTGTAACCATTAAATTTGATGAATGGAAGTAGTAAAAAAATAGTTGCCTTACAGAGAGCCGTATTTGCTGGAAACCGGCAGGCAGCCTTTTTGAACTCGTCCAGGAGAAGCCTTCTGAATAACTTGGTGAATTACAACAACCAGTTTTAGTAGGATGGGTCGTAAATTCCGCGTTAAGGAACTTAAGTGGGCAAGTTTTTTATCTTGTCAATTAGAGTGGTACCACGGAAAACCTTTCGTCTCTTAGCGCGAAAGGTTTTAGTTTTTCATAAGCTAAAATAGGAGGCACATTAGGTATGGACAAAAAAAAGATAATTATTTTTGACAGCACTTTACGAGACGGGGAGCAGACTCCAGGCTCTAAACTAAACATGGAAGAAAAGCTAAAAATTGCCAAGCAGCTTGCCCAGCTAAATGTTGATGTTATAGAAGCTGGCTTTCCTGTTTCATCACCAGGAGAACTCAAAGCTGTCCAGGAAATATCTCGTCAAGTAAAAGGGCCTAAAATATGCGCTCTGGCCCGGTGTGTAAAAGAAGACATTGATGCTGCATGGGAAGCAATTAAAGATGCAGAAAAACCCCGCATTCATGTCTTCCTGGGTGCTTCAAACATACACATGGAGCATAAACTTAACAAGGATCCCCAACAACTTGTTGAGCAAGCAGTAGATGCTGTTAGTTATGCCCGTAGTTTATGTGATGATGTAGAATATTCTCCAGAAGATGCTACCAGGGCACAAGAAGATTACTTATTTAAAATTATTGAAGCTGCTATTGACGCCGGAGCTACAGTAATCAATATCCCTGATACCGTTGGATATACAATTCCTGAAGAATTTGGAGAGCGGATCAGAAGAATCAAGGAAAATGTAAAAGGCATTGAAAATGTTGATTTAAGCGTTCATTGCCATAATGATTTGGGACTTGCAGTTAGTAATTCTCTGGAAGCAGTTAAAAACGGTGCAACCCAGGTGGAATGCAACGTCAATGGCATTGGGGAAAGAGCCGGAAATGCAGCTCTGGAGGAGATTGCAGTAGCCTTGCGCATTCGACAGGATAAATTCCCCTACTACACTGATATCAATTTTCAAGAAATTTACAGGACCAGCAGACTGGTCAGCAAATTAACAGGTATTCCTATTCCGGTTAACAAAGCGATTATTGGGATCAATGCTTTTGCCCATTCTTCTGGTATTCATCAGGACGGAGTTCTTAAAGATAAACGTACTTACGAAATTATTGATTCTGACCTTATTGGAGGTAAAGCTGCCAAGATGGTTTTAACAGCCCGGTCAGGCAGGCATGCACTTAACAATGAAGTAAAAGACATGGGCTATAAACTTTCTCAAGAAGAATTTAATTCTCTTTATGATAGATTTTTGGAGCTAGCTGACCGGAAAAAAGAAGTTTACCGGGAAGACGTTGAAGCATTAATTTATGAACACTTAACTTTCCCGGAACCTACCTACAAACTTGACTTCCTGCAGACAGTTAGTGGTAGTAAAAGTATTCCGGCAGCTATTATCAGAGTTATAAAAGGAGAAGAACAGTTCGAGGAAGTAGCAACGGGTGCAGGTCCAATTGATGCTGCATACAATGCCATTAATAAGATCACTGGAATTAACATTACCCTTTCCAGCTATAATCTTAATGCTGTTACCGGTGGCCGGGACGCTCTGGGCGAAGTTACAGTAAAGATGTCATATGGTCAGAAAAACATTACAGGAAGGGGTTTAAGCACTGATATAATTGAAGCAAGCGTAAAAGCATATATAAATGGCATCAATAAGCTAATTCAGGTTAATAATAACAATTCCAATCAGACGAAATAGCTTGAGTGATTTTTTATTTTGTGGCATGATATAATTAAAGATTTCCACAAAATTATATATTCTATAATTGCCCCGCTCATGACAGGAGGTTATTAATTCATGGGCGCCAATACTGACAAAGCCCCTAAAAAAGGGTTTATAAAAATATTGGCTATTGTTATATCCAAAACGATTTATACAATAAGCCTTTTGTTGATTTTTTTCTTTTTTATCTTGATGGGCACAGGTGTGGGTTTTTATGTTTATTTTCATTGGGGAGATTCAACCCTCCCTCCTCCATCTTCAAATTATACCGATAGCGAAACTTCTATGATTTTCGATCACGAAGGCGCTAAATTAACCCGGTTACATGGTGCAGAAAACCGGGTTAGTATATCTTTGGAGGATATCCCTCAATGTGTTATAGATGCATTTATAGTTGCAGAAGACAAGCGTTTTTTTAGGCATAGTGGTTTTGATCCGGTAGCAACCATAAGGGCAGCAATCCAAAATCACCAGATGGGGAGAATTGTGGAAGGCGGAAGCACCATTACCCAGCAATTAGCACGCAGGTTTTTTTTATCAACAGAACAGAGCTACGAAAGAAAATTCAATGAAATAATTTATGCTATCAGATTAGAACAAAATTACAAGAAAAAAGATCTCTTGGAGATGTATTTAAATCAAATCTATTTTGGCAATGGAGCTTACGGCATTGAAGCTGCAGCTCAAACTTATTTTAATAAGAGTGTGGATGAGTTAGGGTTGCCAGAAGCAGCTTTACTTGCTGCCATTCCCAGTTCCCCCAATTATATTAACCCCTGGTATAATAAAGAAATAAGCATGGAAAAGCAAAACTCAGTGTTAAGAAGTATGCTCTCTCAAGAATATATAGATTGGGACGAATACAATAATGCCAAGGAAAGTGAATTATACATAGCAAAACCTATTTCCGAAGATTCTCCCCATCCTTATTTTTTAGATTATGCCATCCATCATGAGCTGGTTCAAACACTTAAATCTCTTCCAGATATAGAAACTAGAACAGAAGCATACCAAAAAATTTATGAAGGAGGGTTGCGTGTTTATACCACTTTAGACAGGGATTTACAAAAACATCTGGAGTGTGTCCTAAACAGGGACGAAAAATATCCGGAAACCTTAAACATTAATATGGAAAAATTAAAAAAACATTATCAAGAACATGGTTATATTAACCCCTACAGTTTTCCCGGGGATTTTATAGATGAGGATAACGGTATTTCACAACCTCAATCCGCAGCAGTGATTGCAAATCCCCAAAATGGCCACATAAGAGCGTTAGGAGGTGGAAGAGAATATCAGGAAGAAGATGATCAAATGTTGCGATATTTAAGTTTGAGACAACCTGGTTCCGCCTTAAAGCCACTGGTAGTCTATGCCCCTGCATTTGAAGAAGGCCTTTTAGAGCCGCAGAGTATGGTTAACGATAATCCTTTTACTTATCAGGGGTGGAGTCCCCAAAATTGGGATGGAAGGAGTTGGGGATATATCACTGCCCGAGAAGCGTTAATTCATTCCCGCAACATACCTGCAGTGCGCATTTTGAAAGATTTATCTCCTTATACTGCCACCTCATATGCATCCCAGATGGGTATTAACACATTTTCCGACATAGACCGGCAGTCTCTTGCTACTGCTTTGGGAGGCGTCAGCGGGGTGAAAGCTATCGATATGGCGCAGGCATATTCAGTTTTAGCTCAAAATGGAGCCAAATCATCCCTTCATACTATCAAGCGAATTGAGGACAACTCAGGAGATATACTTTATGATAATGAGCAGAACCCTGAACAAGTATTGAGCAAAAGTACGGCAACGAATATAAATAATATTTTGGAAGAAACTCATCGCACTTTTTTCAATAACCGCCTGCACATCGATCGCCCTGTTGCAGTTAAAACAGGAACATCAAACTACAGCCGTGATGCTTATCTTTCTGCTTATACCCCCAATACAGTAGCAATATTTTGGATGGGTTATGACCATAAGGGGATGGGAAAGATTGAAGATGGTCATGAAATAACTGCTAATTTTATGCGAGAAATATTAAAAGAAAGCTTTGCCACCTTACCCGCCAAAGATTTTAATTAATAATTTGCTTCCTCCACCTCATAATTCCAATTATTTATATTTTCAAGAATATCAAATAACTGTTGCCTGCTTGTAATATTGTTATCAAGCCAAATATTTTCATCACGGGGAGATAAAATAACTGGCATGCGATTATGAATATCTGTCAATTCAGAAACTGCATTGCGGGTAATAATTACCATTGCCTCATAAGCAATTCCGTCTTTACTGTTGAATCTCTCGTAAATAGCAGCCATTGAAAACAAAGATTGCTCTTTTAAACTTATTTTATACTTTATTTTTCCGTTTTCAGTTTTTTTCCACTCAAAAAACGCGTTGGCAGGAATAATGCATCTCTTACTTACAAAAGGCTCTTTAAACATATTTTTTTCCGCTACTGTTTCTGCTCTGGCGTTGATTATAGTTCCACTCCGAAATGGATTAGGAAATCCCCATTTTAACAACTTTAATTGGTTTTTTTCTTCTTCCTGAAAAATGGAAGGCACATTCTGGGAGGGAAATATTTCTGAACCCAGTTCCGGAATATTATCAACTTTAATATCTGCCTGGTATATTTTAGCCAAATCTTCTAATCTTTCACTTAACCAATAACGACCGCACAAATCAACACCCCTTCTTTCTTTTAATATTTCTTTTTCAATAACAATTGTACTGTTTTTGAAGGCCCAATTCAAGAAAGTAAAATTGTGCAAACCCGATAAAACATATGTTTGCATTTTTTTTATAATTGTTTTAAAATAATTTTATAAATTATAACGAGGTGATACTATTTGAAAACTTTAACCAAAAAACAAGAACAGGTATTACAATACTTGCAAGATGAAATACGTCGCACCAAATACCCCCCCACTGTAAGAGAGGTTTGTCGCGCTTTTGATCTAAAATCTAGCTCTTCAGCCCATTTCCACCTGAATGCCCTGGAAAAGAAAGGTTATATCAAGCGTGATGCAACCAAACCGAGGGCTATTGAGATTCTAGTTCCTTTTTATGATGAACTAAATGAATCGAGTTCAATTCAAAATATTCCCGTTGTGGGTGAAGTAACTGCCGGAAAGCCTATCCTTGCTTCGGATAACATAGAGGGATACTTTCCTCTTCCCCTCGAATATTTTCCAGGTAGCAAGGAAAGCTTTATGTTAAGAGTAAAAGGTAATAGTATGAGTAACGCCGGAATTTGGGAAGGAGATTATATCCTGGTCAAACAACAAAGTGATGCTGATAATGGCGATATTGTAGTGGCTCTTCTGGAGGATGAAGCAACCGTTAAACGTCTATTCAAAAAAAATGGAACCATTGAACTTAGACCTGAGAATGAAGCATATCAGTCTATCACGAGCTCTGAAGTCGTAATATTAGGAGTCGTTGCAGGGCTCTTTCGTAAAATATAACATTTATTATTGCCGCTCAAATCTCGCCTTGACACCCTTTTCCTGAAGGATAAGGGTGTTGTCTAAATCGGCTATAATTACAATTTTTCCACGATATTTATAAATACTTTTTGATAAGGATAATACAACTTCTTGCAAATTGTCACTTAAAACAGATAGGTGCCTTAAATCAATGAATACGTATGAGGGATGTTCCTGGATAGCTTCATTAACTCTTTCTTCAAAAGCAGTAATATTTTTGTCTTTATTCATCTCTTGTCCTAGCAAGCATAACAAAATATCGCTATCTTCATCGTAATGAACATTATAAGGTTCTATTAATTCTAATTGTTCATTTAGAATTAATTTCCCTTTTTGGACAATGGATTGGTTTTCTTGCTTACGACTTTCTTGAAGTTCTTTCTTTTTTTCTTCGGTTTCAGAAACATCTTCCTCATCGTTGATTGAGGTTTCCTCATGAACAGCCTCATTTTTTTCGGTTTGGTTAACTTTTGGAGTTAAATCTGCTTCCGTAATTTCATCAATAGTTTTAAGCAGTTTCTCTCTCTCAACGGGTTTAATCAAGAAATGTTTGGCACCTTCATTAACAGCTTCGTAAATTTTATCTCTTTCTCTTAAAGAACTTAGCATTATAATTTTTGCATCTGGAAATTCTGTTCTAATCTTCCGCAAAGACTCGATACCATCCATCTTAGGCATCAATATATCCATTGTAACCACATCAGGGAGATATTCTTTATATGCTTCATAAGCTTCATATCCGTCCTTTGCTTCAGCAACAACTTCATGATTTGTTCCTTCCAGCAAAATTTTTATCATATTCCTCATTATGAGAATATCGTCTACTACCAAAACCTTTGCCATTTTAATAAAACCCTCCGAAAAATATTCTAAATAAATAATTCATTTTCACTAAAAATACCATAACAAAATTGTTTCTACAACAATAATAACTCCTATTTTAATTTCACTCAATTATAATTTAAAAGTTCCTCTGCAGACCGGCAAATTCCTATTAAGGCATGGTATAGCGTGAAGCCTCCTTGTAAAAAAACGCTATAAGGTTCTTTCATTGGAGCATCGGCAGAAAACTCGCTGGATGAACCCTGTACAAAAGTTCCGGCGGCCATAATCACTGGCACTTCATATCCAGGCACTGAAGCTGGTTCAGGTGCATATCTGGAGTCTACAGGAGAATTATCTTGAATGCTTCGGCAAAATGACTGAACCAACTCGGAATTTTTAAAATGTATTGCCTGCACTATATCACCTCTCCTGTTATTGTATTTCGGATTAACCTCATACCCCAACTGCTCAAATAGGGCTGCAGCAAATATGGAAGATTTCATTGCATTGCCGGTTAATGCTGGAGCGTAGAACAACCCCATGTAAAATAGTCTTTTGTTTTCCATTGCCCCCAGGTTGCCTTCCAAACCAGGAGCAGTTAAGCTTGCAGCGACCTTATCTACTAAAACATTGCTTCCAACCACATAGCCTCCAGAAGGTGCTATGGCTCCACCGGGATTTTTGATAAGAGATCCGGCTATAATATCAACGCCACACTCTAGAGGTTCTCTGGGCTCTACAAACTCGCCATAACAATTATCCACCATGATAATTGTTTGAGGTGATACTTCACGAATAGCCTTAACAATTATCTCCATATCATCAAGATTGATAGATTTGCGGCCAGAGTCATATCCAGGAGAACGTTGTATATATGCTAATTTAACTTCAGGTGAAAACTTCTCACTTAGCTTCTCCAGCTTAGGAAATCCTGTGTTATTTAAACCTAACTCCTCGTACTCTATTCCCCACTCAGCCAAAGTTCCTTTTCCAAGCAATTCATTGTTGTGATATCCCATCACATGCTTGAGGGTATCGTAGGGTGTCCCCGTTATGGAAATAAACTTTTCCCCAGGTCTCAATAAACCTTTTAAAGCCGTGATCAGGGTATGTGTTCCGGAAACAAAATGAGGTCGAACAAGAGCTTTTTCCCCACCAAACACTCTTGCAAAAATTTCTTCTAATTTTTCACGACCTTGATCATTATATCCATATCCACTACCAGGTTGAAAATCCTCTTCACCTACATTGTTGTGTCTGAATGCATCCAGGACCCTGATCTGATTAAAAGCAACTACTTCATCAACCTTTTTCCATTCTTTTTCCACGCTTTCCTGGATAGAACTAATTATTTCTTTTAATTTAGGTTCATCTACTAATTCTTGGGCCCACTGCAACGATTCCATATTTTTATTGTCCTCCGTTTTGATTTGCTATATTTTGAGCATCAGCAGTATACTCATAATGTTTGTGATAAAAATTAGAATCCACTCTTGCCTTTACTATAAAGTAATTTTCATCATGTTCGTCGATTTCTATTACTTCCCCACCTTCATTTTGCACTACCCCTAAAAAATCACTTTTAGCATGGGGGACATAAAATGTTGTCAATTGAAAATGGCTTTTACTTTCACTTATAATTAAATTAACTAACTCATCTATTCCCTCCCCATCTTTGGCTGATACCATTACACAACCGGGGTAAGTTCTTTCCAAATTGGCAGAGTAGATCTGATTAGTTGCTAAAAGGTCTATCTTGTTAAAAACTATTATTTCTTTGCTTAAATCTATATTTAACTCATTGAGCATTTCCCTGACTATCTCAATTTGCTGGGGGTATTCCGGGTGGTTAATGTCTACAACATGTAAAATTAAATTAGCTTCTGAAATTTCTTCAAGTGTCGCCTGGAAGGCTGCTTTTACTTGTTCGGGCATGTTTCTGATAAATCCCACAGTATCCGTAATTAAAAGTGGCAAATTATCTTCCCTGGCTTTTTCCAACTTCCTTGTAGTAGGATCTAAGGTGGCAAAAAGCTTGTCCTCTGTATCCACTTCTGATTCAGCCAAAACATTCATCAAAGATGATTTACCGGCGTTTGTATAACCGACAAGGCTTACTATAAAACTTCCTTCTCTTTTACGCCTCTGACGGTGCAATTCACGATGTTTCCTGATGCTGGAGATTTCATTGTTCAGATCACTTATACGCTTTCTTATTCTTCTTCTATCAATCTCCAGCTTTGTTTCTCCAGGCCCACGAGTCCCAATTCCACCACCAAGCCTGGATAATTTGGTACCATAACCGGTTAATCGTGGTAAGATATATTGCATTTGTGCAAGCTCTACCTGCAACTTCCCTTCCTTAGATAAAGCTCTTTGGGAAAATACATCTAATATGACAGCGGTTCGGTCCAAAATATTTATGTCTAAAATATCTTCAAGATTCTGCATTTGAATAGGAGTTAACTCGTTTTCAAAAACCACAAAATCTGCCTCATTTTCTTCAATGCTGCTCTGTATCTCTTCAAGCTTTCCCCTGCCAACTACTGTTGCAGGATCAGGCTTTTTTCTTTTTTGAACTAACACATCTACTACCCTGCCTCCGGCAGTATAAATTAGTTCTTGAAGTTCATTTATCTGAGCCTGAATTATATATTCAGGCTCTCCCGAAGGGTACAAAGCTATTAAAATAGCCTTTTCTTGTAGTTTTTGCAACCTTCCTGGCTTTTTCTTATTCAGATTCAACTAACCTCCCTATAGATAATTAACTCTAATCATAGTTTAACATATTTTTGTTTTTAGGTATTCATTATAAGTCAAAATATAGCTACTAATGCATGCGTTAACAGCTTGCATTTTTTAGATCTCGTGCGTTTATTATGATTAGATTTTCTCTGGTATAACTCTTTTGAGATACCAACCTTAAAGCCTGCTTTCGACAAGCTTTTTCTAAGAGGTTTCGCACAAACCGAGCATTGCTCTGCCCTAAAGAACCTTCTTTTTTTAATCGTGAAAACAATGATTTTAAATATGAAATTCCATCCGCAGATATTTGATAATGCTTCTCCCTGGCCATGTTGGAAGCAATTTCCAACAATTCATTTACTTCATAATCAGGAAATTCGATATGTAAGGGGAAACGAGAGTTCAAACCTGGATTTAATTTTAAAAACCAGTCCATCTCCTTTGGGTAACCGGCCAAAACCAACACAAATTTGTCTCGTAAATCTTCCATGGCTTTTACTAGTACATCTATAGCTTCTTTTCCGAAATCATACTCACCACCCCTTCCAAGAGAATACGCCTCATCAATGAATAAGAGCCCCCCCAAAGAATTATTCAACACAGTGCGTGTCTTTTGCGCAGTATGTCCTATATATTCACCTACCAGATCCGCCCTTTCAACTTCCACAAAACTATCTTTAGGCAAAACCCCGTTTACATACAATAGTTTCCCCAAAATGCGGGCCACTGTGCTTTTTCCCGTCCCGGGATTACCTTTAAAAATCATATGCAAAGATAGAGGTTCGGTAGATATCCCGTATAAAAGACGTTGTTTTTTTATAATTAAATATGCTTCTAATTCCTCCACTGTTTTTTTTACTTCATCAAGCCCTGTAAGGGATTCAAGTTCATTCTTTATATCATTTTTAGCCAAGCTTTCAAAAGACCAGTCATACTGGAAAATCTCCTCTTTACGCTGCGGTTTATTGGACAGTTCCTGAGCATTTACTGCAAGTTTTTTATTATTGATATTATCCTGGCGGCCATTTGAAGAAAAATATGTTATTCGCAAATGGCATCATCCTCTCTTTAGCTTCTAAAAACTTCTGAATTTATTATACGTACTACCTGATAAATTGTTATATATTAATGCAATAATAACCACAAAAAAAAGCTGGAATTCCAGCTTTTTTAAACTTAACTATATTATTAAATAATTGATTTATTCTTCAGATTTATTGTTTTCCTCAGAGGTTAAATTAATTTTTAAATTTCGGGATGGAATAACGGTTGAAACAGCATGCTTATAAACTAATTGCTGCTTGCCATCAACTTCCAGCAGTATGGTAAAGTTGTCGAAACTTCGAATAACCCCTCTTAACTGATACCCATTAACAAGGAATACTGTAGCTTGAATATTTTCTTTTCTAGCTTGGTTCAATAAGCTATCCTGTAAGTTAATGCCTTGTTTACTCATTTTATGCATCTCCTCCAATGCTAACTTTACTTGCTTTTATTGTATTCTCTCATGTTTTTCATATTCCTGCAAAAATTTATAAACAAACTCTTCAAATACAAGCAATTGGTTTTTTTGAATATCAAACCAGTTAATACGCTCATCTCGCCTAAACCAGGTTAATTGTTTTTTTGCATAGTTTCTAGTTTGTTTTTTGATCGATTCCACTGTATCCTCCAAAGTCGCATTTTCATACAGGTAATTAATTATTTCCCTGTATCCTAAAATTTGTAATCCAGGTGCTTCAGGTGAATATTTTGTAAGCAGAGATCTTACCTCTTCTACAAATCCTTCTTTAATCATTAGCTCTGTTCTTTCATTTATTTTTTGGTATAAATCTTCTCTAGGCATGAATAAACCAATCATGCAAGTTCTATATCTTGAATCCTTGGGTCTGGTTTCTTCAACTTGTGTGGAAATGGGCTTTCCTTCTGTATAATATACCTCAAGGGCTCGTATAATTCGCTTTTCATCACGCGGGTGAATCTTTTGGGCAGAATCAGGATCAACTTGCGCTAAAATTTCATGCAAATGTTCTGTGCCCTGATTTCGAGCTTTTTCCGAGAGCTGTCCCCTGAGATTTTCATCTTTTCCTTTATCGCTAAAGGCAAATCTATCTATTACAGCTTTAATATACAAGCCTGTGCCTCCACAAATAACAGGCAACTTTCCTTTATTATGAATTTCGAGGATAGCTTCATCGGCAAGCCTTTGAAATTCCGCTACACTAAACTGCTCATGGGGCTCAATTATATCAATAAGATGATGTTTTACCATTTCACGCTCGGTGAGAGAAGGTTTGGCAGTCCCTATATCCATCCCTTTATATATCTGAGCTGAATCAGCAGATACTATCTCTCCTCTAAATTTTTGAGCCAATCCTAGGGCAAGTCTGCTCTTACCAGCAGCAGTTGGGCCTACTATGGAAACCACAGGTATAGATATGTTTCCCGAAATATTAGACGCCCTGCTAATGGTTACCTTTCCCCCCTTTGCGATGAAAGCCTTTCTCAAGCTCATAACGAGAAAAAGTTAAAACTGCAGGCCTTCCGTGTGGGCAAAAATATGCGTTTTCGGTGTTCTCCCATTCTTTAATCAAATTAAACATTTCCCGCTGGTCTAGTCTTTGGTTGGCCTTGACTGCTCCTTTACAGGCAGCTGTTTTTAAGAGGACATCACTTATATCTTCAACTATCTCCTTATTCTCGGCCAGATCTTCAAATAGAACCCAAAAATAATCTTCGTTGAAGTAATCTGACAAAAATGCAGGAATTGACCTGATTATATAAGTATTATTACCAAAATCCTCAATTTCAAAACCTTGCTTTGTCAGCAATTGCAGGATTTCTTCTTTCTCACCTTCCCAGGTTGAAGGTATTTCAACTTTTAATGGTGCACTCAACATAATGGTTTCGGTGTCAGAAGTTCTTATTTGCCGACGGAGTTTTTCAAAGATAATCCTTTCATGCGCTGCATGTTGATCCAGAATAAACAATTCATCAGACTTTTGAATTATTATGTAAGAAGAAAGATACTGACCAATTACCTGGCAACTTTCTTCAGGGAATAACCTGCTTTCTTCTTCCCTTTGAGGAAATGAACCTGATTTATCATTAGCCGATGTAGATTTTTGACGGTAACCGGTATTGTCTTTATCTTCACCTAAAACATATGAATGATATTTTTTTTCATCAATAGAATAATCTTTATGAACCTCCTGATCTTTCCACCTGGCGTTTAATTTTGAATATGAATCATTCGTCCATAAATTTTGCCCTTTATTACTATTATTTCTTAAAGTCGTAGTTACTGTTTTATAAATCAACCTGTTAATTTCCTGTTCATCTTGAAACTTGATCTCCGTTTTGGCAGGATGAATATTAACATCAAGAAATTGGGGATCAGTTTCTAGATATATTACAGCAACAGGGAACCTTCCGGCAGGAATCAAGCCCTCATACCCTCTACGCATAGATTGGCTAATAAGAGTACTTCGTACCAGTCTTCTGTTAACCAAAATATTTTGATAAGTCCTTGTAGTCCTGGAAATAGCAGGACTGGAAATATATCCATTAACCCGATGTATATCACTTTCTATATCTTCTAACTTTAGCATAGAACGTGAAATCTCACTTCCATAAGCTTCTGTAATAATCTCCAGTATATTGCCATCCCCTCGGCTTTTAAATACCTGTTTGTTTTCATTCCACAATGAAAAGGAAACTTTGGGATTGGAGAAAGCCAGTCCAGTAATAAGGGTTGATATCTTTCTCATTTCTCCAGACACAGTTTTTAAAAAAGATCTCCTGGCTGGAGTATTAAAAAACAAGTCTCTTACTGTTATCTCGGTTCCAACAGGAGCACCAGTCTCTTCCAGTGATATCAACTCCCCACCCTCTACAAGTAAAGAAGTACCACTTATAGATTCCGGCGTTCGGGTAATCAGTTTAACTCGCGATACAGCACTTATGCTGGCCAAAGCTTCTCCACGAAAGCCAAGACTTCTTATGTTGTAAAGATCATTTAAATTCGAAATCTTGCTGGTAGCATGTCTCTCAAAAGCCAGGTGAGCTTCATTCCCTGATATGCCACAGCCATCATCAGTCACCTTAATCTCTTCAGTTCCACCTTTTTTTACTCGAACCTCAATAAAAGATGATCCGGCATCCAGAGCATTTTCTACCAATTCCTTTAAAACAGAAGCAGGATTTTCTACTACTTCTCCAGCAGCTATATGTTCTCTAAGTTCATTGGGCAGTTTTATTATGGCCATTTAAGTCATGCTCCTTGTCATTATTTTCCTGCTCATCTTTTCTTATTAAGGACTGGAGATAAAATAAATCTTGCAATGCTTCCAGAGGTGTTATTACATCTAAATCTTTCTCCTTCAAATCTTCTAAAAAGCGCTTGGTTTCATTGGAGTTTTTCACATGTTCTTCCGTAAATTCAAAAAGATCTATTTGCTTAACAGAGTTTCTTGGGGAATTATTCGAAGCAGATTCTGCTTCTTTTAAAATAGTTTCTGCTCGATCGATTACTTCTGTCGGTAAGCCTGCCAGCCTGGCAACATTTATGCCGTAACTTTTGTCTGCTTTTCCCGGAACCACTTTTCTCAAGAATATTACGGACTTTCCTCTTTCTTTAACAGCAACTGTATAGTTTTTAACACCTGGCAACTCATTTTCCAAAACCGTTAACTCATGATAATGAGTTGAAAACAAGGTCCAGGAACCTATATACTTGTTTATATATTCCAACACACTACGAGCAATGCTCATTCCATCATATGTGCTGGTACCTCGGCCTATTTCATCCAGAATAACCAGGGTTTGAGGAGTTGCTTCTTTCAAAATAGAAGCGGTCTCATTCATTTCAACCATAAACGTGCTTTGACCGGCACTTAAATCATCACTTGATCCCACCCTGGCAAAAATGCGATCAAAGACAGGAAGATAAGCAGAATCAGCTGGAATAAAACTGCCTACCTGAGCCAACAAACATGCCAGGGCTACGCTGCGGCAATAAGTACTTTTCCCAGCCATATTAGGCCCCGTTATAATTAACATTTTTTGCTCATGGTTCATAAAAACATCATTAGGAACAAATCTCTCATCAAAATTCATTTTTTCTATAACCGGATGCCTTACCTGTTTAAGCTCCAAATCGTTAGCAACAGAAATATCTGGCTGTCTGTAACGGTTAACGAGTGCTGCCTCCCCAAGTCCCTGCAAACAATCTAATTGGGACAAAATTTGTGCACTATATTGCAAATCTGAAGTGAAAGAAAGAACCTTTTCTCTTAACTCCTCAAAAAACTTATATTCAAGTGTGCAAAGCTTATCATTAGAACCGGTAATATCTTCTTCTATTTTCTTTAGCTCATCAGTTATGTATCGCTCGGCATTTACAAGGGTTTGTTTGCGATGATAATCTTTAGGGACTAAATGCAAATTATTTTTGGTTACCTCAATATAATAACCGTAGACCCTGTTATAGCTAACTTTTAAAGATTTAATGCCGGTTCGTTCCCGTTCCTGCTGTTCAATCTCCAGCAACCAATCCTTGCTTTCCCGAGTTAATCTTCTTAAATAATCCACTTCTTCACTATAGCCATCTTTGATAATACCACCTTCCTTAACAGTCAGTGGCGGATTTTCAACCAGAGATTTTTCCAGCAGGCCTACCAATTCTGCAAATTCAGGTAAATTAAGAGATAGATCCTGAAGAAGAGAAGAAAACGAAGATGAAATAATCTCTTTTATATTAGGTAATAACTCCAGAGATTCTTTTAAAGCCACCAAATCCCTGGCATTTACGTTACCATAATTAACCCTACTGCAAAGTCTTTCCAAGTCATAAATTTTATCCAGAATATGCCTTAAATCATTCTTTAAAGTTGAGTTTCCCGAAAATTCATTAACTGCTTCACTTCTTTCCCTAATCTTTTCTACATCTTTTAACGGTTGTTCTATCCAGCGCTTTAAAAGCCTTCCCCCCATGGAAGTACAGGTGTGATCTATTACATCCAATAAAGAGCCTTTACGCCTACCTTCCCTAATTGTTTGCGTTAGTTCCAGGTTTTTACGGGTTATTCCATCAATAATCATGTATTCGCCGGGGAAATATAATTTAACCGGTTGAAGGTGATTTAAACTGGTTTTTTGTAATATCCTCAAGTATTTCAACAAGGCACCGGTAGCAGACACAGCCAAAGGATAACGATGGGAAAGAAAGGATTCAATCTCTTGTTCATGCCACTGTTTTTTTACCTGCTCCAGTGCTTCAGTATGATAAAAAAATTCTTCAGAAACCTCTTCGATCATAGTATAATCCCACAATTGCCTGCATTCTGTTATAACTCTATCTTCCATCATCCACGAAGTACAAATCACCTCGGCAGGAGTTATTCTCTGCCATTCTGCTTTGATCATATCCATGGCATCTTCTCCACTTATTTCAGTAGCCCAGAAATCACCAGTAGATACATCAGTTATTGCTATGCCATAATAATTTTCACCATCTTTAACCAGTGACATTATATAATTATTTTGAGTCTCCGAAAGCATATTTTCATCAGTAACAGTCCCCGGGGTAACTATCCGAGTAACTTCCCTTTTAACCAGTCCCTTAGCTTGAGAAGCATCCTCCGTTTGGTCACATATAGCCACTTTATAGCCTTTTTCCAGGAGGCGGGCAAGATAATTATCCACTGCATGTATGGGAATACCGGCAAGAGGAACTGGATTTTCTTTGTCGCTATCTCTAGTTGTTAAGACCAGATCTAGCTCCTGAGAACCAATCCGGGCATCCTCATAAAACAATTCATAAAAATCTCCTACTTGAAAGAAAACCAACTTATCTTCATGTTCATTTTTAATTGACCAAAACTGCTCTATCATGGGACTTGACTTGCTCAATGAGTTCTAATCCTCCTATATTTAAATATAAGTTATTTCTTCCTTTGCTATTTCTCCCGATAAATACCATGTTTGCGCATCGGTAATTGTCACCGGGCATAAAAAACCTTTCCAGCTTATATCGCCGGTAAAATGAACTAACTTATTAGTTCTAGTCCTGCCTGTTAATTTTTTAGGATCATTTTTGCTAGTTCCTTCTACCAAAACCTCTACTGTTTGGCCCACCAGTTGTTGATTTATTTCCCAACCGATTGACTGCTGCAATTTTATCAAGCGTTCTATCCTTTCTTTTTTAACCTCTGATGAGATCTGTTCTGGCATATTTGCTGCAGGAGTGCCTTTCCGCTTTGAATAAACAAAAGTATAAGCAGCATCAAATTTCACTAATTCCACCATATCCAGGGTCTGTTCAAAATCTTCTTCAGTTTCTCCGGGAAAACCTACAATTAAGTCAGTTGTAATAGAAGCACCCGGAATCATTTCCTTTATTTTTTGGATGAGTTCAAAGTAATGTTCTCGTGTATAACCACGGTTCATTTTCTGCAAAATATGATTGCTACCTGCTTGCAAGGGAAGGTGGAAATGCTCACATATATGCCTGGAATTTGCAATAACTTCAATAATTTTATACTCAAAATCCCGGGGATGGGAAGTCATAAAACGGATTCGTTCAATGCCATCAATTTCATCTAATTCTTCCAATAGATAGGTAAACTTGCTACCATCGTTTAAATCCTTACCATATGCATTTACATTCTGACCTAATAGGGTAATCTCTTTATAACCTTGTTCGGCTATCTGCTTAACTTCATCAACTATATTTTCAGTAGAACGGCTACGCTCCTTGCCTCTTACATAAGGAACAATACAATAAGAACAATAATTTGTACATCCATATATTATAGGAACCCAGGCTTGCATATTACTTTTACGAGTCACCGGCAAACCTTCCCGCTTGGCATAACTTTCTTCTATATCCACCACTGTCTTTTTAGTCTCCTGTGCTTCATCAATAAGATCAGGCAAATGAGGAACAGAATGGGTTCCCCATATAATATCTACGTGCTTAAAATTTCTTCGTAAATACTGGGCAATTTCCTTTTGCTGGGGCATACATCCACCTACAGCCAACATCCGGCCTTTGCGTTCCTTTTTCCAAGAGCGTAGTTCTCCAAGAAAAGCAGCCACTTTGTCTTCTGCTTTTTGGCGGACAGCACATGTATTGATGAGCAATAAATCAGCTTCATGGTAGTCCGAGGCAGGTATATATCCTATATTCTCCAGCAAGCCGCTAATAACTTCTGTATCTAGCTCATTCATTTGACAACCAAAAGAGATAATATAATATTTCTTGTCTAAATTTTCAGCTTTCATAATGTTACTTTTCACCAACCATATCTAAAGTTTTCAGAAATTATTATAACAGAGAAAAGGTAAAGGAGAAATAAAAGGTAGTTTGTTATACTGAACAATCTGTGAAAATTACTTTTATTGAGCAATCAATTGCTCGATAATGTGAGCAAGCTCACTATAATTTGGCTTGCTTACCTGGAAGTCTGCCCCCACACTTTCACCTTTATGCCTTAAATCTTCAGTAATTAAAGACGAAAATATTATGACGGGCAGGTTTTTTAATATTTGATGCTCTTTTATTTTTTTAGTTAAATGATGACCATCCATCTGAGGCATTTCTATATCTGTAATTATAAGGCTTATTTCTTCAAATACATCTGTTCCGTTTTTTTCAATCATATTTTTTATATATTCCCAGGCCTGAATACCATTTTCAAATATTTTAAAGTTTGGATACCCGGCTTTGGGCAGAAAATCCTCCATTATTTTTTGCAATGTGGGTGAATCATCTACAAATAAAATAAACTTATCAGATACCGTATTTTCTTTTTCAGCTACTTCATGTGACATATCTCCTAACCGGGAATCAATATCAAACAATATTTTTTCAAAATCCAATAGTTGAACTATACGCCCCTCGTCCAGCTTAATTATCCCAATTATGCATGATTCTTCCGAACTTACAAAACCCGGTGGCTTGTATAACTGATCCCAGGAGATGCGATGGATCCGAGCTACATTATTTACACGAAAACCAGCCTTAAATTGGTTAAATTCAGTAACTATAACTTTATCTTCTTCATTCTTTTGTTCTACTGGAAATTCCAGATAACTGATCAAATCAATTAAAGGCAAATTTTCTTCTCTTAAATTGAGTAGACCTTCTAGAAAAGGTTTTGTTTCTGGAATTTTTGTAACAGGCATTACCCTTAAAATCTCTTTGACTTTAATCACGTTTATTCCCAAAGTTAAATTTCCGACTGAAAACTCCAATATCTCCAGCTCATTGGTTCCACTTTCTAAAAGAATGTTATTGGCAGCCATATTTCCTCCTATTTTGTCGCCTACTTCATTACGATTTTATTATACCAAATAATTTTGCACATTTTCGAGAGGAAAAAGAAAAATTAGCAGATTATGCGCTTACCCGGGAAATAACTTAATCCTCTACCTCAGGCAAGAAAATACTACTTTGATCATATTCTTAAATATCATTAAAAGCTTCCTTAATCACCAATATAGAGGATGGAGTTACTAATGCTAAAATCCGATTTAATTAAAGGCACCATTATATTAACCATATCTGGCATATTTATTAGATGCCTGGGTTTGTTGAGTAGAATGATTTTTTCTAGGTGGATAGGCGCTGAAGGACTGGGGCTTTTTCAAGCTATTATACCAGTTTATACAATGCTAATTGTCTTAATGGGGCTTGGACTACCAGGTGCAGTGGCAAAAATGGTAGCCGAAAAACATGCCAGAGGAGATATAAGAGATAGGGAATTCATAAAAGACAGCGCTTTAAAGTTTGTTTTTTTTGCTGCTATAATGGGAACTATAATATATTATATTATAATCATTCAGTTTGGGGAAAAAATTTTTCCTGACCATCGAATTCTGACAGCTTTAAAAATCATCCCTCTTGGAGTCTATTTTGCTACATTATCAATTATTTTGCGCAGTTACTTCCAGGGCAAAAAAAATCTACTTCCTATAGCCATATCTCAATCCGGTGAACAAACTTTAAGAATAATCTTGGGCTTATTGGCAGCTTATATTTTAATTCCTTACGGACTTCAATACACTTTAGTCGGCATTGCACTTGGAGTTGTAGGTGGCGAAATTTTTGGTTTTTGCCTACTTGTTATATTTAATCGCAAAGACAGCAAAAATTTTAAAAATTATAAATTTAGCTATCCCAAACTAGCTTCCTTATTTAATAATCAAATGGTAAAAGAAATGTTCGCTTTAGCGTTACCTCTTGTGTTTATTCGGATGAGTGGCTCTATTACGCATGTTTTAGAATCATTATTAATACCTTTGCGTTTACAAGAAGCTGGATTTAATGCTGCACAATCAATGGCACTTTTTGGGGAGCTTTCAGGTATGGCCCTCCCCCTTCTTTATTTACCTACAGTATTAATTATTCCTTTAAATACGGCACTTGTTCCATACGTAGCCCAAACTTCAGTACTCAATCAAAAAGAAAAATTAAGCCAGGTTGCCAAGATGGCATTATGGGGCACCCTGTTACTTGGAATTCTGGTTTCTCTTCTGTTCAGGTATTTCTCTACTTTTTTTGTTTCAGTGTTATACGGTAACCCTTCAGCAGCTCCTCTGGTATCAATGTTAGCTTGCAGTGCTCCCATGGCATACCTTCAATTCACTACAGCATCTATTTTGCATGGCCTGGGCAAGCCCGGAATTGCTGTATTACATGACTTAATAGGAACAATTATTGCTTTATTTCTAATATATTATTTAACAGCTCTACCCTGGATCGGTATTAACGGTGCTATTTGGGCATATTCTGTATCTTTTTCAATAACTTCTCTGCTGGGATGCTTACATATCCATTCCACCATAAAGAGATATTAAATACTGGTAAGTACGTTACTGTATTTATTTCAGATATAATAAGATTCTTCTTCCAGAGCTAATTCTGAATTAGAAAAGACTTCTCTGGCTTCATCCTGGGAGGTATGCAAATTTCTCCCTGCAGGTAGATGGGTTAAAAGAAGCCTTCCCACATTATTATTGGAGGCCAATTCTCCTGCTTGATAAGCTGAAAGATGGTTTCCGGGAGAGTCTTTCATATCTTCATTTTGGTAATTTGCTTCACATAAAAAGAGATTGGTGCCTTTAATAAAACCCCCAAGTTCTTCATATAATTCAGTGTCACCACTATAAACAAGTGATTTATCGCCACATTTGATTTTCATGGCCAGGGAATAAACAGGATGAACACCCGGTAAAAAGCTAAACTCAAAAGGACCCAATTCAACTTTTTCCTCAGGAACCATGTGATGCACATTGTATGCATTCTTAAAAGGAATCTTTTGCGCTTCTTCTTCCGGGTAAGGCGGAATATATACATCCAGACTTCTATCTATCTTATGTTTTATTTGGGCAATATGATAGGCATACCGCAAAATGAAAAGATCAGAAACATGATCACTATGTAAATGCGAAATGAAAATAGCATCAATATCCCACAAACTTATATATTTTTGTAAACGGCTTAAAACACCATTTCCACAATCAAGTAATACTTTGCAGTCGTTTTCTTCCAATAAAAATCCTGAACACGCTCCTCCCGCAGGCGGGTAAGGGCCAAAAGTACCCAAAACTGTTAGTTTCATGCCACATCACCTTTCAATTAGATAAATTCTTTTTTTCTAAAGTTTTTTTTTGATAATAACGATAGCCTTTAATGCTAAAAAATACAATAGCTGCTATTAGTATAGGCCACACCCATAAAGGCAAGTCCTTCAGGGTTCCTAGTAACCAGAAGAAATAGCTTATGATCCGGCTTAATATAATACTAGCAACAATAGCAAGTAGGCTAAATATAACTCCGCCCAGCGCAGTATATCCCAAAAATACCATAAATTTCATATGCATAGCTCCAGCAGGAAAAGAAACAAAAGTTCTGGTGGTTCCAATAAGTTGGGCCATAACAACTGAAAAAGATCCGTATTTTTCAAAGTAATAATTAAGTTTGGTCTGCTGGTAAGGGGTTTTTTCTACTTTCCCGTTTAAAACAGTGGTGCTCAGTATTTTACCCACTTTCTGGCCCCAGTAACCAATAAAATAGCTTATAATGCTTCCTATAGTAATGCCGATAGTAGAAGCCAAAATAGCTCCAATAAAAGACACCTTGCCTGTTACGATCATTTGACCTGCTGTTAAAATTACAAAAGCAGATGCAAAAGGAACACCGGCACTTTCAGCCAGCATAGCCAGGAAGATCCCCAGGGCGCCATATTTCATAGCAAGTTCATCAAAAGTTTCGGAAATGGGTACTAAAAATTCTGGTATCTCCATCGCTGAATTTTACCTCCTGGTTGATCATAATAAACTAAATACTCCCCATACTCCTGATTCAGGTTCTAATTTAGCTTTACGCAGTTTAATTTTTTCAGGTAATGGCACCGAAATATTTTTCTCAATATAACTCTCCAGTTTAGAGAAAAATGTTTCTCCCTCGTTACTAACCCCCCCACCTATAACTATTACTTCTGGATTTAACAAGCTAATTAAGTTCGCCAGAGCCACCCCTAAATTCTGTAAGCTTTCTTCTATAATTTCCGCAGCAATTTTATCACCCTTATGTGCTCTGGTAAATACATTTGAAGTAGTTGTTCCATGTTCTTCATAAAATTTTTGAGCTCGCTTTGATATTGATTCTCCAGATGCCAAGCTCTCCAGGCAACCCTTTTTCCCACACCCACAAATCAAATTAGAGGAATTATCAACTTTGGTATGTCCTATTTCGCCAGCCAATCCATTTTGCCCCCGTAGTAGTCGCCCTTCTAAAAACAATCCTCCCCCGATACCGGTACTCACAGTAATATAAATAGCATTATTTACTCCTTTGGCAGCCCCATAAGAAACCTCTCCCAGCACTGCTGCATTACCATCATTTTCAATTATCACTGGCAGATTCCATTTTTCAGCCAATATATTACCCAGCGGGGTATTTTTTTTAACAGGCAAATTAGGCGAACCGTATATTAATCCATTATGATAATTTACAAAAGCAGCTATGCAAATTCCTATTCCATTCAGTTTATAATCGCCGGGCAACTGAAGAGAAGCTCGATTAATAATGTTGTTTATTTGATCCAAAAGTATTTCTTCCGAGTCCTCTTCAGGAGTAGGAGTTTTTTCCCTAAAGATTACTGTCCCCTTATCATTAACCAGCAATGATAATATTTTTGTTCCCCCTATATCTAATATGCAGTAATACCTGGTAGATTTCATGTTTTTTCTCCTGTGTTAATAGTTTCTTTTTTTTTATTTTACTTTTCAGAACGCAAAAGTGTAACCAACCACCATATTCCCAAGGCGCCAGCTCCTACAAAAGCAGCTTCTCTTAACGGTAAAGTTTGCGGCCAACCTGAATTTATTTGCCCCACAGTCAAAGAAAGAGCTATAAAAAGGCTTGCCAGAACTATGCTAATAGATAAACGGTTTACAAATTTGCCCAGTTGATTTACAGGATGATCAGTATTAACCAACTCTATTTTTACCTTTAATTCACCTTCCGCTGTATTTTCTGTAATTCTGGTAATATTATCCGGTACCCTCAACAAAAATTTTTCCAGAGCAAAGTATAAATCTTTTAATTGTTTATTGATCATAAAATCATTCTGTACATCATGTCCAAACTGGTATAAAAAATTAATTAATTTATAATTGGGGTCTAATTGAGAAACTATACCTTCAAGAGTTCCCAGTGTTTTAACCAGTAATATGAACTCACTGGGCATCCGAATATTATGCCTGGAAGAAACATTTACAAACTCCTGCAAAATTTCTCCTAAATCAATATTATCCAGAGGAATATTATAATATTTATCCTGCAATCGTTCTAAATCTGTTATTAAACCCTTGCGATTAACATCAGGAGGGGCAAATCCAAGGTCTATGACTCCATCAGCCACACCTTCAATTTGTTCACTTAGAATGGACTTCAAAAGAAATTGAAATTTAGCCCGTAAATTATCATTGATATACCCTGCAGTTCCAAAATCTACAAACATTATCTGTTCAGGAGATAAAACGAGGATATTCCCAGGATGGGGATCCCCATGGAAAAAACCATGGTCAAATATTTGCTTGAAATAAGTCCCCACAATGGTCTCGGCAATCCTGCCACAATCATATTCAGTCTCGTCTTTAGTTTTGAGTAAATTATTTAATTGATAGCCTTCCCTGTATTCCAATGTTAGAACATTGCGGGTAGTATGCTCCCAATAAACCCTGGGTATAAAAACTTCCGGGTGATAATGAAAATTTTGATTAAATTTATCTGCATTTCTAGCTTCATTTTTATAATCTAATTCTTCCAGAAGATTCTTTTTAATTTCAGATGCAACATTTCCTATCCCGTAAGCTCTTCCCCAAGTAGTATTTCTTTCCAAAAGTCGGACCATATTCTCCATTATTTCCAGGTCTTGAATAATTTGAGGCTCTATATTGGGTTTTTTTATCTTGATAACAACTTCTTCACCGTTATGCAAAGTAGCCCTATGAACCTGCCCTATTGAAGCCACAGCCATAGGTTCTCTATCGAACATCTGGTAATTGTATTCAACCTTTATCCCTAGATCTGATTCCAAAACATTAATGGCATCAGCAGCTGAAACAGGAGCCACACTATCTTGAAGTTTGCTTAACTCCTTTATAAAGTTTTCAGGCAATAGGTCCACTCTGGTACTAAGTAATTGGCCAATTTTAATAAAGGTAGGCCCTAATTCTTCCAGGGCCATGCGCAATCTGACTGCAACATCTTGGCCAGAAGTTGCTTCTTTTTTAACCTCTTGATTCAAAAAGGTATTAGTTCGTTTTTTATTCTTAACTTCGCCCCATAAATGGTCTAACCTGTATCGAACTAAAACATTAATTATTTGTCTGTATCTTCTCGCATTTTTAATCTGATTAAAAAAAAACAGCCGCGATTCCTCCTTTCACGCAGCCGCTAAAAATATCGCAACTACTTTCCTTGAATTTTTTTGCTCAACTCATCCACTTTTTGTTCCAGTTTTTCAATATCTTCCCGGGTTACAAGCCTGTTTTTCAAGCTTTCAATGTTTTCTTCCATTTTAACCATATAATTGGTTCGTTCTTCTTCTCCCTTTTCCACTAGTTTTTCCGCTACTTTCCGTGCTTCTTCTCGTTGCATCTCACCTTTTTCTACCAGGATATTTGTTATCTCGTCAACTTTTTCCCTGGTAGCTGAAGCAAGCCCCAGAGCAATTGAAATCAAATTACCTACCATAATATTCAACCCCCTTGTATTTAATTGCTCCTCCTAAACTAATTATATCAGAACTTGCCGTAATTTCAAATAAATCAGATATTTATGCAATATTGACATATCTTTAGTACAGAGATATTACGAATAACCGAGATCTTGCCACATATTAACAACCAGCAAAACGTATATATGAATCATTTATCTAATTTGCCCATCTCCCAGTACTATATACTTGGAACTGGTTAATGCTTTTAGGCCCATTGGGCCACGGGTATGCAACTTTTGGGTGCTTATACCCATTTCTGCTCCCAGACCGAACTCAAATCCGTCCGTAAAACGAGTAGAAGCATTCACATAAACTGCTGCCGCATCCAGTTGCTGAATAAATGCTTTGGATCTGCTATAATTTTCCGTTACTATAGCTTCCGAGTGGCCAGTACCATATTCTTGAATATGCGCAATAGCTTCATCTACATTGTCTACAACTTTGATTGCCAATATTAAATCTAAATACTCTGTGCCCCAGTCATCTTCAGAAGCGGGTTTTACTGATGAATGATAGGCTTGAGTATCTTTACATCCTCTTATTTCCACACCCTCTTTAATCATCGCATCTATAACTCGAGGCAAAAAGTCTTTTGCAATAGATTTGTTCACCAGTAAAGTTTCCATGGCGTTACATACGCCAGGGCGTTGCACTTTAGCGTTTACAGCCACTGACAATGCCATTTCTAAATCAGCATCTTCATCCACATAAGTATGACAATTTCCAGCACCTGTCTGTATAACGGGTACCGTTGCATTTTCAATAACAGAACGAATTAGGGTATGTCCTCCGCGCGGCACTAAAACATCGAGGAGATCATCCATATTCATTAACTCCTGGGCAGCTTCTCTTCTGGTATCATCAATAAGCACCGCACAATCTGCAGGTAAATCACTTGCTTCCAAACTTTGCCTAATAACATCTACCAGGGCCTTATTAGAATTAAGAGCCTCAGAACTGCCCCTTAAGATTACTGAATTTCCTGATTTGAGAGCCAATCCAGCAGCATCTATGGTTACATTAGGCCTGGCTTCATAAATTATGCCTATTACTCCCAGGGGAGTTCTCATTTTTCCCACTGAAATACCACTGGGCATTCTGGACATTGATTCTACTTCCCCTACCGGATCTGGCAAAGCAATGATATCGCTTAGCCCATCAGCCATACCATCAATACGATCACTCTTAAGAAGCAAACGGTCATAAAAAGCTTTTGAATAGCCTTCTTTATTCTGCAAATTTTGGAGATCAACTTCATTGGCAGCCAGAATTTCTTTCTTTTGCTCTTTAAGCCCTTCAGCTATTTTGTTCAGTGCTTTATTTTTAATTTCCGTAGAAACACCTGATAATGCATAAGAAGCTTTCTTGGCAGCCAGAGCTTTTTCCCTAACAGACATATCTGCTCATACTCCTTTCTTGATTATTATTTTATTACCATATTATCACGATGCACCACTTCTTCATGATATTCGTAGCCTAAGATATTTTCAATTTTGTCACTCGGGAAGTTTCTTATTTTTTCTATTTCCTTTGAGCTATAATTAACCAGGCCTCTTCCAATTTCATTGCCACCTGAATCAGTAATTAAAACCAGATCCCCTTTATCAAACTCCCCTACTACTTCAGTTATCCCTATGGCTAATAAACTTTTGCCATTTGTAATCAATGCTTTTTTAGCACCTTCATCTATTTTTAATTCTCCTTGAACAATTCTACCATAGGCAATCCAATGTTTTCTTTGACGTAAATAATGATCTTTCGCCTTAAAAAGAGTACCCACTTGTTCTCCTTTAAAAACCCGATAAAGATTATCCAGGTGGTTGCCATTAGTAATGATCATATTAATTCCTGAAGTCATAGCAATTTCTGCTGCTTGAAGTTTAGTGATCATTCCCCCTGTTGCTGTCTCACTTTGGGTATCGCCAGCACAATTTTTTATCTCCGGGGTTATTTCATCTACACAATTAATCAATTTGGCCCCTGGACTGGACGGATGAGCGTTATAGAGTCCATCAATATCAGTAAGCAAAATTAGCAAATCTGCATTCGCCAATCCGGCAACCAGGGCAGATAAATAATCGTTATCCCCAAATTTGATCTCTTCCACTGAAACAGAGTCGTTTTCATTAATTATGGGAATTACTCCCCACTCTAAAAGAGTATGAATTGTATTACAAGCATTAATATAACGCTGCCGATGAACAATATCTTCTCTGGTTAGAAGTATCTGCGCAACAGTTTTATCATAATTGGAAAAATACTTCTCATAATACTGAATTAACAACCCCTGCCCTACTGCCGCAGTTGCCTGTTTCTCGGGAATTGTAACCGGCTTTTTAGTAATATGCAAACTACCCAGCCCGGCCCCGATAGCTCCGGAGGAAACTATAATTATTTCCAGGTTTCTTTCGCACAGATCTGAAACAACCTGGGTTAACTTTTCCATATACTCAAAATTTATGGCACCATCCTTATGAGTGATAAGGCTTGTGCCCAGCTTTATCACTACCGTTTGCGAATCTTTTATATCCAAATTTCTCACCTTATTCCTATAAATTCAAATTTAGTCGTCTTCCTGACTAAGTTTTTTTGCTTTCTGCGCTGCGATTTCAACAGCATCCATAGCTATACCTCGTAAAGAATTTTTTTCCATATGCTTTATGGCGGCAATAGTAGTTCCCCCCGGTGAGGTTACAGAATTTTTAAGTTCCCCAAAACTCTTACCGGTAGATTGAGCCATTCGCGCTGCACCCAGAAACGTCTGTGCTACCAGCTTTTCTGCGGTATTTCTGTCCAAACCGGCATTTACCCCACCGTCCACCATGGCTTCCATAAACAAATAGGCATAACCAGGTCCGCTACCACTCACCGCAGTAATAGCATCCAGTTTCTTCTCTTCCGTCTGAATGGTAATGCCCAGGGTAGAAACAAGGCTTTCCACTTGTTGAAGTTGCTCTGCAGTAGCTTTGCTTCCCGGCGATATAGCCACAACACCTTCGCCGATGAGGCAGGGAGTATTGGGCATTAGCCTGATAACTTTAGCTTGTCCTTCCAAGGCAGACTCTATAAAACCAGTGGTTTTGCCAGCAATAACTGAAATTAACAGGTGCCCACTGTTTAAATAACTCTTTATCTCGTTCAACAAAGAGTGTAAATCAGCAGGCTTAACCGCAAGGAAGATATAATTGCTATTTTGGCAAATATCAGCGTAGTCAGAAGCTTCTTTAACGGAAAATTCTCTTTTTAAATATTCTATTCTCTCTTTTTCCAGGTCATAAACCCAGATTTTTTCTGGGCTAACAGTTTTGTTGCTAGCTATTCCGCTTATAATTGCAGTACCCATTGCCCCACAACCAATGAATCCTAAAGACAATTCACTCAACCCTATTATCCCCCTCATTTTTGCCTTTTTGATGACAAAAACATTTTATTATAAACTTCTGCCTATTGCAAGATTGCTGTTTCCACAATGCTGGAGTCCTCCTATTCTATTTTTATAATTTCGCCAGTTTTTATTAATTTAACTTCCCGGCCAGTATTTATTCTCAACAGCCCTTTTTCCAGGTTCCTGGCCTGAACCACCCCTCTGATCCACAAATGATTCTCCTTACTTGATTTTATTAAAAGGCTTATTTCTTTCCCCTCGTTTAAAGATTCATTTACCAAGTCATCAAATCTTTCCCGCTCCTGCTCATCAAAAAAGGCTTCTTCCCTGTCGTGATTTTCAAAAAAAGCTTTCTGTTTCCAATGGTTTAATTTTTCCCGGTGCTCTGGCAATATAAGGCGGTTGCAATCAAATTGTCCGTATTTTTTCTTGCTCATGCTTCATGCCCTCCTATGCGAGAAGCACGGTTAAAAAGTTGCCCTCCTGAGGTTAATGAGGTGAATCTAAATAAACTGGTTAAGCCAAAACGTTCCCGAATCACATCAGTAGCCTTATCCAGGGCCATTTTTCGCTCCTTATCTTCTACAAGAGAAAGTTGAATGCAGTGAGAATCAACTAGCTGGGAGAGCTCCACTCCCAACTTGCGAATTGCCCTTCGATCCCAATGGGCCAAGAACAACTCACGAAGCACCGAATACACATCCATAGCACTGGCAGTTGGGTCAGGCATCGTTTTTTGACGTGAAAAACTTGTAGGGCGTTCAAAATCAGCTCCCCGACAATAAAGATGGACAACTCTTCCTGCTTTTGAAATGGCCCGGGCTCTACGGCATACTTCCTCGGCCAACTCCAAAAGAACAGTTTCAATTTCTCTTAAATTCCGGTAATCTCGGGGTAAAGTCATGGAATGCCCCACCGATTTGCGCTCTTCTTCTTTCATAACTTCAATAGTAGAATAATCTATTCCATTGGCATTTAGCCATAAAACTTCGCCATTCACTCCCCAGCGTTGTTTCATCTTCTCCCTGGAAAAGCCTGCCAGGTGGCCAATTTTTCTAATACCTATGTATTTTAAATTACGTTCCATACGGGTGCCCACTCCAAAAAGCTCATTAACAGGCAAGGGCCACACGTGTACTGGATAATTTTCATGGGATAATTCAAAAATCCCCAGTTCACTTTTTTTTGCAAAACAGTCACAGGCCATTTTAGCCTGCAAAAGATTCTCCCCTATTCCCACTCTTGCCTTCACTCCCGTTAGCTGCCAAATTTTTTTAATAATAGCCCCCGCCATTTCACCGGGAGTTCCCCATAACTTTTCACACCCTGTCATATCTATAAACTGTTCGTCTATGGAATAGGCAAAAACTCGATCTGAAAATTGAGAGAGTACTTCCGTAATTTTCATGGAAACCTCGATATATAACTTCATTCTGGGGCGAACAAAAATTGCGCCAGGACACAGTCTTTTACATTCACCGGCTAGCATCCCGGTTTTTACTCCCCACGCTTTGGCCTCTTTGCTTGCAGCCAAAACGATACCATGCCTGGCCCGGGGATCTCCACAAACTATTACCGGCTTTCCTCTTAGAGACGAATCCTGGGCAATTTCTACACTGGCGTAAAAGGATTCCATATCAGCAAGCATTATTGTTTTCGATAAAGACATGGAAACACCCCTTCCTTTATGATGCTACTATGTAGAACATAAGTTCTACATAATAGCATACACCATTTGCTGTTATAAAAAAAGGGGTTTTTGTTGTTAATTTATGGATAGCACATTGTGAAAGAAATACAAGAGAAGGTTCCAGAAGAGTCTTTTACACAGATCTTCCAGAATTGATTAACTGTTTACTCCCCACATGCCTCCTACTGCACCCAAAACCGCCCCCAAGAAAAACTTGCTTAACAGGTTAATTTCAATTCCTACTTTGTCAAAAACAAGCATTCCTACTACCAGCACCAGCAGCGAATATATTATTCCTACCAGTCCACCGTTTAACCATCCCCTATTACCTGCAGTTTTGCCCGCATACCAAGAACCATACAAAATCCCGCCAGCAGTGGCAATAAAGATCATTCCAGGCGAATAATACTCGGGAATTTGGGTCCAATTTAGTATGGAAGCAGCAACAAACAGAATTCCCACTGAAAGAATCAAAGCCCGAAATACTCCCTGGGCAATAAACATAATAGGGATAACTCGCTCCATTTCCATCTGCGAATTATCCCTATTATTAAGGCCAGAACTCCTCATATCTTCACCTCCAGAAAATATGCCAATTTTCTTTTGGTAAAGTTTATGTCCAGGACTCCCTTGTTATGACTTTCTTATTATTCTTCCAAAACAGAGTCAATGCCCTGGCGACTCACCTTGATGTTTACGTTGTCAGCAATACGAACGGTAAGAACATCTTCTTCTTCATTAATTTCTTTAATTACCCCGTGAATGCCGCCTATAGTAACTACCCGGTCCCCTTTATTCAGGTTGCCAAGCATTTCCTGGCGTTGTTTCTGCTGTTTCTGTTGAGGCCTGATCAATAAAAAATAAAAAAGAACCAGGAGCAAAATAAAAGGCAAAAACATTTCCAGTCCACCGCCGTTTGCTGCAGCAGCAACAACAAAATCCATAAATAGTACCTCCTTTTTTGTTAAACTGATTTATTTTCCCATTTAGGTGCTAAATTATCCCAATCATCTTTCTTAATTGCATCTCTCAACCTTTGCATATAATTTTCCAGAAAGAAAAGATTATGATAAGTGGTAAGCCTTACACCTAATATTTCATTAGATTTTAATAAATGCCTGATATAAGCCCTGGTATAATTCCGACAAGTATAACATGAGCATCCTGGTTGCAAAGGGTTCATATCGCCGGCATAAATCGAATTCCTGATAGTCAAATAACCTTCTTCTACGAAAACCCTGCCATTTCGGGCTATGCGCGTGGGGAGCACGCAATCGAACAAATCAACGCCGTTTTTTACCCCCTGGTATAAGGCATCCGGAGAACCCACTCCCATTAAATACCGCGGCTTTTTTTCTGGAAGCAAGGGCGTAGTATGTTCCAATATTTCATACATTTTTTCTTTGGGCTCACCTACGCTTAAACCACCCAGTGCATAACCGGGAAAATCTAATCTTAAAATATCTTCCAGGCTTTTTTCTCTCAAATCTTTGAATAATCCTCCCTGCACAATTCCAAACAAAGCCTGGGTTTCATCTCGCAAATGATAATTTTTACAACGCTCCGCCCACAGGCTGGTCCTTTGCACAGCCGTTTTAACCTCTTCATATTCGGCAGGGTAGGGTGGGCATTGATCTAGATTCATTATTATATCAGCGCCCAGAATATTTTGCAATCGAGTTGCCCGTTCCGGAGTCATTACATGTGTAGAACCGTCGATATGGGAGCGAAAAGTTACCCCATGGTCACTAATTTCACGAAGGCCACCAAGGCTAAATATCTGAAACCCTCCACTGTCAGTGATAATATTCCCTGACCAATTCATAAACTTGTGTAGTCCATGATGTCTGGCCACAACCTCAGGGCCCGGGCGTAAAAAAAGATGGTAAGCATTACATAATATCATATTATACCCAAGTTGTTGCAATTCTTCAGGAGTTATGGCTTTCACTGTGCCCAGAGTTCCTACCGGCATAAAAGCAGGAGTTTCCACAGGCCCATGTCCTCCTTCAAGCACCCCGGTGCGAGCTTGATTTTTGCTACATCTTTGTTTTATGCTAAAATTTATTGCCATAACCAGCTCACCACTCCCTGTACCTCTACCTTATTCCCGCTAAACTATAAGCATGGCGTCACCAAAGCTATAAAACCGGTATTTTTCTTCTTTTGCTTCTTGATACAATTCCATTATTTTATCTTTGCCAGTAAAAGCACTTACAAGCATAAGCAAAGTAGAACGAGGCAAATGAAAATTAGTTAGCAATCCGTCAATAACTTTATAATCAAAACCAGGGTATATAAATAAATCTGTCCAACCCTCCCCAGCATCAACCATACCATTTTCATCAGCCAGCGATTCCAGCACCCGGCAGGAAGTAGTGCCCACAGCTATAACCCTGTTGCCTTCAGATTTAGCTTTATTTATCTCTTGGGCAGCATTATCTTCTACTACAAACTTTTCACTATGCATCCGGTGATATCGAATATCTTCTGTTTTAACCGGTTGAAAAGTACCCGGACCTACATGCAAGGTAATAAACACCCAGCGGATACCTTTTTCTGCCAGTTCATTAAAAATAGCATCACTAAAATGAAAACCTGCCGTAGGAGCAGCAATAGAGCCTTCAACCGCTGAATAGATCGTTTGATACTTTTCCGGATCATCTACCTCCGACTTTATATAAGGAGGAAGAGGCATTCTGCCAAGTTCATACAATTTCTCTTCCAGGTCGGGATGCTCGGTAAAATCTATGATTCTATATCCTGTATTATCGGAGACACTTTCAACCTTTCCCTTTACCCCTTTGGGAAAAGAAATGATTTCGCCTGGAGGAGCCTTCCGGGCAGGGTTAATCATAGCTTCCCATTTGCCTGCTTCAGAAACTCTTCTAACTAGAAGAACCTCCATTCTGCCTCCTGTTTTCTCTCGCCAACCCCATAAACGAGCCGGAATCACCCGGCTATTATTTAATACCAGTAAATCACCTTTTTGTAGAATAACAGGAAGTTCATAAAAAAAACGATGCTCTCTTTTGCCACTCTGACGGTTATAAACTAAAAGTCGGGAGTGATCACGCCTTGGTAAGGGCTCTTGGGCTATTAATTCCTCTGGTAGTTCATAATCAAATTCCTCCAGGCTGTATCCTGATTCTGTCATCAACTTTTACTACAATCCTTTCTTGCGTATTGTTTAGCCGTAAAATTTTCAGCGACGTAACAATATATTAACTATCAAAGTAATAATAAGGCTAATTATTATTCCGGTCATTAGCGGAAAATAAAAAACAAAATTTTCTTTCTGGATATATATATCCCCCGGTAATCTCCCCAGGCCAAGCCTTCCCGAAAGAATGACCAGCAAACCTATTAAAAATATAAGCCCACCAACTGTCAGGAGCAATCTCCCAAACATTTCTGGCCCTGTCATGGGAACGAAAACACTCCTTGCTTGCAATTTAGAATCTCCATCTAAAAAATAATAGGCAAGCAAATATTTATTCTTATCATTTACTGATGCCTAATTTACTAATTTAAGAAGGGGTAAAAAAGCTATAAAGCAAATTAATTAGTTTAAAATAACCTCTCTTCTTTGAAATCAGTATAATTAAGGTAGTTATAAGCCTCCCTGGTTACCACCCTGCCTCTGGCAGTTCTTTTAATGAATCCCAACTTCATCAGGTATGGTTCGTATATATCTTCTATAGTTTCCGCTTCTTCACTTACTGCTGCTGCTATCGTGTCAATACCCACTGGTCCGCCGTCGAATTTTTCAATTATTACCGTTAACAAACGCCGATCAATCTCATCCAGGCCATACCGGTCCAACTCCAACATCTCCAGGGCTCTGCGAGCAACATCTGCCGTGATTTTGCCATCTGCCTTTATCTGCGCATAATCCCTAACACGTCTTAGCAAGCGGTTAGCAACGCGGGGAGTGCCCCGGGAACAATTAGCTAGCTCCCTTGCCCCTTCTTCATCTATACTCAATCCCAAAATCCCGGCAGCCCTTTGCAGTATTTTAATTATATCTTCTTCATCATAAAAATCAAGGCGGTCAACGACCCCGAATCGATCACGAAGAGGAGAAGAAAGCATGCCTGCCCTTACAGTCGCCCCCACCAGCGTAAAGGGGGGCAAGTCCAAACGAACTGAACGAGCACCGGGCCCTTTACCAATAATAATATCGAGAGCAAAATCTTCCATGGCAGGATAAAGGATTTCTTCCACGTAGCGACTGAGGCGGTGTATCTCATCGATAAAAAGGACATCTCCTCTTTCCAAATTAGTAAGAAGGGATGCCAGGTCACCGGGACGCTCCAAAGCCGGTCCTGAAGTAGATTTTAAGTTGACCCCCATTTCTCTGGCAATAATATGAGAAAGAGTGGTTTTACCCAGTCCCGGAGGCCCATATAAAAGAACATGATCCAGGGTCTCGTCACGATTTCTTGCAGCTTGAATATAAATAGACAATTTTTCTTTCAGCTTCTCTTGCCCCACATATTCTTCCAGGGTTAAGGGCCGTATACTGCTCTGAAAAATATCTTCTTCCTGAGTTTTGGCTGAAACGATTCTTTCACTCATAAGTCATAAGACTCCTTTTCACTTTCTCCCTTACCGATTAGCAAGCTTTTTTAAAGCCATTTTTATCAACATTTCTGTAGAAGCATCTTCTTTATCTGAGCTTTGCAGGCTTTCTAATGCCTCCAGAGCTTCAGTTTGAGAATATCCCAAACTACACAATGCACTTATGGCTTCATCTTTGTTATTGGCTGTTACAGGAGAAATTGGTTCTTCTGCTCCTTCTAATTCAGACTGCATGGTAGGAAAAACTTGCGGCAATTTTTCTTTTAGTTCCAAAATCAACCGCTGGGCCGTTTTGCGGCCTATTCCAGGTATGTTACATAAAGTTTTTAAATCCTCATCCAGAATGGCAACATAAAACTTGGAAGCAGATACAATGCCCAATATAGATAAGGCCACCCGGGGGCCAAAACCTGAAACCCCGGTGATCAAATTAAAAAGGTTTCGTTCCTCGGCACCGGCAAAACCATATAAGTGAATTTCTTCTTCCCTAACTGCCAAACGTGTGTAAACTTTTATCTCCTTGCCTTCTACCCAATTGTCTACACTATCTGTGGAAGGCACTTCTATTTTATATCCGGTTCCATGATTTTCAACAACTACATATCCAGGTCCTTTTTCTACCAGGTAACCTTTAATAAAATCTATCAAACAGTGTTATCTCCCCTCTATTGTATTTTGCCAGTTTCTCTGTGCTAAATAACAAAGACATACGGCCAGAGCATCTGATTCATCGTCGTATTTAAATTCATTCTGTAATTTTAGTTGAAGTTTCACCATCTTTTCCACTTGCTGTTTGGAGGCTTTTCCATAGCCTGCTACCACCTGTTTTATTTCCAGAGGAGTATACTCATACACATCTATACCATGTCTGCTTGCAGCAAGCATAATGACGCCTCTTGCCTCTCCAATTCTTATTGCCGTAGTGACATTTTTATTAAAGAATATCTTTTCCAGGATTAATGCTTCTGGTTGATATTGTTCAATAAAATAATTAATATTATCAAATATGGCATTCAACCGTTCCGTATCAGTTTTATATTTTTGAGTATCAATGCAGCCTGAAGCAATATATCTCTGCACACCTTTTGCCTCTTCTACTAAACCATAACCAGTAAGAGTCATGCCGGGATCTATTCCCATTACACGCATGAAATTATGTCCTTTCCCAATTATTGAAAAGCTTGATAAATAGTATTCTTTAATTTAAATTTTAAATCCTTCCCTTAAGAGCAAAAACCAGATTTCGTTTATCGGTTTAGTTGAGCAGTTAAATTAGCAGCTGCGTCTTTAAGTTTGCTGGCTAAATCCCTTAACTCCTGAACAGAGGCTGATTGTTCTTCAGCAGTAGCTGCTATATTTTCACTGCTAGCTTCCAGTTGTTCACTCATTGCAGCAACATCCTCTGTATCCTTAGCTACATTTTCCACATCATAAATTATATCTTTAAAATTACTCCCTGTTTTTTCTATAACCGCAGAGCTATGATGTATTTTTTCCACTCCATCTACAATGTGTTGCATAGTATTATTAGATTCTTTCTCATTTTCTTCCACAATATCTGAAATCTCATTTGCAGAGCCTGCTGTCTGCTCTGATAATTTACGCACTTCCTCTGCTACCACAGCAAAACCACGCCCATGCACACCTGCCCTGGATGCTTCAATGGCTGCATTCAATGCCAGCATATTAGTTTGATTAGAGATATCATTGATTGTAGCTACTATCTTGCCAATCTTGACTGTTTTATTTATAAGCTCTTCTACAGAAGTTTGCACCCCTTCAACAACCTCTTTGATAACATCTATTTGTTTCAGTGCTTCTTCCACATCACTCCTACCTTGACTGGCTTTTTCTGTAACCGCCCTACTTGAATCAGCCATTTGGGTGGATTTTTGGCTTAAAGCCTCTACACTTGTTGCAAACTCATTAGTGGTAGATGCTATTTCTTCTACTGAAGCACTTATACTTTCTGTAGAAGAAAACAGATCTTCACTGATAACAGAAACTTCAGAGGCTGCCTTTTGAGAACTTTCTATTAATTCGTCCGATTTCTGTCTCAGCCTACTTGACTCTTCCTCTGCGCCCATTATATGGGCAATGAACTCTCGCCCCTTAGAAACGGTGACAACAGCACATCCTAGAGCAAGTATGAAAGTTAAAGGATTACCTATCATTTCGGTAATTGTCAGATCCTCCAAACCAGGTCCGGGAGAATAAAAAATAAGAAATAAATTTAAAAGAAAACTTAAACTACCGCCAAAGATTATTAATGAAAGATTATAGTACATAATCCCGGCAATAATTATTACGATCCATAAGGGAGTTAAAAAGACTGCTCTTTCTATCATGAATACAATAATAAAAACTGCTAAAATAATAACTGTCATCAGTAGATACTTTATGAACCATTCTCCCTGATAATATTGCCAGGCTACAGTTACCAGCGCAAATAATACAAAAACTGCCCCCATAGAAATAAACATGCTCAAAAGAGGCGTTTCTGCCAGCCCAATTACACGAGCAATGCCCAGCATCCCAAAACCACCTAAAAATACTCCCCACATCAGTTTTACTGCCAAAGTATTGGTATTAATTTCATTTTGTTTTAAAAAGTTCATGTCTTCCCCCCAATATGGCATGCTAACTTACTTTTACAGTGTCTGCTAAAGTAAAATTAGCATGAACATTTTGAACATCATCAAGATCTTCTAATGATTCCAAAAGTTTTATTATTTTTTGAGCTTCTTCTTCATCATTTATTTCCACCAGGTTGTTGGGAAGCATTGTTACTTCATTGGCAGACAATATAATATCCTTTTTTTGCAAATATTCCTTTACATCTTCCAGATCTTCGGGAGCGGTAATTATTTCGTAAAAATCCTTATCAATTTTAAAATCTTCAGCCCCAGCTTCTATAGCTTCCATCATCAAATCTTCCTCATCCATGGATACTGAGCCTTTTTTTATTGTTATATAGCCTTTCCTGTAAAACATCCAGGCTACGCAACCTGCTTCACCCAAGTTGCCCTCATGTTTGTTAAAAATACTTCGAACATCTGAAACAGTTCGGTTACGATTATCAGTTAAACCTTCCACCAGGATAGCCACTCCTCCAGGGCCATAGCCTTCACAGGTAACAAATTCATAACTTTCTCCTTCTAAGGCCCCTATTCCTTTTTGGATATTTTTGTGGATGTTTTCATTGGGCATATTGGCTTCTTTTGCTTTTTGAACAGCCAATCTCAAACGCACATTAGAATTTATATCTCCTCCGCCTTCCCTGGCAGCAACCGATATTTCCCTGGCCAGCTTGGTAAATATTTTTGATTTCTGAGCATCAGCCCTGGATTTGCGGTGTTTTATATTGGCCCATTTTGAATGACCGGCCATTTAAGCCACCTCCCTTCTTTTCTCCTTATGCATCTTTCCAGTAATTAAACTCCTAAAAGATCATGGATATGAAACTTTTATTACCGTTTTCATACCCCCTCGGGGATTAAACTCCCCGGTTATTGTTAATGAAACAGGTTCAAGAAGTTCTACCAGGTCATCCCGAATCTGATTGACAGCATGCTCCTGCAGAATCCCTACATTTCGAAAAGAAGTAAGGTAATACTTTAAAGCTTTAAATTCAACACAATATTCACGAGGCACATAGTTAATATACAAAGTGGCAAAATCAGGCATACCTGTCCATGGACAAACTGAAGTAAATTCCGGAAAGATTATTTCTAGATTGGTTTCCCGTCCGGGATAATCATACTTAACTGCTTCTAAAGCTTCTCTATCAACTTGAGTAGCGTCTTCATATTTGGTATTTGAACGTTTATTATCATTACTCAATATTTGAGGCCTCCTTTCGGCGAATCCAATTTACCAACAAATAACAGAATGGTGTATCTATTGCTGCCAGAGCTATTTTAACCAGAAATTGATTCATTATTAGAATCCCTATTTCCTCAATATAATATTGCCCCCAAAAAGCAACTGAAATAAATATTATGGAATCTAATAACTGGCTAACAATAGTTGAAAGATTATTTCTCAGCCAGAGATGTCTTCCCCTGGTAATCCGCTTCCACAAGTTGAAAGCCCAAATATCATGCATCTGAGAAACGATATAAGCTACCAGGCTGCCAGCAACTACTTGTGGCACAGCTCCCAAAACAGCTTCAAAAGCCTCTTGATGTTCGTAAAACGGAGCAGGGGGTAGAATTTGAGCCAGGTAGATAAAAAATATCAAAACTAAGTTCATCAAAAACCCTAAAATCACTACTTCTTGTGCAGTTTTTTTCCCCCAGATTTCGTTTATAGTATCCGTTACCAAAAAAGTAATTGGGAAAACAAATACTGCTGCCGGAATGTGCAAACCCCAAACATCTACTATTTTACTGGCAATGACATTTGATATCAGCAAACTGGCTACAAACAGACTTGATAAATACAGAAGTTTTCGTTCCATTTTTTAATCTCCTTGTTTTTTTAACAGGGTTTCCGCGACCTGACAAAATCATAAAAAATGATTCCCTCTCTTATATATATCTAAGCACTCACCTCACTTTTCCGTTCACAGTATTTATTTCATAGTTTTGGTTATTGTTTTGCATAAACCGTAAAAAAGAAGAAGCAGCATTATTTAATACTCTTTGTTTATGGTATACAACGAAAAAATCTCGCTTCAAGCTCAAATAACCAAGATTATAATCATCTACCAAACCAAGGGAAAGATAATCTTCTACTGAAAGCTTAGAAACCACTGAGACCCCCAAACCTTCCCGAACAGACTGCTTAATGCCTTCCAAACTGTCCATATATACAACTGATTTTAGATTGCCCAAAGTATACCCTTCTTCATTTAACTTTTGCTCTAATACTTTACGAGTAGCTGATCCAGGTTCTCTCATGATAAAATCAAGATTCAAAAGAACATCTACGGGGATACTATCCCCCCTTTTGTATCCTTGTAATTTTAACCAACCGGGTGGAGTTATCAAACACAATTCGTCTTTAGCGATGCTAATGTAGTTCAACCGGGGGTCATCCTCCATGTACCCGACCATTCCTATGTCAAGAGCATAATTAGCAACATCATTGATTATTTCGGCAGAATCCTTTACATAAACGCTGGTCTTTACTTGATGATATTCCTTTTTATATTCCTGCAATATACGAGGCAAAATATAAGTTCCAGGAACTGAACTCGCCCCTATTTGCAACAGACCAGTTATATTATCTTTTTCTTGCCTCAACCTATCAATAGCCTGATTATAATTATTAACTATCTGCTGAGCATAATCCCAAAAAATAATCCCCTGTTCAGTCAAAGTTAATTCCCGGTTCCGGGAACGATCAAAAAGCACTACCCCCAGTTCTTCTTCCAATGATTTTATCCTGGCGCTTATAGTCGGCTGACTTAAAAACAACGACTCAGCTGCTCGAGTAAAATTTTTTAAAGTAGCCACCCTAATAAAAATAGTTAATTGTTCTATATCCACCGGCCTTACCTCTCTCTTAGTAAATAATATTTTCAAGCTCAAAAAGCAGCCCTGAAGTTACAGTATAAACCATAAATATAGAATAAGCTATTGTTAAAAACAGCCCAATCATGCCCAAACTGATACTGGCTCTCGCCAAATCTTTACGTTTGGAGTTAAGAGAATTTAAACCCAAAATCAAACTCGCTAAACTTAAAGGAAGTCCCACAAGAGGAATTAACCAGGCAACAAGGCTAACAATTCCCATTATAACCGCTGAACGAGCACTTTTGTCTTGGATAGAATATTCTTCAACGTTATAATCTAAATAATTATCCATAAACTCACCTTTTTTGCTAATATTTTATCATAACCTCAAACATAGTACCAAATAATTGTACCTATGTTCCAATTACACATTTTTTTATCGATCAAGTCAATTAATTTTTATAATGATGTAGTTATTTGCTATCTAAATTCTCTATTTCCCCCGTATGAGCGTTCTAAATTATAATGTAGGTAAAATTATAAGGAGGTACCCCTTACATGAAAGAACGAGGACTAATAATTATTTCCGGAGCAGTAGTAGGTTTACTGGCAGTAATTCTAGTTTTACAAGGCAACCCCTTAAATATGGGCTTTTGTATTGCCTGCTTTTTAAGGGACATTGCCGGGGGGCTTGGGTTGCACAGGGCTGAAGTTGTCCAGTTTTTGCGACCCGAAATTATGGGCCTTGTCATTGGAGCCTTCATTATGGCTCTTATCTCTCGAGATTTCAAATCAACCGGTGGATCCAGCCCTGCCTTGCGCTTTTTAATTGGGGCATTGATTATGTTTGGTGCTTTAATCTTTCTTGGTTGCCCCTTGCGAATGATATTAAGACTTGCAGGTGGAGACTGGAATGCCCTGGTTGCTATTCCGGGTTACGTTATCGGCATATGGCTGGGAACTTTGTTCCTTCAAAATGGCTTCAGTTTAGGGAGAAGCCAAGATCAGAACAATACTAATGCTTATTTAGGCCCTGCCTTATCAGTGGTACTGACTATTTTACTTTTAGCAGCACCTACTTTTATCCTCTTTAGCGAAGAAGGGCCTGGTTCCCAATACGCCCCCATAGCCCTAACCTTAGGTGCTGGATTACTGGTAGGTATCTTATCTCAGCGCTCCCGCCTCTGCACTATGGGTGCAATCAGAGATATAATTCTTTTCCGCGATTTTCATCTTTTTTACGGAGTCGCAGCTATATTCGTTTTAACCTTAATAGGCAATCTCTTTGGTGGATTTTTTGAACCTGGTTTTGTTGATCAACCCGTAGCCCATACTGATGGCATATGGAATTTTACCAGTATGATTGTAGTAGGTTTAGGTGCTGTTTTGGCCGGAGGTTGCCCCTTAAGGCAGCTGATATTAACCGGTGAAGGAAATAATGACGGATTAATTACTGTTTTGGGCATGATCGCAGGAGCTGCTTTTATGCACAACTTCGGTTTAGCAGCCACCCCCGAAGGTGTCGAAACAAACGGAATGATAATAGTGGGAATATCACTGGCAACGTTAATAGTAATCGGCTTGGGAGTTATAGCAAATAATAAAAAAAGCTATCTATAATTTTTGCCAAGTTTAAATTTATAAGTTAAAATAATTGGGAGGTATGCAAAATGTCAGAAGTAGTAGATGCTCGGGGATTATCTTGCCCTGAACCAGTTATGATCACTAAAAACGCTTTGCAAAAAACTGATGAATCTGAGGTTACTGTTCTGGTAAGCAGTAGTGTAGCCAAAGACAATGTCTCTAGAACAGTGTCCAAGATAGGTTGGGCTGTTTTAAGCGTGGAAGAGGAAGAAGATGGATTTAAGCTAAATCTGCAAAAATCCTAGTAAATTATAAGCTAATTGTAGGAATAAGGAGTTTACCATGAGTACAGCTTGCTACTTTACCTTTCCAACCACATATAATGCTTTGCGAGCGGAAAAAGTACTCAAAGAAACTCCTTATTCTTATCGTATGGTCCCTGTCCCTAGAAGCATTAGCTCTAGTTGTGGAACTGCATTAAAATGTTCCTGTCCTGAGATAGAAGAAATAAAAGGTTTGTTAATCGATGCAAACGTTGAATACGAAGAAATTCACGAATTAGAAGAAAAACAAAACAATTTTTCGCTAAAAGCATTGTTCAAAAAAGGAAAGGATAAAGATGGAATCGAATAGTAAAATTCTCTACCTGGATAACGCTGCAACATCCTGGCCCAAGCCAGAAAATGTTTATAAAGCTGCTGAAAATTACATGCGTTATTTAAGTGGAAATCCTGGGCGTTCAGGTAGTTCTTCCCTGGAGGCAGAAAGATTTTTATACAATGCACGGGAAAAGGTAGCCTCTTTTTTTCAGGTCAAAGATCCTTCTCGTATAGTTTTTTGTTATAATGCCACTGACGCTCTAAACACTGCTCTAAAGGGCTTGCTTGAGCCTGGTGATCATGTTATTTATACTGCCATGGAACACAATTCAGTCTTACGACCACTGGGCAGACTTAGGCGCGAAGGCATAATTACCACAACCATGGTTCCCTGCAACTATGAAGGAGATATAGACTTAGACTTTTTGGAACAATCATTTCAAAGTAATACCAGATTGGTAGTTTTTACACAGGCATCTAATATCTGTGGAAAAATACTCCCCTATAAAGAAATAGTAGAATTAACTTACAAAAACGGAGCCCTTTCCTTAATGGATGCAGCTCAAGCAGCAGGGTCTATACCTATTAATGCAAGTGAAGTTGATTTAATGGTATTTACGGGTCACAAAAGCCTAATGGGTCCTCCCGGCACTGGTGGATTATACGTGAGTGAAGATATAGACCTCAAGCCATGGCGGGAAGGAGGAACCGGAAGCCACTCTGACCTTGACCACCAACCACCTAATATGCCTGAAAGGCTAGAAGCTGGTACTAACAATGGACCAGGCATAGCAGGCCTTGTGGAAGGAATAAATTTTATTGAAAAAACAGGAATATATCAAATTCATGAACATGAAAATAAATTAACCTCCCACCTGCTGGAAGGTTTATCAGATATTTCGGGAATAAAACTTTTTACACCTCAAAATCCTTCGGAAAGAGTTTCAGTAGTGTCTTTTCTACTTGAAGGAGTGGATCCTGGTGAACTTGGTGATGTTTTAGAAAGCGTTTTCGGTATTATTTCAAGGACAGGTCTTCACTGTGCACCCTTGGCCCATCAAGCTCTGGGCACCTACCCCGCAGGCACAGTCCGCTTGAGCCCAGGGTATTTCAATACAATCCAGGACATAGATTATGTGATTCATGCCCTCCAGGAAATTGTTTCATTAAAACTATAGTACACAAATAAGCACACCGTTAGGTGTGCTTATATAAAAAGGGTTCCGGCGGGGACCTACTCTCCCGGGGGCTCCCGCCCCGAGTACCATCGGCGCTGGAGGGCTTAACTTCCGTGTTCGGGATGGGAACGG